>JAABUT010002369.1_pt1 | contig 18405 bp, 20 predicted proteins | sample 5559281 | NCBI WGS metagenome assembly JAABUT01 (sample SAMN10711880, study PRJNA513359) | rock metagenome | isolation source: Antarctica rocks | place: Antarctica: Victoria Land, Ricker Hills nord | collected 2016-01-04 | reverse complement strand
ATGTTTCTTACAAAATCAAATTATTGACTTAGCATTTGACGATGAACGTCAGAAATTAAAGAAAATAAGCACAGAAATATCACAAGACTCATTTATCTCGCTCATTTTATTTCTAATTTATATTTGATATCTGTTTTCAAAGATTCGCGCAAAGTTCAAACATTTACAGTCACTCAGCTATATTGACGACGTGACGCTATACATTAAGGAAAGAAATATTGACAAGAATCTTAAAATACTGAAAAACGCAGCAAAAATTGCTTTCACATGAACTGAAAACTGTTACAATTCTAGTCTTCATTTATTCTTTATTTAGTCTTCGTCTGATTTCATTCTAATCAAGTCTAGCGAAAATCTGATCTAGTCATGTTATCATTGAGACTTTGCATCATATGTGTAAAACATCAATCTTATTGAGTCTAGCACAGAGCTGAGAAACACACATATAAGAATCAAGTTCTTTTCTGTAGATACTTTTCTTTCTTAGCATTTATTTATTAGTTAAATAACACTTTTCTGACTCACTTTAGATTGATCTTTAACAGTAGATAAATGCTAATCAACTACTCTGTTATTGACGTGTAGATGATATGAAATAATCTACTTTTATTTCAGAAAATTCGCAAGAAATTCTTTGAATTACTTTCATCAAAACACACATTCAAATTTATTAAAATTTATCAAATTAATCACTCAACTTTATCATAATTAAATCTATTTATCTATCTTTATCTTTCTCACAATGATACGTGACTCTGAATCAGTCAAGTCATGAACAGCTCATTTGCTTAAAAGCATTGCTAGTAGATGAGTTTCTCTTATTTCTGTCAATACTTCAGTGAGATCTCAGAATGTTGCTATCTCATGAAACATCAACATAAGTTAATAACTTCGTCAATAAGCTATTAATCAGTTGAACAAGATCATCAAGATGCTGATCAAGTTAAAAGATCAATGAGACATGATTTTGAAACTCAATAAGCAATGAATCAATGTTTAAGTTGATCACATCAAAAGACTTAATGAGCTAAAAATCAATCAAACAACAATAGACACTTAAGAAAAGACTATCATTGAACTACAAGAGAAAGTCTTGAGTCTAAAAAAGAAACAACGTTCAGCGAATCAGTCTCAATCTTGACAGTCTACAAAATCTCAAGCTTCTATCAAGAATCATACTCGACGAAAGTCATCTACTTTATTCAATAATAATCATCACAAGTTCTTCAAGTTTTTGAATTCATTTATATTCACTAATAAAGATGAATTGACATGAAACAGCTGAAGAGTCAAGATAAACAACAAGCTTCAGACAAATGTTAATCACTTCAATAATAAGAATATCTGTATTGTTTATGTGATATCTAGACTAAAAGATGATGATGCTGAGCACATCTTCGCTTAATGTTGACATGACGCTTTACATTCATACATTTCAATCAACGAGCTATTTGAGCATCTGAAAGAAATATACGATGAACTGAATAGAAATTGAAAGTGTTGTCACAAGTACAATGCTTTGAGACAAGCAGACAAGCAGACAAGTCTTTCAATGTCTTTTACTCAGACTTTATGAAGTTATTCAGCTATCTTGAATACAATGATTGCATTCTAATGAACAATCTTCAGAATAAAATCAATAATTGATTGCAGAATGCTTTATCAGTCTGTTCAGAAAATTTTACTTCGCTCACTCGCTTAAAAATCTTTCTTTAAGATGTGAATAATAAACAGCGAGTCAACTATCAGCTACGCAGTCAGCTTCGCACTGTCATTGTCAAAGTCACTGTCGTATCTGATAAATGCATTGCTACTTCATTGTTAATGACGATTTCAATAATTGATTATGTTAAGTTTATCATCTTTTTTATCTCTGAGTCAGCAAGATCATTTATCATCTGCTATACTTGCAAAGTCTTGAATCATTTGTTCAAGAACTACTTTCAGAACAAGATTAATACTTTTACATTTCATGCATTCATTCTTCATTTACATAAGATTGTCATTTCAAAGAATAAGAAAAATGAGAAAATGTCTTCTTTTGAAGATAGTGAGACAAAAAACTAAAGACTTTCATCAAAGACGTGATGAAAGATGTGTTAATTTTTTCAACAATAAGCATGTTAAATGATTCTTTTGCTTCTGAATCTTTGACTACTGAATGTGTACTTTCTAGCAATGAAATTAGTTACTTATTAAAGTCATTGATTGACATTGAAGCTGCTGACTATTCGTTTATTGATGAAGTGATCACGCAGATTGTTTATGATCAGTTGCAAATCAAGTCTTTGACTTTGATTAAAGCGAAGTCAATTCGAGAATTTGACAATCATTATGCTAAGAAACTCATTACTCATGTCATTTATTTAAATCTGACTGTTCAAGATCATACAATTGACACAGCTTCTATGTTGATCACTCGATTAAATCAACATCAAATGATTCTTGAAAAACATGAATGAACAAAATTGATCTAGTAATATATATGCAAATCAATTTTCGACAATTTTCGAATTTCATTTCTAGTCAGAAATCAATTGTTCTACTCTCAAGTCATAAAATCATCACGAAACAGAAAAGCTTAACTTCTACTCATATACTGAGAAGATTGTTCACTTTCGTTACTTCTCAACTCAGTCAGAAATCACTTTCTTTCAATCAGTCAAAAGAGAAGTTCATTAAATCAATTAAATAGTCAAAATCATTCAAAGCAGTTTCGTTTAACGTTAACTTTAAATCAACGTTCAGTCTGAAATCAGCTTTCAGTTCAACCAACATATTCATGATAGAAGCAGCGACATATAGAATGTTAGTCAAATGATCAGACATCAAGATCTTTGCTGTTATTGTCTTGAAAATCAATTGACTCATAACTACAGTTGAAAACAAGTCTGAAGAAGTGAATCTGCATGAGCTTTTTCATGCTGAAGTTCTCAAGCAAGTCAAGATCAAGCTTCTCTCTGAATATCACAACTATCTAAACATCTTCAATTGAGCAATGATCAATCAACTATCATTGCATCATTTCTATGATCACAAAATTGAGTTGATCGATGAAGAAACATCTTCGCGAAGCAGACTATATCAGATGTTCAATCACAAGCTTCAGAAAATAAAGAAGTATCTGATCAAACATCTGAACAAAGAGTTCATTTTCTTCAGCTTTGCATCATATGTCTCGCTTATCTTGTTTGCTGAAAAAAAAGATGAAAGTTTGCATTTCTGCGTCAACTACAGAAAGCTCAATGCTTTGATCAAACGAAATCGCTACTCTTTGTCATTGATAGACGAGACTTTCGCTCATATACAAGAAAGCAAATATTTGATTCAATTGAACATTATTATTGTGTTCAATAAACTGCAAATGCATTCAGATAGCAAAGATCTGACTATCTTTATCATCTTCTTCGACTCATACAAATATCATGTAATGCTCTTTGAATTAATCAATGAATCAACATTTTATCAACATTATATGAACGACGTGCTATTCAAATATCTTCATCAGTTTTGTCAAATCTATCTAGATGACATTATCATCTACAGCAAGATCTTGAAGAAATATAAACAACATGTACGATTAATCTTGAATAGACTACGAGAAGCTGATCTACAGATAAACATCAATAAATACAAGTTTCATGTTCAGAAAATCATCTTTTTAGAACTTTTGATGTCAATCAAGAGACTTAAGATGAATTCATGAAAGATACAAGTAGTTATTGATTGATCTAAATTTAATAATCTCATTCAAATGCAGTTCTTTATTGACTTCTGCAATTTCTATCAATGCTTCATCAAGAACTTTTCGAAGATTGTTCATTCAATGATTCAACTCACTCAAAAGAAGATCATATTTGAATGAAATGAAGTCTGTCAGATTGTCTTCGATCATATGAAGAGATGTATGATCAAGACTTTTATACTACGTCACTTTAATCAAACTTGTAAGACTATTCTTGAAATTGATTCATTCAACTACGTCAACAATAAAGTTCTCTCTTAATATGATGATGAAAAAGTATTACATTCAATTGTCTTTTATAACAAGAACATGTTTTCTGCTGAATGCAACTACAAGATATATGATAAAAAACTTCTGATCATCATTTGAGCATTTAAACATTGATGACTTGAATTGAAGCTAACTGACATTTTTATCAAGATGTTCATCGATCATTAAGCACTCACTTTGTTGATGAAAGATAAAGAGCTGAGCAGACGTCAGATGCGCTGAATTCAGAAACTCATTGACTTCAACTTCAGAATAATATATTGCTCTGACAAACAGAACATCAAGATCGATGCATTAACTCGTCAAGCTGACGTCATGCTCAAAGATTTAGAAGATGAGTGCATTTGCTATCAATGAATCACTATTCTGACTTTGAATCAAATGAAAATTGCTGATCTAAAGAAAAACATCAGTGAATCAATTTATAAACAGATTCTTGAGACTAATGAGATTGACAAGAATTGTACGCTACTTCGCGAAGTAATAGCAAGAAATGAGACACAATATGAAAATATCAAATTGAAGAATTGTTGAACTCAGAATAAAATCTTGTATCATGATAGTCAGTTATAAATTTCGTTCAACGAGCTTCTACAAATGAATCTGATTCATGAGATACATGATCAATCATCGATTGATCATTCTGAAATTCTTAGAACAGTGAAGATCATAAAGCGAAATTACTATTAATCTTCTATGCGAAAAACGATAGATCAATATATTCAAAACTGCTACATATGTCAACGTTCAAAGACATCAAGAAATAAATCAAATGACTTGCTTCAATCTTTATTTATATTTGAACAGCGATGACAAAACATAGTCATGAACTTCATTATCAATCTATCTGATTCGTACAACTATAATACTATTTTGACTGTCATCTGCAAATTGTTGAAAGAAAGACATTATATTTCTTGCATCATTGATGATGAAGATATCACAGTCAAAAAGACAGCTGAAATGTTGCTTTAATGAGTATATTAAACTTACAATTTATTAAACTTCATTGTATTCAATCGAGATTCTCAGTTCATCTTCATTCTTTGAAAGTTTCTTTGCAAACGACTGAGCATTTCTCTTCAATTGTTCATTGTCTATCACTTTCAGATCAATGATCAAAGCGAACAAGTTAATCAGAACATCAAGTGATATTTTCAATTCTTTTATTTATATATGCAGAACGACTGATTTAAGTGACTATTCATGATCAAGTTTGTCAACAATAACATCTTGTCATCAGTTATTTTCTTGATCTTCTTCTTCATGAACAAGAGCTTTTATTCTCATATGAGCTTTAACTCTGACATCATTAAGTATGAAAGCACTTGTGAACGCTTGCAGATCAATCAAGTCAAGAATATATCTGAACAAATGAACAAGACATTAATCTTTGCTTGTGAAGCTTTGATCAAAACACGAAAACAAATGATGAATCAAGCTAATAAGCATAGAAAGAAGATCAATTACAAGATTGAATCAAAGATGTTTCTGAACGAATGAAACATCATTACAGCGAGATTCTTCAAAAAATTGAATGACAAGATGCTTGACTCTTTTCAGATCATTGACTTCGTTGACTCATTCTATAAATTGAAACTATTCAAGACTATGCATATATATAATGTATTTCATTCAGAGCTTCTTCATTCTGTCATCAATGATTCTCTGTCTGATCAGAAGAATGAATTCTCGAGATTAATAGTGATAAATGATGAAGACAAATGAAAAATCAACAATATATTGAACTCTCAATGATATCAAAGACAACTTTAATATCAAGTCAAATGAAAAAGTTATGACAATGATTTCAACTGATATAACGCTGACGATGATGAATTTATGAATGCTCAAGAGATGATTGACAACTTTCATATTAAATATTCAAGAAAAGCGCGCTAAGAAATAACATTCATGCGAACATGAATAGTCAAGAAGAAAAAGTAATGTTATGATTCTAATCTTTGTCTAATCTTCATCTAGTCTTCGTCTGATTTCATTCTAATCGAGTTTAGCGAGAATCTGATTTAATCATGTTATTATTGAGACTCTGCATCATATGTGTAAGACGTCAATCTCATTGAGTTTAGCATAAAGCTGAGAAACATACATATAAGAACTGAGTTCTTTTCTGTAGATACTTTTCTTTCTTAGCATTTATCTATTAGTTAAATGACACTTCTATGACTCATTCTAGATTGATTTCTAACAAGAACAACATAATGCAATTCAATGACTTGAAATTTGAATTGATACACTTTGAAAGTCACAAGATGACACTCAATCAAATGATTATTCTACTTAATAACATGATCATAAAATCAAAGATATATATATGATGATTAAACGTTTGACTGAATCGAAAGCTTAACTTCAAAGTTTATGTGCAAATGAAAATCATGACAGTCACAAGAACATTACACTCGTTATTTAAATTAATAAATAGTGAGTGAGAATTAAATGTTAAATCAGAAAAGCAGTTATATCTGACATATATCACGTTTATTAGTGATTATGACGTTGAAATATGATGAAATAATCAAAAAAGTTACTTAGTCAAATTTTGCAAACTGCAAAATGCTGCATTACAAAAAATTCTGAGTGTGTTTTAAACATCATCAATAAATGCTATGCAAATAGAAGTTGAAATCTCGTCAATGAAGATGCAATTAAATCAAAAGTGCAAGAACTATGCAATTTAAATAGTTGAATTATTGAAAAAACATTCTATTAGAAAAAAAACATTTATTTCATACTCATTTCAATACTTTATTGAATTGAATCTAGATTTGAATGCATTGAAATATCTGAACTGAAATGAGATGAAGATGAACTTATCTTGAAAAGTCAAGAAGTGCAAAGACAGACTCATGCAAATATATTGAATATTGAACAAAGTGCAAAAAACATTGAATTCAATAAAAGAAATTGAAATTTCTCACTTCAAGAAATCATGAGATCAAGAAATTAAGCATTTAGCAAGAATTCAAATTGAATTTGCAAAAAGCGAAATTCGCGAAATGATCAATTCATACTATGAAGAATTAGAAAGAATTATCAAAAAGGCGAAAAACATAATGATGTACATCAATGCATTGCAAATTCAAAAAAAGATAGCAGAAATCAAAACAGAAATGAAAATGACAGTAATATTCATGCATAAACTCATCAGATATAACAAAGCAACAAGCATTTCTGACAAAATAATCACAACGAAAGCGAAACTACAAACTATTAACGATGCAATCATAATATGCAGTGAAAAAGCACTTAAAAACAGCGAAATTTGAATTTACATGAACAATCAAATGACTTTGCAAAGACTAAACATAAAGAGCAACATCAATGCAAAGTTATTCAATGATATATGATAAAACTTGATCAATTTACGTCAAAATCAATGCCAAATTTGCATACAGTGAATATTAAGTTGCAAAAGCATTATTAAGAATGAAAAAGCAGATTAATTGATTAAAAGTGCTGCTTAAGAATTATCAGTTATTGACAACATGAAAGCAATCATCATAAGCTTCATTAAAAAGCAAATTTGCAAAAAGATGAAATTACAATGATTAAATGTTTGAAAAAGCAGCATCAAGAAGAAAAATTAGTATCAAAAGCACATATTAAATGTGAATTTAAGTCATAAATCATTAAAAGAAATGAGAAAAATCAATAAATTAACGTTTTCAATCAAGTTTCATTGATTTAAACAAAGAAAATTGATCACAAAAATGAATTACTTAAACTATTCAAAGACAGAGCACATTATTAACATGATGCTTGCGCTTCATTCTGATCATCAAGAGCAAATGAGAAGCATCATTGATGTGATGTCAACAAGTGAATGAGAAGCAATTATCACTATCTTGCAGAAGAATTCAGTTAAGACAAAAGATATACAGAAGAAATTATATAAACTGCAAGTACTTTATAAACTCAACAAATGTAGAAATAATGAGTTGATGCTCTGAAAGAAGATGAAAAGTTTGACAAAAATGATAAAAAAGCTGATGCATCAATTTTTCGTTGCGTCAACTGTCAATCAATGCATGAAGAATCAGCTGAAAAGACTGAAAAAGATAATGAGCAAACTCAAAAAAAAGTTCGTGAAGAAGAGAAAACATGTCAACAACTGAGTAAAGAGAATAAGCATGAAGTCAATGATATCATTTAAGAGTCATCTTGTGTTCAACGTCAACATATTATTATCAATGCAAAATTATTGTAAGAAATTTGAAGTAAAGATCTTCATTAAAGAAAAAGAAGAAGTAAAGAGAATCATGACAACAACAACAAAAAACATAGTGAGATGAGTGAGAAAGATTGACATTAACAAGACGCTATTGACATGCAAAAACATAAAAATGATGAAAAAATAATTGAGACTGCTGATATTTTAAGTTAAGATGAAAAGCAGCAAAAAAACATTAAAGAAAAATGATTTTTGAATCAAAGAGATATTGTTGAACATATGTTTGCGCGAAATCAGTTTTGAAGTAGTGATACATGAAATTAAAATTAAAGAAATGTCTAAGAATATAAAGAAGAAAGAGATGAAGATGCTCATCAAGATCAACAAAGATATACATTCAAAAATGATGATCAAGAAGATTGAGTGACTCATAAAAAAGAGTGAGCAGAAGAAATATGTCTCATTGATGATATGCATAGTCAGTGCTGAGATGATGAACAAGCTAATTGATGAAAGAATATGTCATAAGATCAACATAAAGATCACACAGTTCTATGACTTAAGCTGCAGAGTGCATCAGTGTTTAAAGTATCAAGAATACAATCACAAGATGTATGAATGCAAAAACAAGCAGAAATGCATTTATTGCATGCTGAATCATTGCTTGAAACATTGTTCTTACAAACAGATTTAAAACATGTGAATTAAAACATATACAGAGTCTTTAATTCTCAATGTCATAAATGACAAGCTGAAAAAGAAAGAATAAAGAGAGTTACAAAGCACAGATCTTTATATCATGTCATACAAAGACAGAAAGAACTAAAGACAGTGATGTCAAAAATATTCACAGAAACATTTATCAGTCTGAAATTATTAATGAACAACAGCTTGAAGAGAAAGCAGAAACACTCAATGAATGAAAGTCATCTGCTCAGCGCAATCATCACATCAGAAAATACTATACTGAATCACTTGATCAAGAAATCAAGATCAAATGAATTGAAGTTAACATCAATCATGTCATTGTTAATGTTATCTTTTGTTGAGAATCTTACAAGTGAAGCAAATGCTTTGCAGACACTCAAGAAAACATTAAACAGTCTGAAATGTAAATTTTAATATTTTAGCAAAAGAAGCTTTGAATACTATAGTACAACATTCACAAGTTCAGAAACAAAATGATGATAGTGTTACTACATGAGAAAAAGATAAAGAATTATAACATTCTGATTCTTCAAAAACTCTGATGATTTGATGACATTTTTAAAGCATACTGCTCAGCAATTGTTGACTTCACACTGAAGAATAATGAAGATAGAATCTGTTTCTACATAAACAAAAAAATCGACAGCAACATCTGATATTCAACATGATACTTCAAAAATGTAAATACAATTACGCTATAAACATTAACAAATGATGCATAAATGATTCAGAGAGTTATACATATTCATGAAGCATACAATTTGTCACTCAAAGATCATGAGATCATTCATGAAAAAGAAAATCTTTCAAACATCAAAAAGACATTACACATGTTGAAAGAAAGCATTCTTGTAGAAGATTTCAATCTGCATCACTTCACATGAGAAGAATCATTTTACTCAAAACAACATTTATTGTTAAATGAGTTAATTAAAATGATCACAAACATTGATGCATTGTTAGCATTGTCTCAAGACATAATCACAAGAAATTATCAAGAATCTCAAATGACAATAAATTTAATTTTCACGACAGATGACATTATGAATCAATTAATATGATGTGAAATCAACAAAGAAATGAAAAACTTCTCAGATCATCTGTTAATACAGACAATTATAGATTTCAGAGTCTGCAAAAAGTCAGCATGAAAATTGCATTGCAACTGAAAGATAATGAATAAAGAGAAATTCTTTAATATTCTGAGAGAACAAATGTTAAAATCATTATCAAATCATGAGATAAAATATTGATGCATAAATGAATACATTAAGCAACTGCTAAATGCATTGAAGAAGATTGTTAAAATTTTCACTTTCTGAGCGAGATTACATGAAATGATCAAAGCAGAATGAACAAAGAAGTGTATGAAGATTGTTAAAAGCATGCAACAAATGAGAAAAAGTTGTTAAATCATTGATGACTGAATAAAGTACATTCAAGCATGTGACAAGAAGAACAAAATCATCAGAAAACAGAAACATAATGAATATCAAAAGATCATGCAAAATGTTGAACAATTCTTGAGAAGACTGTTCAAAACTGCGAAATGAGCAAGAAATGCAATCGCAAATACATTGATTTAAGCAACAGTTCTCTTTCTGATTAAGTCAGAATGCTTTAACATCATCACAATAATGCAAAATAAAGCAAAAATGATGTTTCAAACTCACTTTTCATCATCTTTAAAGATTTTCATGCTGAACATAATAAACTTTAAGTACTCACTCTTAATTGAAGATGATGCTTTGCTGATGCATCATGAAATTAAGAAAGTTATTTACAAAGTGACATTTGACAAGATGTTGAAATACACAAGATACATAAATAGAATAGTGTGCAAACTTGTCAATGATGTATCAGAATAAATACATTCTTTTTTTGAAAGATGTTTATAGAAGAGAATATAATCAACTCAGTTCAAGAGCATAATTACAATAGTAATGCAAAAGTCAGACAAAAAAAATTACTTTAATGCAAAGATATATAAATTAATTGTGTTACTCAACACACTGAATAAAATATTGAAGTTCATCATATTTGAACATTTGCAAAATGTTATAAAAGCTTGCAACTTAATATTGAATATTCAGATGAGAGTTTGCAAGCACAGATCAACAGATACAACTTTGCAATTAATTACAGAAAAGATACATACTGTGTTAAGTGACATGAGAAGAAGAGTAATCTTACTGCTGAATCTGAATGAGAAAAGTGCATTTAACAATGTGACACACAGCAAACTTTTACATGACATGAAGAAAAGAAAAGGTTTTAAATTGCTTCTCAAGTTTGTAAAAAACTTTTTAAGAAATCAATGCATCACAATCACAATTAATGATTACATAATAATAAAACGCAGCATGAACATTAACATATTATAAGACTCTTCACTATCATTGATATTATATTTGTTTTACAATGCAAACTTGTTAAAAGCATATAATGACATCAAGCTGAAAACTAACTTTACAAACTTCATGAATGACATCAATATCTTGATATATGAAGAGTTTATAAAACACAACTGCAGAGTTAATGAGATTTATGATAAATGCAAACAATGATTAAAAATGCATGACATTAAATTCTTGATAACAAAGCATAAGCTGATTCACTTTATGAAAACTTCTAAATGATTTAATATGAAAGTTAATGTAAAGCTGATAAAACATCAGATTGACTTGAAATCAAACATCAGAATCTTGAAAGTTCAATTGAACTTTAAGCTGAAATGAGTGATTTACATGCATCATGTTAAAGCAAAACTAGTGATTAAATAAAAGATCATGCAGACAATTATTGAGTCTACTTGAGACTCATCAATGATGACAAGTAAGCAAATATACTTCGCGATGATGCATTCTCTGCTTAGTCATAAAGTCATCATATGATATACATCATAAAGAGTGAAAGATTATTGAAAGAATCTGAATGTTAAGCTGAAATCAATGCAAGAAAAAACATTGCAACAGATCATTGATGTTTATCATGTAATATCAACAAAGATTTTACAGATGAAAATAAACATGATGTTGATAAATATTCACTTATGAAAGCTAATATAAAGATCAATAATAAACATGAACTTTTAAAAATCAGATGAAGTTATTGAAATAATAATGCATTGAATTCACAATAACTTGATATTCAAAAAAGATTAAAAATCAAAGTTGCATAAAACATCTTTACAATTAAAGCAAAAGTGAATGAAAGAAATATTTAAGCAGATAAAGATGAATTGAAGTCATTTTTACACAGCAATTTTCTGATCAAAGTCATTAAAGATAGTTATAGTTGCAAACAAGAAAATGTCAATAAGACAACATAATCTTGACATGTTTGCATTAAAGCAAAGAGTTTACTTAAATGATAGTGACAGCAAAGATGATGTTACAATAATTGCAATGAAAATGAACTGAAAGTTAAATAAGAGACTGAGAGAATCAACTTTAGTCATCACTCATCATGATGAGCTGAAAGAATTAATCATGAAGATAAAACATTATTGAGATCATGTCTAGAAACTAATCAGAGTGCATGCATGACTAGAATGTTTAATCTATAAAGATAGCTATAACTAAGACTTTAAGAATACAGAAGAAAGAAGATACAAAAGACAAGAAGAACACGCTTTATATAGTAGTTACTCAGATCGACGCTAGTCTCAAAGAAGACGTGTTGAAACACAAGAAAAATATTGATTTGAAAGATGTTTGTGACACAAAGAAATGTGTTTATCATAGAAATCTGTTGATCATTCGTAACACAAAGAAGTGTGTTTGTCTAGAAGACAATAGAAGCTGATTAGAAGATGCTAGAGAAGAAAAAAGATGTTGAATCATATCTGAGTCAAGTCTGAGTCAGATCTAGATCAGATCTCGACTAGATTGTTGACTAGTTTTAATCAATTCTGACACATTTGTAACATTACTCTTCTCTTTGAAAATTCATGTTTGCATGAATAGAACAAATGAAACGCAAATTTTTTTCACTGTTTTTCAATTTAGTGTGACTTGTCTGAATAGAGCTTATAAAATTTGACTAGAACTTCTTTCGAGCTCTCAAATTCTTCTTTGTCAACATAGTATCATTCGTTGTTTTGATTTAGTTTCATTCATTTGACTTTGTATTGTATTCAATCTCGATAGCATCTAAAGTTCAAAATGTCATCTATCTTTCAATGCTCATCGTTTTTAATAGTGAGAGATTTAAATGATTTTGAATGCTGTTTTGATAAAAGATCATTGAAACAAGAATGTAATAGCTTTGAACTGAACATCAAATGCAACTGCTTCATGCTTATCAATAAATGAAGATGATAGAAGATTTCAACTTTGACAGTGATTTGATAAGATTCTAGCTGTTTGTCTTTCAAATTCTTACATGATCTAGTTGTTTTTATGTTTCTAGAGAATAATCAAACTCAGTCGTTTACTTCATAAATGATGTCTCATTTATGTTTATTGATTTGAGCTTCAATGATCTGCTTCATCTTTTTCAATTGCTGATGATTGAAGATAAGAAGCTCTTTCATTTGAATGATAATATTGTCGACTTTTCTAACTTCAAGACGTTTGTAAGTTATCTTGTAGTCAGTTGTATCTGAATTGAAACTCATTCAAGAATGAAACTCTTTATTGAAGTAAAATGAGATCATTGAGATGATTGAGAAGATATTGAAATTTTCGCTGAATTTCATCATTGAAAGTCATTTTGCTCAGTTGTTCTGCATGTAATTACAGTAGATTCTTAATTCGCGTTCAACATCTTGATTAGCTCATTTCGATTAATTGTTGATCTCAAAATGATAAACTGTTAATAAACTAGTCATGATTTTTAGTTGCTTGCAAAGACTTTGTCACATGATTGATACAAATTGAAAGTCTCTGTTCAAAACAATAGAATTAGATAGATCATGAAGTTGATAAGCGTTTCATAGCATGATTCAAATCATTTCTTCGACTGAAATGTCATTGTCTTCTCAATGATAGAGAACATAGTGACGTTTCTTGATGAAATGACATATGATTGTGCAAATGATGTTATAATCTTTTGATAGAGATAGCTCAGTGATGAAGTTCATAACTATATCTTTTCAGCGTTTCTGTGAAATCAAGAAAGAATGAAGAAGTTCATTGATGCTATTTCTAGATGTCTTGCTTTGTTGACAGACATGACAGTTTCAAATGTAACATTTAATCGTTGCTCAATGATCTGATCAATAGTAGAAACGTTGAACTAGATTGATAGTTCTTTGATTGTTAGAGTGAGAGATGAAAGACTGATCATGAATTTTCTTTAGTAATTTCGTATGCATTTTCTCAGAAATTCACAGTAGATCTTTTCTGAACAGAACATCATCAACAATCTTGCAGTACTTTAATTCAATGCTATGTAGCTTGAGCTTATTTTCTCTTATAGTTTGTTTATACTCATCGCAAAGCTCATTCATCTTGTTGACATCTTTTACTCGCTGATAGAGAAACATGACTATTTCGAGAGCTATTTGCATCGATTATCAGAGAATAATTCGAACAAATGCTATGAAATATGCAATGCAAGACAAACGTCGAAGCATTTACTGCTGAACTGCAGACATTATAGAGCAGAGCAGATAAAGCTTAAGGAAAAAGCTCAGCTTAAAAACATGAACACTATATTGACACTGTTTATCATCAAAATTGAAAGAATTGCAACACTAGAGTATTTGAAAAATACTTGAATTATAACGAGAAAATGACTATTAGAAACGAAAGAGTAGAACGCGAAGAGTGCGAAGAAACAAAGAAAAACAAGAGTATGATGATGAGAATTGAGAAAGAGCGCTTGTATATGCAAACTATCGATGTGATTGATCAACAAAAAGATATAAAGCAGTGACTTTGATCAGATTACATGTAACTTAGCATACATACAGCGTTCAGACAGTGTCATAGTCATAGACTGCATGCACTTAATGAAGAAATAAAAATTAAAAAAACTCGCTGATAAAGATCAACTTCAGATTCAATAGTTAGAATATTTATTCTATCAAATGTCAGAATGATCTGATAGTGATCTTCAGTACGCTGAGTTAATTCAAAGATGTTGATCAGAGACATTCTGATTAAAGCATTAACTTTAGTGTTTATTTTGCCTGATTGAAATATAATTTGAAAGTTGAACTTAAATAGAATGTTTAGATAATTGACTTAACGTCGAGTCAACTGTTTATTTTTCATGAAGATTTTCAGAGTCTGATGATCGATGAATATTTGAATGAATAGTTCAATGCATTTAAGCTTAAGTCTTCAATGTTTGAAACATCAAATAATGACTAGTAATTTCTTGTCATAGATATGATAATTGCATTCAGCGAGAATCATGCTCTTGCTGTAGAAAGTTACTGAGTGAAGAACTTTCTCATCATTGTACTGTGATAGAATTTCATCTTTGACGTAGTCAGATGCATTGATTTCTAGAATAGCTTGTCGTTTGAAATTGAAATGTCGTAGTATTGAGATCGAGTTGACTTGTTTCTTTAAGTCATCAAAAGCTTAAACACAGACTTCATTTCATACAAAAGACGTGTTCTTTCTAGTTAACTGAATGAATGATTTGACTAACTTCAAGAAGTCTTTAATGAAATGATGATAGAAGTTAATGAATTTCACGAAGCTCTGAACTTCTTTTAGATTGATCAACGTAACTCAGTTGACTATGACTTTCACTTTAATAGAATTCATGCGAAGATTCTGTTCTGAAATCATGACTTTCAAGAAGACAGTTTCTTCTACATTGAATTCACACTTTCAAATATCTACTTGTAGATCAGCTTCTCATAGATGATCTAATATCATTTTGACATGTTGTTAATATTTTCATTGAGTTTTGCTGTAGATCAGAATGTCGTTCAGATAGACTTGACAAAAGTCATTTAGAAAGTCTTAAAGAACATCATTTATATACTGCTGAAACGAGGCAGAATCATTGATAAGTTTAAAAGATAGCATCTTTGATTTATACACTTCTAACGCGATAATAAAGATAGTGTAATTCTCACTATCAGAATGCATTCATAGTTTGTTGAACATTAAAATAATATTCAATCAAGTCAAATGTTTGCAATCAACTATTTTGTCAATTACTTCATCTATGAGCGATAGAAAATAGCGATTTCTTTTGATAATAGCATTGAGCTTTCAATAGTCAACGCAGAATCATAGATCTTCATTTGCTTTCAAGATGAACAGAACGAGTGAGAAATACAAAGCTTTGCTAGAAGTTATAAATTCTTTGAAAAGATTTTCATTCAGATATTTCTTTACTTTCTGAAGCTTGTAAAAAGACATTTGATATGCTTGACAGCAAGATGATGTTGCATCACTAGTAAGTTCTATTTTATGATCATACAAATGATGAGACGATAGCTTGTCTGCTTGAACTCAATCAAAGATGTCTAGAAAATTCTGATATTTTGATGATAGCTTGACTTTAATATCTTCTAGATTCTGAGTTGTTTCATCAACTGAAAAGACGTTTATGACATCTAGTTTGCATTGAGTATTGTAAACGATTTTTCTATCGATGTCTTCAATGAACATAGCAAAAATCTCTGTCTGATTCTTCTTTTTTCGTTTTACTAATGCTTGAAAAAAGATGATGTCTATGTTTTGAATCAAGAATGACTCTTTCTGAAAGAATGAAACTGAGCGCTTGAGCATCTTAGAGATCTTGCTGTGAGCTGCTGAAGAGATCGAAGTTGATCACAGTCAACTTGAGTGCTTTGTATTTGACAAAATTGAAAAAATTGAAATAGAAGTATCTAATTGATCAGAAGATACGATAGTATCATGTCTTATGTTCAATAATATTTCATTTTTGTTCATTCAGAGTTTGCTCAATATAGCTTCATGTGTTAGAAGTCAGCATAGAGCGAGTCAATATGAGTGTCATTTAACTAGAAGATAAATGCTAAGAAAGAAAGATAGTTACAGAAAAGAAGCTGACTACATATGTGTGTTTCTCAGTTGACGCTAGACTCAATAGAGACTAGTCAAGGTGACGAAGCGAGAATAAATCTGACAAGGCTAGAAGACTGAGTCTGACAAGACTAGAATCGTGACATTACTTTCTTTCTTCGACGATTCATGTTTGCATGAATGTATTTTCTGCTCGATTCGATTGATTGCTCAATCATGATTTCACAGACTCAGAATCATTAAATTCTGATTGACTGAATAGTCGAAAGTGCTTCTAGCGCAATTTGTTCGAATGTTGAATATGAAAATCATCAACTATCTTCTGAGTGTTCATAAATTCATCGTCATCAGCGTTGTATCAATTGAGATCATTGTCATAGTCATTTCATTTGACTCTATATTGAACTCGTCTTTGATATCAACGAGAATTCAATATATTGTCAATTTTTCATTCGTCTTCGTCGTTTATCACTATTGACTTGAAAGACTCATTCTTTTGATCAGACAAGAGATCATTGACGACAAGACGAAGCAGATCAGAATGAAATACATCATGAACATGCATAGTCTCTGATAATTTCAGCTTATATGACGAGTCGACGAGATCTAGATTGGTGAAGAAATCGAGCATTTTGTCGTCTAGCTTCTTGAAAGATCTCGCTGTAACGATGTTTCGTTCGTTCAGAAACATCTTTGATTCAATCTCATAATCAATCTCTTTTCTATGCTTATTAGCTTGTTAAATCATTTGTTTCCTTGTTTTGACTAGAGATTCGCGAGCAAACGTCAAGATCTTGTTCATATGTTCAGATATATTCTCGACTTTAGTCGCTTGCAAGCGTTCACGAGAGCTTTCATATTCAATTGTATCGAGTTCAAAGCTCATACAAGAATGAAAGTCTTTGTTTAGAAAGAAAGAGATCAAGAAGATGACTGAGAACAGAGCATTATTGTTGACAAACTCGATCATGAGTAGTAGCTTAGCTCAGTCATTCTGCATGTATGAACAGAAGAATCGAAGATATCTTTCAACATTCTGATTGACTCGTTCACTTTGATCATTGATTTGAGAGTGATAGACAGTGAATAGTCAAAGATTAATGCTCAGTCTTTTGCAAAGAGACTTTCATAGAATGAAGGTAAATTGAAGATCTCGATTCGAAACAATGAAATCGAGTAAATCGTGTATTCAATATATTCACTGAAGCATTAGCTCAGCTGTTTTTTCTGCTGTGATTTCTTCATCATCAGTAGAACAAGAGATATAGTGTCGTTTCTTTGACAGTCTACATATCACTGTTAGTATAATGTTTTTGCCTTCAGAAAGAAGTAGATTGATGATGAAATTCATGACTATGTTCTTTCATTGCTGTTCAAGTATGAATAGAGAATGTAGTAATTCATTGAATTTATTTCGAGAAGCTTTTGATCGTTAACAAATGTAACAGTTTCAAATATATCTATCTATTGTCTTTTGCATTGAGAGTCAATAGTAGTATCTTCTTATTGCTTTCATCGTTCTA
>JAABUT010002368.1_pt1 | contig 18408 bp, 14 predicted proteins | sample 5559281 | NCBI WGS metagenome assembly JAABUT01 (sample SAMN10711880, study PRJNA513359) | rock metagenome | isolation source: Antarctica rocks | place: Antarctica: Victoria Land, Ricker Hills nord | collected 2016-01-04 | reverse complement strand
CTCTTTGACAGATTTTCGTTCAGATATTCTTTGATCTTCTGAAGCTTGTAGAGTGACATTCGATAAGCTCGACATCTAGAAGAAGTGACATCGTTAGTGAGCTCTATCTTATGATCATATGAACGATAAGATAATAGCATATCGGCTTGAGCTCGATCAAACACGTCGAGAAAATTCTGATATTTCGAAGATAGCTTGACTTTGATGTCTTCTAGATTTTGAGCTGATGCATCGATAAAAGCGACGTCTAGAACGTTCAGTTTGCATTGAATGTTGTAGACTATTTCTCTATCAATATCTTCGATCGACATGACAAAAACCTCGATGCGATTCTTCTTTGATCATTTAATCAGTGCATGAAAAGATGCAGCTTTCACACTGAACATAGAAAAGTTCTTTTTCAAAGCAGTAGAAGTGAGTCGTTGAAGCACTTTGAAGACTGAACGAATAGAAGAATTTGATGATCGTGATCATTTTGAGTGTGAAGCTTTGACTGACATCGAAAAAACAGAAATGAAAGCTTCTAATTGATTCGAAAAAACGATGACATCGTTTTGCATATCTAGTAGTATTTCATTTTTGTTCATTCAGAGCTTTTCTAATATGACGTCATGATGATCTATATCAGCTATTAACATTGAAACAGTCAATTTCTTATGACTTTCGACTGTGAGATTGAGTAGAATTTTATGAGTAATGATCTTCTTCGTCAGCTTTTCGTCATATTCTCTTATTAACTTCTCTTTAGCTAGTCGTATGAGTTGAATTTCGAGCTTCTGACATATTTGATCAACTAGCTTTGCATAAATCAAGATGTAGATCGTCAAGTCACTATCTATCAGAGATCGTAGCTTGAAGAATTCGTCTTGCGAGAATAGAGTGACATCGACTAGAAATGACTTTTCGAAGTAGTTCTCTTTGATAGATGAAATTTCGTCGATTAGATTGCACAAAGAAATGATCTTTATCTCTTTGATGACTCTGAAAGAGATGACTAGTTTTTTGAATCAGACTCTGAATCGAAGTTCGAAGAACGATCAAACTCGTCATTTAATGCGTTAATTCTGAAAGATCTATTCGAGCACTCTTTAGAAGTATGATCAGACTTATGACAAAGAAAGCAGTTTTCAATTAGTAAGTCATTTTCTTTGACGCTAGTCAAAACAGCGTCGCGTGATTTTGACTGATCAGTCATCTTCATTTCTATGATTCTACGAGTAGCTTTGACTGATTCTTCAGCGAAGATGATCTGTTTAGTTGTTCGAGCTTTGATCATTGCTTCTCTATTCTTGATCTCTCGAATAGCTCGTTGATCATTATTCAATCGAATGAGGTAGAAATGAATTTCTTTCAGAGTACTGAGTTGAATCAATTGAGTTACTCAAGCGAATCGAAGTCGAGAATTTATTTTATTCTTTAGATCGACGATCAGCTGTTTTTCTTGATAGTCTAGATAGAAGAATAGTCGTTGAAATTGAGTATAAAACTCGCTGAATTTCTTCTGTTCTTGAATCAAGTTGTAGTAGTTTCTACGAAAGTTGACTTCTTTATCTGAATCATCGAACAACTGAGCTAGCTCTTTCAAAAGCTCATCGACGATCTTGTATGAGTTGAAACAGTCACGTTCGCGTCTTGACTGAGTGATCTCAGCTGCATCATCGAATAATCTGAAATGTACGTAGCTCAGCTTGACTCGTTCACTTGAAAAGAGATCGACATTGATTTTCAGCTTGTTCTGAACTTTTTCATACCAGTTCTTTCAGATAGAGTTCTTTTCATCAGTGAACAACGAAGAATCGAGTATTTTCTGAAATCTAGAACGCTCAGAGTAGATTGACGATGACGAGATAATCTCTCTAGCTTGTAGTCTAGCTTTCAGCTCTTCGCATCGTTTCTTCAAAGCTTTCATGATCATAGAAGATGTTATGATTTCAGCGAATGAGTCGTTATCTTCGACAATGAAGAATGAAGCTTCGAAACGCTCTTTGAAGAGACGAGACATGAGAAAGAAGAGATTGAATTGAACGAGTGTTTTTAAAAGAAAGAAATCGAGCGAAGAGCGATGCTCGACAATAGAAGATGAAGTCGTTTTTGTTGTTTGATTTGAGAGTTAATTGATTCTCTTGATCGATTTGATTCTCTAGCAATCAACGAAGATTCTTTATCGCTGATTCTATTAATCGAGATGAACGATGCGTACTTAATGAGCTGTAAGTCGTCTAGCAATTCAATCAGCCTTGCTGTTGATTCTATAGACTCTCTAGTGTTGTTCTGTCTTTCGATTGCGTCGATCATCAGGTAAACGAATTTCTTTAGACTCGATCTGTCTGAACGAGTATATTGAACGAGTAATGAGTATCTGTATCGTATGATAAACGAAATTCTTAATGTAATGTTGAAACCGTGCCTAGATCATTCAATCAAAGAGACTCAAGACTGATATGTATGTATTGTTCTTTAGAGATAGCTATAACAAGACATTAAGAATACAGAAGAGAAAGAGTGCGAGCTCTTCTATAAATAATGGCTTGAGACTGCGCTAGACTCGATACAGATGTGATGTAATAGATCAGATGTGTTTGTCTAAAAGAATGATGAAAGAGATGAATGAAGAAAGTGCTGAACAACGAGAAGAAGTGCTGAAAATGACTCAAAGGGGTGCGCTAGATTCAAACTAGACATAGCGTCATGACTTGCTTTAATCAAATTGATTAGAATTAGATCTGAATTCTGATTGATTCAGACATGTTCATAACACTATTAGTATGATGTTTTTGTCTTTCGAAGAAGATAAGTTGATGATGAAATTCATAACTATGTTCTTTCATTACTGTTCAAGTATAAATAAAGAATGTAGTAGTTCATTGAATTTATCTTGAGAAGTCTTTGATCGTTGATAAATGTAACAGTTTCAAATATATTGATCTATTATCTTTCACATTGAAAATTAATAGTAGTATCTTCTTATGATCTTCATCATTTTGAGAATTTGAAAATGATCAATAGAAGATTGATCATGAACTTTTTGAATTAACTTTATTTGAAGATGCTCATTGAAGAAAACTCATAGAAGATCACTTTGATATAGTATTTCGTTCTAAACTCAACAATCTCTTAATTTAATATCTTCATATTAAGCTTCATCTTTTAATATGACTTCATGAAGTAGAATATAATTCTCATTGATTCTGTTAACTTCTAGAATCAATCAATAAATTGATTCATCATTCTTTTTCTATTTTAAATCAGCAATTTTCATTTGATTCAACGTGAGAATTGTAGTTTGTTGATATTAACATCATTCATTCTCAAGACTTCTAGAAACTGAATTGACTTAATGAGTCAATGCATCGACTTTGATGTTTTGTTTGTTTAAGTAATACATGATTTTGAAGTTGAAGTCAACAAGCTTTTATATTCAACGCATTTAACGTTTACTTAGCTTTTTATGTTTCATTAATGACGTTAAAGCTTGATGATCAATGAACATCTTAATGAGTAATTCAGTCAATTTCAGCTCAGATCATCAATGCTTGAAAATATAAATGATGATTAGTAATTTCTTGTCATAAATCTTGTAATTGCACTTGACGAAGCTCAGATTCTTGCTGTAGTAAATCATTGAATGCAATGTTTCTTCATCATCATACTGAGAAAGTATGTCATCATTGACGTAGTTGAATGAGTCTATTTCAAGAATAGTTTCTTTATTCTGATCAAAATGACGAAGAATAAAGACTTCAGTCATTCATTTCTTCATATGATCAAAGATTGTTTGACAAGCTTAATCTCATTCAAATATCATTTCTTTTTAAGTTAGTTGAATCAGAAAATGAATAATCTTCAAGAAGTTTTTTATAAAATGTTGATAGAAATTGCAGAAGTCAATGAAGAACTGCATCTGAGTGAGATTTGTAGAAGTAGATCATTTAACTACTGCTTGTACTTTTCTGAGATTCATCTTTAGTTCTTCAATGAATAGTAATAGTTTCAGAAAGAAGATTTTCTGAACATGAAACTTACATTTGTTTATATTCATCTGAAGATCAGTCTCTTGTAGTTTATGTAGAACTAATTGTACATGTTGCTTATGTTTCTTCAATGTTTTACTGTAAATGATAATGTCATCTAAATAAATTTGACAAAATTGATGAAGATAGTTAAATAGCACGTCGTTCATATAGTGTTGATAGAAAGTCAAGTCGTTGATTAATTTAAAAAACATCACGTAATATTTGTAGAAATTAAAAGAGATGATAAAAATAATCAAATCTTCGCTACTTGAATGCATATGCAGTTTGTTGAAGACAACAATGATGTTCAATCAAGTTAAATATCTGCTATCTTGAATACAAGCGAGAGTTTTGTCTATTAGTGATAAGAGATAACAATCTTATTTGATCAAAGCATTAAGCTTTTCGTAGTTTATATAGAAACGCAAGCTATCATCTTTCTTTTCAATGAATAGTATGAGTGAAGCGTATGAAGCTGAGCTAGAGAAAATAAAGTCTTTATTTAGATGCTTAATCAGATAATTCTTCATCTTTTGAAGCTTGTAATCAGACATATGATAAAGATGACTTCAAGAAAATGTTTTCTCGTTGATTAACTTAATTTTATGATCATAGAAATGATGAGAGAATAGTTGATCAGTCATTGCTTAATCAAACATGTCTAAATAATCATGATATTTCAAAGAAAGCTTAGCTTTGACTTCTTTCAAAATTTCTTCATGTGAAAGCTTTTGTAGATTTACATCTTCAAGTTTATTTCTAACTGTTTTTAAAAGTCAATCGATTTTCGTGATAATGATCATGAAAGTAGTCACATTCAATCATTTGACTAGTGATTTATATGCTGCAGTCTTTATTATTGCTATGTTCATTGAATTGAAAGATGAAGTGAAGTTGATTAAATTAAATGATTTCATGATTTTACTGAATGAAGATGACTTTTCGCTGAGTTGAGTGATAATAGAAGAGATAAATCTCTTTAGTATTTAAGTAGAAGTCAAGCTCTTCTGTTTCATAATTGTTTTATTGCTTGAAAGTAAAACAATTGATTTCTGACTAGAAGTGAAATTTGAAAATTGAAGAAAATTGATTTGCATATCAATTACTAGATTAATTTTGTTCATTCATATTTTTTTAAAAATCATTTGATGTTGATTTAATCAAGTGATCAACATAAAAGCTGTGTCAATCATATGATCTTGAACAGTCAGATTCAAATAAATGACACGAGTAATGAGTTTCTTAGCATAATGATCGTTGAATTCTCGAATTGACTTCGCTTTGATCAAAGTTAGAGACTCAATTTGCAACTGATTACAAATAATCTGCATAATCACTTCATCAATGAACAAATAGTCAGCAGCTTCAATGTCAATCAATGACTTCAATGAGTAACTAATTTCATTGCTAGATAGTACATATTCAATAGTCAAAGATTTCGAAGCAAAAAAATTATTTGAACTGCTCATTGTTGAAGAGATTAACACATCTTTCATCACGTCTTTAATGAAAGTCACTAGTTTTTTGTCTCATTCTTTGATTTCTTTGTAAATAATTTCTTCTCTTCTTTTGACATGATAATCTCATTGAGACGAGAAATGAATGCATGAGATGTCAAAGTACTAGTTTTCAGCTGAGAGTAATTCTTTGAAAGATGATTCAATGCTTTGCAGTTAAAGCAGATAATTGATATTCTTAATCATTCAGATTCAAGAATGAAAAAAGTAGCAAATCAAACATAGCTAGTAGTTGAGATTGAAGCTGATGTCAACGAAGAAACAAAACGTTTTTTCGAAGCTGCTATTAATTTAACTGTTCACTGCTCATCACATAGCTAATAATTGACTTGTTGTTTATTATTTACATCTTGAAGAAAGATCTTAAGCTTATCAAGTGAGTTAAACTTTATGAAACAAACTGATAACGCGTTTTGAAGATGATTGTTGATTTTATTTTGAATGTTGTTCATCAGAATGATATCATTGTAGTTCAGAAAGCTGAATATTTTAGTGAATTCTGAATAGAAAAAGCTGAAGAGCTTGTTGAGTTGCTTCTGTTACAAGCGTATCAAGATCAATAAGTGTTAGAAGTGTATCAAGATTGATAAGACTGAACAAGGCTGAAGCTTTAATCAATTTGCAATGCATGCTAGCGAGTACTCTGTGTAATGATTAGAGCTAGTCAATGATCTAGTCAAGATCTGATCTAGATCTGACTTAGGTTTGACTCAGATATGACTCAACACTCTTTTTCTTTCTCAACATTCTTTTCTTTCATCAACATCTTGTTCATTTACATCATTTTCTTTTCATGTCATAAACACATTTCTTTCAAGTTTAATGCAGTCTCTGAACATTACATAAATAGAAGCTTTTGTATCAACTCTTTTCTGTATTCTTAATATTCAGTTATAGTTATTTCTAAAGATCAAGCACTATCAACTCTGATCTTCATCAATTGTATCATTTAAACATGATTCTGACATTATATTAAGAATTTGTTAATCACATGATACTGATTTCATTATTCATTCAATCAACTTATACAGATGAATCAAGTTTAAAGAAATTTGTTTATCTGATGATTCAATCTTGAAAGACAAGAACAACATGAGAAGATTCATAAAATCAATGAGAACATATGATCATTGAATTGCTAGAAGATTTATCGCTCATTCAGTATGCATTCATTCAAAATTGATTAATAGAATCTATGATAAAGAATCTTCGTGAATTGCTAGAGAATCAAAATTAATCAAGAGAATTACAATAAAGAATCTTCGTGAATTGCTTCAAGATTAATTGTTTTCACAAACATTTTCTTTGTTGAACAAACATTCGTCTTCTCTCATAAAATCACTGAGCTTCATTCTTCATTCAGTTCAAATCAATTCTCATCTTTTTCACTATGATATTTAAGAACACATCTGATAAAGATAAAGCTTTCGTTGATCTCTTGCAAAAAACACGTTCATAAACTTTCTCTTTTATCATTGACTTACAACATGCTTCTTCATTCATTGCTTTCAACGAATCAAATGCTGAAATTATTATACTCAATGATATAAAAGTATAAAAGAAACGTGTTTATGATTTTAATAAAGAAACAGATCATCTTGTTAAGATGAAATAACAAGATAAGAGCGAAATTCAACAGTTAAAAGCAAAACTACAAATTCTCACTGCTATCACAGTCAATGTAATCATCACTGCTTTCTTGATTGTCATCTACTTCAAACGATCTAAATATCATAAAATACTCGATTCTTCAATGTTCACTGATGAAAAGAACTCTACTTGAAAGAACTGATCTCTTGACATACGAAAAAAGCTAGCAATGAACGTTGACATCTTTTCAAATGAACTTTACAAGCTGAGCTACATTAACTTTTAACTAGCAGATGACGTTGTCAAAGTCACTCAAGTCAGACGTAATTTTAACTGTGACAATCTTTATCTGACTATCAATGAATTTCTAAAGAAACTAGCTCAATCATTTCATGACTCTGATAAAAAAGATAACTATCGTAGAAAATATATTAATCTGATTCAAGAATCAAAGAAATTCAGCGATTTCTTTAATCAGTTTTAACGACTATACATTTATCTAAAGTATCAGAAGAATGTACTAGTCATTGATTCAAAGAATAAAATAAACTCTCGTCTTTGAATCTTTTGAACAGCTCAGATGAAGTCGCTCATTAAGCTATCAGATATTCAAAACTATCTGATTTGCTTGAACAATGAACATAGAGCAGTTTGAAAGATCAAGAACAAACTACTCAAACATGATAATTCAAAAATCATCATTTTTAAAGCAATTATTGCTGTTCAGTCTTCTGCTTCAAAGTCTGACTGATCAAAGTTGCGCAGCGCAGTTTTGACTAACGTCAAGAATGCAGACGTTTTAGTTGAAATCTGTTTTGTATGTCACAAATCAGATCATAGTTTCAGAGAATGCTTAAATTGATCTATTAAAGTCAATGCAGTTGATGAGAACTATGATCATTTCAAACTCAATACTGAATCAGAGTTCAAGTCAAAAAACTAGTTATCTCTTTAACAATCATTGAAGTGAAGATTATATCTTTGTGCAATCTAAACAAAATTCTATTGAAAGAGAATTACTTTGATAAGTTGTTTCTAGTCAATGCTTTTCTCATCTTGTAGAATGAATCATTCAATCTTCGCTCTTTGATAAACAGTGATTCAATCATCTATATGATCATACATATCAATCTAGTCAATAAAGTATGTAAAAAGCTGAGAATTTAATCTATTTCACTGACAAAAGAGAAGTTAATAAAAGAATATAATGAAAAGATATTTAAAAAAAACTATCACTCATAAAATTCTATTGAATCTCATCATTGAAAGTCATAAGAAATTGACTGTTTCTATGTTGATAGTTGACATCAATCATCACAAAGTCATATTAGAAAAATCATGAATGAATAAAAATGAAATATTACTAAATATGCAAATCAACGTCATCATTTTTTTGAATCAATTAGATACTTTTATTTCGATTTTTTGAATTTCTCTCAATTCAAAGCATTCAAGTTGATCATGATCAACTTTGTTTACTTTTATCTCTCAGTCAAAGATTTCTAGAATGCTCAAATGATCTGTTTCAACTACGATTCAGAAAGAGTCATTCTCAATTCAAAGCATAAATGTTGCTTCATTCAAAACGCTGTTGAATCATTCAAAGAAGAACAAGATTGAAGTTTTTGCTTTATTCATAAGAAACATCAATAAAGAAATCACGTACAATACTCAGTGCGATTTGAACGCTTTAAATGTCTCTTCAATCAATGAAACTGCTCAGAATTTGAAAGATATTAAAGCGAAGCTGTTATCAATTTATCATGAGTTTCTAAATGTTTTTGATTGAGCTCAATTGAATAAACTATCTTCTCATCGCTTCTATGATCATAAAATTGAACTCATTAATGATTCAATGCTCTTTTACTGTTGAGTTTATTGAATGTTTTCTGTCAAACTTCTGAAAGTAAAGAAGTACTTAAATGAGAACTTGTTGAAGAGATTCATCACTTTCAGTCAGACTTTCTATTCTTTTCTCATTTTATTCATTCTCAAAGCAAATGAAGATCTTCAATTCTGCATGAACTATCAAAAACTAAATGTCATTTTCAAAAGAAATAAATATTCTCTATCATTGATAGATGAGATCATTGATAAAATAGTGAGTTGCAAGTATCTGACTAAATTGAACATTATATCAGCATTCAACAAACTTTGAATGCATCTTGATAGTGAGAATTACATCATTTTTATCACTGCTTTAGAAGCATATAAATACAAAGTGCTATCATTTGAACTAACTAATGAATCGATCTTCTTTCAGCAATATATAAATGACATTTTATGAAACTTTCTGAACGACTTTTGTCAAGTCTATCTAGATGACATTCTCATCTATAGCAAAACAAGAAAGAAACATAAAGATCATGTTAAACTAGTATTAAGTTGACTACATGAAGCTGAACTGCAGATGAATATTTAAAAGTGCAAATTCAATGTAGAAGAAATAGTCTTTCTAGAAGTCAATCTTTATCAAAGAGTACAATTAGTCAATCAAATAAATGAGTTTTGCAATGAATATAAACAAGCTAAAAATGACAACAAGCTTAAGCTTCATAGCACTAAGATAAAGAATTGCGACATTATTGATGACATTCTATTTAGAAAAAGATTACTTTGAGTTTTCAAGAGCATGCACATGAAACTACTACAAGAAGTGCATGATCAATCTTTCATCTTTCATCTTAACAATAAACGAACTATTGATCTAGTTCAGCGCTTCTACTATTGATCAGATCATTGAGCTACTATTAAACAGTACATTCAAAACTGTCATATCTGTTAACGAAGCAAAGTCTTTAAAGATGCAATCAATGAACTTCATCAATCTTTATTTATCTCACTAAAACGATGAAAAGATATAGTTATGAACTTCATAACTGAGCTATCTCTGTTGAAGAACTATAACGTTATTTGCACAATCATATATCATCTTTTCAAAGAATGTCACTATGTTTTCTGTCATTGAAGAGACAATGACATTTCAGTTGAAGAAACAGTCTAAATTATGCTATGAAACGTTTATTGACTGCATGATTTACTCAGTTCTATTGTTTTGAATAAAGACTCTCAATTTGTATTCATCATGTAAAAGAGTCTTTGTAAGCAACTATGAATTATCACTAATCTATTCACTGCTTATCATTCTGAGATCAACGATTAAATAGAGCGAGTCAATCAAGACGTTGAACGCGAACTCAGAATCTACTGTAATTACATGCAGAATGATTAAGCTAAATGAATATTTATGATTGAGTTCAGTGACAATGTCAATACATTCTCAATCATCTCAATGATTTCTTTCTACTTCAATAAAAAATTTCACTTTCGAATGAGTTTTGATTCAGATACAACTGACTATGAAATCACTCATGAATGAATTGAAGCTAGAAAAGCAGATGATATTATCATTTGAATGAAAAAGTTACTGAACTTCAATCGTCAACAATTGAAAAAGACTAAGCTGATCATTGAAGCTTAGATTAATAAATATAAACAAGATGTCATTTACAAGATAAATGATCAGATTTGACTATCTTTCAGAAATGTCAAAATCATGAAATCATGCAAGAATTTGAAAGACAAACAGCTAGATTTCTACTCAATCATTGTTAAAGTTGAAACTTTCTATGATCTTCATTTATCTACAAGCATAAAGCATATACATTTAATGTTCAGCTCAAAGCTACTACAATTGTATTCAGAAAACTCTCTATCAGAACAACATTCAAAATCACTCAGATCAATCACTATTGAAAATGATGAACATTGAAAAATAGACGATATATTGAATTTCAGACGCTATCAAGGTTGAATACAGTACAAAGTCAAATGAAAAGATTTAAATAAAGACAACGAATGATACTATGTTGATAAAGAGAAATTCAATGACTCAAAGAAAGTTTTGAATGAATTTCATAAGTTATATTCAAGCAAATCACGCTAAATATCGAAATAACTATCAACAAAAGCAAGCAAAGAAACTACATTCATGTAAACATGAATTTTTGAAGAAAAAAATAATGTTACAAGCGTATTAAGATTAATAAGACTGAACAAGACTGAAGTTCTAATCAATTTACAATGCACATTAGCGAGTATTTTGCATAATGATTAGAACTAGTCAATGATTTAGTTGAGATCTGACCTAAATCTGACTCAGATTTGACTCAGATATGACTCAACATTCTTTTTCTTTCTTAACACTCTTTTCTTTCATCAACATTTTGTTCATTTACATCATTTTCTTTTTGTGTCACAAACACATTTCTTTCAAGTTTAGTGCAGTCTTTGAACATTACATAAATAAAAGCTTTTATATTAACTTTCTTCTGTATTCTTAATATTCAGTTATAGCTATTTCTAAAGATCAAGCACTATCAATTCTGATTTTCATTGATTGTATCATTTAAACATGATTCTGACATTATATTAAGAATTCGTTAATTACATGATACTAATCTCATTACTCATTCAACATACTCATTTAAATAGAATGAGTTTAAAGAAATTCATTTATCTGATGATCAATAACAATCAAAAGATAAAACAACACTAAAGAATTGAATAAAATCAATGACAAGACTGTTTGAATTGCTAGACTACTTATTGCTCATTAAGTATGCAAAGTTCACTCAATTATGAGAATCATGATAAAAAATCTTCGTGAATTGCTCAAGAATCAAATCAATCAATAAATTCAATGATAAAGAATCTTTGTTGTTTGCTAAAGAATTAATCAAATCAACAAACAAAATCTCATCTTCTTTGTTGAAGATTAAACATCATTTTATATGTTTTTCTTCTTCAAATTATCAAGCATCATCATTCATTCAATTCTCTTTTCAAATAAATCTCATTATGTTTAGTCATTTGTCTACTAAAGAGCATTCTGAAGAATTTCAAAATCACTTCTTTAAAATCTTTGATGCTGATTCATCAAAATTATCAAGTGCTGCATCATTCATTCATGAAGATGACAAATCATTCATTGAAATAATAATATTCTTCATGTTTTACGAAATTTGAAAGACTTGAAGTCTAGCTTTTAATGAAGAAACAGATTGACTCTACAAGTTAAATAAACAACAAGAAGATGAAATCAAAGAGTTGAAAACAAGACTTCAAGCTAAAGAAAACACTTCTTCTGATTTCATTTACTTTAAGCGTTTTAGATCTCAAAAAATATCTGATTCTTTGCTGTTTACTGATGAAAAGAACTCTACTTAAAAGAACTGATACGAAAAAATTCAGAATAAACTAAAGATCAACGTCAATCTCTTTTTTAATAAACAAGTTAAATTAAGCTATATACATTTTAAATTATTCAATGATGCTGTTAGAAATCAGCATAAAGCGAGTCATATGAGTGTCATTTAACTAATAGATAAATGCTAAGAAAGAAAGATAGTTACAGAAAAGAAGCTGACTACATATATGTATTTCTCAGTTGATGTTAAACTCAATAGAAACTAGTCAAGATGACGAAGCGAGAATAAATCTGACAAGACTAGAAGATTAAGTCTGACAAAGTTAGAATCATGATATTATTCTCTTTCTTCAATGATTCATATTCACATGAATGTATTTTCTGCTCAACTTGATTAATTGCTCAATCATGATTTCACAAACTTAGATCTGTTAAATCGTAATTGATTGAATTGTTAATTAGCGCGATTTGTTTAAGTATTAAATATGAAAATCATCAATGATCTTCTGAATGTTCATAAATTCATCATCATCAGCGTTGTATCAATTGAGATCATTGTCATAATCATTTCATTTGACTTTATACTGAAGTCATCTTTGATATCAACAAGAATTCAATATATCATTAATTTTTTATTCATCTTCATCATTTATCACTATTGAATCTGAGAGTTCATTCTTTTGATCAGACAAAAAATCATCAACGACAGAGCGAAGCAGATTAGAATGAAATACATCATGAATATGCATAAACTCTGATAATTTCAGTTTATATGAAGAGTTGATAAGATTTAGATTGATGAAAGAATTGAGCATTTTATCATTTAGCTTCTTGAAAGATCTCGCTGTAACAATGTTTCTTTCATTCAGAAACATCTTTGATTCAATCTTGTAATCAACTTCTTTTTTATGCTTATTGACTTGTTTCATCATTTGTTTTCATGTTTTAACTAGCAACTTGCGAGCAAACTTCAATGTTTTATTCATATGTTCAGATATATTCTTAACTTTAGTCATTTGCAAGCATTCACAAGAACTTTCATATTTGATGACATTGAGTTCAAAGCTCATACAAGAATGAAAGTCTTTGTTTAAAAAGAAAGAGATCAAGAAGATGATTGAGAACAAAGCATTATTGTTGATGAACTCAATCATGAGTAGTAGCTTAGCTCAGTCATTCTGCATGTATAAATAAAAGAATTGAAGATATCTTTTGACATTCTAATTGACTTATTCACTTTGATCATTGATCTGAAAATAGTAGACTGTAAAAAGTTGAAGATTAATGTTTAGTCTTTTGCAAAGCGACTTTCATTGAATGAAGATAAATTGAGAGTCTCGATTCAAAACAATGAAATTGAGTAAATCATGTATTCAATATATTCACTGAAGCATTAGCTCAGCTGTTTTTTCTGCTATGATTTTCTCATCATCAGTGAAGTAAGAAATATAATGTTGTTTCTTTATCAGTTTACATATCATTATTAGTATGATGTTTTTGTCTTTTGAAAAAGATAAGTCAATGATGAAGTTCATAACTATGTTCTTTCATTACTGTTCAAGTATGAGTAGAGAATGTAGTAGTTCATTGAATTTATCTTGAGAAGTTTTTGATTGTTGACAAATGTAGCAGTTTCAAATATATTAATTTATTGTTTTTCACATTGAAGATTAATAGTAGTATCTTCTTATGATTTTCATCGTTCTGAGAATTTCGAAATGATTAATAAAAGATTGATCATGAACTTCTTGAATTAACTTCATTTGAAGATGCTCATTAAAGAGAACTCATAGAAGATCATTTTAATATAGTATTTTGTTCTGTACTCAACAATTTCTTAATTTAGTATCTTCATATTGAGCTTCATCTTTTAATACAACTTTACGAAGTAGCATACAATTCTTGTTGATCTTATTAGTTTCAAGAATTTGTTTATAAATTGATTCATCAATGTTTTTTTTAAATCAGCAATTTTCATTCAATTCAACGTGAGAATTGTAGTTTGCTGATAGCAACATCATTCATTCTTGAAGCTTCTAGAAACTGAATTGACTTAATGAGTCAATGCATTGACTTTGATGTTTTATTTATCTGAGCTGTTATGATTCTAGCCTTCGCCTATTCTTCGTCTAGCCTTCGCCTGATTTCATTCTAATCGAGCCTAGCACAGAGCTGAGAAACACACATATAAGAATCGAGTTCTTTTCTGTAGATACTTTTCTTTCTTAGCATTTATCTATTAGTTAAATGACATCTCTATGACTCGCTCTAGGTCGATCTCTAACAGTAGATAAATGCTAATCAACTACTCTGCTATCGACGTGTAGATGATACGAAATAATCTACTTCTATTCAGAAAATTCGCAAGGAATTCTTTGAATTACTTTTACCAAAACACATCTTCAAATTTACTCAAATTTACTCAAATTTATCAAATCAACTACAATCAAATCTATTCTTACCTTTCTCACAATGACACGCGACTCTGAATCAGTGAAGTCATGAACAGCTCGTCTGCTTAGAAGCACTGCTAATAGACGAGTTTTTCTTATTTCTGTCGATGCTTCAGCGAAACCTCAGAATGTCGCTATCTCATGAAACATCAACATGAATCAACAACTTCGTCAATGAGCTATTGATCAGTCAGACAAGATCATCAAGATGCTGATCGAGCTAAGAGATCAACGAGACATGACTTTGAAACTCAACGAGCAATAAATCAATGTTCAAGTCGATCACATCAAGAGACTTAATGAGCTAGAGATCAATCAAATGACAATAGACACTCAAGAAGAGACTATCATTGATCTACGAGAGAAAGTCTTGAGTCTAAAAAAGAAACAGCGTTCAGCGAATCAGTCTTGACCTCGTCAGTCTACGAAACCTCTATCTCGTCAATCTATCGAGAATCATACTCGACGTGAGTCGTTCACTCTATTCAATAATGATCATCACAAGTTCTTTAAGTTTTCAAACTCATCTATATTCACTGATGAAGATGAATTGACATGAAACAGCTGAAGAATCAAGATGAACGACAAGCTTCAGGCAAATGTCGATCACTTCAATAATGAGAATATCTGTATTGTCTATGTGATATCTAGACTAGAAGATGATGCTGCTGAGCATATCTTCGCTTGACGTCGTCATGATGCTTCGCATTCTTACATCTCGATCTACGAGCTATTTGAGCATCTGAAAGAAATATACGATGATCAGAATAAGAATCGAAAGTGTCGTTGCAAGTACAACGCTCTGAGACAAGCAGAAAAGTCTTTCAATGTCTTCTATTTCGACTTTATGAAGCTATTCAGCTATCTAGAATACGACGATCGCACTCTGATGAACGATCTTCAGAATAAGATCAACAATCGCTTGCAGAATGCTCTATCGATTTGCTTGAAAGATTTTACCACTCTACATCGTCTTAAAAGCTTTCTTCAGAGTGTGAATAATAGACAGCGAGTCAATTATCAGCTTCGAAGCGAACGTCGCATGATCATCGTCAAAGTCATCGTTGCATCTGAAAAGCGCGCTACTTCTCTGTCAGCAGTGATGATTTCAATAATCGAATATGTCAAGTCGACTATCTTTTCTACATCTGAGTCAGTCAGATCGTCTATCGTTTGCTATATCTGCAAGACTTCAAGTCACTTGTCAAAGAACTGCTCTCAGAACAAGATCAACACTTCTGCTTCTTGAGCTTTCACTTCTCGTCTACATGAAATCGTCATTTCGAAGAATAAAGAGAATGAGAAAATGTCTTCTTTCAAAGATAGCGAGACAAAAAACTAGAGACTTTCATCAAAGACGCGATGAAAGATGTGTTAATTTCTTCAACGACGAGCATGTCAGATGATTCTTTTGCTTCTGAATCTTTGATTACTGAATGTGTACTTTCTAGCAATGAAACTAGTTACTCATTGAAGTCATTGATAGACATCGAAGCTGCTGACTATTCGTTCATTGATGAAGTGATCGCGCAGATTGTTTGTGATCAGTTGCAAATCAAATCTCTAACTTTGATCAAAGCAAAGTCAATTCGAGAATTTGACGATCATTATGCTAAGAGACTCATTACTCATGTCATCTATTCAAACCTGACTGTTCAAGATCATACGATTGACACAGCTTCTATGTTGATCACTCGATTAGATCAACATCAAATGATTCTCGAAAAAACATGAATGAACAAAATCGACCTAGTAATTGATATGCAAATCGATTCTCTTCGATTTTCGAATTTCATTTCTAATCATAAATTGATTGTTCTACTCACAAGCAACAAGACAATCACGAAGCAGAAGAGTTTGACTTTTACTCATATACTGAAGAGATCTTTCACTACATCTCAATCTAGTCTGAAATCACTCTCTTTCAGTCAGTTCAATGAGAAGTCAGTTAAACTAATTGAACAGTTAAAATCGCGCAACGCGACTTTAACTAGCGTCAAAAATTCTAAATCGACGTTCAGTCTGAATTCATTCTCTTTCAGTTCAATGAACATAGCAATGATAGAGACAGCGACATATAGAATGTTAGTCAAACGATCAGACGTCAAGATCTTTGCTGTTATTGTCTCGAAAATCGATTGACTCATAACTACAGTCGAAAACAAGTCTGAAGAAGTGAATCTGCATGAGCTTTCTCACGCTGAAGCTCTCAAGCAAGTCAAGATCAAGCTTTTCTCTGAATATCACGACTATCTAGATGTCTTCGATCGAGCAATGATCAATCAGCTATCATCGCATCGTTTCTACGATCACAAAATTGAGTTGATCGATGAAGAAACACTCTCGCGAAGCAGACTATATCAGATGTTCGATCACAAGCTTCAGAAGATAAAGAAATACCTGATCAAACATCTGAACAAAGAATTCATTTTCTTCAGCTTCGCATCATACGTCTCGCTCATCTTGTTCGCTGAAAAGAAAGACGAAAGTCTGCGTTTCTGCGTTGATTACAGAAAGCTCAATGCTTTGATCAAACGAGATCACTACTCTTTGTCATTGATAGACGAGACTCTCGCTCGTATACAAGAAAGCAAGTATCTGACTCGATTGAACATCATTGTCGCGTTCAACAAGCTACGCATGCACTCAGGTAGCGAAGATTTGACTATCTTTATTACCTTCTTCGACTCATACAAATATCATGTAATGCTCTTCGAATTAATCAACGAATCGACGTGCTATCAACACTATATGAACGACGTATTGTTTGAATATCTACATCAGTTTTGCCAGATCTATCTAGATGACATTATTATCGACAGCAAGATCTTGAAGAAACACAAGCGACATGTACGATTGATCTTGAATAGACTACGAGAAGCTGATCTACAGATAGACATCGATAAATGCGAGTTTCATGTTCAGAAAACCATCTTTTTAGAACTTTTGATGTCAATCGAGAGACTTAAGATGAATTCACGAAAGGTGCAAGCAGTCGTTGATTGATCTACACTCAATAATCTCACTCAGATACAGTTCTTCATTGACTTCTGCAATTTCTATCGACGCTTCATCAAGAACTTTTCGAAGATTGTTCATTCAATGATTCGACTCATTCAAAAGAAGATCATATTTGAATGAAACAAAGTCTGTCAAACTGCATTCGATCACATGAAGAGACGTATGACTGAAACTTCTATACTTCGTCACTTTGATCAGACTTGCAATTTCATTCTTGAAATTGACTCATTTGACTACGTCAACGATGAAGTTCTGTTTCAATATGATGACGAAGATGTTCTACATTCAATTGTCTTCTATAGCAAGAACATGTCTTCTGCTGAATGCAACTACGAGATATATGATAAAGAACTGCTGATCATAATTCGAGCTTTTGAACACTGACGACTCGAACTGAAGCTGATCGACATTTCTATCAAGATGTTCATCGATCATCAAGCGCTCATCTCATTGATAAAAGACAAGAAGCTGAGTCGACGACAGATGCGCTGAGTTCAGAAGCTAGCTGACTTCAACTTCAAGATAATGTATCGATCTGACAAACAGAACATTAAGATCGATGCATTAACTCGTCGAGCTGACTTCGTGCCTAGAGATTTCGACGA
>JAABUT010002366.1_pt1 | contig 18437 bp, 16 predicted proteins | sample 5559281 | NCBI WGS metagenome assembly JAABUT01 (sample SAMN10711880, study PRJNA513359) | rock metagenome | isolation source: Antarctica rocks | place: Antarctica: Victoria Land, Ricker Hills nord | collected 2016-01-04 | reverse complement strand
AGTGCCGCGCGATGTACCCGTCGAGGTTGTCCGACAGCGCCGCGACGCCGATGAGCAGGCCGGCCCAGCCGTCCTCGTGGCGGACCAGGGCGAGCCAGACGAACACCGGCAGGACGAGGAGTCGCAGCACCGACAGCCCGTTCGGGATGGTGAGGACCCGGTCGGTCGGGCCCACCGACACGACGCTCACCCGTCCTCCGGTGGCAGCGGCGGCAGCGCCGCGACCCGGTCGGCGACGATCTCCAGCCTCCCCAGCCCGAGCCCCTCCGCCGCGGCCAGCACCGCCTCCCGGCAGTCCTGGGCGTCGGGGGCAGCGGGGACAGCGGGGACAGCGGGGACAGCGGGGACAGCGGACAGTCCCGACTCGGCGGTGTCGGCGGGCGCGGTCCCGGCCGCGCTGCTGGCCGGACCGACGGTCGGTGTCGGCAGCAGGACGGGCCCGGGGTCGGAGACGGCGGAGACGGCGGAGACGGCGGAGACGGCTGCGAAGGCGAACGTCGCCAGGTCCACGTCGCTGACGGACAGCGACACCAGCTCCGCCGAACCGCCGTCCGCGAGTACCCCGGCGAGGGCGTCGCCGAGTGCGACGACCCGTCGGCGGTCGATGCCGTCGGCGAATCGGACGTCGACCTCCCGCAGCTGCATGAGGCGATTCTGCCTGTGCCATCGGCGCAGGCAGGCGCGGACGGGGGTCCGTCAGCCCAGACAGCCGCGCACGGAGGCCATCAGCGCGGCGGCGCGGTCGTCGCCGTCGCCGCCCATCCGGTTCGTCAGGTAGGCGAACCCGGCGCCCAACCGGAGGTCGCCGAGCGCGAACTGTCCCCCGGCCCCGCTGTGGCCGAAGCTGCCCGGGGACAGCAGCGGCTCACCGGCGCCGGGGACGATGAAGCCCGTGCCCCGGGTCGAACCGGTATCGCCGGGTCCCCCGCCCAGGGGCGGCCCCGAGGACAGCGGCCGGGTCGCCGCGGTGAGGACGTCGCGGTCCACGAGGGCGGGGCGTCCCGGCGTGCCGAGCACGGCCGCGAACAGCCCGGCCAGGTCGGCGGCGCTGCCGACACCGTTGGCACCGGGGATCTCGGCGGCCAGCACGTCCGGGTCGTTCCAGACGTGGCGACTGCCCCGGGTCTCGTCGTCCGCGCCGTCGGTCTCACCCCACTGGCCCGGGAACGGGAGCGCGCCGTTCATCGTCAGAGCGCGGCGGGCGAGGTCGAGCATCGTCCGCTGGTGGTCGTCGAGCCGGGCCAGCGCCGCGGCGGGCACCGGCGCCGGCCCGATGACGGTGGCGATGTCGGACTGCTCCCCGACCGGGACCCCGATCTCGGTCCGCAGACCCAGCGGTGCGGTGAACGCCTCGCGCAGGTAGCTGCCCGGCGTGTGCCCACTGACCCGTCGCAGGACCTCCCCGGCCAGCCAGCCGAAGGTGACGGCGTGGTAGGCCCATGCGGAGCCCGGCTCCCACAGCGGCCGTTGCGCGGCCAGCGCCCGGACGACCGGTTCCCAGCCGAGCACGTCGGCCCGGGTCAGCGGCGCCTCGACGAGGGGCAGCCCGGCCCGGTGGGCCAGCGTCTGCCGCACCGTGACCCGGTCCTTGCCGTGCGCGAACTCCGGCCACACCGTGGACACCGGCGCGTCGAGGTCGAGCAGGCCGCGCCCGGCCGCATGCAACAGGCACAGGGTGGTGGTCGCCTTGGTCACCGAGAACGTCACGGCCCGCGTCGACCGCGTCCACGGACGCTCCCCGTCCGAACTGTCGGCCGGGTAGCCGGCCCCCGCCGCGGGCAGGGCGCCGGCCGACCAGCGGTCCGGCGGACCGCCGGCGTCGGCGCGCCCGCCCCAGAGGTCCACCACCGTTCGTCCGTCGACGACGAGGGCGAGCGCGGCACCGCCGGCCACGCCGTCGAGGGTGGCGGTGAACACGTCCCGGACCGGCTCGAACCCGTCCGCCACCCGGCCGGCGACCGGACCCGCCGACGTCGGCGCGGTCACTGCGCCGCTCCCGCCGCGGGGGCCGGTTGGGCCGGTTTCGGGACGGGGCTCGGGGTGATGGGCACGGACTGCGACGCTAGACCCGACGGCTGCGGGCCCGACCCGGGCAGAGACCCCGGGGCCACCGGCGGCGGATCGGGCTGGACACGTCCGGACGGGTCGGTCGGGCTGACAGGATTTGAACCTGCGACCCCCTGACCCCCAGTCAGGTGCGCTACCAAGCTGCGCCACAGCCCGTGGCTGCCGGCTCGCACCGGCGGACGCTGACGTTACCAGTCCGCTCGGCCCCGGCCGGCTGGGCCGGGCAGGTCAGCGCCCGCCGGTCTGCGAGCGGCGCTCACGAACCCGCACGTTGACCCGGACCGGGGACCCGGCGAACCCGAACTCCTCGCGCAGCCTGCGCTCGACGAACCGGACGTAGGCGTCGTCCAGTCGGCCGGAGGTGAACAGCACGAACGTCGGCGGGCGGATCCCGGCCTGGGTCGCGAACAGGACCCGGGACTGCTTGCCGCTGCGCACCGGGTGTGGGTGCGCGGCGACGAGGGCGGAGAAGAAGGCGTTCAGCCGCCCGGTCGGCACGCGCGTGGACCAGCCGGCCAGCGCCGAGTCCAGGGCCGGCACCAGCCGGTCGACGTGCCAGCCGGTCAACCCGGACACGTTGACCCGCGGCGCCCACCGGATCTGCACGAAGTCCCGGTCGATCTCCCGGTCCAGGCGCTCTCGACGCTCCTCGTCGACCAGGTCCCACTTGCTGAACGCGATGACGAGGGCACGGCCGGCGTCGACCGCGGTGGACACCAGTCGCAGGTCCTGCTCGGTCACCGGCTGGCTGGCGTCGAACAGCACGACGGCCACGTCGGCGCGGTTGACAGCGGCGGCCGTCCGGAGACTGGCGAAGTACTCGGTCCCGGACGCCTCGCGGACCCGGCGCCGGAGGCCGGCGGTGTCGATGAACACCCAGGGGCGCCCACGCAGCTCGATGACCTCGTCGACCGGGTCGACGGTGGTGCCGGCGACGCTGTCCACGACGACCCGCTCGGCACCGGCCAGGGTGTTGAGCAGGCTGGACTTTCCGACGTTGGGCTTGCCGAGCAGCGCGACCGCCGGCGGTCGCTCCACCTCGTCGCCCTCGCCCTCCCCGGCCGGGGGCAGCACGGCGAGCACCGCGTCCAGCAGGTCACCGGTGCCGCGCCCGTGCAGCGCGGAGACCGGCCACGGCTCGCCCAGGCCCAGCGACCACAGCGAGGCGGCCTCCATCTCGCCACGGACGTCGTCGACCTTGTTGGCGCACAGCACCACCGGCTTGCCCGCCTGCCGCAGCACGCGGATGACCGCAAGGTCCGCCTCGGTGGGGCCGACCAACGCGTCGACGACCAGTACCACCGCGTCGGCTGCCGCGGCGGCGACCTCGGCCTGCGCGGCCACCCGGGCGGCCATCCCGACCGCGTCCGGTTCCCAGCCGCCGGTGTCCAGCAGCACGAAGTCGCGCCCGGCCCAGTCCGCGTCGTAGGCGACCCGGTCCCGGGTGACGCCGGGGACGTCCTCCACGACCGCCTCCCGGCGCCCGAGGATCCGGTTGACCAGCGTGGACTTGCCGACGTTGGGCCGTCCGACGATCGCGACGACCGCCGGTGACCCGCTCATCGACTGCCCCCCGTCGGTGCCGGCTGACCGGCTGTCGACGCGCTGCGTCCTGCCACCGCCGCGACCGTGCGGGCCATCGCCGCCCGGATAGTGGCGATCGCGGCGTCGGTTGCCGCCCGGGTGGCGGGGTGGGCGGCACCGGGCTCGCCGGCGGCACCGGGCTTGCCGGCGTCAGCGGCCGAGCCGGCCGCGGTGAGGGTCAGTGGCTCGCCGAACAGCACGTCGACGGGGGCGCGGAACCGGGGCATCGACCCACCCTTGCGTGCGGCGGTACCGCGGACCGCCACCGGGACCACCGGGGCACCGGAGCGCAGGGCCAGGTAGGCGACCCCGCGCTGCACGCTCGCGACGTCTCCCGCGCCGCGGGTCCCCTCGGGAAAGATCGCCAGCACGCGGCCGGCCCGGAGCACGTCCAGGGCGGCCGCGATCGCGGACCGGTCGCCGCCGTCGCGGTGCAGCGCGATCTGCCCGAGCCGGACCAGCGCGGCGCCGACGAACCCGCGGAACATCTCCTGCTTGACCAGGGTGTGCACGGGCCGCGGCGACAGCCCGATGAGCATCGGGCCGTCGACGATCCCGGTGTGGTTGCACGCGAGGATCACCGGGCCGGTTGCCGGCACCCGGTCCCGGCCCCGCACCTGCACCTGCAGCCCGGAGCGGAACAGGGCGATGCTGATCAGCCGCGCGACGACCGCGCCGGGCGCGGACGGCAGCCCGCCCGGTGCCGGCGTCACCGCGCCGACCCCGTGCCGGCACGCATCGGGCCCGCCGACCCCGTGCCGGCGCGCATGGTGTCGACCGCTCGGCCGGCCCGTTCGACGAGGGCGAGCACGATCGCGAGGACCTCCGCGGCAGTGTGCCCGGACGAGTCGACCACGGTCACCCCGTCGGCCGCGGTGGTGAACTGCGCGACCGTGGCGTCGCGGGCGTCGCGCTGCACCACCTCGGCGTGGGTGGCGGCCAGCGCCGCGGCGTCGTCCCCGCCCCGGACCTCTCGCGCGCGTCGGGCGAGCCGGGTCGCCTCGTCGGCGGTCAGCAGGACTCGGACGTCGGCGTCCGGTGCGACGACCGTGGTGGTGTCCCGGCCCTCCAGCACGACGTCGCCGCGCTCGGCGACCGCCCGCTGCCGGCTGACCAGCTCGGACCTGACGTCGAGGTTGGTCGCGACCGCGCTCACCACCGCGGACAGCGCCGGGGACCGGATCGCCTCGGTCACGTCCACCCCGTCGACGCGGACCGAGGCGATGTCCGGGTCGGTCGCGACGTCGATGGCCAGGCCGCGAGACAGCCCGGCCACGGCGCCCGTGTCTGTCAGGTCCACGCCGCGATCGCGGGCCGCCCAGGTGACCGCCCGGTACATCGCCCCGGTGTCGAGGTAGGCCAGCCCGGTGCACCGTGCGACCGCCCGCGCCAGCGTCGACTTGCCGGATCCCGACGGCCCGTCCACGGCGACGAGGAAGCCGTGCCGGCGGGCGGGACGCAGATCGGGCATCGGCCGGAGGTTAGTCGGCACGCTCGTCCCCTCCCGGGTGCACGGTCCAGCCGACGGCGGCCAGCGCGGCGGCCAACTGCTCGACTGCCGCCGGGTCCACCGCGAGCTCGACCTGCCCGGCGGCCTGGCCGGCACGGTGGTCCAACCGGACCTCGGCGATGTTCACGCCGGCGGCGTCGACCGCGGCGAACAGCCGGGCCAGCTGCCCCGGGCGGTCGTCGACCACGACGCCGAGCGTGCCGAAGCGCTCCGGCTCGATCCCGTGCCGGCCGGGCAGCCGGGCGGTTCCGTCGACGCCGCGCTGCAGCAGGGCAGCGAGCCGGGCGGGCGCGTCCGCGTCGCCCGCCGCCGCCGCGTCGAGTACGCCGAGGAACCCGTCGAGCCCGTCCCGCAGCGCGCGGACCCCGGCGGCCACCGGGCCGGCATTCGCGGACAGGATCTGCGTCCACAGGGCGGGGCTGCCCGCCGCGATCCGGGTGACGTCGCGCAACCCGGGGCCGGTCAGGGCCAGGGCGGCGCCGGACGCCGTCGCCAGCTGTGCGGCGACCGCGGAGGCGGCCACGTGCGGAAGGTGCGAGACGGCGGCCACCGCCGCGTCGTGGCCGTCGGCGTCCAGGGTCACCGGCACGGCGCCGGCGGAGCGGGCGAGCCGGTGCACCGCGGCGACGGCCGACGGACGACTCTGCGGGTGCGGGGTCACCGCCCACGGACGGCCGGCGAACAGGTCGGCGCGGGCTGCTCCGGGCCCGGAGCGCTCCGAACCCGCCATCGGGTGGCCGCCGACGTAGCGGTCGAGCTCGGTCGGGCCGGCCAGCAGGGTGCGCAACGGCATTGCCTTCACGCTGCTGACGTCGGTGACCACCGCGGCCGGGTGCCGCATCAGCCGCTGCACGACCACGGCGGCGACCGCACCGGGCGGCACCGCGACCACCACCAGCGTGACGTCGGGGTCCGCGGGGCCGCCCGGTGCGATGTCGGGTGTCTCGGGGACATCAGGCGGCTCGGGGACATCGAGCACCTCCGGGACATCGAGCACCTCGGGGACATCGGGCGCCTCCGGGAGGCCGGCCCCGCGGGCCACGGCACCGGCGACCGCGGCCGGGTCGGTGTCGGACAACCGGACGGCCCACCCGGCCGCCGTCAGCGCCAGCGCGACCGAGGTCCCGACCAGTCCGGTGCCCACGACCACCGCCGTCCCGGACGGAACGTCGCCGGCGGGCTCGAAATTCGGCGCATTCGCCGCAGCCGGTCCGGCCGTCACAGACCCACGAGGTCGTACAGCGACCCGACCTCTTCCCGGGACAGCTCGCGGTGCTCACCCGGGGGGATGTCGCCCAGGCCGACCGGCCCGAACTTGACCCGGACCAGGCGCCGGACCGGCAACCCGACCGCGTCCAGCAGCAGCCGGACGACGTGCTTGCGCCCCTCGTGCACCGTCACCTCGACCATCGCCCGGGACCGGTGGCCGGCGACGACGCGGAACCGGCTGACCTCGACGACCCGGCCCTCGACCTCGACCCCGGCCCGGACGCCGGCGATGGCCTCCTTCGACACGGGCCCGGGGACCTCGGCGACATAGACCTTCTCCACCCCGAACGACGGGTGGGTCAGCCGGTGGGTGAGTTCCCCGTCGTCGGTCAGCAGCAGCAGGCCCTCGGTGTCCACGTCGAGGCGGCCGACATGGAACAGCCGGGTACGCCGGGCAAGCTTGATCGGCAGCAGCGACGGCAGGTCCGGCCGTCCCTCGTCGTCCCACATCGAGCTGACGACGCCGCGAGGCTTGTTGACGGCGACGTAGGTGTGCCGCCTGCCACGGTCGCCGGTCGGCACCCGTTGGCCGTCGACGTGGACTACCGCCTGCTCCGGGTCGACCCGCCGGCCCATCTCGGTGACGACGCGGCCGTCCACCTCCACCCGGCCCTCGGCGATCAACTCCTCGCTGCCACGGCGGCTGGCGATCCCGGCCGCGGCCAGCACCTTCTGCAGCCGGACCCCCTCGGCGAGCTCCCCTGCCGTGTCCGACGAGCCACCGGACCGGTCGGGCGCGCCGGGCCGGTCGGCCGCGCCGGGCCGGTCGGGGCGGCCGCCGGGCCGCGGTCGTCTGGTGCGCCGCTCAGTGTTCATCGCCGACCATTCTCGGTGACCGGACCGTCGTGGGTTGCCGGGACCGCGTCGGTGTCCATCTCCGTCAGGTCCGGCAGGTGCGGCGCCAGCGCCGGCAGGTCCGCCAGCGAGCCGATGCCGAGCCGCTCCAGCAGCAGTGCCGTCGTGCGGTAGGTCGTCGCCCCGGTGGCCGGCTCGGTGCCCGCCTCCTCGATCAGCCCGCGGACCACCAGGGTGCGCAGCACGCCGTCGCTGGCGACCCCGCGGACAGCGGACACGTGCGCGCGCGTCGTCGGCTGGGCATAGGCGACGACGGCCAGCGCCTCCAGGCCCGCCTGGGTCAGCCGGACCCGCTGGCCCTCGCGCAGGTACCGCTCGACGACGGTGACGTGCTCGGGCCTGGTGTGCAGCCTCCAACCCGCCTCGGTGACGCGCAGCTCGATACCGGCGGCCCGGGAATCGTGCGCGGCGGCGAGCTCGGCCAGCTCGCGGGTGACCGCGTCGTGCGGTGCGCCGAAGACCTCGGCCAGGGTCGCCACGGACACCGGCTCGTCACTGACGAGGAGCACTGCTTCCAGCCCCCCGACTGTCAGGGTCGAGGCATCCGGCGCCACATCATCGAGAGCACCGGCCTCGCCCGAGGTCACTGCTCTTTCCCGGTCGCGGGGGTGACCGGGTCGTCGAACCCGCTCGGCGCGGCGGGAGTAGCGATCTCGGTCGGCACTGTGCTGCCGGTCCAGGCGACGGCCAGCGAGCCCAACGGGACGGGCTGGTCGAAGACGACCAGCCCGTCGCGGAACATCTCCAGCAGCGCAAGGAACCGCGCCACGACGACGGCGACCACGTCGGTGTCGGCGGCGATCTGGGTGAACGTCAGCGTGCCCGCTTCGCGGAGCATCGCGCCCAGCAGCCGGGACTGCTCGGCGACGCTGACGGTCGGTGCGTGCAGGTGGGCGGTGTCCGGGACCTCCGGCGGCCGCGGGGCGAACACCCGGCGGGCCAGCTCGGCGAACCGCGCGGCGTCCAGCCCGAGCAGCACCACCGGGAGCACGTCGTCGAACTCGGGCCCCGGACCGACCGAGGCCGGGACGCGAACCCCCTCGGTGGCGAACCGGGCGGCGAAGGTGTCGGCCACCCGCCGGTACGCGCGGTACTGCAGCAGCCGGACGAACAGCATCTCCCGGGCCTCGAGGGCCGCGATGTCCTCGGCGTCCTCGACCTCCCCGCGCGGCAGCAGCCGGGCGGCCTTGAGGTCGAGCAGGGTCGCGGCGACCACCACGAACTCCGACACCCGGTCCAGGTCCCAGCCGCCCGCCGCCTCCATCCGGCGCAGGTGCACCAGGAAGTCGTCGGTGACCTTGGCCAGCGCGATCCGGGTCACGTCGAGCTCGTGCTTGGCGATCAGCCCGAGCAGCAGGTCGAACGGGCCGTCGAAGCCGTCGAGCCGGACCCGGAACGGCTCGGACCGGGCCACTGCGGCTCGGCCCGGCGCCGTGGCGACATCCGCAGCGGCGGTCACCGGGGCGATATCGGCGGCGGAGGTCACCGGTGGCCGGGCCGCAGCGTCCGGGCCGCCAGCTCCCGGGCGACCTGGCGGTACATGAACGCGCCGGGCGAAGTCGGGGCGTAGGTGGTGATCGGCTCACCGGCCACCGTCGTCTCCGGGAACCGGACGGTCCGGGTGATGACCGTGTGGAACACCGCATCGCCGAACGCCTCGACCACCCGGGCGAGTACCTCACGCCCGTGCACGGTCCGGGAGTCGTACATCGTGCCGAGCACACCGTCGACCACGAGGTCGGGATTGAGCCGCTCCCGGACCTTCTCGATCGTCGCGGTCAGCAATGCCACCCCGCGCAGGGCGAAGAACTCACATTCCAGGGGTACCAGCACGCCTGCGGCGGCGGTGAGCGCGTTGACGGTCAACAGGCCCAGGCTCGGCTGGCAGTCGATCAGCACCACGTCGTAGGAGTCGAGCAGCGGGCGCAGCGCCCGGGCGAGGGTGAACTCGCGAGCCACCTCGCCGACCAGCTGGACCTCGGCCGCGGACAGGTCGATGTTGCTCGGTAGCAGGTCCAGCCGTTCGACCCTGGTCGGGAGCACGACGTCGGCCGCGGCGACGCCGGCGGTGGTGAGCAGGTCATAGACCGTCCGCCCCAGCCCGTTCGGGTTGATGCCGAGCCCGACGGCGAGGCTGCCCTGGGGGTCGAAGTCGACCAGCAGCACCCGCCAGCCCGCCTCGGCCAGGGACGCGCCGACGTTGATCGTGGTGGTGGTCTTGCCGACGCCGCCCTTCTGGTTGCAGACGGCGATGATCCGCGCGGGGCCGGGCCGCTCGGGCGGCTCAGGGACCTCGAACCGCGGGAACGGCCGACCGGTCGGGCCGAGCGTCGGACGTCCGGGCGTCGGCGTGGCCGGAGCGTCGAACGGGAGCGCCCCGGGGTCGGCGACCGGCCCGGCCAGCGCAGCGGGGTCGATCAACGGGCCGGTACGGGGTACCGCCGGTGACGCCGGCTCGGCGAGTCCGCCGGTGGCCGTACCAGCGGGCCTCGGGCCACCGTCGTCCTCCGACACGCCCGCTCCCCGCTCTCACCCCGGCCGACTGCCGTCGCCAGTATCGCCGACCCCGCCGAGCACCCGTCCGTCAGAACATCGCGGTGCCGGCGGGGTCATCGGTCCGGGTCGTTGCTCCCGGCGTGGCCCGCCGGCACCCGCGTCGAGGTGTCCGCCGACCCGGACGTCGTCCACCTCGCCCGGGTGTCCGACGAGGCGGCCGGGTGACCGGATGACCGCCGAACCGCCCGGGCTGGTACCACCCGACGCGGGCACCATCCACCGAGCCGCCGCGGCAACGGACCGGCAAGGCACGGGAGTCGTGCTGCAGGGCTACGGGCTGCTGGCCGTCCTGACCGCCGCGGAGAACGTCGACTTCGCCCTCCAGGTCCACCCCCGACCGGCGGCCGACAACAGCGCGTTGCCGTCGCCCGCGCCCCGGTCACCGGACCGGCGCTGCTCGTCGCCGATCTCGCCGACGATCAGCTCCTTCGCGTCGACGGCCGCACCCGTCGGCAGGGTGGTAGACCTCGGCCGTGAAGCTGTACGCCGACTCCCCCGTCCGCCGGGCCCGACAGCTGGCCGGCGACCTGCTCGCGCTGGTGGTCCTGGCGGGCTTCGTCGCAGCCGGCACGGCGCTGTGGGCGCAGTTGGGCCGGCTGGCCGGTCGCACCCGCCAGCTGTCGGATGCTGCCGCGTCCAGTGCGACCGCACTCGGCGACGGCGTCTCGTCGCTGTCCGGTGTCCCGCTGGTCGGCGACGCGCTGTCCGGCGTCCTGTCGCAGGTCGGCCGGTTCACCGGGCAGACCTCGGGCAACCTGGCCGACCAGGCCCATCAGCTCTCCGTCGAGGCACCGATCGTCGGCCTCGCGGTGATCGCCGCCGGCGTCGCCCTCGTCGGGGTCTGCTGGGGGGCCGGCCGGGTCCGCTGGGTCCGCCGGGCGACGGCTCTGACCAGCTCGACCGGCGCGGGCGACCTCGACGTCCTGGCGTTGGCCGCCCTCGCCCGCGCGGACCCCGCCCAGCTGCGCCGGTTGGGCCCCGATCTGGCGCGCCGCTGGCGCCTCGGTGACCCCGAGGCCGTCCGGCAGCTCGCCGGGTTGGAGTTCACCTCGCTGGGCCTGCGACCACCAGCTGACGCCCCCGTACCATGACCGCGGCCACCCCGTGACGGCGGCGGGTCAGACCCCGTCGGGGCGCGGCACCGGCCAGACCGGCCACGGCGCGTCGGCCGGGCGCAGTGCGTCCCAGCCACCCCGGGACCGGGCTGTCCAGGCCGCGAGCACCCCGGTCACCAGGGACGGATTGTGCAGCCGACCGGCCAGGACGCCGTCGACCAGCTCGTCCAGCGGGACCCGGGACACGGGCATGTCCGCTTCCTCGTCGACGCCCACGTAGGCGGGACCGTCCGGTACGGACAGGCCGCGGGCCAGGTAGACCCGGATCGCCTCGGTGGTCATCCCGGGTGAGGTGAACGGGTCGGCCAGCACCCGCCAGTCCCGCGCCGCCAGGTGCGCCTCCTCGGCCAGCTCACGGGCCGCCGCGGCCGCGGGCGCCTCGCCGTCGACGTCGAGCAGCCCCGCCGGAATCTCCCACAGCCGCTGGCCGACCGGGTGCCGGTACTGGTGCACGACGACCACACGGTCGTGGTCGTCCACGGCGACGATCGCCACCGCGCCCGGGTGGACGACGACGTCGCGGGTGAAGGCGTCCCCGGACGGGCCCTGGACGACGTCCGTGCGGACGTCGACGACGGCACCGGAGAACACCGTCTCCGCGGACCGGACCGGCCACCGTTCGGCCAGGTCGACCGGCACGGCGGGCGTGGACCCGTCGCCGACCATCGGACCGTACGACTGTTCGAAAGCGATCACCGGGCGATCCACGCGGCTGCGCCGGCGCCGACCGGCTCGCCCAGCGCGGCGCCTGCCAGGCCCCCCGGCCCCCCCGGCCCCCCCGGCCCTCCCGGGCCGTCCGCCCCCCCCGGCCCTGCCGGGCCGTCCGGCACCAGCGGCCCGGGGTGCCCGGTAACCGCTCCGCGACCGGCTCCCTCGGCTGCGCTGTCGGCCGCGGAGCCGAGGTCGTCGTCGACGGCCAGCCGGCCCGACCGCTGCCGGACCAGCGCGGCCGCGACCAACCCGGCGAACAGCGGGTTCGCCCGCGTCGGCCGCGAGGTGAACTCCGGGTGCGCCTGCGTGCCGACGTAGTACGGGTGGACCGAGCGGGGCAGCTCGACGAACTCGACGAGGCGCCGATCCGGGGACACCCCGCTTATCACCAGGCCGGCCGCCTCCAGCCGGTCGCGGTAGGCGTTGTTCACCTCGTACCGGTGCCGGTGCCGCTCGGACACCTCGTCGGCCCCGTACAGCCGGCGCACCACGCTGCCAGAGGAGAGCACCGCTCGCTGCGCGCCGAGACGCATCGTCCCGCCGAGGTCGGCCAGTCCGGCGACGATGTCGACCTGGTCCGGCATCGTGGTGATCACCGGGTCCGGGGTGTCCGGGTCGAACTCGGCGGAGTTTGCCGCACCGATGTCGGCGAGGTCGCGCGCGACCTCGATCACCATGCACTGCAGACCCAGGCAGAGCCCCAGCACCGGCAGCTCGTTCTCCCGCGCGTACCGGGCGGCGGCGATCTTGCCTTCGATCCCGCGCACGCCGAAACCGCCCGGGATGCACACCCCGTCGACGTCGCCGAGCGCGCGCGCAGCGCCGGCCGGCGTCAGGCAGTCATCGGACGCGACCCACTTCAGCGACACCTTCGCATCGTGCGCGAACCCGCCGGCCCGCAGCGCCTCGGTCACCGACAGGTAGGCGTCGGGCAGGTCGATGTACTTCCCGACCAGAGCGATGCTCACCTGTTCCCGCGGCGCGGTCGCCCGGCGCAGCAGCTCGTCCCACTGCGTCCAGTCCACGTCGCGGAAGGACAGGCCCAGCCGGCGCACGACGTAGGCGTCCAGGCCACCCCGGTGCAGCACCTTCGGGATCTCGTAGATCGACGCCGCGTCGGGCGCGGCGACGACGGCCTCGGCGTCGACGTCGCACATCGAGGCGACCTTGTCGATGATCGCGTCCGGCACCTCTCGGTCCGCGCGCAGCACCAGCGCGTCCGGGGTGATGCCGACCTGGCGAAGCGCGGCGACCGAGTGCTGGGTCGGCTTGGTCTTCAGCTCCCCGGACGGGCCGATGAACGGCACCAGGGACACATGTAGGAAGAAGCAGTTGTCCCGACCGACGGCCTGGCGCACCTGGCGCGCCGCCTCCAGGAACGGCTGGGACTCGATGTCGCCGACGGTGCCGCCGACCTCGGTGATGACCACGTCGACGCCGGGGACCGCCATCGCCCGGATGCGTTCCACGATCTGGTCGGTGATGTGCGGGATGACCTGGACGGTGTTGCCGTGGTAGTCCCCACGCCGCTCGGCCGCGATCACGTCCGAGTAGACCTGCCCGGTGGTCACGTTGGCGGACCCGGACAGCTCGACGTCGAGGAACCGCTCGTAGTGGCCGATGTCGAGGTCGGTCTCGGCCCCGTCGGCGGTGACGAACACCTCGCCGTGCTGGAACGGGTTCATCGTCCCGGGGTCCACGTTCAGGTAGGGGTCCAACTTCTGCATCGTGACCCGCAGGCCGCGCGCGGTCAGCAGGTTACCCAGGCTGGAGGCGGTGAGCCCCTTGCCGAGGGAGGAGGCGACGCCGCCGGTGACGAAGACGTGGCGGGCCTGCTGGGTACCGGCCAAGAGGAACTCCCGTGGTCGCTGGACAACGGACACCGGTGTGCCTGCTGCTGCGGCGGGGCTCGACCTGGTCGCGATCCGGTGCAGCTGACAGCGCCGGAACCCGGTCAGGCGGCTAGCCCGTCCACGGGCTGTGAATCTAACAGGAGCGGCTCGTCGTGGCCCGATGTCGGCGCTGCCGCGGTGTCGTCCTCGGTCGGCCGGGTGGCGGCGTCCGGGCCCGATGCGCGGTCAGAACAGGTTCCGGAACCAGCGGACCAGTCCGTCCCAGCGGACACCGAGAACGTCCGACGAGGTCAGACCGGCCGGCGTCGCGGCGGCCGCAACCGCGACGGCGACCGCGGCCGCGGCCGCGGCCGCGCAGACCACCGCCAGCAGCGCGATCTGCCAGCCGCGGACCTGGCCGCGGGACAGGCGGCTGACGGCTTTCGCGTCGACCAGCTTTCCGCCGACCCGCAGCCGGGTGAGGAAGGTGCTCGCCATGCCGGCGCGGTCCCTGTCCAGGTACTCCACGAGGGTCGCGTGCCCACCGACGGCCACGATGAGGCTCGCCCCGGCTGAGTCGGCGAGCAGCATCGCGATGTCCTCGCTGTTCCCGGCAGCCGGAAGACCACCGGGGTGAATCCCAGCCGCTCCAGGCGGCCCTGACCCGGCGCCGTCCCGTCGCGGTAGGCGCGGACCACCAGCTCGGCGCCGCAGCGCAGGGTCCGGTCGGTGACCGAATCCATGTCCCCGACGATCAGGTCCGGCCGGTAGCCGGCGTGGGCGAGGGCGTCGGCGCCCCCGTCCACCCCGACCAGCACCGGCTTGTACTCCCGGATGTAGGGCCGCAGGGACGCCAGGTCCTCCCGGTAGTCGTAGCCGCGGACGACCACCACGACATGCCGCCCGTCCAGGTCTGTCCGGATGGCGGGCACGCCGACCCCGTCGAGCAGCAGCGCCCGTTCCCGGCGCAGGTACTCCACCGTGTTGGCAGCGAACGCCTCGAGCTGCGTGGCCAGCCCCGAGCGGGCGCCCTCCATCGCAGCGGCGACCGAGTCGCGCGTCTGCACCGTTCCGGCGCCAAGCGCCGTCTGCCCGCGGTAGACCACTCCGGCGTCGTCCAACCGGATCGGGTCCCCCTCGCTGAGCTGGGCCACCAGGTCCGGTCCGAGGGCGTCGACCAGCGGGATCCCGGCGCCCACGACGATCTCCGGGCCGAGGTTCGGGTAACGGCCGCTGATGCTCGGCTGGACGTTGAGCACGGCCGCGACGCCGCAACAGACCAGCGCTTCCGCGCTGACCCGGTCCAGGTCCAGGTGGTCGATCAGCGCGATGTCCCCGGGCTGCAGGCGCCTGACCAGGTTCGGAGTCCGGCGGTCGACGCGGACCGTGCCGGCGACGCCGTCGAGCGCACGGCCGCGGCGACGTAGCAGGGGCATCGTCCGACAGTGCCATGCCGCCCCCGGTCGATCGTGGGCCTCGCGCGCCGACGCGCCGGGACGTCTCAGCCGGCCGGGACGCCCCCCTGCGCCGTCACGAGCAGTTCCGCAGCGTGGGCACGCGCGGCGGCCGAGTCACCGTTCCCGGCAAGCATCCGGGCAAGTTCGGCGACGCGGTCCCCGTCGCTGACCTCGGTGACGCCGCTACTCGTCACCTCACCGGCCGCGTCCTTCACGACGACCAGGTGCCGGTCGGCGAATGCGGCGACCTGCGCCAGGTGGGTGACCACCACTACCTGTCGGGTCGCGGCCAGCCGCGCCAGCCGCCGGCCGACCTCCAGCGCAGTCCGTCCGCCGATGCCGGCGTCGACCTCGTCGAAGACGTAGGTCGGCGTTCCCGTCGTACCGGCCAACACCACCTCCAGGGCGAGCATCACCCGGGACAGCTCGCCGCCGGACACCCCCTGACCCAGCGGCGCCACCCCCGCGCCGGGGTGTGGCTCGAGGCCGAGCACGACGTCGTCGGCGCCGTACACGCCGACCCCGACGGGGCGCCCCGTCAACCCGTCGGGGTCCGCGGGCGCGACCGCGGTCCGCGGGAGGACCTGCACAGACAGCCGGGCCGACGGCATCGCAAGGTCGGCCAGCTCGACGGTCACGGCCGCGGCCAGGTCGGCACCGGACCGTCGCCGGCTCGCCGACAGCTCGACGGCGGTGCCGGCCAGCTCGCGCACGAGCCCGTCGCGGTCGGCCCGCAGCACAGCCAGCTCGTCCCCCGCTCCGTCCAGGTCCAGCAGCCTCCGCTCCGCGTCCGCAGCCCACGTCAGGACGGGGTCGGCACCGTCGGCAGCCGGCGCCGGTGAAGCGCCCGCCGGAGAGGCAGGTGCCCGGCTGTGCGCGGCCGTGCCGTAGCGCCGGTCCAGCCGGGACAGCGCCGCCCGCCGGTCACCGATCATCGCCAGCCGGACCGGGTCGTCCTCGACGGAGCCGGCATAGGAGGCCAGGTCGGTGGCCGTGTCGCCGACCTCGAGGAGCAGGGCGCGGAGCCGACCGGCCAGCTCGCTCAGGGCCGGGTCGAGCCCGGCGACGTCGTCCAGTGCCCGCGTCGCGACGGCGAGCGCGCCGGCCACCGACCCACCGGCACCCAGGTCTTCCCCGGTGAGCACGTCGTGAGCGGTGCGGGCAGCGGTGGTCAGGTCCGCGGCGTGCCCGAGCCGTGACTGCTCTACGGTCAGCTCGACGTCCTCGCCAGGCTTGGGGCCGACCTCGGCGATCTCGGCCAGGCCGTGCCGGAGCATGTCCTGTTCCCGGGCCCGCTCGGCACTGGCAGCGACCAGCGCGGCCAGTCGGGCGTCGACCTCGGCCAGCCGTCCGTACACCCGGCCGTGGTCGGCGAGCAGTCGACCGTGGGCGCCGTCGGTGACCCGGCTCGCGTAGGCGTCGAGCAGGTCCCGTTGCACCGACCGGTGGACGAGGCGTCGCTGGTCGGCCTGCCCGTGCACCGTCACCAGCTCGCCACCGACACCGACCAGGGTCACCGCGGGCACCGCCGTGCCGCCGGCGTGTGCCCGGGACCGGCCCTCGGCGGAGACTGTCCGCACCAGCACGACGGTCCCGTCATCGTCGACGACCCCGCCCGCACCAGTGACCGCGTCCCGCGCCGGTGACCCGGCCGGCAGGACGACGACGCCCTCGGCGACCGCGCGGACGGCGCCCGGTCGGACCCGGGCCGGGTCCGACCGCTCACCCAGGACCAGTCCCAGGCCGGTCAGGACCATCGTCTTGCCCGCACCGGTCTCGCCGGTCAGCACGGTCAGCCCCGGATGCAGCCGCAGCTCGACGTCGGCGATGACGCCGAGCCCGCGGATGCGCAGGCTCTCGATCACCCCGGTGGCTCCGGTGGCTCCGGCGCCCCGCTCCGGGCGGCGGCCACCAGTGCCTCCCGACGGCCGCGCCACCCGGCGACCGGGAGCTCGAACTTGTCGACCAGACGGCGGGTGAACGAATCCGGCGACACCCGGGCGAAGCGGACCGCCCGGTCGCTGCGCCGCACCGTCACCGTGGCCCGGGGCGGGAGCTCCACCGGCCGTCGGCCGTCGCACCACAGGACGGCCGCGTCCGCGGAGTCGTTGAGCATCTGGAAACCGACCGGGGTGCTGGGAGCGACCACCAGTGGCCTGGCGAACAGCGCGTGCGCGCTCAGCGGCACCACCAGCAGCGCCTCGACGCCGGGCCAGACGATCGGCCCACCGGCGGAGAACGCGTAGGCGGTCGAGCCGGTGGGCGTTGCGGCGACCACCCCGTCGCAGGACCACCTGGACAGCGGCTGGTCGTCGATGGTCACCACCATCTCCAGCATCCGGTTGTGCGCGGCCTTCTCGATCGAGGCCTCGTTCAGCGCCCAGCCGTCCGCGACCATCGCACCGGAGCCGTCGCGGACGGTCACAGCGAGCGTCATCCGTTCGTCCACCCGGTAGTCGCGGGCCGCGATCCGGGCGACCGTCTCGTCGAGGTCGGCCTGCTCGGCCTCGGCGAGGAAGCCGAAGTGGCCGAGGTTGACCCCGAGCAGCGGGACGTCCCAGGTGCGGGCGAACTCGGCGCCGCGCAACAGGGTGCCGTCGCCGCCGATGACCACCACCAGTTCGCAACCCTCGGCGCACGCGTCGGTGTCGGCCTCCCCGATCGTCTGGACATCGGGCTCCCCGGCTGTGCCGTCGCTGCCGGCGACTCCGACCAGCTCGGCCTCCTGCGCGGTCATCCGGACCTGGATTCCCGCCCTGCCGAGCAGGGCGACGGCGCGGCGTGTGCTGTCGACCGCCTCCGGCCGCCCCGTGTGGGCGACCAGCAGGACGATGCGCGTCATCGCCTACCTCCCTCGACCGGCCGACCGGCGCAGCCACAGGACGAACTCCCGGTTGCCCGCCCGTCCCGGGACGCTACTGGGCACCTCGGACACGACCGCCCATCCCAGCTCGGCGGCCGCCGCGGCGACGGAGTCGACCGCCTGCCGCCAGAGCACCGGATCGGCGACGACACCGCGGCCGACTGCCTCCCGGCCCACCTCGAACTGCGGCTTGACGAGCAGTACCAGGTCACCGTCGGGGTCCACGAGAGCGCTCAGCGCGGGGACGACCTTCGTCAGCGAGATGAACGACAGATCTGCGACGGCCAGACCGACCGGCCCGTCCGGCAGCTCGGCGACGTCCACGTCGCGGATGTCGGTGCTCTCGCGGACCTCGACCCGGGGATCGGCCACCAGCTCCGGGCGCAGCTGAGCGGTTCCCACGTCGACGGCGACCACCGAGGCCGCGCCGCGCCGCAGCAGCACGTCGGTGAACCCCCCGGTCGACGCCCCCGCGTCCAGGCAGCGGCGCCCGGCGACGACGACGCCCACTCCGTCGGCCGCGAACGCGTCGAGGGCGCCGTCGAGTTTGCCGCCGGCACGGGATGCGAAGTCGGCGGCGCCGCCGACCACGACGACCGCCATGTCAGCGGTCAGTGC
>JAABUT010002365.1_pt1 | contig 18444 bp, 20 predicted proteins | sample 5559281 | NCBI WGS metagenome assembly JAABUT01 (sample SAMN10711880, study PRJNA513359) | rock metagenome | isolation source: Antarctica rocks | place: Antarctica: Victoria Land, Ricker Hills nord | collected 2016-01-04 | reverse complement strand
CGTCGAGGTAGGCTTGCAGGTGGCGGTCGAAGTAGCATGGGCGGCTGGCGATCAGCACGAAGCCGATGCGCCCGCGCTGCCGCTCCCGACGCAGGGGTAGTGTCTCAGTTTGAAATCGTGGGTCTAGATCAGCGTACCCTGCTGACCCGTCTGCTCCCGCGCGGCCCGCTTGAACGCCGCGCCAGCGTCAACCAGTGGGATCGCTGGTTTGGCACCCGCCAACGCCTGTTCCACGGTGATGATTTGCAAGCGCGGGTATTGTCGCTCCCCAAGGGCGTAGAAGCCCGCGGAGGCGGCTTCCTTCTCCATAGGCCGCGTAGGCGACTCCAAGGTCAGGAACACGCCTATGGGCGCCTTCTCGCGGTCCAGCACGCCCTTAAGGTCGCGCACCATGGGTACACTCACACCACCGCCCTTGACGCTCACGATGGCCCGTTCTGTCGTCTTAGCGTCGGAGCGGAAGTAGATCAGGCCGTCGATCCCGCCGTCTGCGCCCTTCTTCTTCCCGCCGAACGGCTGGGCGTCGATCAGGGACACCGCCCACCACTGGAATTGATACTTGTCGCGCCTCGCTAGGTCGCGTGCGCCATCAATGTCTTGGGGCGTGCCATGGACCTCAAAGGCGATGCCGGGAAAGGCGTCTTTCAGCCGCCGCTCAATAAGGCTGATTGCGAGGTGCGTCACGTCAATGCCGATCCACTGACGGTTGAGCTTTTGAGCAGCATGGATTGTGGTTCCGCAACCGCAGAACGGGTCAAGCACCACGTCGCCGGGATTGCTACTGGCGGAAAGTATGCGCTCCATGAGAGAGAGAGGCTTTTGCGTCGGATAGCCAAGGCGTTCCGCCATTGATCCCGAAAGTGAGGCGATATCGGTCCACATTGTTTGCACGGGCGTGCCTTTGCTCTGATCCAAGTACAGCTTTTTACTTACGTATCCCGTTTTCGAGTAAACAAGCTGACCAGCATCGTGCATTGCCTGCATCTTTGCCTTGTTGATGCGCCATGCACGGGTGTGTCCATTCCACTCGAAAACGGGATTGCCCTTCTCTGCGCCTCCTGGCCCAGTCAGGGGCGACATACGGTATCTGCGACCGTCACTGTCTTTGTTCCTGTAAGCGGCATCGGAATATTCTTGAGAAAGCGCGGTGTAGAGTTGCGTCCATGTCTGCTTTCCAGCCGCTTTGGCATAAAATAGAATGCTGTCCTGAACGCGACCATAATGCTTTGAACCTTGGACTACATCGTTATGAGCACCATACCGTTTCCAGGCTATCTCGTTCACAAAATTGGTTGGGCCGAATATTCCATCTAACACAAGCTTAAGGTAGTGGCTCGCAGTTGGGTCGCAATGCAAATACAGACTGCCAGTCGGCTTGAGAATTCGGTGCAGTTCAATCAGACGCACGGCCATCATGGCTAAGTAAGCCATCATGTCATTCTCGCCTAAGAAAGAGCGCACGGCGCGAAGCAGATCGGCAGCATCCGTGTTACCGGACCTCATCACTTGATCGAACGCGCTTTCGGCTTCTTGCCCCCAATGCCAAGCGTCCTCAAACGCTTCGATCTGCGATTGTGATTTGTCCCCAGCAAGCGACCGGAACAGCACATTGTAGTTGGCATTGGAGTTGAACGGCGGGTCCAAATACACGAGGTCTACGCTCTCGCTGGCGATGCTCTCCCGCAGCACGTCAAGGTTGTCACCGTAGTAGAGTGCGTTGCTCATGCGGTCAGGCGTCCTTGGCTGCTTCCCAAGCCTCCAACACCTGCACCATGTCCGCAAGCTTCCAGAGCTGCCCGGTGACGCCCGCGGCCAGGGCACTACGTTCTGGTTTCAAGGCCCGCGGACGGGCAGGGCCGCCCCTGTGCAACTTGACGCGGTCACATGGCGCGATTCTTCGCGCGGCGGTCTGTACGATGTCAAGCCGATACAGCAATATTTCTGTGTCGTTCCGATCACAAAGCGCGGATTTCTGTTGCTTCGCTGTTGCATCCTACCTTGTAAATAGGCATTTTCACGTCGCACGTCGGGGACGTCCATCAGGCTAGTAGCCTGATGGACGCTCCGTAGGCACTGAAGTTGCAAGCTGTCAGGAGGCGCGAATGCCAAGAGGACCACGGGGCGAGAGCCGCCCGGCAGACGTGATTGGCTGTGCTATCAACGTGGCGCGGATAGCGACTGGGGAGGTGGAAGATGACCGATATTCTGCGCCTGGTCGCGAACGGAGCGGCCGGGCTGGAAGCAAAGTTCGTGCGGATCGATTGTCGCCGGAAAGGCGCGCTGAAATCGCTAAAAAGGCCGCCGCTGCGCGGTGGACTTGAATGGAGGATGACATGCCGATGAGCGAACGTGAGAGGCTTCTCTCGCTTCTGTTTGATCGGAGCGACAAGAAAGTTCTGAACGTCAAGTTCTTCCGCGGAAACGCGAAGGATTTGACGGCTGAGCAGTTGTGCAAGACTGCCCATGAGGTAATCGCTGACACTTGGGATAGGGAAGGATCAATCAAAAACGAACCTCCTGTCAGCCGGAAGGCTCGGACTGCGGTCCACAGTCTGTAGTCAACTTGACTTTGCTATGAAGGCTCTCCAGCTTGGAGGGCCTTTCTCTTGTTCAGGACTAGTGATGACGGTATCCCGACTTGTTAGCCTGTTTTCCTCGTTTGGGTATGTTCCTGTTGAAGTTCAAGAAGTCAGCAACCAGATAGTGGAGTGGGGATACTATAGTGATATCACTATAGCCCCATTCGATGGTCCTGTAGAACACCTCCGTGGCAATATCGTGGTTTACGAGAGCAAGCATGTCTATGGTAACGTGACTACTCACTGTGTAATACGTTACAATAAGAATAGTCCTGTCGAATGGCAAAGGTTGGTTTGCGTTAAAGAGTTGATCCACGCTCTCGATCCAGTATATCTTAGAATAGACACTAGAGAAAAAGCCGAGAGATTCCTTGAGGAGTTCTCTTACAGTGGGGATACCTCAGCCGGTATGGGGCTGCCAGCTTTGTTTGAGGAGGCTGCTACCTATCAAGCGCTTGGTGTGCTTTGTCCTGACCTAGCCATAGAGCGGCTGACCAAGCGGGGAGCTTCCCTTAAAGAGATTGCTCAAACTTTAGACATACCTCTTACGTACGCCGCCACGGTCGTGCAGCCCGACTGGCCCGAGGTCAGAGCCAGATTTGTAGCCTTTTTGATATGAACAAAATGCTTGTTATTATACCCTAGCTGGTCTACACAGGGGCATGAACAAGCTGCCCCTCTCCAAGCGCGTCCAAGTCCTCTCCATGCTGGTGGAAGGCTCCTCCATGCGGTCCATCAGCCGCGTGGCGGACGTGTCCATCAACACGGTGTCTGCGCTGCTGGTGGACGCGGGGAAGGCGTGCGCCGCGCACCATGACGCCACAGTGCGCGGCGTGCGGTCCAAACGCATCCAGGCCGACGAAATCTGGTCGTTCTGCTATGCTAAAGCCAAGAACGTTCCGACTGCCAAGGCAGCGCCGGAAGAGGCTGGCGATGTGTGGACCTGGACCACACTGGATGCCGATAGCAAGCTGATCGTGTCCTATCTGGTCGGTGGGCGTGACGCCGACTACGCAAACGAGTTCATGCAGGACGTGGCAGGGCGACTGGTGAACCGGGTGCAACTCACAACCGACGGCCACAAGGCTTACCTGGATGCCGTCGAAGGCACGTTCGGGGCTGACATAGATTATGCCATGCTGATTAAGCACTACGGCGCCCCTGTGGGCGCGTTGGGCCGCTACAGCCCCGGCAAATGCACCGGCATTGACCTGCGCCGGGTGGAAGGCCGCCCCGACGTGGCGCACGTCAGCACGTCCTATGCGGAGCGGCAGAACCTTACCATGCGTATGTCTATGCGCCGGTTCACACGCCTCACCAACGCATTCAGCAAGAAAGCCGAGAACCACACGCACGCGCTGGCCCTCTACTTCACCTTTTACAATTTCGTGCGCCAGCATAAGACGCTGCGGTGCAGCCCGGCGATGGCGGCTGGTTTGTCCACCACGCTTTGGAACATGGCGGACGTGGTGGCGCTGATTGACGCCGCAGCCGAGCCGGTCAAGGTGCGCGGAACCTACAAGCCGCGTGCCGCCAAGACGGCAATTTCAAACTGAGACACTACCGACGCAGGGTGTGGATGGACACACCCAAGGCCACAGCGGCTTCGCGCTCCCGCATGGGGCGTGGTGTCATCCTGCGGCCTGCTGCGGCTCGGCAGGCACCACACGCGGGCGCCGCGTCGGGAAGCGGTGTCCGCCGGCCGCCCGCAGCAAGGTCGGGTCAAGCCGGTTCTGATATTCGGCCAGCAATCGCAGGGTGGCAGGCATCCCGCCGATGGTGGCAGACAACTCAACCAGGAACTCGGCGAGGGCGCGGCTGCCAAGCTTATTCAGATGCTGCGCCCCGCGGTCGAGGCGCATCCGGTCGTTGGGAGTGATGTTCGGCATGGGTGAAGGCTCCTTTGCCATCGCCCGGCTTGAACCTGTGCAGCCCATCCGCTATCTTCCGTGCGTCGCCTTGCCAGTGACGCCTGTTTGATAACGAATATGCTGCCGATCCTGTGCCCGGGGTCGGCGGTCTCGTTTCAGGAGTTAGGCAGCGGCCTTCTGGCGCGGCGCACGGACGCTGGCCGGCGGCAGGGTGGACAGGTAAGCCCGCAAGCTGTCCCCCATGATGATCGTGCGCCGCCCGGCCTTGCGGGCGTCCAGAACGCCAGCGCCGATCAACTCGTAAATGCGGGTGCGGCCCAGCCCGGTCATAGACGCGGCGCTGGGGATCGTGAGGCCAATGGGCTGCGTGGTGTCGCGCATGGGGTGTTTCTCCAACAACGTCCAGCGGCATCCGCTGGAGGTTGAAGTAATGGGCATAGCGCCCCAACCAGTCACGCGCGGCATGGTGTCGGAATAGAGCGCAAGCGGGTCTATTCATTGTTGGAAGAATTGCCAGGATTTTGGAGCAATTCTTTCCAGCCCTCCGCCAGGGCATCAGCCTTCGTGATGAAAGCCTGGGCTGCCGCCTCACGGACCGCCAGCACCAGGGGATGGTGGCGCACACGCTCCATGCGTTCGCTTTCATTTTGCACGTCAAGCAAAATGCGCTCGGGCACACGGACGGCAGCGAGGCGCAGCAGCCCGTCAATCCAAATGGACGAGGCGCAGTTTGGTTGATCACGCTCCCGTCCGGTTTCGGGCCTATGCCCGAATGCATACTCGTATTCCTTGGCCAACTCCTGATATAGCCTACGACTGAAATGGTTTGGGCGGCGGCCAGGTGACGGGGGAAGTTTCTGCAGAGCGTCAACGCTTGCATTTGACAGTCCTGCCAAGAGCGCGATGACCCTGGGTGCGACGGCCAGAGTTTCAGAAACAAAGTCAAACCGCGCTGCATCGCCAAGCCCAACAATGTCAAACAGGTTTTCGCTCCAATGTTCACCGCCCTTGCGGGGGTCTAGCGCGTAGTCTGATGCAAGCAGATCGCCCGGGATGCCCAATCCGTCCCAGAGAGCCTGTGCTGCGGTCAGCACGCCCACGTGATACTCTCTGCGGGTGCTGGGCGCAGCAGGGTAACCTTCTACGAAGGCACCGTGAAAAGCAGCAACGTGGAATGCTTCTGCCCAGCGTTCTGCCAGTGCAGATGGCTTAAGCTGCGGATCGAGACGAAAGCCCACTTGTTTGGATAAGCTGTTGACGTCCGATGCATCAAAAAAGCGGTGATACTTTCCTAGCGGTAGGTTGCCATAGACCGGCGGGGGTCGTCTGGGTTGGTTGCTCGCCCTTTTTGCCATAGTGCCCTGTACCGCGCCGCTCATGTGAAAGCCCGGCCAACCCCATGCCAGCCGGGCCGCTTCAGCCTATCAGGCTCCCAGCCGCACCGGGTTCGCTGTCGACGGCGCCAGCACCTCGCAGCGTTGGGTAAAAGCGTCCCAATCAGGTTCCGGCAGGCTGCGTGCGAGGTTCAGCACCGCGCACGCTAGGGGATCACCGGCCAGCACCTTCGCTAGCCAGCCGTGGCCAGTGCCGGGCGCGGTGTCCGTGCAGATCGTCACGACGCCACCCCACCAGCGTCGTCCCGCAGCAGCGTCACCATGTCCGCCACCAGCGACCGCACCGCCTCCGCTTTCCCCTTCACGCTGCCTGAGTTGCCGAACGCCCGTTCAACGATCCGCGCCTTAGCCATCAAGCCGGCCGCTGTGGTGGCGGGAACCTCAACCACGCGAGGCAACAGCCGGTCCAGAGTGCGGCACGCCTCGCTGAAGCTGGACATTACACGCTGATGAGCCGGCTTCTCTGTCCACGGGCAAGGTGCAGGACCACTGCGGAACTCGTCCACGAGATGCCCTGCACCCATCATTTCCCCGCACAGCGCGAGCAGCTCGGCATCGGGCCGCACCGGCAGAATGCAGCCCGCGTCTGTCCCGTCCGCTACGATGCCAGCATGCCGAGCCTCGCCCATCAGGGCAACCAGCCCAGCAACGCCGCCTAAGTCCGGCTGGAACCGCGGCGCCGTCGCCTGATCGTAGGCCCAGCGCACCGCAGGATTCGGGCTGCTGGTGTCAAAGCGCCGGGGGCTGGCAGGGAACCCCGGCGGCGGGGTGACGGTCCAACCGTCCGGGTGCTTGTAGTCCCAGGACGCCGCACTTCCCCGGCCCGTTGCCGGATCGTGCCAGAGCACGCCAGCGGCCCAATACCTAGGGATGGCCGTGAGCGTCCAGCCCAGCGCCTCGACCTGCGCCCGCTTTGAAAGCTTCGCCATCAGGCTGCCCTTTCCGCGCAGGAGGGTGTGGCGCTTTCCGGCAGGTAAAAGCCCCCGCCGAACTCTTCGACGGTGACGCCCGCCGCGCCAGCCAGGAACCGCGTAGCGCGATCTACAGCGTGCATAGCGCGGTTCACCATGGCGCCTGTATCATCGGAGCCGCTGGCCGCGTCCAGGTTGCCGGCGGCTACCATCAGGACCACCATGGCATCGGCAACTGTCGCGGGCGTGGCATCAAGGATGAGCCGTTCGTGCGTCCAGACTTGCGCCCAGATGACATCGAGCTCTGCAAAGGCAGCTCCGGCTACATCCGCCTGCTCATACTGCCGGTTGAGCGCCGCAATCCGGCGTCCAGCGTTTAGGATGGGCGAGGGCGCGGTTGCGGCCGGGCTGGAAGTGGTGCTGGCCAAGACCAATGCGGTCGGGCCAGTGGTCAGCAGGCTACGGCGGTTCATGCCGCGATCCTCTCAATTCCGATCCACCTGCAATCCGGTGTGTAGCCTTCTGGCAGCGGCCCATACTGCTCAATCAAGCGTGCGACGATGACGGCGCGGGCCGGCGCAGCCATATCCTGCAGCAGCGATGCCAGCAGCGCTGATTGGGCGTCGCCATCACCCAAGGGATTGTCGAAACCTTCCCGGTGCCAAGCGACGAACGCGAGCGCCTTGGCCCGCATACCTTCCGGCGTGATGGCCGGCGTCGCCTCAATCCAGTGTAGGGTTGCCCAATCAGGGGTCGCATCGGCCAGCTCGACGCACTCGCCATCAGGCTCAACGATATAGCGATACCAGAGAGTGAACTCCGTTTCCGCAAACTGCTGGCAGACGCGGATCAGCACCGCATCGGGGTTGGCCACTGCGGGCGCGGCAACGGTATCGCCGGACAGCGCCGGGACAGCGGCAAGCAAGTCGCGCCGGTTCATGCGGCAGCCCTCCCCACCATACCGCGCAGCATCACCTGTAGCAGCCGGTCGCCGTAGCAGCCGTCTGTTGGAACAAAATCGACCAGCATGGGGTCTACCACCACCACGATGTTTGCCAGGGCAGTGAACCCGGCCAGCGTGGTGGGACGGCAGGCGGTGATGGCCGCAACGATTGGTGCTTGCTCGTGATAGATCGCGTTGCAAATTACGTTGGCGCGATCCTGTTCCTCATCGTTTTTCGCCAGTGACGCTATGTACTTGTGTTCCAGTGCCTCAAACTCGGCGCAGAGGCCGAGCAGCACCGCATCGGGGTCGGACCCCGCAGATGCAGCAAGAGCAGCACCGGGCAGCGCTAAGACAGGGGCTGTGGCGAGCAGCCGGCGGCGGGATGTGGTAGGGGAGCTTACGGCCTTGGACATGGTGGGAATGCACCTTGTTTGAGGTCAGGCGCGGGCGGGGAGGGGATGCCCCGCTTGCGCCGCCTTGAATGCCGGGAAGCCGTCCGGCGCGGATGGCATCAGACCGGCGTGGAGCCGAGTCCGACGCAATGGGGGTGGTGGCCTACGCCTCTCCGCCAGGCGCCAGGACCGCGATCTGATCCAGCGTCATGCCGGCGGCGACCAGCGCGGCGCGGGCGACCACCACGGCCTTGGCGCGGGCGCGGATAGCGGCGCGGGCAGCGTTGATCGCTCGCATAGCGTCGCGCTGATTGGCCCGACGATACTCTGCCCGGCTCCGGTTGGCGCGGGCCAGCCAGGCGCAAGCGTCGGCGTAGGCCGTGCAATAACCGTCACGGCGGCTGATAGCCTCGCGCAATGCGCCAACCAGGCGGTCCGTGGCGGACGGGCCGAACACCATCCAGGCGGGGCGGGCAGTTGGGATGGCGCGGAGGGTGTTGAGGTTGGACATGATTGCCTTGCGTCCGTTTGTGATGTAATCCATATCGCATAGTGTGAACCACATGCAATATGGATTACATCGGACGATGTGGAAAATATCGCGGTGACCGGACGGCAACTGCGGGCGGCCCGTGCTTTGCTGGGGTGGAGTGCCCAGCAGCTTGCCGATCTCTCGAAGGTCGGCGTGGCTACAATCCGGCGGGTTGAACCCAGCGACGGGCCTGTGAACATGATCGCCAGCACCAGTGCTGCCGTGCAGCGTGCCCTCGAAGCCGCTGGCGTCGAGTTCATCCCGGAGAACGGGGGCGGGGCTGGGGTGCGGATGCGGAGGGCGGAGTCAGCGACATGAAGGTTTTCTGGTCCTGGCAGTCCGATACTCCTGGCAAGACCGGGAGACACTTCATCCGTGCCGCTTTGGATTCGGCAATCGCGGAGCTGAAGCAGGCGCCGGACGTGGAGGAGCCGGCGGAGCGTGAAGCCAGGGAAGCCTTGCACATCGACCAAGACCGACAAGACGTGCGCGGAAGCCCCGAGCTGGCGAACACCATCCTTCGCAAGATCGCAGCCTCGGCCGTGGTCGTAGCCGATGTCACGCCAGTTTCCATGATTCCGGCCAGCGCTGACGGCAAGCGCCCCGAGAAGCGCAACATGAACCCCAACGTCGCGATCGAACTGGGGTATGCGCTGCACGCGCTGACGCACGCTGGCGTGCTCCTGGTGCTCAACACTCAATACGGCGGCCGGGAGTTCCTGCCGTTCGACCTCGCACACCTGGGCGGGCCGATCCTATTCGATTTACCGGAAGGGGCGGACAGCGGCAGGAGGGCGCAGGAGCTGAAGAGGTTGACCGGCCTCTTCGTAACGGCATTTCGTCCCTACCTTGACCAAGTATCTAAGGTAGCGGCGCCAGCGTTCGTCCCCGTGGCCCAGACTGTCTCTGCCGCTGCCTTTTGGAAGCCTGGCGAGAGTCTCGCCAGGCTTGGCCGGGACAGCGATCAGGTCAGCTACTTCTACCCCGATGGTAACGGCTTCTACCTGCGCGTGATCCCGACCTCGGCGAGGCCCCGACCTATCCCTGGCGCGAAGCTGCTCAGTATCGTGCAGGAGGCGCAGCTCGTCGGGATGTGGCGTCGCCCCACGACATGGCACCGCGCTAACGTTCACGGTGCGATCTGCTTCGAGCCAGACGGACCACAAGGAGGAAACCTGCGCGCATCGACACAGGTGTTCCCGAGCGGAGAATTATGGGGCAACGCGCCATGGCTGCTTCAGCGCCATAGCACCTACGGTGAAGTCATCAGCGGGCAGGTGCTCGAGGCCTGCTATCGGCAGCTGCTTCCCTGCTACGTTCGCTTCCTACAACAGCAGCTTGCGATGAAGTCGCCGTTCAACATCGTTGCCGGCGCTGTCGGTGTGCGGTCCTTCAAACTCGGCGTCTATGAAACCGGATGGCCGGAGGACGACCTGTTCGGGCCGATCCAAGACAACGAGATCAGGTTCGAGCAGGTGCTGAACGATGCTTCCGATGTCGCAGTCAGTGCGTGCTTGCTGGCGTTCTTCGAGAGAGTGTTCGAGCACACCGGCCATCCACGGCCCAAGGATTTCGGCGGCTTCCCTCTTCTCGCGGGGCGCGGATGACCGAAGCCAATCAAATAGCCACCGTCACCCCGGCCAAGGACGGCTGCGGCAGCCAGCGCAGGCGATGGCTCCCGCAACTTTCCTGCCGCGTCGGCAAGGCGCATCCAGATTGCCAGCGCGTCCGCCGTCTCTCCTCTGGCACGAATGGCAGCGGCTTCCCGGTCAATGATCGCGCGGGCCTCAAGGTCCGTTTCCTCGTTGGCGTAGCGGCCACGCCAGGTTTTCATAATGTGGGCGGGCAGGCTGTCGATCTGCTGGCGAAGGGTAGGTGTCCCGGAGGCGTCAGATGGCATCCAGCTAGCCTAGTGGCCGCCACCGCCGCCGTCTCCCCCGCCGCAGTCACCGCCATGCCCACCGTGTCCGGCGCCGTGGCCGCAGCTATGCCCCCCGTCGCCGGAGATTGCGTAGCTGCCGCCAGACCCGTTCCGCCATGGCCTGCCATGCTTATCAAGGCCGACGTAAGGGCTGGCTGCCTCCCGCTCCTTCACCAGCTCGCGATTGATCCAGACAACAATCATCAGGACAACGAGGCCGATCAGGATCAGGACCATGCGGTTTCCCCCCCAGTGCGCCATGCTGACCTTCCCAAAGGCTGGGCTGTCAAGCATTACCGCATCATAGCGTCGGCACTCTCGAACGCTCCTGGGCACGCTGGGCCGCTTCCTGGGCAGCCCGTTGCGGGGTTTGCGCCGTCTGTGTGGCACTCTGCCGCGCTGCGTCGCGCATAGCCTGCGTGACGGCGTGCGGGGCCGTGGCCTGCTTAGCCAGCTTGGCCGGCAACTCAATCCCATGTTTTTGCGACGTGGCTTGGGCTAGCACCCGGACCGCCTCCTTGCCGTGCTGCGCTACAAAGTCGTTCCAGTCCGTCCCCTTGTCGGTCGGCGCGAAGACAGGCTGCAGGACCACGCCGCCGACCTCTTGCGCCGCGGCGGCGGCCTTGACCTCTCCCACGTTCGGCAGCGGAGGGACGCGCCGTGGCAGGTGGTGGTCGTTGTCGGCTGCGATCACGATAGGCAGGGCTGGATCCCGGTCGCGGTAGGCTCGGGCAACCTCCACCAGGTTGCCGCTGTCGAACGCGACGGCGACGGCCACGTCAGTCACTTCCCGCATCGTCGCCGCGGTCGCAAACCCTTCGGCTATGATCAGGGGCTGGCCGGGCCGGACCTCGCCCAGCATGGCATGCATGCCCTGCTTTTTGCCGCCTGCCATATACAGCTTGCCACCGTCCGGCGTGATCGTCTGCACGCCCCATAACTTGCCGTCCGCATCCCGCATGGGCACCAGCAGGTTGCCCCGCCGGTCCTGCCGCAAGCCGTGCGCTGCCACATCCTTGCGCGTCAGATAGGGATGCGCCTGGACAGGCTGGGCGCGGTTCCAGATGGCGCGGGCCTTGTGCGCCGCGACGGTCTCGCGGCGGCTGCGCTCTGCGTCCCTGGCGGCACGGTCAGCGGCGATCTGCGCCCTGGCTTGCTCGCGCTCCTCCGGCGTCGTCTCTTTTGACGGGCGGGACGCTCTCCACTTGATCTCGTCGCCGGTCTTGAAATTGTGGATGTAGCCGGCTGGGTAGCCGTCCAGGTGCCCGATGTAGGTTCCGGACAGGCGGCCCTTGCGGTCGCCCTCAACCGGCACTCGATGCTTCTGACCGTCCATGATGAGCGCACCTTTCGGACGCAGTCCGGCGCGGTGCAGCGCGTCGGCAAACTCAGCCTGGGCCTCCGTGGACGTCATCACCGGCTGCTTCTTTCCCTTTTTCGGCCTGGCTGCTGCTGGACGCATGGAACGGCGGGCTTCCTGCAGGGCTTTGCGGGCCTCTCCTGGCCCCGTCAGCCGGCGAGTGATCTCACGGGTGGCAGTGGCGCCCTGCGCCGTTGCGGTGCCCATTGCCTGCGTCTGGCCTGCAACGTCGCGTTCGGCCCGGCGCTCGGTAAAGGCGGAACGCAGGTCCGGCGCTGGCCCGCCCGTGGCCTGGCGTTGCTGGCCTGGCTGGAAGGCCGTTGCCAGGCTCCTGACGGTGCCGGTTCGCATATCGCGCGCCCGGTCTAGCAGGTCGGTTGCCAGCTCCTTCGCCGGCTGGCGGGACAGGTTGCGGGCCACGTTCGCCCACACGTCGTCCTCGGTGATCGGCGCCACGTTGCCGAGTGCGCGCCGGCCGATGATCTCGGTACGCTCGCGCCCGTCCGCGACAACAAGGAAGGTCGTCTCGCGGGACCGAGACTGCGCCACGTATGCCTTGAAGCTTTGCACCGCATCGGACCCGCTGGGCATAGCGTTGATGTGCTCAGTCGAGGTAGCGGACTGGATGGCGTCAATGGTGATGACATCGCCGTAAGCCAGGCGGACGCGCCCGCTGGCGGGGTCGCGCAAGTTGTCCCACTTCACGAAGCCGGCGTTGCCTTTGCCCTTGGCGTTGCGGAGCTGCACCCCGTCCGCCTCAATGCGCTCCACCTCCACAACCGACCCGTTGTTTCCTAAGTTCCCACCCCTGCCGCCGAATGCCGCCTGAGTGCGCGCGAACAACCGCACCCGGTCGCCAACGGCCAGCGGCAAGTCATATTCCGCCCGGTTCTGGTCAGTCGCCTTGACCGTCACCTGGTCGGCGCCGACCTCTCCGGCCTTGCGCCTGCGCTCCCGTATCGCACTGCTGATGGCGCGGGCGTCGGCGTTGGTCGGGGCGCTCACGGTCAGCGTGTAGCCCTGGCGGCCGGCGTTCTCCCGCTGCCGGGCTTCCCATAGGTCCGCCACCGCCTCCACCGCATGGCGATGGCCGCCCTGCACCAGCATGGCATGGCCGTCCTCGCGCAACCGGGTGATGCCGCTGGCTGCGTCGCCCTGTCGGAACATCAGGCTGGTTTCTTTGTCACGGTCGCGGAGCTGGCGGACGGTGCTTTCCAGCTCGGGCACCGCCTCAGTGCCAAGCGCCTTCCGCAGCAGGGCAATCGTGTTGCCGGCGTCGATGGCCTGGGCCTGCTTGTCATCGCCAATTGCCACGATAGCGAAACCGTATGCGGCCTGGAGGCGCAGCAAGCCCAGCGCCTGTGCGGTGCCGACCTGGCTTAATTCGTCCACCACGACCACGCTATTGTGGTCGAGATGCAGATTGCCAGCCTTGGCCCGTGTCAGCAGCGCCGCAATCGCCATTGCGTTCTCTGGCTTGATCCCGGCATCAGCCAGGGGTTCGGCCTGCCGCCAGGCCAGAGCGGTGCCATACACCTCGCGCCCGGGGCGAACATTCGGGATGGGCGCGGTCCATGCCTCTACCAACGGGCGCAGCAAGGTCGTCTTGCCGGCGCCGCCGACGCCAACCGCCACGGCGAAGCGGCCGGACGTGCCCAAGGCGTCAATGATGCGCCGCTGCTCGGCGCCGTGCTCACTGGTAAAGTCCAGGCCGTCCCGCCTTGATACCTGCTGCACCGCGCGCTCGATCTCATCAGGCTGCAGGGCGGCGCTGCGGTCGGCCGCCGCCCTGGTCGCCAGGCGCATCGCCTCCTCCTCCTGGGCGACGTGCAAGGTTGTCGTGATCTTCACCCGGGGCCGGCGCCCGCCTGCCGTGGCGTCCTCGCCCTCCGTGGCGACCTCGGCCCACATCAGCGGAACCTGCTTGCCAGCGTGCTGCACACCATGCTCGCGCATCGCTGCGGTGATCCGGTCAATGTCGGCGGCAGAGTCCACGCCGGACGCGATCAGGCCGCGCGCAGCGGCTGTCCGGGCGACGCTGGCATACATGGTCGCCCGGCTCTCAAACTGCCGGGCCAGGACAGGCAGGGATGACTTGTAGCCGTGCAGCAGGCGGTCCTGCTCGGTCGGCGGCGGACGGTGCTTCACCTCGGGGTCAATGACGCTGGCGTGCTCGTAGCCTGCCGCCTTGGCCTGCGCCTTCCATGCAGCCAGGTCCGTCATGTCGTCGCCGCGCTGGCCCGTCTCCTTCTGCCGGCGGGTCGCACGCGCCCCGCCCTTCAACACGCCGGCCAGCTCCATCGGGTGCATCGCATCCCAATCCAGGCCCTGCGCCGCGACGTATTCCCGGGCCGCTGCCTCGCCATCCCGGGTGCGCTTGCTGAACACGGCGCACACTGCATCCGGCACCGCGACGACGCGGGCGGTGTCGGTCCGCTGGTCGAGCACCACGTCGATCCCGTGCGCCCGCAGATTGGTTGCCAGGTGGGCCTGGTAGTAGGCGCCGACCTCATGCACCCGGTCGTGCATCGCCAGCATGTCCATGCTGCCAACCGTGCCGTCATCACAGACAACGACGTTCGGTGTGGTGACGTGCGTGTGGAGCTGCATATCTCCGGCGACCTTGGCGTTGCGCACCGTCTGGATCAGCGTAGTGCGGGTGCCGTCCGCCTCCGTGTGCGGTATCTCGATGGTCGGACGCGCTGTGTAGTGGTCGTATGTGACCCATCCCAGCTTGCCGGGGATGCTGCCCTTTGAACCTCCATCCCCCTTTCGGGCGCGTGCAACGATGGTTTCCAGATGCGCCATGCCGGCCATCACGGCATCTCGGTGCGCGCCGACGATCATGTGCCGCTCGGCATCGGTCGGCGCCAGCGCCATCGCAACCGACACGCTCTTGGGAGCGGAGAAGGTGAAATCGACGTAGGTGATCCTGTCCTTGCCAGCCGCGACCCGGTAGTTCTTCTTACCCTCTATCGCCTCGCTGTCCGCCCGGACGCCGCGCAGCAGGTTCACGACCTCGGCCTTGGTCAGCGTCCGGTTCATGTCGATGCCCAGCGCCTCGGCAACGGCCAGGGGCATGTCCTGCCGCGGCATGGCTGCCGTCCCCTCGGCCTCCGCGCGCCTAACCCCCTGGAGGTAGTATTCAGCCATTGCGACCATCTCCTCGGGCAAGGTCTGCTCGCTGAGGTGGTCAGCCATCGCCTGCGCCGCAGTGGGCGTACCGGCAGTGCCCTTGCGGAACGTCAGCATCGGGTCAGTGCCGGTCGCCGGCCTGGTCGCCGTCGTCCTGGTCGTCAAAGGCCCCTGGGACGGCCGGCTCCATCTCGTAGCCCTCGGCCTCAAGCTCGCGCTGCATCTCCTCGCGGATCGTCACGGCCAGGGCGCTCGGGAGGCCGGACAGCAGCCTCGTCTGCTCCTGGGTTGCTACCAGGATGGCCGCCAGCGCCTCTGCAACCGGGCTTGGTCCTGGCTCTCCCATTGCAGCTTCTAGGATGGCGTCCAGCTTCTCGTTGTGGACCGCCATCATGTCTAGGATGCTGTGCGCGACCTGCTCGTAAGTGGCTTGGCGCTGCTCGATGCGGGCCAAAGCGGCAAGCACCTCCTGGTCAGCCATGCTCTGCGTTCTCCGTGAACCTGCCGTCCCTGAATCTAGGCTTGCATGGTTCTACCATGCAATGGTCTGTGACACTTCATTCTGTTTTCGGACTTACCCTGGAAAGGCAGGAATTTAGATAGGAATCAAGATAGGCCACTGCACTAGGGACTAAGACAGGAATCAAGGTAGAAATTAGCTGCGGCCTGTGACATCGTTGCGCCGTGAAGAACACGAAGCCGCCCCGTTCCGACGATGAAGTGCGAAAGCTGGCGGCTGTGTGGGCGAGCAAGTGGACGCCTGCGGATGGGATCGAACCATGGCTGCGGCGGTACATGGACGAAATGCGGCGCATGATCCGCGTGGATCGCTGGTCATGGAGCGACCTGGCCCGGTCCCTCAATGAAGCCAGCATCACCTATGCCGGCGGGCAGTGGACGGCGACCCTACTGGGCGACAAGGTTGCCACCCTCCGCTGGCGGCAGCGCAAGCGCGAACGGGCAGCGGCTCCGCAGCATGCCTTCCCGGTTGAGGCCCTGCGCGAAGTCCTGGGCAACCTGGGGTCAATTCAGCATCTCACGATCAACATCCAAGGCACGCCATCCGGCCCAATGACAGCGACGGTGGCCGGGCAGCCTGCGGCGGTTCTGACCGTGCCGATGCAGCCTGTTCCGACGCCGCAAGCCGCCCCCATTCCGGCGCCGACTGCAGATCCCGCAAAGGTGGCCCAACTTGGGCCACCTACTCCGGGCGACGGTGAAGCGGAGCCTCCCCGGCGGACGTTCGGCTATGCCACTCCCCGTGGCATAGACCCGGTTGCGAAGGCGCCAGCGCCGCCGCCCGCATCACCAGCCAACGCTGAAACACCCACCCCGGCAGCGCCGACCGTCAACGCAGACGACGTGCTCGCCCGGTTCGCGCCCGGTATCACCCGGCGATGATCCCCCCTCCAACGAAAGGTGCAACCTCTATGGCCACTAAGCAGGACGTGACAGCGAAGCAGGAAGCCCCTGCGCTGTCCTCAAACGTGGTGTCCGCGTTCCGGCGCCGGCCAGTTGCGGAAGGTGAGCCGGAAATCAGGATGGGGCTGGCTCCGGCCAGCAGCCTGGGCGGACTCGTCGAGGTCGCGGTGCAGTCGTCGCTGGACCTGACGGGCAAGCCCAAGGTCTGGTTCATGATCGGCGGCGGCAACAGCGGTAAGACGGTCGAGGTCCGCTATCTCATCGGGCGGATGCAGGAACAGGGGCGGCAGGCGATGCTGGCGGCCCTCGACCCCGCGAACCGTAGCCTGGCAACTTGGTTTGAGGGGGTCGAACAACCCCCTACCAGTGACGGCGCGCAAACCGCGCGCTGGCTGCGGGAGTTCCTGACCTTCCTGATGGCTGAGAAGCAGCACAACGCGATGTTGGACTTTGGCGGCGGCGATACCGCGCTTGCCAAGCTGGTTGACGCTGCCCCGGGCATTGCCACCACGATGGAGGACGCCGGGCTGGCTCCCATCGCCTGCTACACCCTGACCCCGCGGCCCGACGACTTGGCGGCGCTGGACACGCTGGAAGCCGCCGGCTTTCAGCCCAAGGCCACGGTCCTGATGTTCAACGAAGGCCGCGCCGATAGCTCCATGTCGCGAGATGAAGCCTTCACGCGAGTGCTGCGGCATACCTCGGTGCGCTCGGCCCTGGAACGCGGCGCCGTGCCGCTCTGGATGCCCCGGCTAGAACCGGAAGTCATGCAGGAGGTCGAGGGCAAGCGGCTGCAATTCGTCCAGGCCCGCGACGGGCAGGTTCCGGCGGCGGCATCCTTCCCACCCATCGGGGGGTTTGAACGCGCGATGGTCCGGCGCTGGATGGAGCGCATGGAAGCGGCGCACGCGGCCATCACGACGTGGCTGCCGTGACCGGCCAGGCAGTGTCCGAACGCGGGGCGCCCTCACCCGCTGCGGCGGACGATGATGCTTTTGTCACGCTGGTTTCGGAAGCGCAGGCCAGCCTGGCGCAGGGCGTCGAGAGGGCCGGGCTGGGACGCGACCCCTACCGCTTCCTGATGGGTGCGCTAGCACAGGCGCTGGGCGTGCTGCCGGTATTCATGGGCAAGCTGGACGGTGCCATTGACCACGCTCGCCAGCCGGTGGACCCGGTGACGCTTGAACGAAGCATGGATCAAGCCGTTCGACGGCTGGAACAGGCGGCAGCGCGTGGGGCCAATCAGCACACGCTGCAGATGGTGCGCGCGCACAACCTCCGCACGCTGCTGACCTATGGCGGGGCCTTTGTCGTCGCCGTCCTGGCTGCGGCTGGCGGCGGCTTCGCTTGGGGACAAGCATCGGCTGATGCCGCCGTGCATGAAACGGAACAGCAGCTCGCTCTGGCTTTCCGGGGCGGCACTAGCGCGGCAGCAAATTGGGCGAACCTGACGCGGTGGAATGATATCAACAGCTCATTGGCAGCCTGCACCGGGTACGCGCTCAAGGTCGTTGAAGGAAGGAAGGCGTGCTTTGCGCCTCTGTGGATTGAGCCGCCAAGCCTGGCGGTGCCGTCTCGGGTGCGGTAGGCAGCGTGGGACGGAAGCCTGCCCTGCCCTCCCAAACTACCGTCTAGATGTCGCATCCGCCTTCTTGGGCGGACCATTAGGCGGTGTATCGCTACCCCACTCCACCAAACTCCAACCAAGGCTGCGATTGCTCACCAAACGCTTCTTATCGCGGCACAGGTAGCCAGACACGTTCGCAACAGGACTCCGCCCGCCCACGATCAAACCGTGTTGTGTCATTTGAGGAAGCAGGTCGCGTGTGTGAATCGGCTGCCCTTTGGCCCGTATACAGGGCCATTCAGTTCTGATTACGCTGTGCCGAGGGCGAGCAGCTGGTCGAAGCTGACGGCATTGGTGTAGAGCGCGAGGCTGACGTTCTGGACGCCCTTGGCGCGCAGGATGTTGAGGGCGACC
>JAABUT010002364.1_pt1 | contig 18449 bp, 15 predicted proteins | sample 5559281 | NCBI WGS metagenome assembly JAABUT01 (sample SAMN10711880, study PRJNA513359) | rock metagenome | isolation source: Antarctica rocks | place: Antarctica: Victoria Land, Ricker Hills nord | collected 2016-01-04 | reverse complement strand
CTATGCGCATGGGGTGCCTCCGGCAGGGTCGGGGGTGCCCGCGCCGCCGTCGGCGCGGGCGGGGTTGCAGCCGCCCACTGCAGGAGAAGCTGATAGGCCCGGTCCCAGCGCTGCTGGCCCGTTGCCGTTGCCGCTGGCGCGCCCGTCCGCCGAACACGCCAACTGCGCTGCCGCCGTCCCATGCTCCCCTCCCTGGTGAGTGACCTCACCAGGAGGTTGGGGACGGTCCGCACGCAGGCGGCCCCGTGCCCGACGCCAACTCAGCCGCAGCCGGACCGCGCGCGTCAGGCAGAACTTGTCATTTGCGATTAGGCCATTGAGGTCACGTTCCGCGAGGTGGCGACCACCTCGGGGTCGAGACGCAGCGCCAAGGTCGGACCAGGCCATCGCACGCATGACATCCTGCCTGCTTGGCCTGTTCTCCCTCGTCACCCTGCTGGCCGCCTACCTCAGCCCGCAAGCCCGCCGGTCCGTTGCAGCCAGCGCCTGGTATTGCGAGCAGCGCCCGACGTTCTCCGACACGCTCGTTGTGGTGCAACGGGAAATCTGGCAGGAACAGGGTTTCGTCACGTCCTGCAGAACCTCATACGTGCGAAAACTCCGGCTAGCGCTCCGGGACGGCATAGCCTACGCGCTCTTCCATGCCCCATGATGGCCGAAGTCGAGCTTAGGGGCGGGCAGTCCGCATCGCGTCTTGCTCGGGCCTTGGGACCGGCAAGAGCGTTGAATGGGGAAGCGGCATGAGCGCGATTGCACGGCCGCACCGGGCTGCGCTCGACGCAGTGCTTCCGTTCCCTGGCTGCGACGGCCATGCCGGACGGCTGCGGCCTTGGCAGGCTCGCGGCCAAGGCACGCTCGGACGGCCTGAGCTGCGTGCGCAGGCCGCTGGCGATGCCGGGCCAGCTTCAATAAACGGGCATGTGGTGCGAGGCGGGTGCGCGCCAGCATCAGGCGTTGGGATTGAGCAGGATTTTTCCGGTATGGGCGGCGCTCTGCATCAGTTCGTGCGCGCCCGCGGCCTCCGCCAACGGGAACACCTTCGACGTCACGACCTTGATGCGCCCCTCCGCGATCTCGGGCCACACTTGGTCCCGAAGCTCGGCGACCACCCGGGCCTTGAACTCCGGCGGGCGCGTGCGGAGCGTTGATCCCGTGTAGGTGATGCGCTTCAGCATGACCGGCATCAGGTTGATCTCGACCTTGGACCCGAGCGCGAACGCAAGCTGCACGATGCGCGCGCCAGGGGAGGCCGCCTTGATGTTCCGCTCGATGTAGTCGCCGCCGACGATGTCCAGGATCATGTCCGCCCCTCCCTCCTGGCGCACCACGGACACGAAGTCCTCGCTGGCGTAGTCAATGATGCGGTCCGCACCAAGCTCGGCGCAGACCTCGCACCGCTTCGCCGGGCTGTCGGTTGCGAAGACGCGGACGCCAAACGCCTTGGCAAGCTGGATGGCGGCCGTGCCGATGCCGCCGGCACCGCCATGCACAAGCAGGGTCTCGCCGGCCTTCAGGCCGCCTTCGAGGAAAAGGTTGCTCCAGACGGTGATGAAGCTTTCCGGCAGCCCGGCGGCGTCGCGGACGGAAACGCCGCCCGGAATCGGCAGGCAGTGCCGCGCGTCGGCGACGCAATACTGCGCGTAGCCCCCGCCATCGGTCAGGGCCGCTACCTGGTCGCCCACCGCCCACGCCGTCACGCCGGCGCCGCATGCAACGACCGCGCCGGCAACCTCAAGCCCCAGCAGGTCGGACGCGCCTGACGGCGGCGGGTAGAGGCCCTTGCGCTGCATGATGTCGGGACCGTTCACGCCTGCCGCCTCGACCTGGATGAGCACCTGGCCGTCGGACGGGCGCGGCAACGGGCGCGCTTCGACTGCCAGGACCTCTGGCCCGCCATGTCCGCGCATCGTCGCAGCGTTCATGGTGTCTGGGATGCTCATCAACTCTTCCCCTTGTTCACGCGCGCCGATCCGGCATCTGCTCAGCAAGCGTGAGCGTCATGCCCGCACGCCCCGCAGCAAGCATGGAGGGCCAGTCCAGCGGCCGTTATGCAAGGTGGATGGCGGCGTGTCCGCCACTGACACGGCTCGCGCGGGAGGGGCGCGTCACGCCTTCCCACCGCAGCCGCAGCCTGCCCTTTGCAAGCGTGGGCTACCCGGCGCCAGCCGGCTTCGACGCTTCGCGTGCCGCGGCTTCGGCGATTCGCCCCTTCACGTCCGTCTCGGTCGTGCCGGCGCCAACGGGACCCGCATTGTCGGGAACGACCTTCACTGCGGCTGTCGCCTCGCTGGCGCCGGCCGTGCCGGTCTGATTGCGTGTCTCGTTGTCGTGCGCCGCCTTGGCCATGGACGTGGCCTCGTCGTCCGCCTCGCCGTAGCCCGGCACCACAGCCGGTGCCGCCTGTCCCTGTTCCGCTTCCTTTGCCATGGTCCGTTCCTGCTGTTGACGTTTGACTCAAGCAACTTGTTGGTTCCGCTATGCAGCCCCGCTCCGTGGCGGTGGCCATTGCCCCGGTGAGTGCAGCGTTCAGTTTGGCAGCCCTGGCTGACGCAGCCACGCCAGCCAGGGCTGCAAGATACTGCCTTAAGAACCGCTCTGTAAGAGTGGGCTTTCCCCCGCGCAGGCGAAGCCTAGCGGAGCGGCCGCATCTGCGGCGTGGCAGTAGCCTCCATGATCGCCGCCGCTGGCGCAGCCTCGATGGCTGACGTCAGCATCCGGTCCGACCGGGCATCCTGTGCCCGGCGCAGCGGCTTGAGGACGAACAACGCCAGCAGCACCACGCCGAAGTTCATGATCGCCGCCACCAGGAACACGGTGTACCAACTGCCGGTTGCCGTCTTGATCATGTTAGCAAAGGGAACCAGCAGCGCCGACGTACCTTTTGCCGTGTAGAGCAGGGCAGTGTTGATCGTCGCGTACTTCGGGCCGAAGGCGTCCGTGCAGGTGGACGGGAACAGGCTGAAAATCTCGCCCCAGGTGAAGAAGATCAGCGCCGCGAACAGCACGAACAGCCAGGGCTGGTGCCCGACCGATCCCAGCAGCAGGTAGGACACGCCTCCCAGCGTGAAGGCGATGATCATCGTGTTCTCGCGCCCGATCTGGTCCGACACCCAGCCGAAGAACGGCCGCGCTCCGCCGTTGGCGATATTGTCCACCACCAGCGCCACCGCCAGCACGGACGCGCCGCCCAGCAGCAGGGTCTTATCTATGCCGAAGTCCGCGGCGATGAGCGCCAACTGGGCCGTCGCCATCAGGCCGCTGGACGACACCATCACGAACATCGCGTAGAGCAGCCAGAACACCGGGGTGCCAAGCACCTCCCGCGGAGTGAAGCTGCGGGAGGACTGCTGGATTTTCTTGGACGGCGCGCTGGGCACCTCGCCCGGCTCGGGCATGCGGAGCAGCCACGCCACGATGAACAGCAGCACTCCCTGGCCGATGCCGAACACGAGGAAGGTATGCGCATAGCCGCTGCCCTCGATCATGGCCTTGATCGGCAGGACCGTGATGGCCGCGCCCGCGCCGAAGCCCGCTGCCGTCAGACCCACCGCCAGCCCGCGGCGGTCCGGGAACCAGCGCACCGCGATGCCGACGCAGGTGGCGTAGATGAATCCGGCGCCGATGCCAGTCACCGCCGAGCCGATGTAGAGCAGCGTCAAGGAGCCTGCGTAGGAGTTGACGACCCAGCCGATGCCGACCATCAGGCCGCCGAGGGCGATGGTATACTTCGGTCCCCGGCGTGCCCCGAACAGGTCCACAAGCGCACCGCCCGCGGGCGTGAGCCAGGTTTCCAGTGCGATGAAGATGCTGAACGCCAACTGGATGTCCCCGACTTCCCAGTGGTGCGCCGCCTGGATCGGCTTGACGAACAGTGTCCAGCCGTACTGAAGGTTGGCGATCAGCATCATGCATATGACGCCGAACGCCAGTTGCCACCAGCGGCCGTTTCCGGGGTTGCTGGCTGTTGTCGCGCTCATGGACATGACGTGGTCTCCTCCTTTGTTGTGCCGGGCACGCTTCTGCGCATCACCGGCGGATGCTCAGCCGCTTAAAGCTTTGATCATCGTGCTGCCCAGCGCCGCCGGGCTTTCGGCGACGTGGATGCCGGCCTGGCGCATGGCCTCGAACTTGGCTTCCGCGGTGTCCTTGCCGCCGCTGATGACAGCGCCAGCATGGCCCATGCGCCGGCCCGGAGGGGCCGTCGCACCCGCGATGAAGCCCACCACCGGCTTATCGCTCTTGGAGTGCGCGATGAACTCGGCCGCGTTGATTTCCGACTGCCCGCCGATCTCACCGATCATGATGATGCTCTGCGTCTCGGGATCGGCCAGGAACAGCTCCAGCACCTCGATGAAGTCCGTTCCCTTTACCGGGTCGCCGCCGATGCCGACGCAGGTGCTCTGGCCCAGCCCAGCCGCCGTGGTTTGGCTGACGGCCTCGTACGTTAGCGTGCCGCTGCGGCTGACGATCCCCACCGACCCGCGCCGATGGATGTGGCCCGGCATGATGCCGATCTTGCAGGCGTCGGGCGTGATCAAGCCGGGGCAGTTCGGCCCGATCAGCCGCGAGGCGCTGCCCGACAGCGCCCGCTTAACCCGGATCATGTCCAGCACCGGGATGCCCTCGGTGATGCAGATGATGAGCGGGATCTCGGCGTCTATGGCTTCAAGGATCGCGTCCGCTGCGAAGGGGGGCGGCACATAGATGGCTGTCGCGTCCGCGCCCGTAGCCTCCCGCGCCTGCGCGACGGTGTCGAACACCGGCAGGCCCAGGTGCTGCGTGCCACCCTTGCCTGGCGTGACGCCGCCCATGACCTTGGTGCCGTAGGCGATGGCCTGCTCCGAGTGGAACGTGCCCTGCGCCCCGGTGAAGCCCTGGGTGATGACGCGGGTGTTCTGGTCGATCAGCACGGCCATTATGCGGCCTCCTTCACGGCGGCGACCACTTTCTGCGCGGCGTCGGCCAAGTTGTCGGCGCTGATGATCGGCAGGCCGGACTTGGCCAGGATGTCCTTGCCCAGCTCGACGTTGGTGCCCTCCAGCCGCACCACGAGCGGCACGCCCAGGCTCACCTCGCGGGCCGCCGCCACCACGCCCTCGGCGATCACGTCGCACCGCATGATGCCGCCGAAAATGTTGACCAGGATGCCCTCCACATGCGGGTCGGACAGGATGATCTTGAACGCTGCCGTCACCCGCTCCTTGGTCGCGCCGCCGCCCACGTCGAGGAAGTTGGCCGGGCTGCCGCCATACAGCTTGATGATGTCCATCGTCGCCATCGCCAGCCCGGCACCGTTCACCATGCAGCCGATGGTGCCATCCAGCGAGATGTAGTTCAGGCTGAACTTGCTGGCCTCCAGCTCCTTCGGGTCCTCCTCGCTCTCGTCGCGCAACGCCTCCAGCGCGGGCTGCCGATACAGGGCGTTGTCGTCGAAGCTGACCTTGGCATCGAGCGCCACGACCTCGCCCGCCTCCGTCACCACCAGCGGGTTGATCTCGACGACCTCGCAATCCAGCTCGATGAAGGCGCGGTACATCGCCAGCACGAACTTGCTGAACGCGCCGACCTGCTTGCCCTCCAGCCCCAGCCCGAACGCCAGCTTGCGGGCGTGGAACCCGGACACGCCGGTGGCCGGGTCCACGGCCACCCGCATGATGCGCTCGGGCTGCGTCTCGGCGACGTGCTCGATCTCCATGCCGCCCTCGGTGCTGGCGACGATGGTGACGCGGCTGGTCTCGCGGTCCACCAGCAGGGAGAGGTAAAGCTCCCGCTTGATGGCGCAGCCGGCCTCGACATAAACGCGGCTGACGCGGCGCCCGGCGGCGCCGGTCTGCTTGGTGATCAGCACGTTGCCGATCATCGCCTCCACTGCCTCGCGCGCCTCGGCGGGGGACTTGGCCAGGCGCACGCCGCCCTTGCCCTCGGGCAGGCCCTCGAACTTGCCGGCGCCACGGCCGCCGGCATGTATCTGGGACTTCACCACATAGATCGGGCCGGGCAGCTTGGAGGCGGCCTGCTCGGCCTCCTCCGGCGTCCAGGCGACGAAGCCCTGCAGGACGGCCACGCCGTAGCCGCGCAGCAGCTCCTTGGCCTGGTATTCGTGTATGTTCATGATGGCATCGCTTCATTCATTTACCGTTCCGCGCCCCGCCTTACTTGATCAGCCCGGCGCCGCGCGCCCACTTGTACTTCGCGCCCAGCACCTGGACCGGCAGCTCGGTCGAGTAGGCGTAGGCGGGGATGCCATTGGCGTAGAGATACTCGGCAGCCTCCTCCACCTCCACGTCACCGGCGAGCGAGACGACAACTGGCTTGGAGATGCCCTTGGCCTTCATGTCGTTGACCGTCTCGACCATCAGACGGGCGAACACCATCGGCGGTGTGACGATGGTGTGCCAGTAGCCCAGGATCAGGGCGTGGATGCGGTCGTCCTGCAGGCCCAGGCGCACGGTGTTGGCGTAGGTCATCGGCGGCTCGCCGCCGGTGATGTCCACCGGGTTGCCGGCAGCGCCGAACGGCGGGATGAACTTGCGGAAGGCGGCGTCCAGGTCCGGCGGGATCACCATCAGCTCAAGCCCGTTGTCCACGCAGGCGTCGGACAGCAGCACGCCGGAGCCGCCGGCGCCGGTGATGATGACGACGTTCTCCCCCGTGGGCGTCGGCATGACAGGGATGCCGCGGGTCAGCTCCAGCATCTCGCGCAGGCTGCGGGCGCGTATGACGCCGGATTGCTTCAGCACGTCCTCGTAGATCTTGTCGTTGCCGGCGAGCGCGCCGGTGTGGCTGCTGGCCGCCTTGGCGCCGGCCGAGGTGCGCCCAGCCTTGAGCATTACGATCGGCTTCTTCTGCGACACGCGCTTGGCGACCTCGGCAAAAGCGCGGCCGTCCTTCAGGTCCTCGCAGTGCTGGGCGATGATGTGGGTTTCATCGTCCTGCTCGAAAAAGGTCAGCAGGTCGTCCTCGTCTATGTCCGACTTGTTGCCCAGGCCGACTATGGCGGAAACGCCCATCTTGGCCGAGCGGCTGAACCCGATGATCGCCATGCCGATGCCGCCGGACTGCGACGACAGCGCGGCGTGGCCCTTCACGTCGTAGGCGGTGCAGAACGTCGCGCACAGGTTCTTGGGCGTGTAGTAGAAGCCGTAGATGTTCGGCCCCATCAGGCGGATGTTGTACTTCCGCCCGATCTCCTGAATTTCGAGCTGGCCTTCCTCGTTGCCGGTCTCGGCGAAGCCGGACGGGATCAGCACGGCGCCGATGATGCCCTTCTCGCCGCATTCCGTCAGCGCGCCGGCAACGAACTTGGCGGGAATGGCGAACACCGCGATGTCGATGTGCCCTTCCACGTCCTTGACCGACTTGTAGGCCTTATGGCCCAGGATCGAGTCGGCCTTGGGGTGGATCGGGTAGATCTTGCCCTGGTAGCCGCCGTTGATGAGGTTCTTCATCACGGAGTTGCCGATCTTGCCGTCTTCGGCCGACGCCCCGATCACGGCGACGCTGTCCGGGCGCATGATGCTGTTCATGGCCTTCACGATGTCGTCGTGCGCCGGGCGGTGGCGCTGCGGCTTGGGCGCGAAGTCCACCACGATCCGTACGTCGGCGGCGATGGCGCCCTTGGCTGTCGCGAACACCGGGTTCAGGTCCATCTCGGAAATTTCCGGGAAGTCGCTGACCAGCTCGGACACGCGGACGATCAGGTTGGACAGCGCCTCACGGTTGACCGGCTCGCTGCCACGGACGCCCTTGAGCATCTCGGCGGCCTGCAGGCCGTCCAGCATGGACAGCGCGTCCTCGTTGGTGGCGGGCGCCAGGCGGAAGGTGATGTCCTTCAGCACCTCGACCAGCACGCCGCCCAGGCCGAACGCGATCAGCTTGCCGAAGCTGTCATCGGTTACGGCGCCGATGATGACCTCCTGGCCGCCCATCAGCATCTGCTGCACCTGGACGCCCACCACTTTCGCGTCGGCCTTGTAGGCTTTCGCGTTGCTAAGGATGGTGTCGTAGCCGCGGCGCACCTCGTCGGGGGTCTTGAGGCCCACCAGCACGCCGCCGGCCTCGGTCTTGTGCAGGATGTCCGGCGAGACGATCTTCAACACGACCGTGCCCATCGTGGAGGCCATCCGGACGGCCTCATCGGCGGACGACGCCACCCCTTCCTGGGGGACCGTGATCCCGTAGGCGTCGCAGACCAGCTTGCCTTCCGGCGCGGTCAGGCTGTCGCGGCCTTCAATCTTAATGGTGTCCAGAATTTTGCGGACGGTGTCCTTGGCGGTCTGGGTCGTGTCGAGCATCGTGTTCTCCGGAACTGTGTGCTGGTGCGTTCGGGTGGGCCGACGCTGCCGCCGGCCCGTCGGCTACTCGGCCGCCATGCGGGGCTTGACGCCCAGGGCGCCCGACTGGTGGATGGAGGCGATGCGGTCGGGATCGTAGCGCAGCACGTCGCGCAGGATCTCGTCGGTGTGCTCGCCGAGCAGCGGGGACCGCGTCACCTCGGTCGCGCTGTCGGACATCTTGATCGGGTTGCCCACGGTCAGGTACTTGCCGCGCGTGGGGTGGTCCACCTCGACCACCGTGCCGGTCGCGCGCAGCGACTGGTCCTCCGCGATCTCCTTCATGGACAGGATCGGCCCGCAGGGGATGTCGTGCTTGTTCAGCTCCTCCATCGCCTCGAACTTGGTCTTGGTCGTCGTCCACTGCTCGATGCGGGCGAAGATGGACTTGAGGCGGGGCAGCCGTGCGCCGGGCTTGGCATAGTCCGGATCGGTCACCCAGGTCGGCTCGCCGATCACCTCGCAGATGGCCTTCCACACCGGGGCCTGGGTGATGAAGTAGATGTAGGCGTTGGGATCGGTCTCCCAGCCCTTGCACTTCAGGATCCAGCCGGGCTGCCCGCCGCCGGATGCGTTGCCGGCACGCGGCACGGAGTCGCCGAACTCGCCGTCCGGGAACTGCGGGAACTCGCGCAGCGGGCCGTGCGCCAGGCGCTGCTGGTCGCGCAGCTTGACCCGGCACAGGTTCAGCACGCCGTCCTGCATCGCCGCCAGCACCTTCTGGCCCCGCCCCGTCGTGTTGCGCTGATACAGCGCCGCCACGATGCCCAGCGCCAAGTGCAGGCCGGTGCCGCTGTCGCCGATCTGCGCACCCGTCACCAAGGGCGGGCCGTCGTCGAACCCGGTGGTGCTGGCCGAGCCGCCGGCGCACTGCGCCACGTTCTCATAGACCTTGCAGTCCTCGTACGGCCCGGGGCCGAAGCCCTTGACCGACGCCATCACCATGCGCGGGTTCAGCTCCTGGATGCGCTCCCAAGTGAGACCCATGCGGTCGAGCGCGCCGGGGGCGAAGTTTTCCACCAGCACGTCGCAGGTCTGGATCAGACCCTCCAGGACCTCCTTGCCCTGCGCGTGCTTGCTGTCCACGGTGATGGACCGCTTGTTGCTGTTCAGCATCGTGAAGTACAGGCTGTCCACGTCGGGGATGTCGCGCAACTGCCCGCGGGTGATGTCGCCCTCTCCCGGGCGCTCCACCTTAATCACGTCGGCACCCAGCCAGGCCAGCAACTGCGTGCAGGTCGGCCCCGACTGCACATGCGTGAAGTCGAGTATCTTGACGCCTTCAAGAGCTTTCATTGTGTTCCCCCCGTTATTGATGAAGCAGGCGTTGACGAGCAGACTCCGATGGAGCCGCGTTATTTCTTCTTGAGCACGCTTTGCGGGTTGAGGCTGCCGATGTTGCCGCTCTCGCTGCCGGCCGCCGGGTCGATCACCGCGTTGATGAGGGTCGGCTTGCCGGAGTCCATTGCCGCGTCCACGGCGCGCTTCAGCTCGTCAGGGTTCGTCGCGTTGACGCCGACGCCGCCGAATGCCTCCATCATCTTGTCGTAGCGGGCGCCCGCGACGAAAACGGTTGTCGCGACATCGGCCCCGCCGGTGGGATTGACGTCGGTTCCGCGGTAGATGCCGTTGTTGTTGAACACGACGATGCAGACCGGCAGGTCGTAGCGGCAGATCGTCTCGACCTCCATGCCGCAGAAGCCGAAGGCGCTGTCGCCCTCGATGGCGAGCACGGGCTTGCCGGTCTCCACCGCGGCGGCGATGGCGAACCCCATGCCGATGCCCATGTTGCCCCAGGTGCCGACATCCAGCCGCTTGCGCGGCTGGAACATGTCTATGATGCCGCGCGCAAGGTCGAGCGTGTTGGCGCCCTCGTTGACGAGGTAGGCGTCCGGCCGCTCCTTGATGACGGTGCGGAGCGCGCCGAGCGCGGCGTGGTAGTCCATCGGCGACGAGTTGTTCATCAGCTTCGGCGCCATCTTGGCGATGTTGGCGTCCTTGCGCGCCTTGACGCCGGTGATCCACTCGGCCGGCGGGGCCGGCCAGTTGTCGTCAATGCCTTGTAGCAGGGCGGACACGCAGGAGGCGATGTCGCCGACCAGCGGCGCGGCGATCTCGACGTTGCTGTCCATCTCCCGCGGCTCGATATCGATCTGGATGAACTTCTTCGACCCGGGGGCGCCCCAGGTCTTGCCCTTGCCGTGCGACAGAAGCCAGTTGAGGCGGGCGCCGATCATCAGCACGACATCGGAGTCCTTCAGCACCGTCGAGCGTGCCGCGCCCGCCGACAGCGGGTGCGTGTCGGGCAGCAAGCCCTTGGCCATGCTCATCGGCACGTAGGGGATGCCGGTCCTCTCGACCAGGGCGCGTATGTCGTCGTCGGCCTGCGCGTAGGCCGCGCCCTTGCCGAGGATGATCAGGGGGCGCTTGGCGGTCTTCAGCAGGTCGAGCGCGCGCTTCACGGCCGCCGGGGCGGGAAGCTGGGCAGGCGCCGGGTCAATGACCTTGACGAGCGACGCCGCCCCGGCCTCTGCGTCCATGACTTGCGAGAACAGCTTGGCCGGCAGGTCGAGATAGACGCCGCCCGGACGGCCGGACACCGCGGCGCGGATCGCGCGGGCCACGCCGATGCCGATGTCGGTGGCGTGCAGCACGCGGAAGGCCGCCTTGCAGAGCGGCTTGGCGATGGCGAGCTGGTCCATCTCCTCGTAGTCGCCCTGCTGGAGGTCCACGATCTCGCGTTCGGACGAGCCGCTGATCAGGATCATCGGGAAGCAGTTGGTCGTGGCATTGGCCAGCGCGGTCAGGCCGTTGAGGAAGCCGGGCGCCGACACCGTGAGGCAGATGCCGGGCATCTTCGTCAGGAAGCCTGCGACCCCGGCGGCGTGGCCGGCGTTCTGCTCGTGCCGGAACGAGATGACGCGCATCCCCTCGGCCTGCGCCATGCGGCCCAGGTCCGTGACCGGGATGCCGGGCACGCCGTAGATCGTTTTGATGCCGTTGACCTTGAGCGCGTCGAGCACAAGGTGGAAGCCGTCGGTCAGCGCCTGCGTTGCTTCGCTCTCCGTTGCATCGGCAACAATGCTCTGCGCTATTACTGACATACTGCTGTTTCCTCCTGGATTGCTTATGGCTTTTGTGCGGCCCGCCCCGGCTGTGAGCCGGGCGTCGCGGGAAGGGGGACCGTCCCGCTGTCCCCCGCGGCCCGGCGGGACGAGGTCCTGCGCGGGCGGGGAGGGAGCATCGCCGCCGCCGACGACTGCCGGGACAGCTTGTCGAGCGCGTCGCCGTGCTTCTCGACGTGCGCGGCCAGGCCGAGCGTGTGCTCGCGCACCAGGCGCTCCGCCAGGTCCGCGTCGCGGCGCTCAAGTGCCTCGACGATGCCCATGTGGTCCGCCACCGACCGCGCGGCGCGGTTGTCCTGCCCCATCGTCACGGCCCGGACCGCGCGCATGTGGATGAACAGGGAATCGGTCAGGTCGGTCATCAGCTCGCACCTGCTCATGCGGATGATGGCCCTGTGGAATTCCATGTTGGCCTGGGAGTACTCGCCCACCAGCGTGGACGGGTCGTCCTTGAAGCCAGCGACCAGGCCGTGGAGCGCTTGCAGGTCCTCCGCGCTGGCGCGTTGGGTGGCCAGCCTCGCTGCCATGCTTTCCATCGCGGCCCAGACCGTGATCATCTCGACGATCTCGCGCTTCGTTTTCCGCACGACGTAGGCGCCGCGGCGCGGCACGGACCGTATGAAGCCTTCCTGCTCAAGGAAGCCCAATGCCTCGCGGATCGGCGTGCGGCTGACGCCAAGGGTTTCAGAAAGCTGACGCTCGTCCAGCCACAGCTCCCCGGCGTGGCCGTAAATGTCCATCTCCGTGATCGCTTGCTTGATGGCGTCACAGGCCTGCCTTCGCAGCCCAAGGTCCGCCTTGATCGCCTTCAGGTTCAAGCCGGAAAAGGCCGTCACGGGCAACGCCCTGCTGTCAGCATGGCAGTGGCAATGCAGACGCCGACAGTGCGGATGACGTCAGGGCGCCGACGCTCTCAGGGTGGAACGGTCGCACAACAGTCGTGGCGGCTCCGAATACTTGGGACGCAGCTTGTCGCCCACGCTCATCCGGCAGCGCCATTTCGACCTGCATGCCGTCTTCTCCCATGGGTTGCCTAAACAGCAAATCATTGTTGCCCCGCCAAACCCGGTGGGTGTGACACAGCTTATGCATTATACCACATAGGCTGCAACAAGAATCTGCTGACCCGCTGGTTGTCCCGGGCACAACGCGAGGTGTCCGCCCCGTGATTGGGCGGCATGCCGCAGGCGGCAGGGGAGGGCGGTGCACGCTCCGTGACAGCCCGAAAGCCACGCGTTCCGTAGGGTGCGCCGGTGCAGCGGGCCAAAGCCGGCGCGGCTGTGGCGGCGCTGCCTCGGCAGCTTGCGGCAATTGGTCTGGCTCGCAATTGGCGGGCGTGCCGAGGCCGGGTCAATCGTGACTGGCCAGGACGTGCCGGCACCAGGCGCCAGCGATTTTTAGTGCGCCAAGCTGACAAGTTGCGTTCAGGACCCCGCATAGGCCGGCACGCGGCTCGGCCTTTCTCACCAAGCTAACTCCTGGAGGTCCGTACCCTCAATGGGGAGCCAAGGGGGAGCCAAGCAGTCTTGCGGGGCCTAGCACGGCCGCAGGCAATCTGTGTGGTGGGCCGCGCAAGCCCGCTTAAGTCCGGGAGGGCAACAGGAAGCGCCTGCGCCCGGCAAGGGCCGGCCGAGCGGCAGCGCCCCTGCCCATGTGCGGGCAAGGGCGCTGCAACGGTCCAGCCCAATCAGCTCGTAGACAGGCGGCAAGTCTTTCCTTGTTTGGTCCACAAAATACACTATGCCCGTTGCAAAGCTGGAAATGTCGAAGGGGAGAAAGCGATGAAGGTCTGCATCTACGGCGCCGGGGCAATCGGCGGCTATGTCGGCGCGCAACTGGCCATTGCCGGAGCGGACGTCAGCCTGGTGGCGCGGGGACCGCACCTGAAAGCCATGCGCGAGAATGGCCTCAAGCTTCGCATCGGTGGTGAGGAACGGGTCGCAAAGGTGACGTGCACGGACGACCCGGCAGAACTCGGGGCGCAGGACTTCGTGTTCGTTTCCTTGAAGGCGCATTCGATCCCCGGCGTGGTGGACGCCATGCAGCCGCTGCTGAACGACAACACGAGCATCGTTACAGCAGTGAACGGCATCCCCTACTGGTACTTCTACCAGCATGGCAACGAGTTCGAGGGTACCACGTTGCAAACCATTGATCCCGGCGCCCGGCAATGGACTGCGCTGGGGCCGGAGCGCGCCATCGGCTGCATCGTCTATCCCGCAACGGAGGTGGTGGAGCCGGGTGTGATTCAGCACGTTTATGGCGACAAGTTCCCGCTCGGCGAACCCAGCGGCGAGCAAACGGAGCGCGTGCAGCAGTTGAGCAAGATGATGGAGTCAGCCGGGCTTCGCGCGCCCGTGATGGACAACATCCGCGACGAGATGTGGCTGAAGCTGTGGGGCAACCTGTCCTTCAACCCGATCAGCGCCCTCACCCATGCCACCCTGGACGTGATCACCACTACGCCCGGCACGCGCGCGGTTGCGAAGGCCATGATGCTGGAGGGCCAGGCCATCGCCGAGCGGCTCGGCGTGAAGTTCCGGGTGGACGTGGAGCGCCGCATCAACGGCGCGGGCGCGGTGGGCGCCCACAAGACCTCGATGCTGCAGGACCTGGAGCGGGGGCGGGCGATGGAGATCGATCCGCTGGTGGCCGTGGTGCAGGAACTGGGAGTGCTGACCGGCATCCCGACGCCGACGATAGACACCGTTCTTTCATTAGTGCAGCAACGCGCCTCCTCCGCCGGCCTGAACTAGGATGGCACAGTGGCTGCGCTTCGAGCGAAACGGGGCGGCAGGGTTCGGGACCTTGGACAGCGGGGTGGTCGCCGTTCACCAGGGAAGCATGTTCGAGAGTCCGGCGCCCACGGGCGAAACGGTGGCACTGGACTCCGTCCGGCTGCTGGCGCCCGCGCAACCCTCGAAGATGATCGCGCTGTGGAACAACTTTCGTGCCCTGGGCGCCAAGTTGGGGCTGTCGGCGCCGGCCGAGCCGCTGTGGTTCATCAAGGCGTCGTCGTCCTACGCCGGCCCGGACGCAATCGTGCACAGGCCGGCGGGGTACGAGGGCAAGGTGGTGTTCGAGGGCGAGCTGGCCATCGTGATCGGCGCCACCTGCCGCAACGCTTCCCCAGCGGAGGCTGACGCGGCGATCTTCGGCTACACCTGCGTGAACGACATCACGGCGTCGGACATCCTGCAGAAGGACCCGACCTTCGCGCAATGGACCCGCGCCAAGAGCTACGACGGGTTCAGCCCCTTCGGCCCCGTGATCGCCACCAATCTCGACTCGGCCATGCTGTCGGTCCGCACCGTGCTGAACGGGGCGGAGCGGCAGAACTATCCCATTTCCGACATGGTGTTTCCCCCGGCCACCCTGGTCAGCCTGCTGTCGCGCGACATGACCCTGGCGCCCGGCGATGTGATCTGCTGCGGCACCTCCCTGGGCGTGGGCGTGATGCGGGAGCGGGAGAACACGGTCGAGGTCACCATTGACGGGATCGGCACGCTGCGGACCCGCTACGTGAATTAGGGGCGCTGGGCGGGTCCGTTCCGGGCTTGGGCGACCGCCCCGCACGGGCTTGCGTAGGACTGCCTGCTCCCTCCGGGAAAGGGCCGGGGTGAGTGACTGTCTGGGGTGTCATACCAACCGCCGAAAATATTGACCTTTGCCCAGCCGCTCGCATCCTGCGGAACGGCATGGTCTGACGGGTCAGTACTTTCGGCCGTTGGTATCAAGCGGCCTGGGCGGCATCGTTGCGGGTTCCGTTCGCCTTTTCGAGTTCCCGGGCGTCTTCGGCCATCGTGGCGCGGCTCTCGCGGGCCTTGGCGTTCAGGCGGGTGAGCAGCTTGTGGGCGAGAGCCATGCGGACGACCATGCGAGGCTTGCCCTTTTTGGTCAGGCGCTTGTCAAAGTCGCGGATATCCGGCTCGTGCCGGGCGGCGAGGCCTGCCGCGATGAACAGGATGGATCGCGGCCTTTCGCGCCCGCCGCAGGTGCGGCGCGGCCCGTCGTGATTGCCGCTCTGGCTGGCGAGCGGGGCGACGCCTGCGAGCTTGGCGATGGCCTTGTTGGAAACTGTGCCGATCTCGGGCAGCTCGGCCATGAGGCGGGCCATCGTGCGGTCGGCGACGCCCTTGATGGCGCGGAACGCCTAATCGAGCCTGGCCCACAGCGGGTCAGCCTCGATCAAGGCCGCGACCTTGGCGGCGACCGCCTTGACCTGGGCGCCGAGGGTGCCCAGCACGGTGGCGAAGCAGGCTTGCACGTCGGCGTCGTCCACCAAGCAGGCTTGGTTCTGGTGGACGACGCGGGCCTCGGTCAGTTGGCGCGGCAGGGTCACCAGGGCCGCCAGGCGACGCTGGTCCTCGCTTGCGGGCTGGGTGAGCTTGAGGCGCTTGATTTCGGCGTACCAGACGATGATGCCGGCGTCGATGCGATAGGTTTTCTCCAGCACGCCCAGGCCTTCTGCGAACCTGCGGACGCTGCGGGGGTTGGCGATGGCTGCGGGCATGCCCCGCGCCCACAAGCGCGCAAAAGCGGGGCGCTCGTATCCGCCGGTCGCTTCCATGACGCAGAGCGTGGCCCCGTGCTGGTGGCAGAAGGCCAGCAGGGCGCCGTCGCCGGTGCTGGGCACCTGGAGGTGCGGCCCGTCCCGGCCGATGCGGGCATCGAGCCAGGCGTTGGACACGTCGATGCCGCAGATGACGGGGCTGACGGGGCTAACGGGGCTGGGGGCTGGGGGCGGGCGTGTTCTGTGCTTCACGGGAGATGGCTGCCATCGTAACCTGCCTTGCCCATGCGACGGGCAATCGAGCGACTGTCCGGTTGTGCGTGACACGGCGGCGGCCGGTCCCAGGGCTCACCCACCGCTGCAACCTGGGGGAATGCGGGCGCCAGCCGCCGCGCGCCGGGGGGGGGCCATCCACCCCCACACAGCGCCGTTTCGACCACAAAACAGCGCCGCATTCCAGATACAAGGGAAACAACCAGCGCGCTGCAGGGCCGTACAAGGCCGGGGCTGGAACAGGCGAGGCAGGCGCGCGTGGCCTCCCTCACCCCGACCCTCTCGCGGAGGGCTACCGGATTTACACATCGGTTTGTGAGGTGATCACGGCGACCCCTCGTTTGGCGGCTTGGAAGTCGAGCCAGCCTTCGAGCACGACGATGGGTCCTGGTTTTCCGTAGTAGCCTGTCCACCTGCCCAGGCGGGCGCAGACCCAGGCGGCATAAGCGAGGGAGCGTTTGGGATGCGGGTTCTTTTGGGGTTCTCCCGCACTTTCCGTGCTGTCATTCCGGATAGAGATCAAACAACATACTGATACTATTCAACAAGTCACCAATTTCCTGCTGATCCCGGGCGAGGTCTCGAGGAAAGGAGACGGGATCTGAAACTATGGCCTTGTGTCAGAGACTTAAGGTTCTTGAAAACGCAACGACAGCACGGAAAGTGCGGGAGAACCTCTTTTGGCGCGTGGTCTTGCCTTAGAGCGAGGCCCAGAATGCTTCGAGCAAGGGAACGTCCTCGGCCGGGAACACGTCCAGGCACTGCCGCAGCGGGCCGGGGCCGCCGTCGTGGGCGTGGACGAGTTGCTGGATGTGGGTTGCGGCAACCAGGGCGGCGACGACGAGCTTGTCCCGCGGGGCGGAGTCTTCGACCTGCAGCGCTTCGACGTCGAACCCCTTGGTTTTCAGGGTCCGGAACAGCTGCTCGATTGCCTAGCACTTGCGGTGAAGCTCAACCACGGCCCAGGCATCAGCGGCGTTGCGCACCGGATGCGTCGTCAGCAGCCGCCAATGCACAGGCGGCTCATTGGGCGGCGGCGCGGGCTCCCGCACGTCGACCACCTGCACCACCACGCCCTTGGCCAGCCCGGTGCGCCCGCCGCCCGCGGGCCGGGCCAGGGTCGTGGCCGCAAACCGCATCGCAACCTGCGCGGTGCGCGCCCGGCGGCCGGGCCGGGCCGGGCCGGCATCGATGCCAGCGCGCCCGGTCTCGGGTAGGGCGTCAAGAGCGGCGAACAAGCGCCCGCCCTCGGCTAGGCAGCGGTCCTGGGCGGCGCGGAATATCAGCTCCGTGCCATCCGGGCGCAGGGCGAACGCCTCGTATACGTCGCCCTCGCAGTCAACCACCACCGTCGCCCGCTCGGCGCCTGCGCAAACCGTGGCCGCCTGGTCCGCCCCTTGCAGCCATCGGAAGCTTTCCGTCTCCTCGACTATCGCGCCACGGCGCTGGTCGTGCCGGCCCGTCGTGCGCTCCAGGAACTGGCCTTCGATCAGCCCGAGGACGCTGCTGTCCAGCGCGTCCACGGCCAGCACCGCATGCAGGTAGTCGCCGCCCCAGCCTACAGAGTGGATGGCGGTCGTGTCCTATATTGCCAGCACGTCGCGCCCCTGGCTGCGCCCAGCCGTCCGCTGGGCGGTTTCGGCCATGATCTCCTCCACGCTGACGGCGCCGTTGCGCAGGAACCGCGTTAGGCGAATTTTCCCGCGCGGGTGCAGCCCGAACGGCGGACTCGGACGGCACGGCACCCAACTCCAAAAGCCGGGCCAGAAGACAGGCCCCCCCTTTTTCCAGGCGCCGGTCCTCAAACCGTCCCAGCACAAACTCCACTACCCGCTCCACCACAGCCGTCCAGAGCGAGTCAAACCTTGGAACCAAGCGCAACCACGATGTGTGAAAGTCGTAGCCCGGAGGGAGAGGGAGCAGGAAGCGACTTGCAATTGGTCCGGGTAGCTCCTGGAGCCAGCTACCCCGCAGTTGGCATGAACGGCTCTGCGCCCAATATGCTCCAGGCTGGGAGGTTCAGGCTTACGTGGGCCGGGCGGCCCCTACTCCGCCGCCGTCGCCATCGCTCCCACCGCCGACACCCGGGCCGCGCAGAACTTGAACTCCGGTATCTTGGCGAACGGGTCCAGCGCCGGGTTGGTCAGCAGGTTGGCGGCGGCCTCCGCGTAGCAGAACGGCATGAACACCATGTTCTCCGGCACG
>JAABUT010002363.1_pt1 | contig 18449 bp, 17 predicted proteins | sample 5559281 | NCBI WGS metagenome assembly JAABUT01 (sample SAMN10711880, study PRJNA513359) | rock metagenome | isolation source: Antarctica rocks | place: Antarctica: Victoria Land, Ricker Hills nord | collected 2016-01-04 | reverse complement strand
GCGGATCACTGGTCTTTGGCGGATCACTGGTCTTTGGCGGATCACTGGTCTTTGGCGGATCACTGGTCTTTGGCGGATCACTGGTCTTTGGCGGATCACTGGTCTTTGGCGGATCACTGGTCTTTGGTGGATCAGTCTTTTTCGGTGGATCTTCCTTTGGTGGATTCGGATCGCCCTTGTCGCCGGGCTTTCCGCCGCCCTTTGGCACGCCCTTGGGAACATTGAAGCCTTTCGGCAGTACTTGAGGACTGACGCTGTTCATGATGTCGAAAACCTTTTTGAGGTCATCGGGAATATGAGAAGTTCCGCATGGGTTCAAAAAGTTTGAGAATGCGCCGAGGCCTGCATCGGCTGCATCGTAAGACCACGTGGCTAGTTTTGCGGCCTCAATACCTGCAACTGCTAGAAGTCAATATCTGCATAGTTTTCGGGATCGTGTTCTGCTTCAGCCTGATCTGACTTACTCGTTCCGCCATCTATTGCCTCACCAACTCCAGGAATCGCCAATGCGCCAACCTCAACAACCAGTTTGACCGCTGCCATGAGGATGTTACATCCGACCTAGTGGGCCAATGTCAGCGACCGGTACAAGTGGGCATGATTGACTTGAAGATACCTCTGCGATTGTTGGCAATGCTTCTACAAAAGTCTCAGCCAATTGATTGAGGAAAGAATTGTTGCACGAGCAGTTGGCCGGTGCAACCTTAATAGAGCCTAACAGAACGAGTCAGTCGAAGTCTTCGGTTGTGTTGGAGAGAGCTTTGGAGCTGAGGGAGTTGTCGTTGGTGCTGCAATGCTTAAACTCAAATAGTCAGGGATGTTACACACCGCTGTATTGCTCCCATTTAAGGTCTCCGAAAGCGATACAAGCTACTGCGGCCGTTCGGCCGGCTGCAACGGCATTAGCCACCTCGTCGCCGCAGACGTCCTTGCACTGCGCGATAGAGGTCGTTACGTCTGGTGGGTCGAAAACAACGCATTTGATTGAATTTCTTGCTCTGGCATCTGCTTCAAGGTTCGGATTGTCCGCTGGAGCCGGTGGCTGTGGCAACGCTGCAGAAGACTGTAAAAAGCCTCCTATGGTAAGGAGTGAGATAGTGAGACGTTTCATTTTAAGTAGCTAGTAATCCTGACCAGCAGGTAGGTGAATATGAGATGCTAATGTTCAGATACAGGTAATATTAAAATACAAGTAGACATGATTCTGTTGCTGATAAAGTGTGTGATTGTCCTTCTGCCAAAGACGTGGGAGAGAAGGGCTTTTAAATTATCTGGATTATCTTCGACGAGGCACTACTGTTGGCGTTAAGAGTATGGATGGGTGCCTTGAGGCTTGTTGGCATCAAGAGAAAGGATGCATTCCATAATGCTTGTTGCTTCAGCGCAGACACAGCCGTCTGTCTCAAAGGAAAACCAACCCTGAACAAGGGTTTCGAGTGTGAAGAGAGTTTGATCCTCCAAGACTTTCAATAGTACCATCGAAGCAATGAGCAGTCAAAGGCCCGAAGACTCTGCCAACATACAGCCGCGCCACAACGTTGTGCGACGCTGGGACTCTGAGCCCTGATGATGGATCCATCTTTCTAGAAAGTGGATGAGATAGAGAGCCAGAATCAAGTTGCAAGACTTAGCACAAGGTGAAATTTAGCTTGGGTCGAACGGGTCCAAGGGAAGAGGCATGTTCAGCCTTGCTTAGAACAGACTTGATGCGAATAGGATCATCCAATGTTTCTGCAGGAAGTCTGAGGAGTCCTGCGACAGATCTCCTATCTTGATGCATCTCATCCCTGCTAGAGTAAAAGGAGCAATAGGAACAGTAGAGCAGGAATGGTATAGAAGCAGTGAAATTACACCGCTCACTAGCCTGCTTCGGCTAGCGCGGATATTTTTCGCACTTCGCACAAAACATAGATAGCTTTCTACGTACCTGGTAGAAACTACACCTTTGTGCACTTAGATTTACACTTCTTTAATCTCAAGGGTGATACGAGGGATCGTACCTTATAGGAGGTGAGCTGCAGCCAACACCACCCATTCTCTCCAAGTTGCCGCCGGACGTGGAGAAGTTGGTCCTGGCTCAGTACCTGGGGCTGTGACACTGACATACCCTCTCATCCATCTTGGCCGTATGTTCGAATGTTTCATGCTGGACAGCAGGAATTGCGTTAAAAAGGAAAGTTGGCCAGTTGTTCTGGCTGCTATTGCTCTGTCACCTGTTCAACAGAAGCGCTGGTAGGCTCGTCTCTCTCGGCTGTGTATTCAAATGTTTCATGTTGAACGGCAGGTTTGAGAGAGAAACGAAAGTTGGCCAGTTGTTCTGGCTGCTATTGCCCTATCATTTATGCAGTAGAAGCGCTGGCAGGCTCGTCTACCTCGGGCTGTGTAGTTTCAACGCTCATGACAGTTAGCTTGAACAGACATAGATGAAACTGTTGGATATCGGATTTCCTCGCTTGCGGCAAATAAAGGCACGTTACTACTTCGTAGCATTATACAACCTCACTACCTTAGCGATGAAGTACAAACTTCCGACCTGCCTTGCTTTCCAGCTCATGATCGTACGAAATAGAGAGAAAAGGTCAAGGATGAATGTGGTGTCGAAAGTGGTAGCAACCTTGTGGTCAGAAGGTGCCAGGACTGGTGGGGCACGGCTTCCCTTAAAAACCGATCACGGCAGCCATATTCGAGGCACACCGTAATGGCGCTATGCGAGAGAGCGCGAGGGCGCGCGTACACATTTCTGGATGTTAAAACACTTGGGGTGTGGTGAGCTTGCTCGCTGAGGTAGGGCTCGGAAAAATACATACCAGTTGCCTCGATATCTCAAGCGTGCGGACGCTAAGCCTCTTCGGGTTAGCGCTTACTTGCCCAGAGTTACATTCCAACGCCTTATCTTATCTTATCTTGTCTAATCTCTTCCGAGCCCGTTTGCAGGGATGCTTGGACACTGGATTGGAAACACACACTTTTAGCATCTTAGTTTGTACATACTTATTCGAATCGCTCTCTCCGATAAAGAAGCGTCATCTGAAGAGCTATCCTCAGAACACGGTGCCAGAAATTATGGCTGCCGTGCTGCGCAGCGGTGTGCAGAAATTACATGTGACATTAATGATTCATCGGCCGAATGGGAGTTTGCTTAAATGGATCTTCACTTCCGACAGCACATCACCACTTACAAGCATCACATTGACTGACCCTCTTCATTTTTCCTTCAATGATGTTACCTGACGCGGCTCTATGATCGGCCTAACCTGGAGTTTATTTTGCGAAATATTTAGCATCTCATAGGTAACATTTTGTTGCTCTAATCTATTCTCAGCATGGTTCAATATCGCCCACCTCCCGACCCTCGAAATCTGCTCCCCCCCCTCTTTGCCTGCCTACATACCGCCTTTGCATCGCCGCGCCCTCCTCCAGCCCTCCTACCACTTCTCTCACCCATACTTCGCCAGCGAGTCCAACTTCTTTCTGCAAATGCTAGATCTTCGGAATCATGGCTGTCTCTGTTGTGTCGGGACCCGGGATCCGCAGAGAAGTCGGAGAGGCTGGCAAAAACAATCGAAAGCGACGCATTCGAAATACATCCAGTTTCCGGCGAAATCGAATTTCGAGATGTAAATATCCAGTACAGGAGGCTAGATGAGGAGACGTTACGAGCAAAAGTGGCGGTGACGGATCTAAGTTTGGATGTAATATACCTATGGTGCGAAGGGGACCAAGAGGGCGGTGGAAACGGCTGGCGAGTGTCTGAGGTCACTCCGCATAGCGGAGCAGTCCCTGAGACCTGGTGGGCTACGATTGGCGAGGCAGATGAGAGAGCAGGAGAGCAAGTCGTTACGGAGGCGCTGAGGCAAAGTGCCGCTGTTAAGAATCCCGCCTTGGCGAATGGGAACCTCGACACAAGCTGTGCAATTGATGACGAGGACAATGATGATGATTACTGGGCACAATATGATGATACACCAGCAAGAACACCAGCACCAAAACGTTTCCCTCAACCACCTCAACTAGCCCAGGTGCAAGGACGTGCAAGGACTAAATCAGAGGCGGAGTATTTTGCTCAGTATGCTCAGGTTCAGCCGGAGATGGACAACGACGATCCATCAGAAGACCATGACGCGATCGGAGAGTCTTCACTCCACGGGGATGTAATGACATCTTCAATCAGTCGCGGACCATGGGTAGACGAGCATGAACTGTCAAATGCCCATGCAATCTCAAATCCGGCAAATTCAACGATCGATCAGCCAAGTGCATCATCACCAACGCTCGTCCCCGATGCCCTGTCACGCATGGAAGACTCGGCTGAACTACTCTCCAACTCGGACGTGGCGATTCAGCAACATATCAGCACGAGTATCAAAAGCTTGTTCCGCCTATCACAGAGTACTGGCATGGAGAGGCAAGAATTCGATCGACTGGTTCGCACGGAGCTCGATACTTTAGAAATGATAGATTTAGATGAGTAAGGAGGGTTGTATCAAGGATTAGGAACATGTCGTAGCTTCAGGTGTATTTGGACGGCTTGGCGAACAACTGAGCTACAATTGTAAATGAGGCAATCTTCCAAATAGAGCACCCTTGGATTTGTTCAACAGTATCAGAAAAGCAACGCATGGTTCACTATATTATTCCTTGGGATGTAATGCAACATGAAGACATTCGCAAAAGCCCCTTGAGACTTGATGCGGCTAGTTGCTATCCCCGAACGTCTACCCCTGTTCGCCCTGCAAGGCGATAACCCTAGAAACAAAAAGCGCGCCGAGGACACGAATTCCTGTATCACCATCGAACGGTCGCGGCCACAAGAAATTTTTTCATCCACTACTTATTCTACGGTAGATCATGATTGAGTAGGCCCGTAAGAGCCTGTGAATTTTCGAAAAACAGCTTTCCTCGGTCTATCGAAGCATCGCCCTGGGCCTTCAGGTGCCCTTTTTCCCATCTGAGCTGCATTATTCCGGTCCTTACCTCGAAACTTACCGCCATGTCATCCGGTACGCTGCGACAACGAGGAGGGCAGAGTGCAAAGAAAGCTACCTCGATCCCTCCCGCTTCTCGAGACGAGCTACTTGACAGCCTCCCCAAGCACACCTCAGGGATCACAGCGGAATGGGATTACAAGCTCGCCCTAGCTGTCATTACGGCAATGGCGTTTGTGACTCGATTCTGGGGCATTGGACACCCCAATGAGGTTGTATTCGACGAAGTGCATTTTGGAAAGGTAGGGAACCCTAAGCTGGGCTAGAACGGCAGTGCCCACTCCTTCGACGGACGAGATAAGCCCCCAAAGATGAGCATAATCGCTAACATATCTCTACAATAGTTTGCATCGTATTACCTACAAAGAACATATTTCTTCGATGTTCACCCTCCGTTTGGGAAGCTTCTTTTCGCTCTTATGGGCTGGTTCGTCGGCTACGACGGGCACTTTCTTTTTGATAATATTGGAGACTCCTACATCACCAATAATGTGCCGTACGTCGCTTTCCGAGCTCTGCCTGCCCTTCTCGGGGCTTTGACTGTCCCTACAGTCTTCTTGATCATGTGGGAGTCGGGGTATACCGTACCAGCTTGCATTGTATCAGCAGGACTCGTCTTGTTCGACAATGCCCATATTGGACAAACTCGACTTATTCTCCTGGATGCTACATTGGTATTCGCTATGGCTGTGAGCATACTTTCATACGTGCGATTTTATAAGCTACGGCATGAGCCGTTCAGTCGCAAATGGTGGAAGTGGCTGTTGCTTACTGGAGTAGCTCTAAGCTGCACCATATCTACCAAATATGTGGGAGTATTTGCATTCTTGACCATAGGATCTGCTGTCGCCATCGATCTCTGGGGTCTACTCGACATCAATAGACCGCAAGGAGCCCTGACCCTTCCCGAATTCGGGAAACACTTTGCTGCTCGTGTGTTTGGTCTGATACTTATGCCGTTCTTTTTCTATCTATTCTGGTTTCAAGTTCATTTTGCCATCCTCACGAGATCTGGACCGGGTGACGACTTCATGTCCCCCGAATTCCAGGAGACTTTGAGTGACAACATCATGACCGCGAATGCGGTCAACATTGACTATCTTGACTCAATTACTCTAAGGCACAAGGAAACCAAGACATATCTACATAGTCACCTAGACAAATATCCACTACGATATGATGACGGAAGAGTTTCGAGTCAGGGCCAACAGGTTACCGGATACCCTTTCAACGACACCAATAACCATTGGCAAATCCTCCCAGGTCCGAGTGTCTCCTTGGTAGATGTTCAACAAGGCCAGCACGTCAAAAATGGCGATATTATCAGACTTCGACATATAGTAACAGATAGCTTCCTCCTAACTCATGACGTTGCTTCCCCATTCTATCCGACGAACCAGGAATTTACCACCTCACCTCCAGATGTAGCAAATGGAGAACGGTACAACGATACATTGTTCGAGCTAAAGATTGAAAATGCCAAAGGCCAACAAGAATTCAAAAGCATGTCGGGCCACTTCAAGCTAGTACATCACCCGACTAAAGTCGCCATGTGGACACATACCACACCTCTTCCCGAGTGGGCCTATAAGCAAGCCGAGATAAATGGTAACAAGAACATTCAACAATCCAGCAACGTCTGGTACGTCGATGAAATCCCCTCAATCCCGCCAGACGACGAACGCCTTTCCAAAGAACCGCGCAAAGTCAAACATGTGCCGTTTTTGAAGAAATACTTTGAGCTCCAACGAGCAATTTTCTTTCACAACAATGCTTTGACGAGCAGCCACCCGTACGCTAGTCAGCCAATTCAGTGGCCTTTTCTACTGAGGGGCGTTAGCTTTTGGACGCAAAATGAGACCAGGCAGCAGATTTACTTCTTGGGAAATCCCCTTGGTTGGTGGTTGGCTAGTAGTCTACTGGCTGTGTTTGCCGGGATTGTTGGCGCAGATCAATTATCCATAAGACGGGGAATCGATAGTCTCGATGAGCGTAAGTGTGCCATTCCCCTTATTGAGCCTCAAACCTATACACCACTCGAGTCATGTAAACCATCTAACCCCCGCATCCATGGCGTAGGCACCCGCTCCCGCCTCTACAACTCCACTGGCTTCTTCTTCCTCTGCTGGGCTGCCCACTACCTCCCCTTCTATCTCATGGGCCGCCAGCTATTCCTCCACCACTACCTCCCCGCGCACCTCTCCTCCGCCCTCGTCGCCGGCGCCCTCCTCGAATTCGTTTTCAATCTCGACCCTGCCGTCATGGACGACGCAATCGACGGCAAAGTTAAAGCCGTCCCCGCCAACAAGAAGGGAGAAAAGAGAAGAAGTTTCCCTGTCAAGGGTAGTATGAGCAAGCAGAATATGCTGGCGCTATGGGGGGCCGCGGGCGTGGTTATGGCGGTTGTGGTCGGGGGGTGGTATTTCTTTTTGCCGCTGACCTATGGGAAGCCTGGGCTGAGTGCGGAGGAGGTGGTCAGGCGGAAGTGGTTGGGGTATGATTTGCATTTCGCAAAGTGAGGGGCCGGTCATGATTCGCCGTGGAAGGGCGGCGGCTGGCGATTCTTGGTTTTTCTTATTGAGTATGGTGTTCGATGATGTGGTCTTGCTGAGACGTGGTGAAAGGTAATTTTTTGCTAGATGTATTGTATAATACGAAATTTTTATTCAAAGCGTTCGATCTACTTCCGTTTTTCATGTGAAAAATAAACATCGTCGCGAGCAGCTTAGGTTATTGAAATCATTCAAACTATTAAAGACTTCAAGCTGTTACGACTAGAAATCACTTCTAAATCAAACAAACGAGATTACTTTCAAATATTCAGAAAGCAGAACCCTTTATTCAAAGTCTTGCACGACGAACCGGTTTCTTATCAACGCACCGAGCAACTGGTAATAGGGAGATAGACAAGACGCAGAAGGAAAAGAAAGAAAGAAGATAGGGGAGAGAATGGTTGAGGAAGTAGTAGAAGGGTTGGGAGAAGAGCAAAGATGTAGGAGTAAGTGTAGCAAAGCAAACAGAGAGACGTGTGTCCGTTAGAAACAAGCGACTGCTCTGCCACCCCGAATTCGAAGGTACTGCCGAAGTCCAGCTTCGAGCCTCGGGTGTTGCCGGCGCGAAGACGGAAGAGTGTTTCATGTCTGCCCGGGACTCGCTTAGCTAAAGCTCGGGGGCACCCGGTGCCTCCCTGAGCTAGCGAAACTAGCGCCTTTCACTCCTACAAGTAGGTACTGTAAGTAAGGTACTAATAAGGTAGGTAGGTTCTAGGACTTGCTCGGACATGATGCCACAAGACTGCTTTATGCCGATAATGACGACGTCTTCCTCATAGTGTTTTCTCGGTTTATTTCTTCTACCATCTACTTCAATTGCGCTGATCTAGACCTTAGAAAAAGACATTCCGGTGGAAGATGTCTGTCAAATCTTTCCGTTCAACTGACGTCTTGCCGCATATGGCACAGACAGAAGCGGAAGATGACCCTCGAAACCTCGTTCAAGAGAGGAAAATTAGATTCAAAGTTGACTTGAGACTCTGTACCATTGCAGGAGTCCTATGTAGTCTCAACCTGTTGGACAGCGGCATAATTTCCAGTGCCTCTGTTACAAGTATGCTGAAAGATCTTGGCCTATACCAGGGAAACCGTTACTCCCTTTCTATTCTTATCTTTACGGTGGCCAGCGTGTGCTTTCAGCTTCCTGCTACCATTGCTGTTCGACTAATGGGGCCTCGACTTTTCTTTACCGTCACTACTTTCTGCTTTGGCTTGATCACATTGGCAAGTAGCCTGCAGGACAATTAGATCTATCAAGCTGAGTACAGCAGTGTACAGCTTTCATCCATACTTGGCGACAGATGGTCGTCATGCGAGTGCTGCTTGGGGTTTCCATGGTGGGAGCTGTGATCCAGTATCCTCGAACGTTACTGATGACATTGGTTCTACAGGCGGGGATTTACCCAGGCCTTGCTCTGCTAATCTCATCATGGTATAGGCGAGGTAAGGCTGTTACTGGCGGAGAATCCGATCTAGAAGTGCTGACCAAGGATAGAGGAGCAGCAACTTAGGTTCGCCTTCTTGCAATGCGGCGAGGTCATCATTTTGGCAACTGGGGGTATCGTCAACTTTGGGGTAATAATGCTCGACACGAGACTACGGAATAGCCTAACATAATCCAGCTAAATCATTTAGACGGTCGAGGAGGTCTCAAGGGTTGGCAATGGATGTATATTGTACAAGGATTGGTAACCTACGTCAACTACCTATCTTGCATGACCGGTCGTCTGATGATTGCAGGTGGCTTGCGTCATCGGTTCGGCTACTTACTTTTGGATCGTGGATTTTCCAGAGAGAGCACACCTCAGCTTCTATTTCCTGAGCGCAGAAGAGAGCAAGATCGCCGTGTCACGAATCCAGAAAGATCGTGGAGATGTTATTCCGGCCCCCTTTACATGGTCCGAAGTCTTGAAGCATTTTCTCGATCCGAAGATTTACGGCTTCGCGGCGCAGTTCTTTCTTCTCGTAAGCCACGACCTCGGATTTCGCCATGAATTACCTAATCGTCTGAGTGCAGAACTTGGTTTCCACGTCTCTTTCGTACTTCCTACCAATAATGTAAGCCTCTCGCAGTTTCTGACTTCTCGAGGTAGCTCATGTTGTCTCAAGTCTCCAGAGCGGAATGGGATTCACTGAAAATCAGGCCATTCTGCTTTCTGCTCCAGTGAGTCTTGACGATGTATCTAAGGGTTAACTAAACCATACTGACGTTAATAAGCCCTATTATTACGCTGCAATTCCAGTATTGTTATCCTCTCGTATTGGCGACAGTAAGTGACCCTTTAGGCGATGATGTACGTCTCAGACGAGGGGATAATGATAAAACTTAGAGTATCGGCTCCGAGGGCCCGTAATTTCATTCAACTCTATCTGTCTTATAGCAGGCTTCGCGATGTTGGGTTTCTCGGATCAAGTCACAGTTCGCTATGTTGGTGTGTACCTCGCCACTGGCGCATACATCTCCAACTGGGCAGCTTTGAACAGCTACCAAGCTAACAACATCACTGGGCAAGGGTTTTCCATCTCACATCCCTGGACACACAGCTGACGATCTCGCAGCCAATGGAAGCGAGCGGTTACAGCAGCCGCAGTAACAGCATGCAACGGACTGGGTGGTGTTGCTGGCAGCTTCATTGTCCGACAAAAGGAAGCTCCTCGTTATATCACGGCGGTCTGGATCTCTATAGGGTAGGAATCGAAAATAGACATTGAGGTCATGACTGACGGCTAAAGCTCACATATTCTGATGATCGTATTCGTGGCCGCTTTTTCCATATACTTCTATTATGCCAACTCCAGGCAAAGAATTGGCAAGAAGCTCATTGAGGGAACGGTAAATCCAGTTTACCTTAGATTCAAATGTTTCCTGCTGATCCTGAATTTAGGAAGGTTTTCGATATACGTACTGAAGAGACAGATAGCGGCTTTAGTCTACGCTCGCAAACCCCCAAGATGGTAAATCAACACGTGCTGGCATTGACATGTTTAATTTGCTCTGTTATCGGCTCTAGAGGAAGATTTAGGTAGACCAGAATAGAGAAGGATTATGACCGTTATGAGATACGAAAGGAAAGGGTGAAAACAGCGACTACTCTGGAAACCTGATGAAGTTGTTATTTTCATGCTGAGAACGCCAGAGACAGCAAAAGTAGTATGCACTTGGTACGGTGTTGAAAATTCCAATGAAACACTGTGAAACTTCCAGGATGCAAGTTAAGAAACAGGGGTTATTAGATACATAGAGAGTACGCATGGTAACTTCGGTCATGATTAGCCGACGAGCCGAGGAACAAGCGCGGCTCTGGCCATTACTGCATCAACAACTACAACAGCTTACCGGCACTTGTCAACCGACACATCCTGCAGCATGAATGGAATGTTGTTGTAGTCTGTCTAATTATAGGAGATAGTGAGTGAAACCTTTAGAACTCCGGAGTACCCCAACGTCGGTCGGTCCACTGTGGTGCAAGAGCACCCAACCTTTAGCAATATGGTCTTCCTCTCAATCTGCACCGCTCTTTACGAATACATCCCTCAAAACGACAATGAGCTAGCTATGAGTGAAGGGGAGCTCATATATGTACTTGAGAAGAGTACTGAAGACGACTGGTGGAAGGCGAAGAAAAGAGCACCGGGCGAGGAGGAAGAAGAACCGGTCGGCTTAATTCCGAACAATTACGTTGAAGAGGTAAGCACGACATGATTTCGTAGGATTGCCGGATGCAACCGTTTTCAATGCTTGAGCTTTCAGGAGTGGAACGGGTCCCACCTGCACTACAAACGGCACAGCATCAGCCAGTGAAAGGGCAGAGCTAATCAAAGCTTCTGCAGGCTCAACCAACCCATTACGCGAAAGCGCTTTATGACTATGCACGACAAACCGACGAAGAGTTATCGTTCTCTGAAGATGCCGCACTTTCAGTATACGATACATCAGACCCTGATTGGACTTTGGTTGGGCTCAATGGAGAATTTGGGTTTGCGCCGGCAAACTACATTGAGATATCGGGCGAAGCCGGACACAGTGCTCCACAGTCCCCAATATCGACACGTTCCAGGGAGCGGGATATCGAACCTGAACAACCAACAAGCCCAACTGTGCCTCAAGGACCAGCAGCTGCCCTGGCAGGCATCATGCACACTAACTCGCACACGGCCCAATCCAGTGGGCTTCACTCTACGCAATCACCACCTTCAAATATTAGTCTTCCTCCGCGAAGACCGCAGTACACTCCAAATGATTCGGATGAATCGGTGCCCACGCCTCCTCCGCCATCGCTACCGCAACGCCCGCCCTCGCAACAACTTTCTCCACCTTTGACACAGTACGCCTCGCCCCGAACTCCAGATTCGGGAGTTGCTGCTTCTCCACCATACAACCGTGCTGTCAGCCAAAATTTCGATAGCGGAAGAGGGCAACATTCGCAAGGGGGTTATCACTTGTACAACATCAACGAGATGGTTTCCGCTCTTGGGAAGAAGAAGAAATTGGCGACAACTCTCGGCCTGAATCTTGCTACTGGAAATATAATGATCGCACCAGAGAAATCCCGTGATGGACCACAACAGACATGGTCAGCGGAGAAGCTCACCCACTATTCAATTGAAGGGAAGCACGTCTTTATGGAACTCGTGCGACCAAGTAAGAGCATCGACTTTCACGCTGGCACCAAGGACACCGCTCAGGAAATTGTTGCTGGTTTGGGCGAAATAGCTGGTACTGCCAGGGCAGAGGGGCTCCGAGAAGTCCTTGAGGCTGGTGCTGGATCTAAAGGTGGACAGAAGAAAGGGAAGATGCTGTATGAATTTATGGCACAAGGTGAGGACGAGGTCACGGTCGCAGTTGGCGATGAAGTCATTGTGATCGATGATAGTAAAAGTGACGAATGGTGGATGATCCGACGACTAAAGAATGGAAAGGAGGGAGTAGTGCCTAGTAGCTATGTCGATGTGACGGGCATCGTACCGACTTCGTCAAGTACGAGTGGGCTCAATGCGGGTCGTTCGGTCGTGGAACAGAATAGACTTGAAGAAGAACAGCTAGCAAAGGAAGCTACAAGAGTGAATAGAAGGCGGGGAGGGAGTGACGCAAAGGGCTCAGAGGTAGGCCCAGGCGTAAAGCTACCCGAAAGGGGTAGCAGCCTCATGGGTGGAACTGATGGTGACCAACGTTCTTCACAGCGAAGCAAGAAAGATGGCAAAGTATCTACCTCAAAGTCAAGTATGTATCTATCTGAGGTCTGGCATGGAAACCAAACTAATGAACTGGTAGAACCTGATGCCTTCAGGACTCGGACTTGGACTGATAGATCTGGATCATTCAAGGTTGAAGCGGAGTTTATTGGTTTGAAAGACGGTAAGATACACTTACACAAACTTAATGGGGTCAAGATTGCAGTTCCTGTCGTGAAAATGGCCATTGAAGACCTCGAGTACGTAGAGAAAGTCACAGGCGTTTCTCTTGATGACGATAAGCCGCTGTCAGATATCAAGCGTAGGAGTACCCAGAGTGGAACTGGTCGAAAAAAGGCGGAATCAAGCCAGAAGACGGGGGCGTCAGTGGAACGCCCAAAGCAAGAACCAAAAGGACCAGAATACGACTGGTTTGACTTTTTCTTGAAAGCTGGCGTTAACCCTTACCAATGCGAGAGGTACGCCTCTAATTTTACCAAAGACTCAATGGATGAGAGCGTGCTTCCTGACATTACGCCATCCGTACTGCGAGCTCTGGGTCTTAAGGAAGGTGACGTTCTTCGAGTAATGAAGTTCTTGGATAACAAGTATGGTCGTACCGGGGCAAAGTCGAAACTTAGGAACGTGAGTTTTGGGGGTGAAGAGGTTATTAGTGGTGAGGAAGAGAAGGCTGGTGCAACATCTCCCAACGGCCCAGGTGGAGGGCTCTTCTCTGGTCCTGGTGGTGCTCTTAGGAACAATACCCGAAAGGGACGTCCAGCTCCAGCAGTGCAAAATGACGATGTTGTTGATGCCAGTACCTTTAGGCAGAAAACAGGCACTGAGGGTGGAGCGAATGTTTTTAACGCAACAACAACTCCATCGGCACCGGCGCATGCACCCCCGAAGAAGATAGCTGGTGGTTTTGACGACGATGCGTGGGATATCAAGCCTTCAAAGCAACGGCCGAGTGCTCCAGAAACTGCCCAGCCAGCTGCACCCGCGCCAGCAACCAGTGCCCCTAGCCAACCCGCGTTAACAGGTTCAATGGCAGAACTGTCTCTATTATCTCCACCATTACAACCTACTCCAGCACAACCTACCGCTCCACAGCAGCCTCCGCAACTGCAGAGTCAGCCGCCAGCACAGGCTCCTCTACCGCCGCAATTGCAGCAGCAGCCTACTGGAGCAAACCCATCCTTCTTCTCGCAACTCGGTCAGCAACCGACTGGCGCACAATTCCAACAGCAACAAGCTCCTCAAGCTCTACCTCTGCCAATGGCCAACCCTCAACAACAGTTTCAAGGCCAGCAACAGGCGCAACAAAACATGGCTGCAAGACAAAGACCGCAGGCCCCGCCATCTATACAGCAAGGCTCGTTCATGCTGCCGCCGCCACCGAGGCCTTTATCTGCACCTCAGAAGCAATCGCTGACCAACGGCTTCGGTCCTCCTCCTTTACAACCACAATTGACCGGTTTTCAAAACCCTAGCAACCTCCCTCCGCTTGCCCCTCCAGGCCAAACATTGAATGACATGAGTCAGATGCGGAACCAGCAGCAGTATGGCCAGCAGCAGATGTATCCACAGCAAACGGGCTTTGGGCAACCTAATCAGAATTTCGGTCAGTTCGGAAACGGTATCGCTCCCCAGCAAACTGGCTTTGGTCAGCAGCCACAACAGCTACAAATGGCGCCACAGCAGTCTGGGTTTCAGAATCAACAACCTTTCATGAACGGCCAACAGACCGGTAGTCCTTTTGCGGACCCTCGAACCACTCAACAGCCAGGTGGTTTCCTCCCGCTATCTTCCCAGCCCACAGGCTTCCAACAGCAATTCCAGCCTCAACCACAATTTCAATCATCGCAATCCCCCTTCCAACCCCTGCAGCCCCAACCCACAGGCCTCAATTCCATCCTTCCCCCAGCCCTCCAGCCCCAACCCACCGGCATCACAAATGGCGGTTTCCCCAGCCGCCCTGGCTTCGGCCAATCTCCATCGCCTATACCGCCCATGCCGCCAATGCCAATACAGCAACCGACGCTGCAGCCACTACAGCCACATAAAACGGGGCCGCCGCCACCAGTGAGGTTTGGAGTCGGGGATGGCAAGAAATTGCTCCCGCAGCCGACGGGCAGGAAGGCCAATTTGAGCCATGCGAGTGAGTTCTCCCGTCCTGTATCCACGTTGTTGGTTGTTCACTGACGGGCGCTTAGCGCCGCAAAACCCTTTTGGTTTCGACTAAAGGAGAGGGGGATGTGCATGCGTGGCGTTTTCAACTTAGTCGTTTGGGAAGTGAGGAAGCAGGGACAGGAAGGTACAGAGTGAGTTTGGGGTGTACATACCGTTTCTGGTAAATTGTAGTAAAGATGTAATTACCTTCGTCATTGGGTGCGAGTGTCAAGCTGCGTGTATTCAGTGCTGGCGAGAATCGTATCACCGTTGCGTGCATACTCACAAGATAATGGACGTGGGTGCTGGTCAGTCGGATGGTTATTGTCTCGAAAGGCTGGAGGGAGGGTGAGGTGTTGCGAATAAGAGAGTGGTGAGCAGCTAGCTAGCTAGCTGTATCAAGATGGAGTCTATGTCTTGTTTATAGTTTTATTCTCGTATTAACTATTTTCTCCACCTGATCACTCATCTCCACCCCTCATCACTCATCTCCACCCCTCATCACTCATCTTCATCCCTCATCACTCATTCTCATTCTTTCTTCCCTTCCCCGTTCTTTTCTCCGACTTCTTCCCTCTCCTCTCCTCCCCTCTCCTCTCATCTCCTTCCCTTCCCTTCCCTCTCCTCCCCTCCCCTAGCCACCCTTCCCCGTCCCCACCTCCATTCATTCATTCATTCATTCATTACTCACTCATCATCTTTCCCCTCGCCGTGTGTCTGTTCATCTCTTATTCGCCGTGCTGTCTAGGCGTTGGACTGGCTGGACGCGCTGGTCTTGTTGATGGGGGTGGGGGATGAGAGATGAGGGATGGGGGATGGGGGATGGGGATGGGGGATGACGGGTGAGGGATGGGGGATGAGGGATGGGGGATTGGGGATGGGGATGACGGATGACGGATGGGGGATGGGGGATGGGGGATGGGGGATGGGGGATGAGGGATGAGAAATGAGAAGTGTGTGACTTTTTGATGAATGCTGCAATGAGATGAGATGAAATGAATTATGAGATGAGATGAGAAGATGTGAAAGAATAGAGAGTGAGAAGATGTGAGAAGTGCTGTAAAACAGTAAATTATAAAAAAAAAAGTTCAAAGAAGCAAATTGTAAAAAGTGAGAAAATAAAACGAAGAAAAAAAAAAGAAAAAAAAAAGCACTATTTCCACAACAACAAAAATGAAAGCGCAGACGAGCCTAAAAAAAAAAAAAGAAAGGAAAAGAAAAGAAAAGAAAAGAAAAGAAAAGAAAATTGTCATTCAGATTAATATTAGTTGTTACCCAGTACATATGTCGAGGTAAAATGATTAATTGCAAGCTTCTATATGTATAAACAATTATCGTGATGTAATAAAAACATTGTTGACTATTTGTATTTGTCAGATATGAGCATATTTATTTCTCTTTGCGTCTTCTTTTTTTCTTCTTGTTATCAATCTATCAGTGATTCATTCACTCACTTGGCAATGATCGGTTTCCTGATTTGCAATTTGTACTTTGGGGGAGAAGAATAGTACGGTGAGGTGGGGGTTTGGTGGGGGATGGTTGGGTGGTTGGGTGGGGATGGAGGACGGTGTTGGGGGTTAGGTTGGGGTAGTGGAGGGGAAGGGGGGGTGAGGGGAGAAGGAGAGATGGTGGGGAGAGGAGGGGAGGAGGGGAGGAGGGGAGGAAGAAGGGTTGATGTGATAAGTAGATGGGTAGACATCCTTTACATGAGTTGATACTAGTCGATTATATATGCTGCATGTACTGCGTCCACCCTCTCCGCCAGCCGATTTCGAACCTGGTGCTTTAGCGATATGAACATGGATCAAGACGGCGTGTTTGGTTGGTAGATTTAGCGCTGGACGTTGAGCTAGGAAGGATCATCTGTATCCTAAACAGTTGCTTTTTCTCGTTTCCCCGTCAGCTCGCCCTGCAGCCTTTTTTTAACTTTCGAGCCAGTAATAGAAAAACTCGAAGTTGCCGGGTCCGCCTGGCATGTTGACCCTATTGGCTAGTTCCGAGGTCGAGCTCTTGGACTTTCGGATAATACTCCTCACTTTTTTTGCCTTTACAATAGCATCTCTGGACTAGCAATGGACTTTTGCAAATCTTGCTGTGGCCCTTGATGAGTGACATCACACGAAGATAGAGTATGAAAGTAATGACTCGGCCACGAAGACGAAGTAAATCGAATGCCTTGGGTAGCCGTGTCGTTTGTGTTTGGCGCCCCAAGTATTATACTTCTAGATCTGCATTCTTGAAACAAACAGTTGCATGGCTGTCCGTGGCGTTGAAATCACGGGTGATTGATGCGCCAGGAGCGAGATGTCCAAGCGATTCGAAGCCAATATCTACACCTAATCTGTACCGGATTTTCGAGGCGCGCTAGACCCTCTGCGATGGACCGGCAAACATGAATGCTTCATCCGTTGGCGTGTTGGCTGCGGCTTTAGAGGCGCCAGCAGCATACCAGAACGATGGTTGTTCTCAGAACTGTAACCCCAAGCAAAGTAGCCTTCAATTTCAGCCTGGTTGGCTTTTCATAATAACCTCTGCCTTTGGGCCTCCGCCATACTGACTGAACCTTTGGCTACCCTTTGCAGAACCATGGCCAACGGTATCACTTAAGGATATCGGTCATCCATGCATCCTGATGTACTTTGCCTCCAAAGATGAACCAGGACTTGAATACCTCACCGCCGGCACATCCGCATTCGATAAGGGAGACCCATTCTTTTTCAGCACGCTGTACATACTCTGAGCATATCACCCTAAGCTCTCCTTGCGCCGCCATGGCAAAGCCTTTTTCTTCCACATTCCAGACATCTTCGGGTTGAAAGCCGTACTGCTCGAGAACCTCCAGATATAGTTGGAACCAGCTAGTAAGTTTTCCTTCGTCGTACCTGAGCGGATACTCTTTGTCCCGTGGCTGGCTGAACATGGAAGCTAGTTCCGGGTGACGAGACAAGAATGTCTGTACCCAGTTCTTACCTAACTTATCCTCACTTTCATTCTTCCGCAGCAACTCCGTAGCCATGAATCGGATGTGACTGCTACGAGGACGCCAGCCCCATGCTCCCATTTGTAGGATCCAGCGAGCCAAAGCCTCCTCTTGCTTTGGATGCAGCTTCGTCCTTTGGCTCCGGGAGTACCGGTCAGATCGAGCACCGCCAATGCGTCTTCGAAGAGTACTATCCACAAGGCGGTATTGGCGAGCAATCTTGCGAATCGAGGGTTTCTCCACACGTGGATGTGGCTGCTTTTCGAAGTTTTCTAATGCACGGCGATAAGCCACAACGGCGAGCTTTGTCCGCTTCTCCTTGTTGAGCATGCCGAGCGGTTCCATGGTGGCGTAGAGGAAGAAGGTTGAACGATGGTGAGTGACCAAATGTGGTGAGTGAACAGATGTGGTGAGCTGGTACTAGCGTGTTGCATCACGGGGTAAGCACGTGGTAAGGTACCTAGGTACCCACGCGGGTAGCAAAAAAAGCCGGACTCACAAATTTTCCCGGCACCCAACCACCAAATATACTATTCATTTTTACGACGTGCCCGGAAATATCAATGGAAAACTCACTCTGAAGGTCTA
>JAABUT010002361.1_pt1 | contig 18464 bp, 18 predicted proteins | sample 5559281 | NCBI WGS metagenome assembly JAABUT01 (sample SAMN10711880, study PRJNA513359) | rock metagenome | isolation source: Antarctica rocks | place: Antarctica: Victoria Land, Ricker Hills nord | collected 2016-01-04 | reverse complement strand
TCAGCGTCAGCCCGACGATCACCTGGCGCAGCCAAGCCTTGGTGACCGCCACCTCGAACAGCACCTCGTCGTCCGGCGTGGCCGACGAGAAGGCGTCATCCAGTGCGGCGCGAGCCTTGTGCGTCTGCCCATAGACGAACTTGCGGCTGACCCCGTGCCAGGCGGCAAAATCACTGACCGTCTCCGATCACGCCAACGCCTGAATGGCCAGATCCTTACGGTCACTCCCGGGCAGCCCTGCTGCGGCGCCAACACCTCGATCCATACTCGCACCGCACCTGAAAACGTCAGGGTGCCATCATCCGCCCCGGCAGCGCCAACCTCGCTCCACGTGTAACCCGGCTTTGAACCACGCCCTTGCGCCCGCCATTTATTGAATGCAGTTTCTTTCCGAACCGTCTCAGCGAGGGCGCGAAGCGGATCGGACCACAAGGTCATCTCGCCAATTCCGATGCTGGCCGCCATCCCGGCTCTAACGTCGTGCAGCGATGGGCGTGGCTGGTTGTTGGAGGGGTTAAGTGGCTAATCTCGCTACAAGTCTCGATGCGGTGTTCTTGGCGCGGTTGCAGTTCGCCTTCACCATCGGGTTCCACATCGTGTTGCCGGCGTTCTCCATCGGGCTTGCCAGCTATCTTGCGGTGCTGGAAGGGCTTTGGCTACGCACCAAGCAACAGGTTTACCTCGACCTATTCCAGTTCTGGGTAAAGGGCTTCAGCCTGGTATTCGGCATGGGCGTGGTGAGCGGCCTGGTGATGTCCTACGAGTTCGGCACCAACTGGTCCCAATTTGCCAAGCTCGCCGGGCCGGTCGTGGGTCCGTTGATGGGCTACGAGGTGCTGACTGCGTTCTTCCTGGAGGCCGGGTTCCTCGGCATCATGCTGTTTGGCATGAAGAAGGTCGGCAAGGGCCTGCATTTCTTCGCCACCTGCGTCGTCGCCTTCGGCACCTTGCTGAGCGCGTTCTGGATTCTCTCGGTCAATTCCTGGATGCAGACCCCGCGGGGCTACACGATGTCCCCCGACGGCCGGTTCTTGCCGGCGAGCTGGATGGAGATCATCTTCAACCCGAGCTTCCCGGTGCGCCTGCCGCACATGGTGCTGGCGTCGTATCTCTCGGTCGCCTTCTTCGTCGGCGCGATCGGCGCATGGCACCTGCTACACGACCGCCGGAATCAGGCGGCGCAGACCATGTTCTCCATGGCGATGTGGATGGCGGTGCTCGTGGCGCCGCTGCAGATCGTGATGGGCGACATCCACGGGCTCAACACGCTGAAGTATCAGCCGGCCAAGATCGCCGCCATGGAGGGCGATTGGGAGACGATGCAGGGCGCGCCGTTGATCCTGTTCGGGATGCCGAACATGCAGACCGAGCGCACCGACTACGAGCTCGTGATCCCGCATCTGGGCTCGCTGATCCTGACCCATGAGTGGAACGGCGAGGTCCCGGGGCTGAAAAGCATCCCGAAAGAGAACCGGCCGTACTCGCCCGTGGTATTCTGGTCGTTCCGCCTCATGGTGGGCCTGGGCTTCGCCATGCTGGGCGTGGGGGCGCTGGCACTGCTGCAGCGGTTCCGCGGACGGCTGTATGAGACCCGGTGGCTGCATTGGATGGCGGTGGCGATGGCGCCTGCCGGGTTCGTGGCGTTGCTGGCCGGGTGGACCACGACCGAGGTCGGGCGGCAGCCGTTCACCGTCTATGGCATGCTGCGAACCATCGACAGCGTCTCGCCGATTGGGCTGCCGGGGGTGGCGACGTCGCTTGCGGCCTTCGCGGTCGTCTATCTGATCGTGTTCGGCGCCGGTTTCGCCTTCCTGCTCAAGCTGTTGAACAAGCCGGTGGTGGTGGGCGAGCACGGGCCCAACCCGAACCTGCCGATACGCACCGCCGGCATCACCCCGGGGCCGGCCGCCGCGCATGGCTCCAGCGCACCGGCGCCGGCCGAGTAGCGAGCAGAAGGACGCCGGCCCATGATGACGCTCCCGTTCCTGGACCTGCCGCTGATCTGGGGCGGGCTGATCGCGTTCGCGGTGCTGGCCTACGTCCTGTTGGACGGCTTCGACCTGGGCACCGGCATCCTGTTCGCCGTCGAGCACGAGGACGTCGACCGGGACGTGATGGTGAACTCCATCGCCCCGGTGTGGGACGGCAACGAGACCTGGCTGGTGCTGGGCGGCGGCGGCCTGTTCGCGGTGTTCCCGCTGGCCTACTCGATCATCATGCCGGCGCTGTATCCCACCATCATGGCCATGCTGCTGGCGCTGGTGTTCCGCGGGGTGGCGTTCGAGTTCCGCTTCCGGGCCGCGACCCGGTTCGGCCGGCGCAGTTGGGATTTTGCCTTCTTCGGCGGGTCGCTGGTCGCCGCGCTGTGCCAGGGCATGACCCTGGGCGGGCTGCTGCAGGGCATCCATGTGGTGAACGGCGCCTATGCCGGCGGCTGGTGGGATTGGCTGACGCCGTTCACCGTGGTTTGCGCCATCGCCACCGTCATCGGCTATGCGCTGCTGGGAGCGACCTGGCTGGTCTGGCGGACCGAGGGACCCATGCAGGTCCGCAATCGCCGCTTTGCCGGCACGCTGGGGGTGGCGACGCTGCTGATGATCGTGGTGGTCAGCATCTGGACGCCGTTGCAGAACGAGGTCTTTGCCGCGCGCTGGTTCCATTGGCCTGGCATCGCGCTCACCAGCCCGGTGCCAGTGCTGGTGGCCGGCCTCGCAGTGCTGTTCTGGCGGGCGCTACAACGTGACACCTCGCATTTGACGCCGTTCCTGTGCACGCTCGGTGTCTTCACGCTGTGCTTTGCCGGCCTGGGCATCAGCGTCTACCCCAACATCGTGCCGCCCAACATCACCTTGTGGGATGCCGCCGCGCCGCCGAGCAGCCAGGCGTTCCTGCTGGTGGGCGCGTCGGTGCTGGTGCCGCTGATCCTGATCTACACCGGCTATGCCTACTGGGTGTTCCGCGGAAAGGTGGCCGTCGGTGCCAACCACCATTAAGGCCAGCCGCCGGGCGTGGACGTCGCGGCTGCTATGGTTCGTGGGACTGTATGCGGCCGTGGTGGGCGTGGTCGCCTATGGGCTGAAGGCCCTGCTGATCCCGCATTGAGGCCCAATCGGCAAAGCGGTCCACGCCGCGGCGCCCCTCAAGGGTCTTGCCGGTAATGGAAGCTTCAATGCTGGCACCTGTGCGGCTATGCTAGGTTCTTAAACAGCCGATCGAGGGAGCAAACGTATTGAAGGTTCTATCACTCGCAGCAGTTGCAATGGTCGCAATTGCAGCAGTATCGCAACTCACCTTGACGCGGGTCGCAGGTGAAAGCTCCGAGCGCGCCTACTCGACATCCTCCACCCGACCGTAGCGGCTACTCGGCCGGGCGCATCGAGGGGGTGGGATCGACGGGAGCATGGCCCTTCGCCTGCTCCTCCTCAAGCCAAAGTCCATGGTGTTCCCGGGCCCAGTTGAGATCGACCCGGCCGGTGGTCATGGCCTGCAGCGACCCTTGTACGCCAATGGAGCCAAGGTAGATATGCCCGATCACCACCGCGATCATCAATGCGGCGACGATGGAATGCACCACCTGCATGAGCTGCATGCCGCCGATGTCGAGCACGTAGAACGGCGTCAGCAGCGCGATGCCGGTGAGTGAGATAAGCCCGCCGCCGCCCACGGCGATCCAGTAGATCATCTTCTGCCCGGCGTTGAACTTCTGCGCCGGCGGATGCGGCCCGCCGAACATGCCGCCGGCCGCCTTGATCCACTGCAGGTCCAGCTTGGTCGGCAGGTTGCGCCCGAGCCACTGTATTGCCATGACCACGAGGCCCGCCATGAAGGCGAATGCGACCGAGTTGTGCGACAGCTTCGCCAGCGACGTCATGCTGGCATAGGCGTTGTCGCCCATCAGCGGCTCCAGCAGCCAGCGCCCGAACACCAGGTTGAGCCCGGTCAGCGACAGCCAGATGAACGACACCGCCGTCAGCCAGTGGATGAACCGCTCCAGCACGGTGAAGCGCTGGATCGTGCGGCCGCGCGGGTCCTTCGTATAGCGCATCGGCCCCGCCACCAAGTACAGCAGCGCCATGGCGCCCACGGCGACGATAATCAGCGCGGCGTCGATCCAGGGCTGCCAGCGTGTGCGGAAATCGCGGAACTCCCGGCCTTGCGGCTGTATCAGCACGCCGAGCTTCTGGTCGGGCTCGTGGACGAAACCCTGGATGCGGCCGGGGGGTAGGTCGCGCTCCTGCTGCAGTTGCTGCTCCAGCGCCACCCGGTCCGGATTGGGCCGGTTCCGCGGTATATCGAGCGCCCAGGCACTCCCGGTGAAGAGGACAAGCAGCGCCAGAAGCGGGGCAATGCGCATGGAGGTTTCCTCAGACCGTCGGGCTGTCACGATAGGCGGTGGACCAGCCCCAGGCACCGGAGCCATAGCCGCGCCGCAAAACGCGCTCCTTGTAGATGGCGCCGATCGTCGCCCCGTCACCGGCGAGCAGCGAGCGGGTGGAGCACATCTCAGCGCAGATCGGCAGCTTGCCCTCCGCCAGCCGGTTGCGGCCATACTTGGCGAACTGCTCCGGCGAGTTGCTGCCCTCCGGGCCGCCGGCGCAGAAGGTGCACTTGTCCATCTTGCCGCGGCTGCCGAAGTTGGACTTCGACGGAAACTGCGGCGCGCCGAACGGGCAGGCGTAGAAGCAGTAGCCGCAGCCGATGCACTGGTCCTTGTTGTGCAGCACGATCCCGTCCGCCGTCTGCACGAAGCAATTCACCGGGCAGACCGAGGCGCAGGGCGCGTCCGTGCAATGCATGCAGGCCATCGAAACCGAAAGCTCGCCGGGTTCGCCGTCGTTCAGCGTGACAACGCGCCGCCGGTTGAGGCCCCAGGGCACCTCGTGCTCGTTCTTGCAGGCGGTGACGCAGGCATTGCAGTCGATGCACCGCTCGGCGTCACAGAGGAACTTCATCCGCGCCATGGGCGCCTCTCCTTATTTAGGCCGCTTCGACCCGGCAAAGCGTGACCTTGGTTTCCTGCATATGCGTCACGGAATCGTAGCCGTAGGTGGTGAGCTGGTTCACCGCATGACCGATCACGATCGGGTCGAGCCCCGGCGGATATTTGCCGCGGTTATCGACGCCCGCCGTCATGCCGCCGAAGTGGAACGGGATGAACACGACGCCGGGTCCGGTCCGGGTGCTGACATGCGCGCGCAGATGGGCCTTCGAGTTGCTCTCGGCGCCATAAACCCAGACCATGCCCTTGTCGGTGATCCCGAGACGCTTGGCATCCTCGGTGTTGATCTCGGCGTAGGCCTCCTCGACGATCTCGGCGAGCCAGCGGTTCGAGCGCGTCTCGTCGCCGCCCCCCTCGTACTCCACCAGCCGGCCGGAGGTGAGGATCAGCGGGAAATCTTTGGACTTGTCCACCAGCTGCAGGCTGCGGCCGAGATATGGCAGGCGGTAGTCGCGCCGGTCTCCCAGGGCCGGATACTTGTCCACCAGATCCCGCCGCGGCGTCTGGATGGGCTCGCGGTGGATCGGCACCGGGTCGATCAGGTTCCAGGCATTGGCGCGCGCGCGGCCATTGCCGAACGGCGCGCAGCCATGCTGGATCGCCACCCGCTGGATGCCGCCGCTGAGATCGGTCTGCCAGCTTACCGAGTCGAGGTTGTCGCCGCCCACCTGGCGGATCACCTCCATTTCCGCCGCAGTAAGGTCGCCGTCCCAGCCGAGCTTCTTCAGCACAGCCATGGTGAACTCGGGATAGCCGCCCTTGATCTCGGAGCCCTCGGGATAATCGTCGGCCAGCAGGGACACGCCCTCACGCTCCACGCCCCAGCGGGCGCGGAAGCCGCTGCCGCCGTCCTTTACCGAAATCTTCGTGTTGTACAGGAACGCGGTCCCTGGGTGCTTCAGCTCCGGTGTGCCCCAGCACGGCCATGGCAGGCCGTAGTATTCGCCGGCGCACGGACCCGTGGTTGCCCTCAGCGTGGCCGGATCGAAGTCGGCCTGGTGCTTCATGTGCATCTTCAGCCGCTCCGGCGACTGGCCGCTGTAGCCGATGGCGAAGCACCCGCGGTTGATCTCGCGCAGGATGTCCTCGGCCACGGGGACGTTGTCCTGCACCTCGATATGCTTCACGAGTTGCTCGGCGAAGCCGAACTTCTTCGCGAGCAAGTACATGATCTCCACGTCTTGCTTGCTCTCGAAGATCGGCTTGACCACCTGCTCGCGCCACTGGATCGAGCGGTTCGATCCCGTGACGCTGCCCGACTGCTCGAACTGCGTGCAGGCCGGCAGCAGATAGGTGCCGTCCTTGCGGTCGCCCGAGATGGCAAAGGTCGTCGGATGCGGGTCCACCACCAGCATCAGATCCAGCTTGTTCATGCCCTGCCGCATCACCGGCTCACGGGTGATCGAGTTGGCGGCGTGTCCCCACGCAACCATCGCCCGCACGTTGTCGGGCTGATCGAGCGTCCCCTTCTCGGCCAGCACGGCGTCGAACCAGCGGGTGGACGGGATACCCTTGGTTTCCATGAGCTTCTTAGAGGCGAAGCGCGACGTCATCCACTCGTAATCCACGTCCCAAACCCGGCAGAAATGCCGCCAGGCTCCTTCATCGAGGCCGAGGTAGGCGGGGAGCGTGGTCACGTCGAGGCCAAGGTCAGTGGCGCCCTGCACGTTGTCGTGGCCGCGGAAGATGTTCGTCCCGCCGCCCGAGATGCCCATGTTGCCGAGCGCCAATTGCAGGATGCTGTAGGCGCGGACGTTGGCCGTGCCCACGCTCTTTTGCGTGGCGCCCATGCACCAAACCAGGCTTGAGGGCCGGTTCTTCGCCATGATCTCCGCGACCTTGCGGAGCTGCGCGGGCGGCACGCCGGTGACGCGCTCGGATTCCTCCGGACCCCACTTCTTCACCTCCTCGCGGACGGCGTCCATGCCATAGACGCGCTTGGCGATGAAATCCTGGTTCTCCCAGCCGTTCTCGAACACGTGCCAAAGGATGCTCCAGATCACCGGGATGTCGGTGCCGGGCCGGATGCGCACATATTCCGTCGCATGCGCGGCGGTGCGGGTGAAGCGCGGGTCGACCACGATCAGCTCGGCCTGGTTGATCTCTTTTGCGCGCAGCAGGTGCTGCAGCGAGACCGGATGCGCCTCAGCGGGGTTGCCGCCCATGATCATGATGGCTTTGGCGTTGATCAGATCATTGAAGCTGTTGGTCATGGCGCCGTAGCCGAATGTATTCGCGACGCCGGCAACGGTGGTGGAGTGGCAAATGCGCGCCTGATGGTCGCAGGTGTTGGTGCCCCACATCGCGCCGAACTTGCGGAACAGGTAGGCGGCCTCGTTGTTGAACTTGGCCGAGCCGAGCCAGAACACGGAATCCGGGCCGGATTTCTCGCGAATCTCCAGCATCTTGTCGCCAATCTCGTCGATCGCCTGCTCCCAGCTCAGCCGCTGCCAGGAGCCGCCCACCAGCTTCATCGGGTATTTCAGCCGGCGGTCGCCATGCGTCAGCTCACGCACCGCAGCGCCCTTGGCGCAGTGGGTGCCGAGGTTGTTCGGGCTGTCGAACGCCGGGTCCTGCCCAACCCAGACGCCGTTCTGCACCCGGGCAATGACCGAGCATCCGACCGAGCAATGGGTGCAGACGCTCTTGCGCGTCTCGACCGGCTCCCCGGGCACGATCTCCCCGGCGGCGGCGTGCTGCACCGTCGTCATCCCCAGCCCGCCCAGCGCACCGAGCCCGGCGGCGGCCAGGCCGGAGGTGCGCAGGAACCCGCGACGGTCCAGCGCGCCGGGTGTCGCGGCAGGCAGGACGGGAAGCGCACGCGACGCGGAAACCGGGCGTTGTTTTGTCAGCATGGCGGACCTCTAGCGGCGGTTCAACGCGTAGAATCTCTGGACGTGCTCACTGTCCTTGTAGCGCGCCGGAGCCTGGTGGTTGGTCGGCTGCACTAGCTTTTCGGCAGCGCTTGCCGATAAGGGCGCGGCAACGGCGGCAATGCCGGCGCCGCGCAAGAAGGCGCGCCGGTCCGCCCGGACAGGCGTTTCGGGTTTTTGGGTCATGCTGCACCTCGTTGTTCCCGTGGGTCGGCGTAGGCGAAACCTTGGCGATCCAGCTCGACCATCAACCGGCCGATGGCGCCGAGCGGGCGATACAGGCGCGCCGCGTTGGCCCGCTCCAGGTCGGCAAAGAAGCTGGCGCCCCAGGGCGCCAAGTGCCGGGCAAAGAACTCTGACCCGGCGGAGGGCCCGCGTTCGGTGAGGCTCGCCATCACCTCGCATACCGTCGCGATGTGGTCCTCGGGGTCCGAGCGGCCCGGCGCCCGCGCGAACCCAAGCCGCGTCAGGTCCGCGCGCAGCCGAGCCAGCGGGCGCTCATGCAGGAAGCCGGTCAGGTAAAACGACGCATAGGGCATCAACTCGCCGCGAGCCACGCCGATGAACAGGGTGTCGTACTCTACCCGGGCCGCCTCGACGGAACAGCCGGCCGCCTGCGTCACCAGGTCCCGAAGCGCTACCCCAATCGGGCTGTCATCGCCGTCCAGGCCGGCAAGCCGTGCCAGCAACCCGGCGTCAGGAGGCTGGGCCAGCGCATGGCCGAGCATCCGGTACACCAGTGCGCGCGCCGTCTCGACCTCATCCGGAGTGTGTGACGTTGGATTGATTATGCTTCCCCGGTCCCCAGTGCGTAATATTTACCAGTTCGCGGCGAGCTTACAACGCACGATCTGCATAAAAGAACGATTTGGAGCCGCGTTCCTAGCAAGGAAGCGCGCTGCCGTGCCGGTGGACGCCCGCCTCCGGCAATGCTTCGACTTCGCCCTGCAACCCCGGTTCGGCTGGACCCGGCGGCGGGATGTCCGGCTCGGCCTGTCGCTCCTCGGCAACGGCAACGGCCGGCTCTGTCGCGACAGGCGGGTCCCCAGCGGGGGGCTCAAGCACCGCCCGCAGCAGCTGTGCCACATTGTCGGCCGGCCACAGGCGCCCATAGGACGGTGCGTTGAAGTCCCAGGCATACTCGGCCATGCCGCGGAACCCGGCGATCCGCGCATCGCTCTCCCATGCCCGCCGAAGGGCGAGACTCTGCACGGCGGCCGTCACGCCCGATTGCAGAAAAGCCGTGTAGTCGCTGGCGACGCCGAGGCTCTCAATGGGCGGCAGGTCGGGCGGCAGATCGGGCACCGCCAGCTCTGGGAGCGGAGGAGCAGGCTCCGCCGCCGCGTCCACCGGCGCCAGGGCCGGCTCGGCCTTCGCGGCCTGCTTGCGCCGGGACCAGCGGCGCAGCAATCCCTCATCCGTCGTCATCGGCATCCACCTCGGCACGTGACCCGGCACCGCGCTCCGAACGGTCCCGGCGTCGCTTATAGTTTGGGCGTTCCACGTGATGGCGCTCCACGAAGCCCGTCACCCACGCCGCGATCTCCGGCGGCATCGGCACGGCCGCGACCAGGTCCGACCCGGTGTCGACATGCGCCTGCGCCTCGCCCGCACACACGGTAGCGCCAAGCAGGACCATGCCCGGCGGCGCCGCCGTCGTGCGCAGGAACACGTACACCGCCGGATGCCGCCCCTCAAGGTTGTGCTTCAGCGTGTCGGTCTCGAGCGGAAACAGCAGCAGCTCGGCATTCCCGGCAAAGTAGCGCCGGTGGTCCGGTCCGTCGTCCAGCACGGCCCAGGGCGCCGCCGCAGCAGCACCCGGCAGCACCTCCGTCACCCGCCAGCGGTGGTCGCACCAAGGGCTCTCCACCGCCTGCCACTCGACGATCACCCCGACCTCGCGCCGCTCCTGGCCGCTCACGGCGTGTCGTCCCGCTGGGCGGCAAGGGCGAGCAGGTTGAACGGCTGGCCGAAATCCGGGCCAGCGCCGAGATCGGGCGGCGCATCGCGCGTGACGGTCGCGAACTGTTCCACGACGCCCTCCGGCCCGTGCTGGCGGAAGATGGTCAGCAGCGTGCCGACCGGGTGGCCGCATAGGCTGGCCGCGAAGGCGACCTCCCGCTCCGCCACCTGCCGCGCCGCGGCCAGGGAGGGCGCGCCGTGCCGGTCCACGAAATGCTGCGCGAGCGCGTCCGTCACCGACCGCACCACGGCGTCCGATGCGTCGGCCACCATCACCAGCGTGGACCAGCCGAAGCTCCCAGTGCCTAGGAAACCGTGCTGGAAGGCCTGCCGCCGCTTGCGCGTGAGCCCGCCCGGTCCGTCCCCGTCCAGTATGTCGTCGAGAAAGGCGAACGACCCGGTGACCGCCCACTCCCCGGGTTCAGCCGCGTGGTCGAACACCGCAGGGTCGGAGGCGTCGAGCTGGATGGTCCGCGGCAGCCGGAGCGTCATGCCGCCACCGCCACGGGGGCCGCCCGTTCCATCACGGCCCCGGCCAGCGCCGCCGCGCCGTCCTCTCGCCACACATCGAGCCAGGCCAGCAGATGGCGGCTCATGTGCATCAGCAGATCGGCCGGGGTGACGTCGCCGAATCCCTCCTCCGCCAGGGAGGTCTGGTCCGGCGTCTCGCCGGGTGCCGCCGCGCCGCTGTTCACGGCGGCGTCGATCCCGAGCACCGCCCAGTCCGGCACGCCGTCCGCATCGGCGGGCGCCTCGGTTGTCCGCAGGGTCGCGACCCGGCCGCCATCGACCGCGAGGCTATCCGGCGGCAGGAGGTGCACCGGCACCTGCGGCGGCGCGAGCACCGCGATGGCGTCGAACAGCGCGAGTGCGCCGAGGTCGAGCACTAGTCCCGCGGTGAGCGGCCGGTCCGGCGCGAACACGAACGCCGCGCGGCAATGGCCCCGCGCGCCATCCCAGAATACGCTGCCGGGCTCGGCGCCCGCAGCAGCGGCACGGATCGCGGCTCCCCAGGGGTCGTCGCCCCCCGGCAGGGCGCGGAAGCCGGGCGGCAGTGCAAGCGATTGGTCGATGGCAGCGCCTCCGTATGACGGGCAAAGACTGGACCATCCGGCCCATCGAAACCATATGTATGCCGCGCTGCCGTGCATAGGGATCGGCAGAGGATGGATTTCGAATGAAACTGCATAATCGTTCAATTCTTGCTTGCACCTGCCAAGCCACGATGCCGGTCGAGGCCGGGGCGCTCGCGCGCGCATGCGGCATGGAGGCGGCGCCGGCGCTGGCTCATGAGCTGTGCCGTGCCGAGCTGGGCCGGTTCACCGAGGCCGTGGCCGGGTCAGATCATGTGCTGGTGGCCTGCACCCAGGAGGCACCGGCCTTCCGCCGGGCCCACGCCGACGCGGCGTCCGGTGCGAAGCTCGATTTCGTCAATATCCGGGAGAGCGCCGGCTGGTCCGCCGAGGCCGCGCAGGCACTGCCGAAGATGGCTGCCCTGATCGCCGCGGCCGCACAGGCCACTGAACCCGCGCCGGCCGCCGAGGTCACGCTGCAATCGGAGGGCGTCACCGTCATCTACGGCCGGGACGACATCGCGATCGCGGCGGCGGAGCAGCTGAAGGACCGGCTGGACCTCACGGTCATCATCACTGGGATCGCCGAGCTGACGCCGCCGCGCGTCGATGAGTTTCCCGTCGTGCGCGGCACCATTACCCGCGCGACCGGCTATCTCGGCGCGTTCGACCTTGTGGTGGACGGGTTCGCGGTGCCGTCGCCGTCCTCGCGGCGCGTGCTCCGGTTCGGCCCGGCCCGCAACGGCGCCAAGTCCCGTTGCGACGTCCTGATCGACCTCAGCGGCGGCCTGCCGATGTTCCCGGCGCATGAGCACCGCGACGGCTACCTGCGCGCCTCGCCGGACGATCCTGTCGGCGTGCAACGCATGCTGTTCGCCGCCGCCGATCTGGTCGGCACCTTCAGCAAGCCGCGCTACGTGGCGCTGCAGCCCGGCCTTTGCGCACATTCCCGGTCGGGCCAGGTCGGCTGCACCCGCTGCCTGGACGTGTGCCCCACCAGCGCGATCAGCCCGGCGGGCGACAGCGTGGTGATCGACCCGCATGTCTGCGCCGGCTGCGGCACCTGCGCCGCGGTATGCCCGACCTCGGCGGTGCGGCTTGCGACGCCAAGCGCCGAGGCGACGGCCCGGTCGCTTCGCACCCTGCTCGGCGCCTACCACCGGGCCGGAGGGCTGGCGCCCGTGTTGCTGCTGCACAATGCGACCCATGGCGCACCACTGATTGACATGCTGGCCCGGCACGGCGATGGGCTGCCCGCACGGGTGATCCCGGTCGCCATGGCGGGCCAGTTCGGGCTGGACATGTTCGCCACCGCCTTCGCTTTTGGCGGCGCCGAGCTGCGCGTGCTGGTGGGCCGCCGCGACCAGGCCCGCCAGGATGCGATTGGGCGCGAGGTGGCGCTGCTGGAGGCGATCCTCGGCCCGCTCGGCCATGGCGCAGGGCGGCTCGCGCCGCTTATCGCCGACGATCCGTTTGAGCTTGCCGAGGCGCTGCAGAACATGCCGCTGCGGGATGGCATGACGCCGGCGCCCTACATGCCGACCGGCGACAAGATGGCGCTGACCACCCAGGCGCTGAATGCCGTGCGGCAGGCGGCGCCGACGCCGGCCGACGCGGTCCCGCTGCCGCGTGGCGCGCCGATCGGCCGGGTGCTGGTCGATACCGCCGGTTGCACCCTGTGCCTGGCCTGCGTGTCGGCCTGCCCGACCTCGGCGCTGCGGGACCACGCCGAGCGCCCGATGCTCAAGTTCGTCGAGGACCTTTGCGTGCAGTGCGGGCTATGCCAGACCACATGCCCGGAGCAGGTGGTAAGCCTGGAGCCACGGGCGACGTTCGGCACGGCCCGCTGGACCGAAATCGTGCTGAACGAGGAACCGCCCGCGATCTGCATCCGCTGCGCCAAGCCGTTCGGGGTCAAATCCTCGATCGACAAGGTCGTGGCGCAATTGGAGGGCCGCCACTGGATGTTCACCGACCCGGCCGTCACCGACCGCATCCGGATGTGCGGGGATTGCCGCGTTGTGGCCCAAACGCGCCACAACCTCGACCCCTATGCCGGCCCGGCGCGGCCCACGACCCGGACAACCGACGACTATCGCTGAACGCTGCGCCTGGGGCGCCTCTGTTAATGCGGCTTGCCACCGCCCTGCGCCGGGTCGGTCTCCATCTCACCGCCCACGCCGGACTTAGCCGCGCCGCCGCCGAAGCCCGTCTTGCCGCCGTTCACGCCGGTCACCGTGCTGCTGGCGCTCCCGGCGTCGTGGTCGAGCGAACCGCTGGTGCCGACGCCATTGTTGGCTGCGCCGGTATTGCCGGACGATGGCGCCATGTTGCTCGACCCGACCTCACCTGGAGCCTTGCCGGTCTGGGCGGCCGCAGCGTGCACCGACAAGCCGAGCATAAGAGCCGCAAAGGCAACGACGCCCCAGTTTTGATGCAACATACGCCATCCTCCTCGATCCACGGGCCGTCCAGGGCAGGCCGCGACCCCCGCCGCGTGCTAGGCTCCAATGCTCGATCATGCCCCAGGGTTCCGTGTCCGCTCAGGCGGCGCCTGCCAGAATTGTCAGTCAGCAGTGGGTTTCAGCGCTGATCAACTCCGCAAGATATTGAACAACACGGCTATTCGTGGGTCCCGCACCTCACCACCTAGCCTGTGGTGTGATGAAGGCCCGTTTCCAGACGGGTCGAGTGATGGGATGGGTGGGATCGAGCATGCGGCCCGGAGTGTCAGCGCAGTGCTGCACGACCGCCTGGGCGTGGTTTAAAGCCAGGTCACACGGTAAAGCTGGGTTGGCGCTGCCGGGGCGGATGATAGCATCCTCACGTTTTCAGCGGTGGTGCGAGTATGGATCGAGGTATTGGGGCCGCAGCAGGGCTGCCCGGGAGTGACCGTAAGGACCTGGCCATTGAAGCGCTGGCCGGCTCGGCGGCGGTCAGTGAGACAAATCGCCAAGCTCGGCTTTACCTGCACCATCCTGCCCGCGGCCGATATGGAAGTTTCTATTTAGGCGACCTCCTGCGCCCCCTCGTCCACATCCGCGTCGGCCGCCGGGTCGTGCCCGGTTTCCAGCGCGGCCTCCTCTTCCTCCAACAGCCTCGCCGCCGCCGGGACCACGCCGAACCGTGCCGCCACGTCCGGGGCGTAGCGCAGCAAGTCTGGGCGCAGCTTGGCCAAGGAGATGTCCTTGGCCTTCCCTTCCAGCATCACGTCGAACTCCAGTCCGGCGGCGTCCTGCATGAAGCGCGCGAACTCGAAGGGGTTGGTGAAGTCCGCGTGGCCCGTCCACACCGGCGGCAGCAGCACGACCTTCTTCTTGCGGGTGCCACGCACCGCCCGCTTCACCTCCCGCAACTCCGTCCGCGGGGAGGAGAAGTGGACCTTCGGCCGCACGCCTGCAGGCCAGGTCCGCAGCATGGCGCGCAACGCATCCACCGCGACCAGGCCCGCCGGGTTCAGGCACCAGTGGTGCTGGTAGTCGAATACCAGTGGCACACCGGTGTGACCGTGGATCCAGATCGTGTCGGCGGCGGAGAAGCGAATGTCGTCGTGCTCCAGCACCAGGCGGCGGCGGACGTGCTCGGGCAGCGTCGGCCAGGTCCGCGCCCAGCGGGCGCGGCTGGCCTCCGTGTCGCCATAGGTGCCGCCGACGTGCGTGACCAGCACGGCTTCGGGGCCAAGCTCCATGCGGTCGAGCATCTCGGCCTGGCTGGACAAGTCCCAGATGCTTTTCTGCGTCAGCGCCGGGTCGGGGCTGTTGAGCAGCACGAACTGCGAGGGGTGGAAGGACAGGCGGATGTCAAGCTTCCGCGCACAGGCACCCGCGGCGCGCAGTTCAGCGTCGGATTCGGCGACCATGCCGTGGAACTGCGGCATGTCAGGATGGGTGGCGTAGGGCGCCAGGTCGGACGACATGCGGTACATGGTGATCCGCCGCTTTTGCAGGTAGTCGAAGATCGCGTGCAGGCACTCCAGCGAGGTCTTGAGGTGCGGGCCTTGCCGCCACCGCCGGGTGTCGTTGCTTTTCAGCCCCGGTGCGCCCATCACCTTGACGGGAAAGCCCAGGCGCATGGGCGTTGCGGGCGGCGTCATGCGGCGCCCCCCTCGTCCGGCACTTCGTCCTCCGGCCCGAAGTCCAGGCCACGGATGAAGGCGTTCCAGGCCGCTGGGCGCAGGGCGCCGCCGGTGGCCTGGCGGTGGCCGTTGCCATAGGCGTCGTCCGCGCCAGGCGGCCGGTGCTTCGCCAGGAAAGCCACCAGATCTCGGTCTCGCCCTCCGCGCACTGCGAAGTGGACCCAGCCCGGTCGGTATCCCATGTTGGCCGCGAGCACGACCGAATCCTTCAGCCGCGCGCGCCACTGCTGGGCGATCAGGGGATGCACCTGCGCGGGCGAGCTGAACCGGATTAGCGCCACCTCCCCCCGGATCTTGGGCGCGGCCCGGCGGGCCGTGTCCAGCTCCGCGCGCACCTCCGCCCTGGCCGCGCGCAGGGCCTCGGTCTCGGGCCGGGTGCCTTTGGTGATCTCCTGCGGAGTGTTTGCCTGCATCAGCAAGGTCAGGGCGGCGGAGGCGTCGCCGCTGGCCGTCCGGCGGGGGGCGTTTACCAGAGCGGCGGCGTCTCGCAGCGCAGTTATGCCGTAGCGCCGGGCTTCCGTCATTTCAGGAAATCCCGCGTCCTCCGCCATGTCGCCGATCAGGCCCACGGCGGCGATCCACAGCCAGCCCGCCGCGTCCGTCAGCGCCCCGGCGCACCAGTAGGCGAGCAGGCTGCTGGTCGGGATCGGGTGGGTGCCGTAGCCGGTGATGACGGTGGCGCCCGTGGGCGAGGCGCCGGGAACGTGGTGGTCGACAACGACCGTGGGCACGCCGGGCAGGGGCAGGTCGGGCTGCACGCCCAGGTCGGTGACGACCACGCCGCTGGCAGCGGTGCCCGCCAGCTCGGCCCGCATCTCGTCGGACCAGGCGCTTTCGCCCCGACCCACGACGCGCACGCGGACCTGCCAGCCCGCGGCGCCGAACGCTCGCGCGAACAGCGCCCCGGCGGAAAGCCCATCGGCGTCGTTGTGGCACAGCACAAGGACGGGAACGTTCCGGCCGAACGTGGCGATAGCGGCGCGGAAGGCGTCGGCGACGTGGCGAGCCTGGGAGGCGGGGGCGGCTGTGTCCATCCCCCCTTAATGCGTGGGCCCGCCCCGGGTTCGCCGCGGAACGGGACGGCGTGACGCCGCTTGCCGGCCTGGGGCCGTCGTATGCGCTAACCTAAACCGAAACAACTGAACCGCCTGTTATAGCGCTCGTGCCATTCAGACGGCGCAAACCCGCACAGCCAGTCCGGCGCGACGACGGCGATGTCGTTGAGAGTCGCACGCGGCGTCGCGGCCACAAGCTCTAGGCGGTTGAGGCTACGGAGGGCGGCAAGCATGTGCGTGCTGTCCGTGCGCTGGCGCCCGCGCGCCTTGAGCAGCCCGTCCTCACGCGCCGCCTCCAGCACCCGCGCAAGCAGGCGATTGACGGCCGCATTGCCCAGCAATCTGCTGCGAAACTCGCACAGCACGCTGCGGTCGCAGCCCGGGTCCCCGAGACCCATGTCGCCAACCCCACTCCACGCTTGCCGCACCGCTTCGGCGCCAACGAGGCCGTTCACGTACAGCTTTGGATCAGCGCTCTAGCCATGACGCTGAGACGTCAGACCGCCGACTAGCGGTCCCAGGCTTAAACTGGTCGGCATCACCTCAATCGAGCAACCCAGGACACGTATGCCAAAAGGCAAGAGCAGGCGGAACGCCAAGAATAAGACCATGTCGAAAGCAGCGCGACCAGACTCCACACCTGGCACGACTCGGAATGGCATCATCCGAGAAAACCGCGCTCGGAAGATCGATGTCCACTGGGCCCTGCCCCAACATTGATGCTGGTGGCGAAGTCGGCGGCTGATCAAGTCGCCATCTGGAGTGCGGCGAAGCGCGAGCGGCGTATTTTGGCAACTGGCGTGCCGGTTTCTGGTGCTTGCGCGCCCTGCAGTGCTTCGAAGTGCTCGCGCGCTTGCATTCCGATGATGCGCGGCTCGCGCTGGGCCCGGGTGCAGCGCGGGCGCAAGGGCCTGGCGCGCATCGCCGCCACCCGTGACGCCATCGGCCCGGATATCGACCTTTTGGTGGATTGCCACTGGCGGCTTGACGAGCAGGAAGCGGAGGAGGTCATCCGCGAGGGCGCGGCGCATCGGCTGTATTGGGTGGAGTGCCCGTTGCCGGAGACCGATGCCAATCTCCCGGCGCTGCGCCGCCTGCGCAGCCTGGCCAATGCCCGCGGCATCCGCCTGGCGGGATGTGAGCTCGGGATCGGGCAGGAGGGTTTCGCCCCCTTCCTGCGCGCCGGCGCCTATGACGCGATGATGCCCGATGCGAAATACGTGGGCGGGCTTGCGGAGATGCTGCGCGTGGCGGAGCGGTTCGCCGAGGCGGGCGTGGCCTTCTCCCCGCACAATCCCACCGGCCCGGTCTGCCATGCCGCCAACCTGCAGGCCTGCGCCGCCGCGGGCACGATCGACCGGCTGGAAGTGCAGTTCGACGAGACGCCGCTGTTTCAGCGGCTGGTGGGCGGCGCTGTCCCACAAGTGGCGAAGGGGGTGAGCCCGCTGCCGGATGGACCCGGCCTCGGGGTCCGGCTGGCGCAGGACGTGCTGGCCGGCCTTCGGGCTGGCGGCCTCGAACTCGACGCGAATACGAAACACTGAGGCGCGCTGTTGCAAGCGGGGCCAGCTCCAGCTCGGAGCGGCTGTTCCAGCTAACGACCGCGCAACACCGACGGACCTGTAGCGGCTCGGCAACAGCGGCCGCTCGGTGCTCTGCGTTGCGCGTCATGGCTCCAGCCCTTGAAGCCAGGACCTGACGGCGTCGGCGACCAGAGCTGGGCATTCCTGCACCATCCTGTGGCCCGCATCTGGCAGCTCCAATAGGGTCACCCGGTCTGGGAAGTCCCGCTGCAGGGAACCTTGCCCTGCGTGAAGCGGCGCAGCGCCACGCCCTCCCGAAGGGTCCAGGCTAGGCGCAATACGGGTCAGTTAGCGCCGTTAGGTGCCCGGCAATGGTGGGCAAACCGCTTGATAAGGGCCGTCCGACACTCTGGAAAACGGCCTAACTGAACGGTATTGAGGCTAGGCGGGGCAAGTTATCCGCCATATCACGCTCCCGCTTGCCGGCTCATCCAACCTGCCGTCCAATGCAAGACAGACAAGGAAGGGCGGGTCCAGTGATCGTCGAGGAGCGCATTTACACGCTGGTCGCATCTGAGGTGCAGACCTACTTCAGCCTGTACGAGGCTGAGGGCATGCCGATCCAGACACGCATCCTGCCCCGCATGCTCGGGTATTTCCAGACCGAGATCGGGCCGCTGAACCAGGCTGTGTACCTTTGGGGCTATGAGGACCTAACGGAGCGCACGCGGACCCGCGCGATACTGACGAGCGATCCCGACTGGCAGCGCAGGGGAATCGCATTTGGATTTTTGCGCGGTGTTTGCGTTGATTGCGTGATTGGATTCTACCCGGCTGCGATGTG
>JAABUT010002360.1_pt1 | contig 18475 bp, 16 predicted proteins | sample 5559281 | NCBI WGS metagenome assembly JAABUT01 (sample SAMN10711880, study PRJNA513359) | rock metagenome | isolation source: Antarctica rocks | place: Antarctica: Victoria Land, Ricker Hills nord | collected 2016-01-04 | reverse complement strand
CCGACGGGTCGACCGCGACCACACCGGCGCCGTCGCTGACGGCCGAGGTCTGCACCCCGAAGGCCCCGGAGACCCAGCTGCCGGCGGCGAAGCGGGCGTTGTTGCTCGACGTCACCTGCCCGACGGCGCCCGCGCGCATGACCTCGCCGATGTCCACCGGCGGCAGATAGGACTTGCCCTCGTTCATCCAGCCGCGCATGGCCGGGTCCAGCGACACATACACCACCCGCACGCCGAACTCACCTTGCCCGGGCTCCGGTGTCGGGTCGCTGGTGAACGACCAGTCCCGGTCCTTCGGCAAGCCCACGGGGCGGTTGGCGAGACGGACCTGACGCGGGTCGACGGGCATGCGCGCGACGCTAGACCCTCACGAGGTCAGGAAAATCCGGAGACCTCGTGCGGCGTGTACGGCGCCTCCAGCGCCGCCACCTCCTCTGCGGTCAGCGAGAGGGAGAGCGCAGCCACCGCGTCCGTGAGGTGGTGCGGCTTATTCGCCCCGACGATCGGAGCGGTCACGCCGGGCCGGCCGAGCAGCCAAGCGAGCGCCACCTGTGCGCGCGGCACCCCGCGGGCCGCCGCGACGGCCCCGGCGGCGTCCACGATCCGGCGGTCGCCCTCGTCGTAGAGGCTGCTGCCGAAGGCGTCGTTCTGTGAGCGCGCCGTGGTCGTGTCCCACTCGCGGGCGAGCCGGCCGCGAGCCAGCGGGCTCCACGGGATGACGCCGACGCCAGCGTCAGCGCAGAGCGGGAGCATCTCCCGTTCCTCCTCCCGCTGCAGGAGGTTGTAGTGGTCCTGCATGCTCACGAAGCGGGTCCAGCCGTGCCGCTCCGCGAGGTGCAGCGCCTTGCCGAACTGCCAGGCCCACATCGACGAGGCGCCGAGGTAGCGGGCCTTGCCGGCCCGCACGACATCGTGCAGCGCCTCGAGCGTCTCCTCGAGCGGCGTCGCCGGGTCGAAGCGGTGGATCTGATAGAGGTCGACGTAGTCGGTCCCGAGGCGGCGCAGGCTCGCGTCGATCTCCGACATGATCGCCTTGCGCGACAAGCCGCCGCCGTTCGGACCCGGGCGCATTCGGCCGTGCACCTTCGTCGCGAGGACGACCTCGTCGCGCACGGCGAGGTCTCGGATGGCCCGGCCGAGGATCTCCTCGCTGCTCCCGGCGGAATAGACGTTGGCGGTGTCGAAGAAGGTGATGCCGAGCTCCAGCGCCTGCGCTACGAACGGTCGGCTCTCCTGCTCACCCAGCGTCCACGGGTGCGCGCCGCGGCCCGGATCGCCATAGCTCATGCAGCCGAGGCAGATCCGCGAGACCTCCAGACCCGTGTCGCCCAGCCGTGCGTAGTCCACCTGACGCTCCTCCGTTCGTCGTCCCCGCCCGGGTCACCCTGCCAGGCCGCGGTCCGGTGGGCAGGCTGCGCGCGGTCGGGGAGACTGTGAACGTGCCGACGCTCGACCTCGCCCCGGCCGCGTGCGGCGCCGCGCCCGCGACCGCCGCGAGCGGCACGCTCGCCGGCCGGCTCGCCGCCGCCCTCGCCGCGGGACCCCCGGCGCTCGAGGCGATGTCCCGGGCCGCGCTCGAGCCGCTGGACCGCCGGGACCGCTTCGTCACGTTGCTCGAGCTCTACGACCTGCACACGGGTGCCCTGCCCGGCGCGGGCCCCGGGGTGCGGCACCTCGGGCACCCGGTCGTCGCAGCGGTGAAGGCGCGGCTCGAGCAGAGCTGGCTGGCCGAGCTCGACGCCGTACCGCCTCCCGACGACCTTCCCGGCGACGCCCTCGCCGGGATGCGCGCGCTCGCCGCGCGCGACCGGCTGCCGTGGGCCTACCGCTGGCTCGCCCGGGAGGCGTCGTGGGCGGAGCTCGTGCATTTCCTGGCCGTCGAGGGCGGCCCCGACGGCGGCGTGGACGACCTCATCGCGGTCGGCCAGGTGGGCCTGTCGGGGTCCGCGAAGCTCGAGCTGGCGCGCAACTACTGGGACGAGATGGGCCGCGGCCAGGCCGGCGGTGTGCACACCGACCTGCACGCCGACATGGCCCGCGCCGTAGGGATGCCGCGGATCGCCCGCGAGGAGCTGCCGGTCGAGGCGCTCGAGCGGGTGGCGCTCGGCGGGCTGCTGGCGACCAACCGCTGGCTGCAGCCGAACTGCTCGGGGCCGTCGGCCTGCTCGAGCTGCAGGCCGGGCCGCGATGTCGCTTGGTGCTGCAGGCCTTCGACCGGCTCGCCGCGCCGTCGGCGGCGTACCCCTTCTACACCGAGCACGCCGACGTCGACCCGCGGCACGGCAAGGACTGGCTGGAGCTGGCCATCGTGCCGCTGTGCCGCGAGCACCCGGCTTGGGCGCCGCGGGTGCTGCGCGGCGCATGGTGGCGCAGCGCGACGAACCGCGCCCTCTTCGACCTGCTCGCCCCAGCGGCCGCCTGAGCAGGCACTCGTACGCCGCGATCGGTGAGTCCGAAGAGATGCCCGGCGTTAGCGTCGAAGGCGTGAGCAGCCGAGCAGACGCCGACCGCCCGCTCGACGTCATCGTCTATGGCGCGACGGGGTTTGTGGGACGGCTGACGGCGCAGCGCCTGTCTGCCCATGCGCCGGCGGCGGCCAGGATCGGGTTGGCCGGCCGCTCCCGGCCTCGCCTCGAAGCTATCCGGGCGGAGCTCGGCCCCGCCGCCGCAGCGTGGCCGCTGCTCGTCGCCGACGCCGAGGATCCGGCCTCGCTCGCGGCCATGGCCGGCGCGGCCCGCGTGGTCGCCACCACCGTCGGTCCCTATGCCCGGCACGGCCTGCCGCTGGTCGCCGCCTGCGCGCAAGTGGGCACCCACTACGCGGACCTCACCGGCGAAGTGCTCTTCGTCCGCGACAGCATCGACGCTCACCACGGGGCCGCGGCGGCGAGCGGAGCGCGGATCGCCCACGCCTGCGGCTTCGACTCGATCCCCTCCGATCTCGGTGTGCTCCTCGCCGCCGGGTGGGCCGAGCAGGAGGGCGAAGGGACGCTGACGGAAACCACACTCCTGGTCGTGAGCATGCGCGGCGGCGTCAGTGGTGGCACCGTCGACTCGCTCCGCAACCAGGTCGATGCGGCGCGGAATGAACCAAGCTTGCAACGCGTCGTCGCCGACCCCTACGCACTGTCCCCCGACCGTGCCGCGGAGCCCGACCTCGGTGACGAGAGCGACGCCATCGGCCCCCGTCGCGAGCCGGACCTCGGCGCCTGGACCGCGCCGTTCGTCATGGGTCCCTTCAACACGCGCATCGTGCGCCGCAGCAATGCGTTGCAAGCGTGGGGGTATGGCCGGGGTTTCCGCTACCGCGAGGTCCTGGGACTTGGCGACAAGCCAGCCTCCCCGGCGCTGGCGGCCGCCACCGCCGCCGGCCTGTGGGGCGCCACCGCCGCGATGGCGTTTCCACCTGCGCGTGTCCTCCTCGACCGGGTCCTGCCCAAGCCGGGCGAAGGCCCGGACGAACGGGTCCGCGAGCGCGGGCACTTCCGCCTGCAGGTGCATGCGCGCACGACCACCGGCGCGCGCTGCCTCGTCACGGTCGCCGCCAAGGGTGACCCGGGGTACGCCGCCACCGCGGTCATGCTCGCGGAGAGCGCCCTGTGTCTCGCCTTCGACGGCGATCGGCTTCCGCCGCGGGCCGGTGTCCTGACCCCGGCGACCGCGATGGGCCTCCCGCTCGTGGAGCGGCTGCGCGCGGCAGGGTTCACGGCGACCGTCGAACGCCGCTGACGGCGGGACCATTGACGGCCGCCCGCAGCGCGTCAGGGAAGATGACGCCGTGACCGACCCGGCCCACCAGAGCACCAGCGCCGAGCCCGCCGCCGGCACCTTCGCCGACCTGGACCTGCGGCCGGAGCTGCTCGAGGCGCTCGCGGAGCTCGGCTATGAGGAGCCCACTCCCGTTCAGCGCGAGGCGATCCCGCCCTTGCTCGCCGCGCGTGACCTGCTGGGCCAGGCGGCCACAGGCACCGGGAAGACCGCCGCCTTCGCCTTGCCCGTGCTGCAGGGACTGGCTCCCGGCGACCGTGGACCCGACCCCATCGCTCTGGTGCTCGTGCCGACGCGGGAGCTGGCCATGCAGGTCTCCGGCGCGCTGCACCGCTATGGCCGGCGACTCGGCGCGCGCGTCCTGCCCGTCTATGGCGGCCAGCCGATCGGCCGGCAGCTGCGCGAGCTCGAGCGGGGCGTCGACGTCGTCGTCGCGACACCGGGCCGGGCCATCGACCACCTGCAGCGCGGCACGCTGCACCTCCACGCGCTGCGCACGGTCATCCTCGACGAGGCCGACGAGATGCTCGACATGGGCTTCGCCGACGACCTCGAGGCGATCCTCACGGCGACCCCCGACGGCAGGCAGACCGTCCTGTTCTCAGCGACCATGCCGTCCCGGGTGGACCGGGTCGCGCGCCGCCACCTCCGCGACCCGGTGCGGGTGCAGATCGAGCGGCCGCAGGCAGCGGCCGGCGCGGCACCGCGCGTGCGCCAGTCGGCGTACGTCGTCGCCCGCGCGCACAAACCCGCGGCCCTCGGCCGGGTGCTCGACCTGGAAGCGCCGGGTGCCGCCCTGGTGTTCTGCCGCAGCCGCGCCGACGTCGACACACTCACCGAGACGCTCAACGGCCGCGGCTACCGGGCCGAGGCCCTGCACGGCGGCATGAGCCAGGACCAGCGCGACACCGTGATGGGGCGGCTGCGCAACGGCACCGCCGAGCTGCTGGTCGCCACGGACGTCGCCGCCCGCGGCCTCGACGTGGACGCGCTCACCCACGTCGTCAACTACGACGTACCGTCCGCGCCCGACGCCTATGTGCACCGCATCGGGCGGGTGGGACGCGCGGGTCGCGAGGGCGTCGCGGTCACGCTCGCAGAGCCACGCGAGCAGCGAATGCTCGCCACGATCGAGCGGGTGACCGGTCAGCCCATCGTGCTCGAGCGGCTGCCGAGCGTGGCCGACGTGCGGGCCCGGCGACTCGAGCTCACCCGCGCGGCCCTGCGGGACGGCCTGCTCTCCGCCGAGCTCGATGGCTTCCGTCCAGTGGTGGACTCGCTCGCCGACGAGTTCGACGTGCGCGACATCGCCGCGGCGGCAGTGCAACTGCTGCACACCGCCGGCGGGGCCGCTGACGAGCAGGAGATCCCCGAGGTGGCCGCCAGAGCCGCCCGGGAACCCCGCGCCGAGCCCGGCGACAGGCCGGCATCGGCCCGCCGGGAGAGTGCCGCGGCCGGTGTCCCGCTCGGCGAGCACCCCCGCACCCGCGAGGCGCGGCCAGGCATGACAAGGCTCTTCGTCGGCGCCGGCCGCGCGACAGGCGTGCGACCCCAGGACCTCGTCGGGGCCATCGCCGGGGAGACCCGGCTGTCCGGGCGGGACGTCGGCGCCATCGAGATCACGCAGAACTTCTCCCTCGTCGAGGTGCCCGAGGCGTCCGCCGACGCGGTCGTGGCGGCGCTGCGGGGCAGCAGCATCAAGGGGAAGAAGACGATGGTACGGCGCGAGCGCGCGGACACCGCGAGCCGCCGGGCCGCCTCCCCCCGCTGACCCCGCTGACCGCGCTGACCGCGCCGACCCCGCTGAGGGCGAAGGTGCAGCGCTGGCGGGCGCAGCGTCAGGCGGCGACGGAGCTGAGCAGGACCTGCAGCTCGGTGACCATGTGCTCGGCGAGGTCGTCGAGGTCCGGCACCAGCTCGCGGCAGGCGATCAACCCGAGGTGCAGCCCGTCGCCATAGCTCATGACCGTGATGTTGAGTCCCTGCCCGTCGCTGATCGCCGACAGCGGGTAGTAGGCCAGCAACCGCGCCCCCGCGTAGTAGAGCGGCACGGTCGGCCCCGGCACGTTGGAGATCATGAGGTTGAAGGGGCTCAGCCACTCGAGCAGCCGCAGCCGGGCATTCAGCCTGGCGGCCTGGCCGGCGAGCGCCGGCATGGCGAACTCCGTCACGTCGGACAGCAGATCGGCGGGCAGCGCCCCGTGCTGCTCCTTCGCCGCCCGCATCGCCTCGTGCACCTGGCGCATGCGCTCGGCGGGATCCTCGAGGTTCGTGGGCAGCGGCGCGATCATCGTGGACACGCGGTTGCCGAGGGCGCCCTTCTGCGCCTCCGTGCGCACCGACACCGGGATCGCGGCGATGACCGGCCCCTCGGGAAGAGCGCGGTGGTCTTCGAGCCAACGTCGCAGCGCACCGGCGCAGAGCGCCATGACGACGTCGTTCACGGTCACCCCGGCGACATTCTTCACTTTCTTGACGTCCGCCATCGGCAGCGTGCGGAAGGCCCACCGGCGGTGGGGAGAAACATTGCGGTTGAAGGGGAGCCGTGGCGCCCGAAGTGACGTCTGCGACAGCACGGCGCTCTGACCGCGCCGGAAGACCCGGCCCACGACGGGCAGCCGCGGCAGGCTCACACCGGACAGCAGCGTGGGCACCGAGCGCACCAGCGAGTTGGCAACTCGCACCGCCCGCGCGGGGTGGCCCGCGAGCGTGACCGCACTGCGGGCCAGGAGCCCCATCGGGCTGGGTACGTCGTCGCATTCCCACGGCGGCGCCGGCGGCATGTCGCGGCCGTCGGGGCTGGTGTCGAGCAGCGCCGCCAGCAGATCGTTGCCGGAAACCCCGTCGATGGCCGCGTGATGCACCTTCGTGTAGACCGCTATGCGGCCACCGGACAGGCCCGAGATCAGATAGAGCTCCCACAGCGGTCGGCTGCGGTCCAGCGGGCGGGAGTGCAAGCGCGCGGCCTGCTCGGTGAGCTGCCGGTCACCACCCGGCTCGGGCAGCGCCAGCTCGCGCACGTGATATTCGATGTCGAAGTCGGGATCCTCGACCCAGTAGGGCTGGTCGAAGCCGAAGGGCACCGTGGCAAGCCGGCGGCGAAACGGCGGCACCAGATGCAGCCGCGAGCCGATCACCGCGGTGATGCGCTCTAGCGTCAGCGGCTCGGCGGCCGTGTCCGGGTCGAGGACGCACACGCTGCCCACATGGCCGTAGACCGACGGCGTCTCCATCGCGAGGAACGCCGCGTCGAGTCCCTTGAGCTGCTGCACGGACACCACCTCCTCACGGCCCACGCCGTCGTGGGACCGGACCCACCCTCCCATCCCGCCGCAGGAACGGCGGGACCGGCAACCGCCCCCGCCCTGGGAGCGCGCGGCGGACTCCGGACGCTGGTCGGCGTGGGCACCCGTGGCGTCGGTCTCGCCCTGGCGCGGGCCAGCCGCCTGGGCTTCTCCAGCCGGATGTACAACCTGCTCGTCACCAACGTGCCGGCCCGCAAGTGCCCATCTTCTGCTGGGCCGCGAGCTCCTCGAGCTGACGCCGCTCGCCTTCCTCGCGCCGCAACACACCCTCGCCATCGCGATCATCAGCTATCACGGCGGGGTCGCCTACGGCCTGCTCGCCGACGCCGACGCCGACGCCGACGCCTGCCTCCCGGCTCGCCGACATGCTGTCCGAGGCGCTGGCCGAGCTGGTCGCGAGCGCCCGCGCGATCCCGGGTTAGGTTCGCGGCATGCGCTCCCGCCACCTCGGATCCAGCGGCCTGAAGGTCTCCGAGATCGCCTACGGCAACTGGTTGACGCACGGTTCCCAGGTGGAGGAAGACGCCGCCCTGGCGTGCGTGCGGCGGGCCCTCGACGAGGGCATCACGACGTTCGACACTGCCGACGTCTACGCCGACACCCGCGCGGAGACGGTCCTCGGCAAGGCGCTCGCCGGCGAGCGACGCGAGTCGCTGGAGATCTGCACGAAGGTGTACGGCGGGACCGGCCCGAAGGGTCCCAACGACTCCGGGCTGTCGCGCAAGCACATCCGCGAGGCCATCGCGGGGTCGTTGCAGCGGTTGGGGACGGACTATGTCGACCTTTACCAGGCGCACCGCTACGACCACGAGACCCCCCTGGAGGAGACGATGGAGGCCTTCGCCGACGTCGTGCACTCGGGACAGGTGCACTACATCGGGGTCTCCGAGTGGACGGCGGAGCAGGTCATGGCTGGCCACGCCCTCGCGCGTGAGCTGCACATCCCCTTCGTGTCGAACCAGCCGCAATATTCGATGCTCTGGCGGGTCATCGAGCGCGACGTCGTACCCAGGTGCATCGAGCTCGGCATCGGACAGGTCGTGTGGTCGCCGCTCGCACAGGGGGTCCTGACGGGGAAATACCAAGCGGGGCAGCCGCTTCCGCAAGGCACCCGTGCCACCGACGACAAGGGTGGCGCCGACATGGTGCGGCGGTGGCTGCGTGACGACGTGCTCACCGCCGTCGCCGCGTTGCGGCCGCTGGCCCGGCAGGCGGGCCTGTCGATGGCCCAGCTCGCCGTCGCGTGGGTGCTGCAGAACGACGGCGTGTCTGCGGCAATCATCGGGGCGAGCCGCCCCGACCAGGTCACCGACAACGCCGCGGCCGCCGGGGTGCGCCTCGATGCCGACCTGCTCGCCGCCATCGACGCGGCGCTCGCCGGGGTGGTCGAGCGCGACGCCTCGTTGACCAACAGGCAGTCCCCGGCGACCCACTCCTGACGGGGTGAGCGGCGAGGCCCCGGGTTGGCGCCTCGCCACCCGGGTCGCTGCCGGGTGGCGTCGCCTCCGCGCCGCGTCAGGCCCCTCGCACCCGCTGCGCGGCCTGGAGTCGCAGCGCCTCCAGGGACTCCCGCTGCCGGTCGGCGCGCGCGATCAGCTCGTCGAGCCGCCCGGCATCCAGTCGCGGCTCGTCGGCCGCCCAGGTGCGCAGCGTCCGCCAGCCGGCGCCCTTGCCGACCACGCCCAGGGTCAGGCCCTCGAGTTCGACGAGGTCCGACAGGGGCGAGCGCCGGAACAGATTCCCATTGGGCTTGAGGCGGCCGACCTTCTCGACCGCCCACCCGCCGACGACCTTGTAGCGGCGGACCCCCACCCCTAGCGTGGCGAGCACTTCCAGCAGGGACTCCCGGTCGGCGGCGACCTCGGCGGTCAGCCGTTCGAGCTCGGGTCCGGCCGGCTTCCCGCGGAAGTTCCCGGCGGCCCGGCGGAAGAACTCCAGGCCGGCCGTCGCGCCCGCGAGGTGGTCGTTGAGATAGATGCCCCGCAGGGCCTCGGTCGTTGGCATGCGCCCGTCCTACCCCGCCGGGGACCCGCCATGGACCCGCGCGAGCGCCCGGCACGGTCGCGGCGGGGACGCATCCGTCGGGACGCCACACTGGGTGGATGGGCAGACGGGGAGCGCGCCGACCGTCCGGGTCCGCGCCGTGCCCGTGCGGCCTCGGGCCGGCGTACCCCGATTGCTGCGGTCGCCTGCACGCCGGACCCGGGTACGCCGCCACCGCGGAGCAGTTGATGCGCTCTCGTTACAGCGCCTTCGCAGTGCAGGACGAGGCGCACCTGCTCCGCACCTGGCACCCGCGGACCCGGCCGGTGCGGGTGAGCTTCGACCCCGACGAGCACTGGGTGGGGCTGGAGATCGTCGGTACGACGGGCGGCGGGCTCGTCGACAGCACCGGCTCGGTCGAGTTCCGCGCGACCCACAGCCGGGGGGCCGGGCCAGAAGTGCTGCACGAGGACAGCCACTTCGTGCGCATGGACGGCGCCTGGTTCTACCTCGGCCCGGTCGCGCCCGGGCGGGAGAGCGGCGCGGCAGGCGCGGCCGGGCAGTGATCGGGCCGGGCAGTGACCCGCGTGGCGAGCGCCGTCAGCCGCCGGCGATGGACGCGAGGACCTCGACGAGCGCTCCGTCATCGAGGGCCGTAGTGAGGCCCTGGCCGCGGCGGACGTCGGAGCCGTCGACATAGACATTGACGTAGCGCCGCAGCACCCCGGCCTCGTCCCGCAGCCGCCGCTCCAGGGCCGGCGCGCGGCGCACCATCTCGTCCAGGGCGTCGGCCAGCGTGCCTGCCCCCATGTCGAGGCGCAGCCGGCGCTCGCAGCCGGCCGCCTCGGCGAGGCTGGCGGGCAGCCGCACCTGCACGCTCACGGCAGGACGGCGGCGCGCAACGACAACACGTCGGGCAAGTGCGCTGCCACCAGGTGAAAGCCGTCCCCCTCGTCGGCGCTGGCATAGACGCAGCCGTCGCGGGTGCCGACATAGACGCCGGTGACCTCGGCCGTGTCCACGCAGGCCGCGTCCCGCAGGACCGTCGTCCAGCACCGATCAGGAAGCCCGGATCGGCTCTCGCTCCAGGTCTTTCCCCCGTCGCGGGTGCGGTGCACACGCAGGCTCCCGTCGGGCGGGACGTGCTCGCTCTCGGATCGGATCGGGACGACCCAGGCCGTGTCCGGGGTGTGGGGCGACGTCAGCATCGAGAAGCCGAAGTCGCTGGGCAGCCCTGCCGCGATGGACGTCCACGTGCCGCCGCCGTCGTCGCTGCGATAGACGCCGTGGTGGTTCTGGGCAAAGAAGCGTCCGCCCGCGGCCGCGTCCGGCGCGACCTTGTGCACGCACTGACCGAACTCCGGGTCAGGGTCGGGCAGGAAGGAGGCTGCGATCCCCCGGTTGTGCGGAGCCCACCTGGAGCGCCCGTCGTCACTGGCATAGACGCCGCCGGCGCTCATGGCGACGAGGACCCGGTCGGACGCGGGGTCGGGCAGCACGGTGTGGACGGCGGCCCCGCCGGCGCCGGGCTGCCACTCCGGCCGGTGCGGGTGGTCCCACAGGCCGCGCACGAGCGCGAAACTGCGCCCGCCGTCCTCGCTGCGCCACAGGGAGGTCGGCTCGCAGCCGGCCCAGACCACGTCCTGGCGCTCGGCGCTGTCGGGCTGCAGCTGCCACACCCGCGCGAGAGCCGCGCGGGTGTCCGCCGGAAAGCGGATGGCTCCCTGCTCGGTCTCCTGCCAGGACACGGCGAGATCGTCGGACCAGGTGACGCCGGGACCCCAGTGCTCGCTGCGCGAGGAGGCGAGGAGCCGCGGCGGCGTACGACGCGTGTCGACGGCGACCGCGGCGACTTCCTGCATGAGCAGGTGCGGGCCCTCGATGGACCACTCGGTCCGGTCGTCGCTCCGCGCGAGCCACAGCCCCTTCCGGGTGCCGATGGCAAGCAGGACAGTCATGGCACTCCCCCGAGTCGCGCCGATCGCAGGACGTCGCGCCTGCGGCCTCACACGCTAGCGACGGTGCGGTGGTCAAGGTGGTCACACGCGCGGTGCGGGAGGATGCGCGGGTGCTCCTCCCCGCTGGCTCCCGGCTCCCGGCGCGCGCCCGTCAGCCGCTGCGTTGGGCCCTGGAGCAGGGGCTGCCGACGATGGCCGTGCGCCGGGCGGCCCGTGGGGGTGACCTGCAGGCCCGGCTGATCGTCGACCCCGGAGCCCGCCGCGACCCCTATCCCACCCTCGATGCGTTGCGGGCGCGCGGACCCCTTGTGCGGGGGCGACTGTCCTGGGCGAGCGCCACCCACGCCACCTGCCGAGAAGTGCTGCGCAGCGACGACTTTGTCGTCGGGGCGGTCGGTGACTTCCTCCCCGGCCCGCTCGCCCCTCTCGGTCGGTGGGCGCGGGTCGGGGCGGCGCTCGGGCCGCTGGACCCGCCGTCCCTGCTGGCGAGCAACCCGCCGGAGCACAGCCGCTATCGCCGCCTGGTCTCCTCGGTCTTCACGGCCCGGGCCGTCGAGGCCCTGCGGGGCACGGTCGAGCGCGTTGCGACGGGCCTGCTCGACGACCTCGAGCGCGCGGGCCGTGCCGGGGCGGTCGACCTGGTCGCGGGTTACGCGACGCTGCTGCCCGTCACCGTCATCGCTGAGATTCTCGGCGTACCGCCGGCAGAGCGCGCCCGCGTGCTCGCCTTCGGGGAGGCGGCCGCACCCAGCCTCGATCTGGGTCTGTCGTGGCGGGAGGCCCGTCGCGTGGACGCCGCGTTGCGGGGCTTCGAGGCGTGGCTCGGGGAGCACATCGCCCGGCTGCGGGTGGCGCCCGGCGAGGACCTGCTCAGCCAGCTTGTAGCGGCCGAGGACGAGGGCCGGCCGCTCACCGACACCGAGCTCAAGGCCACCGCCGGGCTGTTGCTGGCGGCCGGCTTCGAGACGACCGTCAACCTGCTGGGCAACGGCGTCGACCTCCTCCTGCGACACCGCCAGCAGCGCGACCGGCTGCTGGCCGGCGAGGGTGGATGGGCGGCCGCAGTCGAGGAGGTGCTGCGCGTGGAGTCGCCCGTGCAGCTCACCGCGCGCAGCGTCGCCCGCGACACGACCATCGCCGGACAACCGCTGCGGCGCGGTGACTTCGTCGCCACGATGCTCGCCGGCGCCAACCGCGACCCCGACGTCTTCGCCGACCCGCACGCGTTCGACGTGGGCCGGCCGAACGCGCGCGAGCACCTGTCCTTCAGCGGTGGCAGGCACTTCTGCCTCGGGGCGGCGTTGGCCCGCGTCGAGGGGGAGGTGGGGCTCGGACTGCTGCACGAGCGCTTCCCCCGGCTGGAGCGGGCGGGAGAAGCCAGGCGCCGCGGCACCCGGGTCCTGCGCGGCTGGTCGCGCCTGCCGGTGTCCCTGGGGAGTTCCAGCGGTGGTGGTGCTGTCGCTAGAGCCGGCTCAGGTAATGCCCCAGCAGCGGATCTGTGAAGACGTAGTCGCCACGACCCAGGCGCTCGACGATGCCGACGTCGAGCAGGCACGCGAGGGCGGTGTCGACACGCTGGCGCGACTGTGACCCGCTGTAGGGGCGTTGGCGGCGGGCGAGCCTCTTGGCGGTCTCGAGCGTCGCGCTGCCGAGGTCGCGCAGCCGTTCCGTCTCGCTCTGGTGACCGGCGCTGTCGGCGGCCAGCGCGGCGTAGAAGCCCTCGTCGACGGCGGCAAGGTCCAGCTCGCGCGACCCGCGCGCGAGCAGCGCCAGGTGTGCCTGTTGAGCAAGCAGCATCGTCGAGCGCGCGTGGCCGCCCGTGCGCTCCAGCAGCGACTCGAGCGCGCCGGGTACGACGGCGACCGCGTCCTCGGCGTACCGATCGGAAAGGCCCTGCGTCCAGGCCAGGTCATCGACGAGCGGCAGGCGGACCGTCTCGCCGTACCGGAAAAACGCCCGGTGCTGCGGCGTGAAGAGGTCGTTCATGAGGTGGTCGACGCTGCCGGTGAACAGCGTCGTGACACGGGGTGAGTCCTGCAGCACGGCTCGCATGCGCTTGGTCAGGGCGTCCGGGTCACCGAACGGCTTGCGCGGATGGGCAACCTCCTGGAACTCGTCCAGGAAGAGCACCAGCTGCACGTCGTCCTTCTCCGCGATGCGCTGCGGCAACGCGAGCGCATAGTCGAGCGAGCGCTCCGGGTCCCGAGCCGCCAGTGCTGGACTGAAGGCGACCTCCACGTCCTGCCCGAGCTCGGCCTGCAGCGAGCTGCTGAGGCTCACGCCAGCCAGGCCACGCGCGGCCCTGCCGGCGGACCGCAGCCGGCGGGATCCCCGGGCCAGCAGCCCGCGGTTGGCCACGCACGCGGCGACGAGCTCGGCGGCCAGCTCCGCAGGGGTTGCGAGGGCGAAGAGGTCCAGGCTCGCGACGTAGGTGCCACGCTCGGCGAGGTCGGTGAGCGCTGCTCGACAGACGGAGGTTTTGCCGGTCCGACGTGGTCCGAGCACAACCTGGTTGACACCGTTGTGCAGGGAGGTCTGCAGTCTCGCCACGTCGTGCTGCCGCCCGATGAGCCGCTCCGGTGCCACCGGGGCGTCCGTCTGGAACAGTTCGCGGCTCCTGGGCCGAGCCACCGCATACCTGCTCACGCAGGTAACATACCTCCCACCGCAAGCACGACGCTGACGCCAAAAACGACCGTCAAGCCTTCTCACGAGGGGTACGTCGCCGCGGTGGTCGCCCTGCGCGCCGGATTTCACGGAGCACCGACGCCCGCCAGCCGCGCAGGCTCCGGCCCTGGACCCGGTTGTGGGGATGACGGGACTGCGGCGCCTGCGACGGGCGGCCCCGCACGACCAGCGCGACGGTGACGACGATGCCCAGGACGACCGCGGCGCCGAGCAGGACGGCCACGAAGTCGAGCACGTGGACGGCCATGCCTCGAGGATGCCGGGCCGGCGGTGCACCAAGGGCGGCTGGCCGGAAGTTCAGCCCAGCAGCGCGGTGAACCCGGCGCGCAGCAGGTCGGGCAGCGGGGCCGGGACCCCCTCCCGGCGATGGACGACGACGACCTCGGCCAGCGCCACGCAGGCCTCGCCCTGCCAGGCGGCCTGCCGCTCCGTGATGGAGGTGCGCCCGACGGCGTGCACGCGCAGCCGCAGGTGCAGCGGCGTACCGAAGTGGGTCTCGGCGAGGTAGTCAATCGCCACCCGGGCGATGAGGAACGTCGATCCCTCCTGCCAGGCGCCGCGTGCGCGCAGCTCGGTGTGGGCGGCCACTCGGCCCTGCTCGAAGTAGCGGCCCAATGCGACGTTGTTGACATGCCGGTTGGTGTCGAGGTCGCCGAACATCACCGTCAGATCAATGCCGGGCCCGGGATAGCTGTCCCGCTCCAGCCGCTCCTGCTCCCACCTGGTCGCCACGGACGGTCACCGTAGGCGTCGGCCTGCCGACCCGCCGCTGCGCGGTGGCTGGCTTGCGGGTCGGGGACTGCGCAACGGTCAGCGGAAGGGCAAGAAGGGCACGGTTGCGGCCACGTGGTCCCAGCGCCGATCCCCGCCCGTCACCGGCAGTCGCTGTTCAAATGGCGCCAGAGGCGACTAAAGATTCCTGGCTCGGCTCGCTGTTCACAGCGCGATGTGCTGTATCGCGGAATTGTTTGGGTGAGGAGCCGACCACGCGGCGAAACGCGGTGCTGAACGCGCTCGCGGTGCAGTTGCGACCTGGTTTTTGAAGGATGCGGCGAACGCCGAGCGTGACATACAGCTGATGCTGGCGAGCTCTTTGAGTGTCCAACGGTGCGCCACATCTGCGTGCATGGCGCGAAGTGCGGCACCGATGCCGTCGTCGCTGAGTGCTCCCAGCCAGCCGGTCGGCCGACCCGCTTGGTCGGCGTGGGCGCGGAGCATGTGGACGAACAGGATGTGCGCGAGATGGTCCAGGACCAGAGAGCCGCCGACGGCGGTGGTCTCGACCTCGGTGACCAGCAGTTCGCTCAGGTGTGCCAGGAGTGTACCTCGAGGATCTGCGGCATGGACGTGCACAAGCGGCGGCAGAATATCGATCAATATCCGGCCGCGGTTCGGCCGGTGGCCGCCCGGTGGGCTATGACGTGGAGTCCTACCAGGGACGCAACGTGGTGGAACGCTCCTACGAGAAGCTCAAGCAGTGGCGTGGCCTGGCCACCCAGCTACGACAAACTCGCCGTCATCTTCCGCGGCGGCGCGGTCCTCCGCGCAATCACCCTCTGGGTGAAAGACTTAGCTTAGGGGACACGGCCTAGTCGGGGTCCTCGCCGCCACTCGTGCTAGTCGCTCGGTCATCTCGGGCTGAGGTCCCGCCGCCGGTCGCGCAGCTGCCCGGTTGCCGGGTTCCCCGCCCACGCCTGACAGCCTTCTCCACACAGCCGCGTGACCAGCAGTGGTGCGACGACCGCTGAAATCCGCCCCGTCACCCTGGGGCCAGTTCCAGTGATAGAACCAGCCAGCCAAGCTGGCTCTCACCCTCGGGAGGCTCGTCGCGACAGCCGTGACCCTGGTGCGCCAGGAGGGTCTGTCACGGGTGAGAATTCGCGTGCACGTCGCCGAGAACGACACAGGACCGGCGTCGCTCTACGTCTATTTCCGCAACACCGCGGCGTCTAACGCCAGCTCGCCTTCCCTCGCTCGCCTTCTTTGACCTGTGGTTGCTGGATCCGGCGAAGCGCCTAATCTGGCGACTGGATACCCCGGCATGGTGCGACGCTGCGACGTACCTCAAAGAAGCGCGCGGCCGTGGGCGCCGGTTATGGTCGCCAGGCGCAGTTTGGTCTCGTCTTCGGAGCCGGGCTCCGCGGTGAGGATCACGACCTTCAGGTCGGAGTCGCCGTCGCTCAAGGTGTCACAGTCGACCGTGATCGGACCCACCGTAGGGTGGTCGACGATCTTGCGGTCCTCCCGATGGGCGCCGACCGCGGCGGAGGCCCAGAGTTCGGCGAAACGCTGGTTCCCTGAATTGAGTGCCTCGATCAGGTTGCCCAGACGCTTGTCGTGCGGAAACCGGCCGGTGGCGCGACGCAGGTCGGAAACGATGGCGGCCTCAACGACGTCGCCGGCGAGCGAGGTCACCGGCCATAGCGCCAGACACGCAGGCTCGTTCGAGACCGGGAAACGGTCGAGCGCGAAGTTCCGTCGCGCGCTCGGAGTCGACGAGGGATCACCGAGGAGCGCCGCCCAGGCGCGGTTCCACCAGACCAATTGCCAGTCAGCGGCGAAGACCGCGGCAGCGGAGTCCCCGACCCGGCCCAGGAGCCGTTGGAGGCCGGGCGGGATGTGGTCGGAGATCTGCCCGTCGGACGGTGGCACCAGTCCCGCCAGCCGGTACAGGTGGTCCCGTTCGGGACTGGTGAGCCGCAGGGCACGCGCGAGCGAAGCGGCCACTGGGGCGGACGGAGACGTTGAACGGCCCTGCTCCAGGCGAACCAGGTAGTCGAAGGAAATGCCGGAGAGCTCGGCGAGCTCCTCCCGGCGGAGTCCTGGCGTCCGTCGCGCCCACCCACTGGGTAGGCCTGCTGCGGCCGGGGAGAGGCGATCGCGCCAGGCGCGCAACGTCGACCCCAGTTCCACGATGAGGAGGGTCATGAACCGAGTCTGCCGCGCCGGTGGGCACTGTGGGTGGTAACGCCGTTCCTACCGCCGCGCTGTCTCTGGTGCGCGTTCGGGATCGGGTCCACAGTCCTCGTAGCGGTTCGGTGCGCTCGACACGAGCGGTCGGGCCGTCGGTATCCACTGACAACCTTTGAGGAGAACATCATGTCGACGACCGAAATCACGATTGCCCGTCTACTCGACGAGGCCTCCATCCGGGACGCGACGGCCCGTTTCGCCGACGCCGCGACCCGAGGCGACCTGGGCGCGCTGCGCGCGACGCTGGCCGAGCACGCCGAGTGGTCCATAGGAGACCAAGTGCATGACGTGGGCGCCGACGCCGTCGTCGCCAGGTTCACCCAGCTCCGGGAACACATGGAGTTCTTCGTCCAGTTCGCGGTGCAGGGGCCGATCGACATCGACGGGGACGAGGCGACCACGAGCTGCATCGTCCACGAAGCCGCACGCGGGGCCGGTGAGTCCTACTACCGGAACCACTGCGTCGTCTACGACCGACTGATCCGCTCGGGGACTGGTTGGGTCTTCACCAACCGCGCCTTCCGATACCTGTGGCTCGACACCTCACCGTTCACCGGCGACAGCTTCCAGCTCCCCGCCACCGTCACCGCCTCCTAGCCCGGGAGCGCCCCCGGTCTGTCGCCTCTGACCGTCCTGCCTTCTGGTCCGGATCAGAGGCGGCAGAGCCGCCGGGGCTCTGCCAGGCGGCCGGTTCACCCACCAGACCCGTCCCGTCACCTCGACGCCGAAAGCGTCACCGCTTAACCGAAGTATTGGAGAGTGATGAGCATGTTCTCTTTGTCACCGGAATTACCGGGCGCGCCGGAGGCGCCGCCGCGGAGCAACTGTTGAACGAGGGGCACACCGTACGGGCTCTCGTCCGCGACGACGTCAAGGCCGCGAGATGGTTAGAACAAGGAGTGGATGTCAGGCAAGGAGAACTTACCGACGGGACGGCGTTCGCCGCCGCCCTCGAAGGGGTCGACGGGGCCTTCGTCATGCAGCCGACTCCCATTGGTGTCACACCGGACTTCGGCGAGGCCAGGGCTCTCAACGCTGGCCTGCGCGACGCCCTGCGGCAGTCGCCCCCACCGCGCGTGGTGGCCCTGTCCTCGGTGGGCTCGGAGCAGACACGCGGCCTCGGGAACATCACCCAAACGCACCTGATGGAGGAGGTGTTAGGCGACCTGCCGTGCTCAACCGCTCTCGTTCGAGCTGGGGGTTTCATCGAGAACAACCTCGGCGCGCTAGGCCGGGCGCAGACCGATGGAGTCTTCGACAGCTTCTTGCAGCCGACCAACGTCGCCTTCCCCATGGTCGCGACAAAGGACATCGGCCAACAGGTCGCCCGGTTGCTCCTGAGCGACTGGAACGGGACGAAGGTCGTTGAGCTCGGCTCCCTCGTCAGCCCGGACGACCTCGCCCGCGCGATGGGCGAGGTGCTGGGCCGCGACGTGCGGGCCAGCGCGATCCCGCGCGAGGAGTGGGAGACGCGGCTGTTGAACATGGGGCTACCCGCCGACACGATCGGCCCTTGGACGGAGATGCAGGACGGCTTCAACTCAGGCTTGATCCACTTTGGTGTGCCCGGCACGGAGGCTGTCTCCGGCACAACGACCCCCACCCAGGTGTTCGCGCAGGCGCGGCGGACGCGAGACCCAGGACAGGCCGACCGATCCTGACCTGATCCCTGATCTAACGAGGCTCCGCCTCGGACCGTCGAGCTGCGCCTGCTGACCGGTGCTGACCTGCAGGGAGTCTGGGGTGCAGGCTGGACGACGGTCGGTGTCGGGTGGGGAGGTGGCGGTTATGACGGCGGGT
>JAABUT010002359.1_pt1 | contig 18503 bp, 18 predicted proteins | sample 5559281 | NCBI WGS metagenome assembly JAABUT01 (sample SAMN10711880, study PRJNA513359) | rock metagenome | isolation source: Antarctica rocks | place: Antarctica: Victoria Land, Ricker Hills nord | collected 2016-01-04 | reverse complement strand
GACAAAGATCCGCCAGTTCATCAACGGCTGGAACCCACGCCGGCACCCATTCATCTGGACAAAGACCCCAGACGACATCCTCACCAAGATCAAACGTAAACAAACCTCAACGACAAGCCACTAGTGGCTTGTAGCGGTCCGGCCCTCTATCTCGCGGCCTTGGTGCTGTTCGCTGGCGCACGAGCCGAGGTGTTGTTACCGGTGCGTTGTTGCGGTTATTAACGGATGGAACACTTGCTGCCACCCGTTTGCCTGGCCCAACCCGCCGACCAGGTCCTCGACAAGGTCACGCGCAACGGAACTCGCTCACAAGCCACTAGTTGGCGACGAAATCGCCGAAGTATCGGCGACCGTCCCCAGTCTTGCGACACCCGTCAACACCGGTCACCTGGTAGCCGTAGTGTCGGTAGAGGGTGATGGAGTTGGTGAGATTGGTCCGACAGTTGCTCAGAGTGGCACCGTAGACATACACCGTCCCGTCACCGCCCGCGATAGCGGGAGTGGCGCCGAGAGCGGCGCTGGCGCCAACAACGGCGATGAAACACGCGGTACTCAGGAAACGGCGCAAGTTATTCGACATGACCGGTGCTCCTCGAGGCTCAAGGCGTAAGCGCGATGCTTGGCCACCCATTATCCACCAGAGCATAAGCAGTCAGACGTTTGCCGGGTCGCGCGGGGATCGGGGTACGAGGGCCGCGGTGCGATGTCAGGCCACGACCGGCCCGCTTGCCCACCGTCGTCGAAACCATCAGCGCGGCTACCCGTTGATCGGGCGCGCCATCCCTGGGCGAGAAACCTGACGGCCATAGCTGACATAGCTAAGTCCTCAGGTCTACCAGTTTTCGGCAATCACTTGCCTGAGCCTCGCAGTCCAACGGTGTGACCACGTGAAGGTTGTAGTCGCTCGTCCATCCGCGCGGCTTCGAACCTGTCGTTCGGCCGCGGCCCAGTCGCAATGGCCAAGCTGGACACAGCGACCGGAGCGGAGGCCGCCCGCAGCGAAGCGAGGACGGCTGCAGCGCAGGGAGCGTCGCGGCGCGAAGCGCCGCGCTTGAACCAGTAAGGAAGAGTCTCACCACATCGACGTGTCGCCATTTGTCCTGTTGCAGGTGATGCTTGACAGTCCTGTCTCAACAGATGCTTGACAGTCGAGTGTCAAGCACGCTTCTCGCTCGGCCGGTTCGGTGGTCAGTGTTCGAGCAAGGGTCGAACGCACGGGGTTTCGATGCGGACGTCGGTGACCGAGCCCGCGCCCGGGATGCCGCATGCGTGGACGTGGATGTGTGGCAGCAGGACGGCCGTGACCGCGGCGAGATGCTCCGGTCGTTGTTGCAGGCGTTCTCCCGGGAAGCGGCCCGCAGGGTGCAAGGATGGCCGATGTGGCTACCGCCGACTACAAGCGACTGCTCACCGAGGCGTACGACCTCGACAAGCCCGAGGCGCCGAAGCGTGAGCTTGAACGATGGATGGAATACGCACAGGCTGGGGGCGGATCCGTGCTTGAGGTCATGTGCGGTTCGGGTCGTTTCCTCGTGCCGCTCGCCGTCGCGGGCGTCGACATCGACGGCACGGACGCGTCGGACGACATGTTGACGGCCTGCTCGAGGAAGTGTGTCGAGCAGAGAGTGTCGCCGGGGTTGCACCACCAGCTCGCGCAGGATCTCGACCTGCAGCGCCGATACGCATTGGCGTTCGTCGCGGCCGGCTCGTTCGGTCTGCTCGTGGATGAGCACGGCTACCGGCAGACCCTGCGCAGACTGTTCGAGCACCTCGAACCCGGAGGTCTTCTCGTTATCGACGTCGAGACGACGATCGGTGCGCCGCGTCACAGTGGCCGCTGGGTCGGGCGTTGGTGGAACCGTCCCGACGGCGCCCTCATCGTCTCGCGGGATCTCGGGCGCTACGACCCGCAGACACGCGTCGAGGAAGGGCTCGGTATCTACGAGTTGTGGGTCGAGGGTCAGCTTGTCGAGTCCGAGCTGAATAACTGGGTCAGACGCTTCTGGACAGCCGACGAACTCGAGCACGAACTGCAGCTCGCCGGCTTCGCCGATATCGCGATCGCGTCTGTCTTCGACGACGCCGTGGTCCTCGCAGAGGCGCATCGACCTCGCTAGGCCCGGACGGCCATTAGCGCACGCTGCTGTCGCTGCAGCGAGGGAGGCGGGACCAGCCCGGCGTCGAGCCGAGGGTCAAGGCGGGTTGATCGAGGGTCTCATTCCTCGACGCACGGTCCAGCGGAACCGACCGGGCACCAAGCCTCAGATCTCCAACCAGCCGTTCCGCGTGACCTGAGACCGAACCGTGACTCGCTTAAGACACGAGGGTGGGCTCGCATGCACTGATCGGGTGCACGCGTCGGTCCCGTCTGTCAGGCTCAGCGGTATGGATGCGAGCATCGGGACTCGGATCGCGACGTACCGCCGACGTCGCGGGCTTAGCCAGGCTGCGCTCGCGGGCCTGGTCGGGCTGTCGGTCTCGTGGCTGTCGCAGGTCGAGCGCGGCGTCCGGTCAGTCGACCGGCTGTCTGTCCTCCTCGACCTCGCCCAAGTCCTCCACGTCGACGTCGAGGCGTTGACCGGTCGTCCGTGGGAGTACTCCCCGAACGGCGGCTCCGCATCCTCGGACCTGGACGGGATCCGCGACGCGGTCCTGTCCTACAGCGAGTTGGTGCCCAGCAGTGCCGCTGCCGGCTCTCGATCGAGGGCGAACCTTGGCGTTGCGGTTGAACGCGGGTTCGAGGCCTACCAGGCCGCTCGTTATGGCCAGGCGGTGCGCGAACTTCCAGCGGTCCTGCGGGCGTCAGCGACGAGCGACTGGAGCGATCGCAGTGGGTGTCGCGCTCGGATTGCGCCGTGGCGAGCTGACGGGGCTGCGGTGGGAGGACGTCGACCTGGGCGTCGGCGTGCTGCGGGTTCGGCAGACCGTGCAGCCTGGCTGGAGTACCGGGCTTGGTGACGGGGCCGCCGAAGTCGTCGCGGTCCAGGCGGACGATCCCGTTACCGGAGATCACGGTCACGACCTTGCGCCGTCATCGGGAGGCTCAGTCGGTCGAGTTGTTGAAGGCCGGTGCCCGTGGCACCGAGTCGACCCCTGTGTTCACCTCGACTGTCGGCTCGACGCTGGAGCCGCGGAATGTCTCTCGGCTATTCGATGAGCTGCAGGCCAAGGCCGGTGTTCGACGGATCCGCTTGCACGATCTGCGGCACACGTGTGCGTCGATGCTCTCCCAGGGCGTGCCGCCCCGCGTGGTGATGGATGTGCTGGGTCATTCGCAGCTGTCGATCACCATGGACATCTACGGCCATGTGATGGCGTCAGCGCTGCGCGATGCTGCGGACGGCATGGGCCGCGCATTGAGTGAGGGTGACTGCGTTGCCGTCAATGCTGCCGTAAAATCGCCTGAAGTGCCGCGGATTGAGGCTTGTTCGATTCTGTGCACACCGTCTGACCTGCACTTTCGTTGGCGCGCTCGGCAGGATTCGAACCTGCAACCTTCTGATCCGTAGTTGGAACGAATGGTCCCCGGGCGTTGCCGGGCGTCGGTTCGGGCGGACCGTTGACAGCGACACGTCGCCTGGCGTCGCCCGATGTCGTACGGCGTTGCTGTACGGGCTGCTGTCATTTGCTCCCGCTCGTCGCCAGGCCTGGGCCAAGGCGAGCGATCAAGCGCGAGCTCCGGCCGGTCACGTCGGTGGCCGGTGCCATCACTGGACGCGACTAGACACCATCGAACGTATGTTCGATACTTCGAGGACCGGTGGTCCGGCGGCTCGGGTCGGGGTCTTGCCCGGGTCGCTGGACGTCGGTCCAGCCTTCGACGAGAACGTGCCCGTAGCTGGGGGCTACGTCGGAGCCAAGCGCGTGTGAATAGCAAGCAACAGGTCCGTGTGTCGGACTCACGCTCCGTTCGTGTAGCGGCACGCTGGGCTATAGGGATCATCAGGTCAGCTTCTGGGAGGAAGCCATGCTGAATACCGTAAATATTGTCCGCTTGCTGGTCGCCCTGGTTGGCGTCGCGCTGCTGTTCGTGGGCCTGAGCGTGATCATGGGGTCGAAGCGTGCGCAGTATTCCGAGACTGCCCGTACGAGCGTGAATGCGCTGGCGGGCATCATGCTCGTCGCGTTGGGCGCCGGGTCGTTCGCGCTGGTGGCGTTCGGATCGAAGATCGTGCGCACCCTGTTCAACATCGACGGCTGAGATCGGTGCCGGCGATACGAACTGATGACGCGACACGTCGGCTGCGTGCGGTGTGGTTGGGCCCGAAGGGCAAGACGCTCGCGTTCGAGTGGACCTACGTGCAGTGGAGCTTGTGCATCCTGCTGGTTGGCCTCGGCGCCCTGATCGGATTCGCTCTGCTCGCTCCGTTCGACCGCACCTTTGCCGTCCTGGCCGGCCCGATGTGGGGCGGAGTGCTGGGTTTCTTCGCGACGCGGTGGGTGGTGTCGCAGACGAACTTTGACCAGCCACTGCGGTGGTGGCGCCGCACCCTTCGAGGCGAGTGGTCTCGCTCGGCGCGCATCCCACGTGGCCGTCAGGAGCGGGTGGCCGTCACCTCCACGGCCGAGATCGGGTCCGCTGCGGCGCGTGAACTATGGCGTCATCGCGGCACCGACGGTCCAGCTTCACTGAATGAAAGGGGACATCGCTATGAGTCGGATGGGCAAGCTCGGTAAGCAGCTGAGCGTGGCGCGGCTTGGCCGGCTGGTTGGCGGCGAGCGAGCCGCGCACCTGGACCTATCGACTCAGCAGATCGTCGGCCATCTGCAGGTGACGGGTCGCAATCTGTGGGCTTGGTACGCGTTGGGTGGTGTGCCGTGGGCGTTTACGTCTGAGGCGCAGCGGCTGCAGGTGTGGGATCAGCTCGCGAATCGGCTGGCTGGTCTTGCCGGTCATGCGATCAAGTTGCGTACGACGTCGCGTCCGTTCCCGGCGTTCGCGTTCGCGCGGGATCTGGACGCGGACAGTCCGGCACCGCTCCCCGACATCGACGAAGCGCACTCGTTCGATGCGTACCTGGCCGGTCAGCAACGTCGGCTACACACCGCGCTGTTGGACGAGAAGGTGGTGGTTCTCGGCATCCAGGTCGGTCCCGCTCCCGGCAAGGGCGTGCTGTCGTCGCTTGCCGACTCGACCGCGAGGCCGGTGGGTGAGGCGGGGAAGCTCCTCGACCGCCTCCGCGAGCTGAATGCGCACATGGCCGGTGCGGGTTTGGACGGCCGGCCGTTGTCAGCGAAGCAGATGGCGTGGCTGATGCACAGGTCGGTCGCCATCGGCATGCCGGTCTCGGTCCACGCCGGGGTTGCCGGTCAGGTGTGGGAACGCGACGATCTGTATGCGTTCACCGACCCGGTCGAGTGGATCTCCAGTCCGCTGGGGGAAACGGTGCGTGTCGACGGCCTGGTCAACGGGCAACGGATCAGCCGGCACGTCGCGGTGCTGAGCATGGGCCGGATGCCGGACCGGCTGTTCCCCGAAGACGGCCGTGACCCTTGGATGCTCGCGGCGGACAAACTGCCGTTCCCGGTGGACTGGTGCCTGTCGGGTGTGCTGATTAAGCCCAAGGAGCTCGAGTCCGCGGTCAAGTTCGAGCAGGACCGGGCGATCAACATCGACCGGCATTACCGCGAGGAACACGGCCTGGAGCCACCACCCGCAGTTGCTCGGGCTATCGCCCAAGCGCGCGACACCTACGACCAGGTCACCGACGGCGATGGCCGGTCGGCGGTGCGGTTCGCGGGTCCGATCCGGATGGCCGTCTACGCGGAGACGCGTGAGGAGTGCATGGAGCGCGCGCGGACGTTGATCGACTTCTACGGTGAGCGGCACTCGATCGAGGTTGTGCACGCGAAAGGCCAGCGGGAGACGCTGCGGGAGTTCATCCCCGGTGAGCCCTGGTCAGTCACCGGCTACCAGCGGCGGATGCCGGTCGGCTACCTCGCGGCATCGCTCCCGCACGTGTCCTCCGCGGTCGGAACGCCGACCGGCCCGTATATCGGCTACACGGTCGGCACAGCGCGGCGAGCCGTGCTGCACGACGCGCACTTCCCGATGGAGAAGCTGAACACCCCGGGCCTGGTGCCGATCGTCGCTGAACCCGGTGGTGGGAAGAGCTTCGCGATCGGCCTGCTGGCCTATCACGCCGCGCGGCGTGGCCAGCCGACCGCAATACTGGATCCGTCCGGCCCGTTGGCACGGTTGTGTGATCTGCCGGAGCTGGCGGGGTCCTCGCGGCTGTTCAACCTCACGAACGCCGATCCGGGCACGTTGTCGCCGCCGCAGCTGATCCCGGAGCCGCAGCGGCACGAGTATCCGACGGAGCAGGAGCATGTTCGGGCGGTCCGCCGGGCGGCCGCGGAGCGTCAACAGTTGTTGTTCGACACGTGCCGGATGTTGATGCCCTCGAGCGCGTTGGCAGACGCACGGACCGATCGTGGTCTGCGTAACGCTGTTCGCACTGTTGGTGGGTCGGTGACAGCGAACCCGCATCGGGTGATGACGGTCCTGCGCGCGTCGGGCGATGAGCACGACACCGAGCTGGCACGGCTGCTCGAGGACGCCGCGGAGTTCCCGTTGGGTGAGTTGATCTTTCCGACCGACGACGCTGACCTGTCGCTGGAGCGGTCGGAGGACAAGACGCTGCTGGTGATTACGATGCCGGGCCTGGTGACGCCGGATCCGAGCCTGGAGCGTCAGCAGTGGTCGACGGAGGAGCTGTACACGCTGCCGCTGCTGCATCTGGCGGCGTTCTTCACCTCGCGGTTCATCTACGCGCGGCCGATGAATCAGCGGAAGAACATCTTCCTGGATGAGAACCACTTCATGGGGTCGTGGGGATCAGGACGTGCGCTATTCGTCCGCCTGTCACGAGATTCCCGCAAGTGGGACACCGCGGTTTATGCGGCATCTCAGCACCCCGACGACGTGCTTGGGGTGGGGAAGGTGGAGGCGCTGATCGGCGGCGCGCTGGTGGGCCGGCTCGAGGACGAGGACACCGCGAAGCGTGCCGTGCGGCAGTTGCTGCGCGCACCGGAGGAGTACGCACCGGCGGTCATGCGCCTGTCCCCACGGCCCGCACCCGGTGAGCCGTTGGACCGTGCCCGGGTCGGGGAGTTCATCTACCGCGACGCCTACGGCCGGCCGGCGACGATCCGGTTCGACGCGGACTGGCACCCCGAGCTCCGGGCAGCACTGCAGACCACCCCGGGTCGGAGCCGGATCCCGGACCGGACACCCGCAAGCGGCGACGAGTTCGTCAACGAGGCCTCCCTGTTCGCACCGGGCGACACACCCCCTGGACCTCGCACCGATCGGCGGGCGGCCGCATGATCACCGCTGCCAGCGCCCGGGTACGCCGCTCGGTGGTCCGACTGGCGGTGCTGGTCGGCCTGCTGACGGTGATCCTCATCGGACAGGCCGGGCCGGCATCCGCTGCGTGTGAGGGGGATCCACCGACCCCGTCGCACCCGTACGGACTGTTGGGTCTCGGGCAGCTGGGGGCGCCGGATTGGACCAAGGTCCCCGCGACCGCACCGAACCCGTTCACCGACCCGAACGCTCGACTGGTCGACGTGTACGGCTACGGCTACCAGTGGGGAACCTACGACCTGGGCTGCGGCATCGACATCGCCCGTGACCCCTCCGCGGTCATGTTCACAAAGATCGCCAACCTGGGGTGGACACTGCCGGTCGCCGCCGCCGCGCTGCTGTCGGCGTCACGGCAGCTCGCGTCCTGGGGACCGTTCGACTTCCTCGACCCGCTGCTGTCCTCGGTCCAGTCATCGATCAAGACCGACCTCTGGCAGGTGTGGTTCCCCATCTCGCTGCTGGTCGTCGGATTGACCGTCCTCGTCAAGGCCCGGTCCGCGGCGTATGCAGCGACAGCCCAGATGCTCGGGATGGTCGCGCTGGTGGTCGCGGTGTCCGCGTTCTTCCTGCAGTACCCGGCACGAGCCGACCACCTGATCGGCGACGGGATGACCAAGATTGTGCACACCGCCTCGGCCCCGTTTGGCGCAGTCGACGCGGACGAGCAACTCAGTCGCGAAGTGCTCTACCCACAGTGGCTCGAGGGTGAGCTGGGCACGACCGACTCCCCCACCGCCACGAAGTACGGGCCCGACTTGTTGTGGGCCACGCATTACACGTGGTCGGAGGAGAAGCAGCTCCGCGCGGACCCGGGCTCGAAGGAGAAGATCGACAAGGCAAAAGCCGACAAGTTCAAGGCGACCGCGAAGGCGGTGAAGAACAGCGACCCGGGTGCGTACGCCTCCCTAACCGGGCATCGCAGCGAGTCCCGTGTTACCTCCGTCATGATGGCGTCGATGTTCGCGTGGGCGCTGGCCCTGTTCGGGATCATCGGGTTCCTGCTGCTCGCACTGGCCCAGTTGATGTGCCGCGTCTTCGTCATCGGCTTCCCCCTCGCCGGCCTGGTGGGTGTGCATCCGCGCGGGCAGTTCGTGCTCATGCGACTGTGGGGCCTGTTCACCTCCGCAGTGTTGAACGCGGTGAAATTCGGGATCGCCACCGCGCTGTTCTCGATCGTGGCCACCGGCACGTTGAAGGCACCGATCAACGGTGTCGCGAAGATGGCCGCATTGATCCTGCTGACGGTCGTCGCGCTGGTCGTCGCGCATCCAATGCGGGCGTTTAAAACCATGATCCCGGGCGCGGATCCGTACCACAGCTACGTGATGGGCGGTCTGAGGCGGGCGGCGTCGTTCGCGGTCACCAGGAGCGCGGTCGCCTCCGGTGTCGAGGCTGCTGCGGACGCCGCCCAACCTGATGAGGAGGCGGCCAGCCAACCCGTCGGCCGTCGGGCGTCGCGCAGCGAGGAAGACACGATGCCGCCGCTGCCCGCCCTGCCCGATCGACGCCAGAACATGGAAGTCACGTCCGCCCCGATCCGGCATGCACCCGCTGAACTCCCCGCCGGTCCGAGCATCTTCACCGCCGAGCCCAGCTCGGACTACGACCGGCAGCGCACCGCCGATGTCCGACCGAACCCCACTCAGGACGCGATCCCCATGCCGCCGGTCAGCGTGCCGCGGTCGTCCGAGGTGCACAGCGTCCCGGTGGTCGCCGCGTCGGCACCGGCGCTGGCGCCCGCGGCCAGAGACACGACACGTCGCGCGCCCCTCGATGCGCCGGCGCCGTCCGCACCGACGCGGTCGATACCCGACGCCGATCTCTCGGCTCCGCTGTACTCGACCCGGGTCGATCCTCGGCTCTACGCGTCCTCGGATACGACCCACGGAGAACTGCCGCTCGCCGACACCCAGGTCGATGACGACGGCCGCGAGGTCCACGTCATCTATCACCGCGACGGTCGCGATGCGCAACCAGCCTGACCGGTTCAGTGTCGACGACCGGCACCGCGTCTCCGGCGTGAATCGGATCGCTCTGGGCGTGGTCGGTGTGCTCGTGGCTCTGTTGGTGGTGGCGGTCGTCGTGACCCACCTCCGCCCGAGTCGGACCGTCCAGGGTGCGCAGCCCGCCGCCACCTCTGTCGCTGCGACGGCGCCGTCTTCGTCGTCGACAGTGTCGGCAAGCCCTTCTCCCTCGGCGACCCCGACGTCGGCGGCCGGCCCGATCGCGGGTGGCGATGTGACGGGGACGCCGGCAGCTGGTGCGGTGACGGCAACCGGGCAGTTCGTGGATGCGTGGCTCTCCCGGGGTACGGCGGCGCAGCGGCAGAAGATTCTGACGCCGGTGACCGTGCCGGCGCTGCTGACCGGACTCGTCCAGACCGATCCGACCGTGCTCCCGCAGGCTCGGCGGGACGGGTTCGCCCGTCTGCAGTCCGGTAGTTCAGTGTCCGCGATCTACCGGGTCGCTCTCACCGACGGCAACGCCGTCCTCGTCGACATGGTCCTCGACGGTGACGGCAGCTGGAAGGCCACCGCGATCCAGCCCGCCCCGGCGGGCTGACTCCCGATGCACGCCATCCTTATCCGGCTCGCCACCACCGCGGTGATGAACCGACGCGGCGGCGTCCGACCGTGGGCCATCGTCGCCCTGGTCGTCGGCGTCCTTGGCGCGGTGCTGGTGCCGGTGATCATCCCCTCGGTCGCGTTGCTGCTGATCGTGACAGCGGGCGGACAGTCGACTGTCGACCCGAACGTCATCGGCTGCGCCACGACAACAACTGTCAACGCCCGCACGGCCTCGTCGGACCAGTCAGCGACGGGCCGCAGCCAGCTCGGCGACGCGCAGATCGCCAACGCAGCCACGATCATCGCGATCGGCAACGAGTACCACGTCCCCGCCTACGGCCAGGTCATCGCGCTCGCCGCCGCGTTGCAGGAGTCCGTGCTGGTCAACGTCACCCACGCGGTAAACGCCGATTCGCTCGGTGTGTTCCAGCAACGCCCGTCCGCCGGGTGGGGCACCGCCGCTCAGATCACGAACGTCGGCCTGTCGGCTCGAGCCTTCTACGGCATCGCTGACCACACCCACAACCCCGGCCTGCTCGACGTGCCGAACTGGCAACAGCGGACCGTCGGCCAGGCGGCACAAGCAGTGCAGCGATCCGCCTACCCGACGCTGTACGCCGACGACGAGCCGCTCGCCCGCGAGCTCGTCACCGAACTCGGCTCGAGCACCGCCGGTGCCGATCAGTGCGGAACAGGCAACGCCTTGACCTGCCCGCCGACCGGTCTCGCGATCGAAGCTGAACTGACCCCCGATGCGCTGCGGGTGCTCCGGTGTCTTCATCAGCAGTTCCCGCAGATCACTGACTTCATTGGTAACTACGCTGCCCGCGGCGACTCCGACCACAACACCGGGAGGGCGGTCGACTCGATGATTCCCGGGTGGGAGACCAGCGTCGGGAACGCGCTCGGCTGGCAGATCGCCACCTGGGAACGAGCACATGCCAGTGCCCTCGGCATCAAGTACCTGATCTTCGACCAGAAGATCTGGTCGCCACAACGTGACGCGGAAGGGTGGCGTCCCTACGTCAGTCCCTACGGTGACAGCAGTCCGAGTGGACCCCACCTCAACCACGTCCACACGTCCGTCTTCGGAAACACCGCTGGCCAGTCCGACGGTTAAATCGGTGACGTCGGGCTACCGGTCAGTGGGCCGTTCGTTCTGGGCGCCGCGTTCGGAGAGTGCGGTATCCACTGGTCGAACTGCCACACCGGCCAGGACTTCGTCGTCCCCACCGGAACCCCCGTCCTCGCCGTCACCTCAGGCGTCGTGGTCGGCATCAGCAACGGCGGCCCCTACGGACGCCTCACCCGCCTCGACCACGGCAACGGCGTCCAAACCTGGTACGCCCACCAGAGCGAACAGGACGTCACCGTCGGCCAACGAGTGACGGTCGGGCAACAGATCGGCCTGTCCGGGGCGACCGGCAACGTCACCGGCCCGCACCTGCACCTCGAGGTACGCCTCGGCGGCACGCCCGTCGATCCCGTCAGATGGCTACGCGACCACGGCGTCGACCCGGCCACTCCCGGTCGATGACGATGCACACTTCAGACGTGAGCCAGCCAGACGACCCGTGGGCCAACGCCTACATCGACACCGACGGCCGCTTGCGCGACCTCAGCGACGTCCACCGCGAGTCCTACGGTCCACCGCCTCTCCCACGCCCTCCGGGGCACGTCACCGACGCGGCCAGCGTCAAGGGTCGACGCCTGATCCTCATGACCGCGGACGGACCGGTATACGACGTTCGCGCTGCCAGCGAGGTGTGGACCGACGACGCCGGACAGTGGATCGCCGTCGTCGAAGAATGGCGCTGGTACGCATGGGTGCACACCGCCGATCAGTCACGACCGAGCAGCTGCCCGCGTTCGGTTGCGCATCCAGTCCTCAACGTGTGGCTCGAGCTGTAGGCGGTCGACGGACGGCAGGCTGCCTGTGGGCGATCGACGCGGCACCCAGTGCAGGCTGCTACATGCCCCCGTCACGCACCGATCACTCGCATCAACCTGCGCCCGGGGTAGCGGTGCTCTGAGAACGCGTTCACTCGCTTATGGCCGGGTGGGATGGGGCCATGGTTTCGAAGACCGGCCAGCGGCTACGGCTCTGAAAATACTCGGGTGCTTCGGGCGTATCGTTGTACTCGAGGAGACCCCCGACCTTCTGCATTAGCACCTCGCGGACCTCGGTGGGCGTGGCGAAGAAGAACTCGCGTCGTTCGTTGACGAAGTTCACGCGTCGGTGCGTGAAGGCTTTGTGAAGTTCGTTTTCCAAAGTAACGGCGTCGTCGGAGAAGAATAGGGCGTGAGTGTCGTAGAGGAAGGGAACGGACGCGTCTCCGAGCTCGCGAACGCGGTCGCGGGGTTCTAGCCGGCGCGTCATCCCGATCTTGACGATGTTGGGACCGAGGGCACCGAGGTTGGAGATGACGTAGATGTATCCGGCTCGGATGTTCGCGGTTCGGTAGTCGTTGGCTTCGATGGCTTGCTGGATCTGCGCGAGGCGTTCTGCGAGTTCGTCCGCTGCGGCATGGTCGCCATTCGCGCGGAGCTGGTCGACGGCGGTCTCGTAGTGCGTCTTTTCCTTCTCCAGGCGCTCACGTTCGGCGGCGAGCTCTTGCTCGGCCTTGCGTTGCTCGCGGAGGAGCTCGCGTTCCTCGCGTGCCTTCTCCTTCTCCTCCTGAACCCTCATTTGGTAGTCCGCGGTGAGTTCGAGTTCCTCGACCCGCAGCTGGTGGTAACTGGGGTTGACTCGTATCTCCATTATGACGCCGAGCTTCTGGATGGAATTCATAGCACTTTCGAGCCGCTTCTTGGCAGTGGAGATGTTCCCGTTGCGAAGTGACCGGACACAGTTGTCGGCTTCGGCGTTGTAGGCACGAAGCATGAGTCTGGAGAGGTCGCCGACCATCTTGCGGCCCCTGGCCAGCGACCCGTCGAAGGTGAACAGGTCAGCGGCAAGCACCGCCTGGTTAGCTCTCACGACATCATCGATGCGCCCGTTGATGACCCCGAGCCGGGCCTTGTACGCGGCGGCGTCCTCAAGCGGGTGGTGGTAGCGGTAGATGCCTACGTCTTGGAGGATGCGCTGGTCATTGAGTTCGATGACGTCGCCACCGCCGCTGGTCTGCGCGAGGGCGGCCTCTAGGTCGGCGATGCGACGCCGGAGAGCGCTGGTGTCAGCGTCCGGTGCATGGGGCGGAGGAGGCGGCTCTGCCATCTGGACGAGTGCCTGCGCGATCGGTGATGACCCTGGAGATTCCGGCGGCAGATCCGGCACCGATGGCTGCACAATCACCTCGGTGACACCCTCGTCGGACACCGGCGGAGGCGGAAGCCCCGTGGCCCCATCGAGCGGCAGCCACAGCTGCCATCCCTCGGGCATCGTGGGCCAGGCTGGGTCAGGTTTCCACCCCACCGGAGGTACCCAGCCTTCGGGTGCCTGCGGCCACCCGTGCGGTGGATTGAACCGCATCACTGGCCGCGCTGCCTGACACCGCGACTGGTGTCGGCTGGGGCGAGGTCGATGGGCGACTTTGAAACCGCGGCCCCGAGGTGAGTCAAGGTCGCAGACGGGACGACGTTGGTGAGGTCGAAGGACGTGAACGTCTCGCGATCTGCGGCAACCACGACGAGCGGCAGGAACTCGGGCTGCCCGGTGGCCGGTGAGGTTCGGTTGACACCCACGGTGAGCGCGATCGAGCGGATCTTGCCGGCACGGTCCGCTTCGAACACTTCGTGCAGAGTGCGAATGCCGACCTGGTGGACCGCTGCGGCATAGCGATCCTTCCTGGTCTTCGCGGTCAACTGGCTAGCCGCGATCTCGTCCGTCGCCTTCACGTACCGATACTCCTTGACTGAGGGCACAGTGTATGGCTCGGGGATGCTCACCTGCAGGGCAAGTTCGCGAGTGGTGATGTCGAAGCTGTGGACGTGCTCGACGGGGAACGAGTCCGGGTATACGGAGTTCGAGAGCACTATGCCCACGTAGTCCTCGATGGCGTAGTCCAGGTCGAAGGCGAGGTCGTTGATGAACTTCGTCAGCTCGTCGTTTTGCTCGGTCGCGTCAGCTTCACGTTGTGCGCACTCACTTCGGTACGAGGCGTTGGCTTCGGCGAGCTTCGCAAGCCGCTCCGCTTCGCCCTTCTCACGAGCGGCATACGCGGCGAGATGGTCTGCATACATCTCGTTGTTGGACTCGCTCCACCGTTGGATCTGCTGCTGATGGGCGGCCCAGGCAGCGGCGGCAACCTCCGCATGCTTCTTCTTCCCGCCGAACGCGCCAGCCAGTCCCGTCGGCGCAAGAGGTTCGTGGTACGGAGGCTGCGGCGGGTAGTCCAGCGCAGGGACCGGCGGGAGCGGGATGCCAACCTCACCGGGCTCGAACGGCGGATGCTCGGCCGTGAGCTTTAGCGACTCCAAGTCCACGTAGTCGTCCGTGCCAAGCGTCCACGCCAGAAGCCCGTCAATGTCCTCGTAGGACGACGCGAGGTTCTTATTCATCGCCTCGACCTCTGCGATCCGAGACTCAACGTAGAGGCGGGCTGTCTCCCTCTGCGCTGCCGCGCGCTCGATCTCAGATGCCCAAACGGCCGCAGCCCGGGCGCGTTCGGTGGCGGCCTGTGCTTGCTCGTACTCACGGACGGCGACGTTGTACTCCCGGACGGCCTGCAGGTGCTCTTGCCGGCGGTGCTCCTCCGCCTGCTGCGCCTGATACTTCACCTGCGCGCGATAGCCCCGCTTCGCCATGACAACACCTTCCCGACCAGAATTCGCCTTCGCACAGCACCGTAGACGATGATGCGACAAATGCATCGAAAGTGCAGGGCTAGGGGCCACCGGCCCTTAGTTGTGGCGGACCTCGACGGTGAGGCTTGGCACTGAACGCCTTGGGCCTTGGCCGAACCGATCAGGACTAGTAAGACACCAACCGAGGTGTCGACAGGCTCGAACCCTCGACCCCCTGCTTGCGAAGTACGGGCTTCACCATTGATGGACAGTGTTCACGCCGTTGAGACGCCATGCCTGTCGATGGTCTGCACCTGGCGCTGGTGGCGCTGCTGTACTTCTGTGCTGTACATGCGGTGGACATGCATGACGTCATGACAATGTCGTCCGACTTGCGCGCCTGTGCGTAGTTCTTCAAGTCTTGGCGGACTCCCGGTGCAGACCCATCAGGTACCCGATATCGGCGATGGCGATTCCGGCGATCAGCGCTCGGGCGGCGATGCGACGCAGCCGGATCGCCTCGGCGGCCTTCGCGTCCGACTGCTCGCCCAACTCGACTGCATCGGTGCACAGATCCTCGAGGCCGCGGAGGCTGTATTGGACGTCGACGTCGGCGTCGCCGCCCACTAGGCGCTGAGCGACCTTCGCGCCCTGGCGAAGGGTCTCGCACTGCCCCGAGCGTCCGTCGGGCGCGCTGAGCTGCCAGTGGCCAGCGCGCGGCGTTGCGGTCACGACGACGTGGCGGCTGGGCATGTGGCGAGCGTAGGTGAGCGGCCCGTGGCCCGGAGGCGGGCTGTGGAGAAGCTCGGTCAGTCGGAGTGAGCGGTGTCTGCCTCGAGTCGCGACGTCATATTGCGTGGCCCTGCTCGTCGACGACTGAGCGCGGGTCTATGTGCGGCGGAGCAGAAGCGGCGGTAAAGAGCGGCGCCCGCTGATCGTCACGTTCAAGCACGGACGCGAAGAAGAAGTTTCTGATGAGAATGAAGGTGTTCCGAACCTCGCGGCCGGCAAGATGCTCGAGATAGGCCGACTCTTGCGACGGGACATTTAGAGGGGGCAGCGGGAGATTCTCGACCCACCTAACTTGCTTCGTGACCATCGACTCTGAAAGCCGAGGCGAGCGCACCAGCCGATTGCCGGTGGCCTCATACAACGGGCGCGCGACGTCGACAATGTCCACCACCTGGCGGAGACCATGGTGGGAGGCATTCCGTGCACCGATCGCGCCAAGGACGATCGGGCCGCCGACCGGATCGAGGTCGGGCGCTCGCTGATACTTGCCCGCCCGTCGACATAGCTCATCGAGGCTGTGGGTCCACTCGAGCGCGTCGTATGCGGCTGCAATTGCAGTTATGCGGCGTTGTCGGCCCGCGTTCACTGGCTCGCTGTCTTGCGTCGCTGGATCGGCCGCATCGATGACGACCGCTGCGAAGAGCCGTTCGAGGGCAGCCACTAGTCCCATCAGCCCGATGCCGAAAGACGTCGGGGGATCGGCTTCCCTGGGTTCGTAGATGCGCTCTCGCCACCGGCCGTACGGTGAAAAGAGGTCACCGCTAAGCATGCCCCCTACAGCTTGCTGGGGCTCAATCCACGACGGGTCGCCGGTGTCTTCATAGTCCGGGCCAACCGCCCGGGGCGGCTCAATAGGTATGCCCGTAGCGGCTACATCAGGGTTGTCCGTGGGCTGCACCTCGTCGGGGGCCAAACCGGGTGTCTCCTCGTGGCCAGATCAGCTTTCTCAATAGTCAACATGTGAGACTAAACATCGGCGGCGAAGGCCTCCGCAAGCCCTATGACCTGCGCTTCACGTGGAGCGGGTGACCGGGATCGGACCGGCATGGTCAGCTTGGTAGTAGTGCCTCACTGTCCGTGGGAGTCAAGTGGGGGCTGGTCACCTTCGCTTGAGCTGACCGGTGGCGACCGGACGAAGCCGGGTTAATGGCCCGTGAATGGCCCACTGTTCGACGTCGCTCGGCCGTGCGCAGCGGCCGCAGCTTGCCGGCCCGTATGCAGGATGCGGCCGCGTCGCGCCGCTGGCGCGGTCGCCGATGCCGTTCACTCGAATCGCGCTTCTGTTGCGTTGATCAGAGCCAGCCTCGGTGCATCGGCGATGATCCGCACTGCGGTCTCTTCGGGGCCCAGCCTTGAGGTGTCGAACCACCACCCGACGGATCCGAACCCGTCGCGCATGCCGGCTGTCAGGGCTTCGTAGCCATCGAAGAAGAATTGGTCGTCCGGGTCGCGCAAACGGTTGCGCTCGCGGCAGGCGTCAACACCAGGGGCCAGAACTACGAGGAGGACACGTCGAGGTGCGAGGGATTGGAGGTAGTAGTCGAGCTGGTCGTTGTCGGGGACGATCCAGTCGATGACCGGAGTGAAACCGGCGTCGGCGAAGTTCTGTGCGAGCTCGCAAAGGTTTCGGTTGCACAACTCGACCTGCCGAGCAGCCTCGTCGGCCGGTTCACCGAGTGCCCAGACGTGGCCGCTGACGATCAGCCGGTTGATCTGGTCGCCGATGAGTAGCGCCGACCGCGCGAGCGCCTGGGCGACCAGGAGCGCGACCGTCGATTTTCCCGCGCCTGGTGCGCCCGTGATGATGATGCAACTTCGGTCCGTGGCCAGGTTCGCAGCGGCCACGCTATCCAGCACGACTGCGCCAAGCGGTCGGCGACGTGGCGCGAGGATGCCGTCGAGTGCTCACGCCTTATCGTCCGCGCGCCACAGCCACCGGAGGGCGTCGGGGAGAAGCACACCGCCGTGGTTCATGCTGTGGCCGCCGTCGCCGAGGACGAGTCGGAAGTCGTAGCCAGCCTCGGCGAGAGCGGCGGCGACGCGGAGGTTGTTGGCTAGCCAGTTGGACTCGGGCTCGTTCCAGCTCAGGTCGCGGTGCCCTGCCTGCAGGAATACGCGCAGCGGCTTCGGTGCCGTGATCGGGATCAGGTCCGGGTAGGGGTTGCCGCCGGGCATCTGGGCGAAGCTGGACAGGCACCCAATCACGCGGCGAAAGGAGTCAGGACGGAGCCATGCGGCCGTGAAGGCGCAGTTACCTCCACTGCTGCCGCCACAGATCCCCCAACGGTCAGGATCATCGGTGATGGAATACCGTTCGGTCACCTGCGGCATGATCTCGTCGAGGAGAAAGTCGACGTAGCGGGCGTCGAACGCGTCGTACTCGACGTTGCGGTTCTTGCGGGCGCGTGGATCGTCGACGTCAGGGAACACACCTGGATCGACGAAGACGCCGATCGTGACTGGCATGTCGCCTTGCTCGATCAGGTTGTCCATGACTGTTCCGCCACGGACCTCACCGTCTGGATCGAGGTACCAGTCGCCGTCTTGGAACACCATGACGGCTGCTGCTTCTGCGGCGCCGTACGCTGCCGGCGCATGGACCCAGACCTTCCGGAAGGTGCCCGGATACGCGTCGCTGTGTGCCCAGTCCAACTCGATGGTCTCGCCAGGCCGGACGTCTGGCTGGAGGCCGGAGCTCGGTCCATAGGCGTACCGGACATCTGACTGATCGATTGGTAGTGGAAAGTACGGCACATCGGTGGTCACGTAGGCAACGTACGGAGGAGGGTTTAACCACACAAGCGGATATACAGGCCCGGCGGCCGTGTCAGCCGTTCGTTACTCGACTTGGGCTAGGACCCAAGTAGTCCTGGCTGTTGGCACGCTGGTGTTTCATCGCCGTCGCCATTGGGCACCGCGTGCACCGACGCAGTCGGGGCCTTGACTTTCTCCAGAGGCACGTTCGGCAGAGCAGGCACCTTGGTGTCGTGTCGTCTACAGGCCGGAAGGACTGTCGGGTGGGGCGCCCCCCCCCCCCGCCGCGCGCCGCG
>JAABUT010002358.1_pt1 | contig 18508 bp, 16 predicted proteins | sample 5559281 | NCBI WGS metagenome assembly JAABUT01 (sample SAMN10711880, study PRJNA513359) | rock metagenome | isolation source: Antarctica rocks | place: Antarctica: Victoria Land, Ricker Hills nord | collected 2016-01-04 | reverse complement strand
CCGGCGGGTAGGCCGGACGGGTGCGTGGCATCGGGACACCTCCTGTTGAGCATCGATTGCCCAATGATCCGGTGTCCACCAAAGCGGGTCAACTCCAATCCCAGAGAAGGATACAAACGTCTCTCAGGAAACGGTGCCTTCCTGCTCTGGGGTGATACCGGCTAGACACTGGCAAAGCAAGAAGCGTTGGCGAAAAAGGCACGGTGTGTGCGAGAAGCAGCATCGTAAGAAAGAATTACCCGATCCCCTCGGCAATCGCTTTTCCCATGGGATGCTCCATGTTCCAGTCTGTGGCAATCAGGCGACGACCGGTCACCCCTTCTGATGCATCTGAAGCGAGAAACACCGCAGGAGCCTTCATGATCTCTGGCTGGAGCAAGCGTGCTCGCATGTCTTCGGGAGCGCCAGAAGGGAGCATGCCGGTGTTGGTTGCACCCCCCGGCAGCAGAATATTTACACGAATACGAGAAGCGGCGAGATCCTGCGCCCAGATGGCAGAGGCAGCCTCCAGTGCCGCCTTCGAGGGACCGTACGGAGAGAAACCGGGCCGCTTCATCGTCTCGTAGCTCACGCTGATATTGAGAATACTTCCTTTGCGCTGCTGATCTCTCATGCGTGTAACGACGGCGCGGGTCATGTAGAACGGCCCGTTGACATTGGTTTCAATAATCATATGCCACGTCGAAGGCTCTACTTCCCAAAAGCGGGAAGGCTCTGTTAGAAAAGATGAATTGACGAACTTCATCCCTCGACCGGCATTATTCACCAGGATATCAATCTGCCCAAAGCGTTGGATGGTCTGATCCACGACCTGTTCGCATGCTTGCGGGTCAGTCACATCGGCGAGCAATGGGAGCAGGTGTTCAGACCACCCTTGTTGCGTGAGCTGATCGAGTTCAGCTTGTTCCCGTGCAGCTGTCACCGTCACTGATGCACCTTCTTGAAGATACGCTTCTGCAATGGCTCGCCCTATCCCTCGCCCAGCTCCGGTGACGATCGCAATTTTGCCATCTAACATTCCCATGTTCGTTTTCCTTCATTCTCTGTACTCTTCACTACCCTCTTTCTTCTTGTCTTCTAGGGATGACTCATACTACTTTAGAGCCCGGTTCACATTCATGCCCCCTTGCCTATCATCATCCGTGCCATTACCGGAGTTCTGAAACGGGCTCTCTTGTCCTAATACCGATGGATGGGGAGCCATTTGCGATGCCGCTCCCCTTTCGTATGTTTACGCGAGGAAACCCGAACTACCGCGTGGGTCGGGGATCACCATGCGTGGCTGCTGGGTGTAGGCATCCATCGCGCCCGTCTGATAGATGAAGGTCGCGCCGGGCCGGTTGGTCGCCGCGCCCGGTCGCCCGTCGCGGTCGAGCGCGACGACGTTCATCCCCGCCGCGTACGGGTCTTCGAGCGACTGCAAATCGACCATCGCCTCCGCGAGCGCCGCTTCGAGGCGCATCCCCATCTTCATGTAAAGCACAATGCTCCGCGCGGTGGCGCAGCGGATCGCCATCTCGCCGCGACCCGTGCACGCCGCCGCACCATACCGGTTGTCCGCGTAGTTACCGGCGGCGATGATTGGGCTGTCGCCGAGCCGCCCAGGATACTTCCATTGCCAGCCGCTCGTGCTGACACCAGTCGCGATATTGCCGTTCTGGTCGCGGGCGATGAAGTTCACCGTGCCGGTGTTCTTCTCCGGGTTGACCATCCGCTTGACCCACTCGCGGACCTGCTTCTGATACCGGATGCTGCCGACCTGTTCCGGCGGAAATTCTTCTTCGAGATACGCGCGCCATCCCTCGCGCGCTTCCTCGGTAAGAAGGTCGCGCTGCTCCATGCCCATCTCGGCGGCGAATCGTTCCGCGCCCGGCCCGACGAGCATGACGTGCGGCAGTTCATCCATCACCATGCGCGCGAGCGTGATGACATGCTCGTAGTTGTGCACCGCACCGACCGCGCCCGCCGCGAGCGACCTTCCGTCCATGATCGACGCATCGAGTTCCACCTCACCCAGAAGGTTCGGGAGTCCCGCGTACCCCACACTGTAGTCATCAGGGTTCGACTCCACGAGACGAATGCCCGCCTCGACCGCATCGACCGCCGATCCACCGTTGCGGAGAATGTCCATCGAGGCACCGATACCGACGTTGCCGTTACTGCTTGCGACCACAATTACGTCGTTCATCTCTTCCCTTCCGAGCGCCAAACGCACGCGCCGTACTGCGCGGGAAGTATTGTACTCCACACGCTCGACACGGATCGCGTCTTGCGGTGATTGCGAGAACGCGATACAAACCGTACATCATCGCGCGCCCCGCCACCAACGGATGGCCAGCACAGGGAGATCATCAATCCTTGAACCTACTCCGTCGCGTCTTTTTCGGTATCCTCTTCGGCTTGACGCTGATCGTCTCATCTCCGCTGTCGGCGCACCCGGCGGACGAGATCAACGAGCGCGATAGTGTCCACGTGTCGCCCGATGGCGCGACGATTAAAGCGACGATCAGCGTCGGCGCAGTCACCGCCTTCACGGTCTGGCGCGATGCGGACACCAACCACGATGGCACGGTCGATACCGCTGAAGTTGAGGCCTACGGCGAATTCCTTGCGTCCGGCTTCCATGTGCTGCTCGACAGTCAGCCGATTCCTGCAACGTATGAGCGCGGCTCGCTCCGTATTCCGGCGACCTGGCAGGATTTCGAGCGTGCCACTGCGGACGCGAGCGGCGCGCTCGTGACGGCGATCTTCCATCTCTCATCCGACCTCGCGCAGACTCCGCATGAACTCACGTTGACGGTCACCCATTACACCCACACGCCATACGGCAGGCCCGCGACGTTCTCTCCCGAAGCCGCGCCGACGCTTGGTGTCGTCGTGCAGGGCGGCGCAGATGTCGATCTGCGGTTGACCATTGGCCCCCGCATTCCCGGCACGGCTGCGCCGATTGACCGTGACCTACCGCCACCATCGCGAGTATCCGCGACAGGACAATTACGCCAGATATTGATTGGTGCGTCCGACCGCCCCGGCGCACTCGCATTCAGCCTGCTCGTCGCCGTCCTGCTTGGTGCGGTGCATGCCCTGACGCCCGGACACGGGAAGACGCTCGTTGCGGCGTACCTTGTCGGCAGCGAGGGGCGCGTGCGGGATGCGGTGGTCGTCGGCGCCATCGTCACGATCACCCATACCGGCAGCGTGATTGCGCTCGGCTGCGTCGCGCTGGCCTTCAGCCACTGGATCGTGCCCGCCCGTGTCATCCAGTGGGTGGAGATTGTCAGTGGCGCGAGTATCCTTGGGCTGGGGGTTGTGCTGCTCGCGGCTCGCCTTCACTCAGCCATCGCCCTCGATGCGCTCCGGCGCGTGCGACGAGCGCGGGGAGCGTCACTTGCGCGCGTTGGAGAGGCCGCGAAATCTCCCAGTGTGCCGTCTCAACTGCACGAGCATGAGGACGGAACGGTGCACGCGCACGGCTGGCTTGGCGGTCGTCCGCACGCGCACGCGCCGATCGCACGGCTCACGCCCCGGTCGCTCGTGCTCCTCGGTGTCAGTGGCGGGATTGTCCCGTGCCCGGACGCATTCGCCATCCTGCTCGTCGCGGTGGCGGCTGGTCACGCGGTGACGGGGATCATCATTCTTCTCGGTTTCAGCTTCGGACTCGCCTGCACGATCATCGCCCTCGGCGTCGCGGTGACGAGCGCGCGGGTCATCGACCGGATTGCGCGGTGGCATCCGCTCGGTCGCTGCGACGTCGCCCACTGGCTCCCCGCAGTGAGCGCCCTCATCGTCGCCCTGATTGGCCTTCACACATTGTTCGGCGCGACGATGCGGCTGATTCGTGCATAATACGGGCGTCGGGCGTCGCAGGTGAAAATGCGGCGGTTGTGTTTCAGCGATGGCACGCGGATGAATGTCGGCGGGAATGGTACGCAGTGAAAATGTCGCGCCCCGGCTATGAACCTCTGGCATGCGGCGCATGACCTTCGGCGGCATCATCGTCGCGGCGGGGAGTGGCACGCGCATGGGAGGGGTCGATAAGTGCGCCTTGCCGCTGAATGGCCGCAGCATGGCAAGCTACAGCGTCGATGTGCTCGCGGAAGCGGTCACGGATCTCGTGGTCGTCGTCGCCGCCGATCAACTGTCGGTATGGCGCGCAATCGCGGACACCGAAGGGTGGCGCGCACGGGTTCGGTTCGTTGCCGGGGGTGAGACACGGAGCCAATCCGTCTTCGCGGGCCTGTCCGCTCTGGAAGATGGCGGTCCATGTGCGTATGTCGCCATCCATGACGGTGCGCGCCCGCTGCTCTCTTCGCAAATGGTCGATGACTGCTTCGCGGCGGTGCGGGAGCACGGTGCCGTGACCCTCGCGACCCCCGTAACGGACACGATCAAGCGCGTCGATGGGACGCGGATTGTCGAGACGCCGGATCGCGCGGGCCTGTGGGCGGCGCAAACGCCGCAGGTCTTCGCGGGCGATATGCTGCGGGCGGCGTTCGCGTGGGGGCGCACCATTCCTTCCCTCGCCTTCACGGATGAAGCCGGTCTTGTCGAGGCATTCGGCCATCCCGTCCATGTCGTTCGTAGTAGCCGCGAGAACTTCAAAGTGACCGAGATGATCGATTACCGGCTCGCCGAAATCACCCTCGCCGCGCGAAGGAGTGCCAATGCCTGATTTCCCGTTTCGCGTCGGTGTGGGATATGACGTTCATCGGCTCGTCACGCACCGCCCGCTCATCCTCGGCGGTGTCACGATCCCCTTCTCACACGGGCTGCTCGGTCACTCGGATGCGGACGTGCTGCTCCATGCGATCACCGACGCCCTTCTTGGCGCGTCGTCGCTCGGCGACATCGGCACCCACTTCCCGCCGAGCGACGACGCATGGAAGGATGCGGACAGCCAGGAGTTGCTGCGAATAACCGTCGCGAAACTCGCGGACGCGGGCTGGCGCCCCGTCAATGTCGATGCGACGGTTGTGTGTGAAGCGCCGAACCTGTCGGCCTATCGCGCGGCGATCGAACGGAGCATCGCGGACGTACTCGGCGTCGGCGTCGATGCGGTCAATGTCAAGGGAAAGACGAGCGAGGGGATGGGGTTCACGGGAACGGGCGAGGGGATGGCCGCGTATGCGGTCGCGATGATCGCGCGCGCCGCAGCGGGAGGTGCATAACGATGCGGGCATTGATTCAGCGTGTTCTCCGCAGCGACGTCCGCATCGCCGATGAGACCATCGGTGCGATCGATGCCGGGTTGACGGTGCTGCTCGGTGTTGGTGATCGCGATGGTGCGGAGGAAGGGCAACTGCTCGCGCGCAAAATCGCGAACCTGCGCGTCTTCGAGGACGATGACGGCAAGATCAATCGCTCCATCCTCGAAGCGGGCGGAGCGATCCTGCTCATCTCCCAATTCACCCTTTACGCGGACTGCCGCAAGGGGCGGCGGCCCAGTTTCGCGCACGCGGCGCAACCGGATGTTGCTGCACCATTGGTCAACGCGGTCGCGGATGCCTTGCGCGCCGAGGGCATCCACGTGGAGACCGGCCGTTTCGGCGCCGAGATGGTCGTGACCATCGTCAACGACGGGCCTCTCACGATCTGGCTCGACACGGACGAGTTGCGTTCCCCAGGAGGGTGACAGACGAGCCGCCAAACGTGGTACACTCGCGCACATTCCACCGTGGGGCGACGGAGATGTTCTGAACAGGACAGACGAGGGTGCTTGCATGACTAATGAGAGAGAAGAGAGACTGCCAACGGTGCCATCGTTCTTCGCGCCGACGGATCTGCCGGACTGGCTGCAACCGTCTGATGACGTGCGCGCCGCCACAACGACCGACATTCCGCGCGCCCGACTGGCATGGGCGCTGCCCCAGCAGGATCGCGATGTCGTGTCCCCGGAGATGCGGAATTTCCAGACGGCGGCGGACGCGACATGGCATCTGACCGCACGCATCACCACAGCGAAGCAGCATGGCCATGGGCGGTTCAGCCGGAGCATCGCGAGCAGTGTCGCCCTGTTGTGCACCCTCGTCATGGTCGCTATCGACCGATTGCTGTAGGCCGCATCGAATGGGACACAGCGATGCGGGCGTGAGCCTCCCCACCGAAGAAAGCGCTATGCCGTCGCGCGAGATCGTATTGCACCTCGACGCGCACGAGACACACGCAATGTTGATTGCATCGACCGAGGGGGAGGCGCGCTATATCGCCGGGGGGCCAGTACCGGCCCATGCCCCGCTACGCGGCGTCCCGATGGCGCTCCAACTCCTGGCCGAACTCACCGGCGAGCACATTGACGGCTATCAACCTGGCGACCTGACGGGCGTGGTGATTGCATCGGCACCGATGAATGTGCTCGTCATCGGGGAATGCGACGCGACCGATACAACCGCCCTCAGCGCCATCCAGGACCTCGGCATCATCCGGCGAATTGACGCGCCCAAGCCGCCATCCCGCAGTGCGCGACGTGCCAATGAGTGGGCACGCGCGGTTCTCCGCGACTGGCGCGCGGAACCGCGCGACGCACTCCTCGTCGCAATGCCACCGGGCGTGTTCCCCATGTGGGCGTCGCACCTGCTGTCCGCGCTCCGAACGCTCGATGCCGCCCAGCGCCCGGCGACAATCGTCCTCTCCTCGGAGCTGGAACTTGCGGCGGCATTCGGAGCGTACGGGCCACACGTCCCGCGCGGCGGCGATCTCGCACAGGAACTGACGGATGCGCTCGCGTCCCTGCATCGCGCGGCGTTGCCCTCCATTCCTGACGGCGTTCCGCTCGCGTTTCAGAAACATGCGCTCGTCACGACGGTCATCGCCGCGCAGCGGACGACGGGCGCGGTGGTCTGCTACCTTGATGAAACCGACGGGACGCTCATAATTGTTGCCGGCCCGCAACGTGTGCGCGTGCTGTACGACGCCGCCATCGACAGCGCGGCGGGCGCGGCGGCTCTATTACGGCGCTTCGGGCATGACGCCATCGGACGGTGGCTCCCCAACCACGCCGATGAGGCCACGTTGCGGCGATGGGCGATCCAACGATCCTTCTGGCCTGCGGCGGTTCTCACAGATCCCGCCGATCGTGCATATGCGGGTGCGCTCGCGCGCGTCGCCTTTCGCTCACTGGTTTCGGAGGCGCAGGGCGACATTGAGCAGGCGACGCTCTGCATCCTCGGCCCCGCGTTCCTGCGGCGCGGTTCGGCAGCGGAGGGGATGCGGGCGGTCGCCGATATCCTGCCGATGCGTCAGAGCGTGCACGTCGTCCTGGACGCCGACGGATTAGCCCCACTTGTCGGCTTCCTGTCGCGCGTTCGTCCGGCGCACGCCGTCCCATTGTACGAGCGCGACCTCTTCGAGAGCGTCGGCACCATCGTGCCGCTGTCCGCACTCGAATCACGCGGGGGCGGCATCGAGCGGGCGGCGCTGCGCAATGGCGGCATGGAGCATCTCATCGACGTGCGGCGCGAGGCGTTGCATGTACTCCCCCTCCACACAACGGGGGTGCTCGCACTCACCGGGAAATCCGCCACGCGGGAACTCCGCGATGTCGCGGGCGGTTCCGGCGGCGTGCTGATCGACACGCGGGCGCGCCCGCTCACGGCCACCGCGACGGAGCCAATCACCAGCGTCCGCTCGCGCATCCCGCCCGGTGCATCGGGGCATGACCGCGATGCATGATGACGCGATGGCACGGGCTGTCCGGCGGATAACTGTCGTGCGGTGGTATGCACTACCCGAAGGTGCGGAGCGTATCGTCGGGGAGGGCGATGCTGTCGCCGCAGGCGAGCGCCTGGCACACATACCGCCTCATCCTGAAATCGTCGCCTTTTCGGACGAACTCGGACGAACCGCAATGGCTGCGGGCCAAATGTTGCGCGAACTCAACGGCACCAGCGTTCGTGAGGGGGAGCCGCTTGGGAGTGCGCGCGCGGGTCTCCGCACCCACATTGCGCGGTCGCCGATGACCGGAACACTAACGGTTGCCCCGCACAGTGGGGCGCTAATCGTTCGCGCGCCCCACGACGCGGCGGTGTACGCCTCGATGGCGGGCGTGGTGATCGACATCCAACCGCGCGGCATCGTCGTGGAATCGCCCGCCATCGCGTTTCACTATGTGTACGCGCGGACAAACCATCGCTCACCGGGGGCGATCATCGCCGCACCTGAGGGCGTTGGCGGCGGTACCCCCGCGAAAATGACCGTGTCGCAGGATCAGCGGGACGCCTTTCTCGTCATCGCGCACATCGCCAATCGTGCGACGTTGAGCAAAATCAGCAAGCAGTTCCCCGGCACGCTACTGGTTGGTACGATGGCAGAGGAGGCAGCATGGCAGGCGCTTGCGATGCCTTCCGACACAAATGCGCGTAAGCACACGGACCCGAATATCGTCGTCCTCGAAGGTATTGGCGACCCGGCGCGTGGGCGGGCGGTTATCGAACCGTTGCTCGATTTTGTCGGTCATGTCGGGGAACTCGACGGCGCGATTCATGCCTTCGTCATCTATGGAGAGGCATTGCACGCACGAAAGCGGCACACACTGTCAACCGACGCAGACGTAGTGGAGCATCGTGACCCGGCACGGTGGGGCGTTGTCGGCGAGGTGCACGGAGCCGCCACACTCGAGACGATTGAAACGGGATATCGCGGACTTGTGCATCGCACCACCGCGCCCGGCGTCGGCGCGGAACGGACTCCGGTGGTCACTTCTCTCTCGCGTCGAAAAAACACTTGACAGGTGCGTACGTACGAGTGTACGTATTGTCTGATTGAACGGTAAAGCATGCGAAGATGCGGCATCGGTATGGTACACTCGTTTCTGATGGGTATGGACGAAAGCGGGTAGCATGTGACAAGACGCGAATGTGGCTCTTGCCGATTTTTTGAGCAGAGTGGCATTGGGGAGAACGGTTTGTGTCGCAACCCGCGTTGTCAGGACATCGTCGGTATTGCCCTTGTGCGACGGCAGGAGCTGGCGTGTCGGATCGGGTGGGAGAAGGATTACTTCGAACCCGCACCGACTTCGCAGGATAGCATCCCCGGTCAAACACGGCCGACCGTCGATCCCATCAGGCAGCGATCGGGCTATCAGGGAACCCGACCCGATGACATCATTGTCGGTATTGAACAACCGCGTCAGGTAGCAGAACAGATGCAGACACCCATCGGTAAGCCACGAACATCAAACGTCGGTGAGGCACACCGCCGCGCCCTGGAGCGCCGCCAGATTCAGCAGCAGATTGGCGATACCGCCCCGCCGCGACGGCTCACGTCTCCCCCGGTCGCCCCACCGAAAGGGGACGCATCAATGGATCAACCGAATCTCACTATTCCGGCACCGCGTGATGGCGTGCGGGTGAGCCGCGATGAAGGCGTTTCCGCCCCGCGCAGATATGAGCCACCGGTGGAACCAATCGTCACCGCGCCCCGCGACACGACACCGGTGATGCATGGCCGTACGCCGCCACCTTCCGCCGCGACTGAGCAGACCCGGCAAATCCCGCGCCAACAGCCGGTCTTGCCACCGCCCGGCGTGCAGGCCGCACCGCGACCGTACGCGGAGGAGCCGTACCAGCCACCCGCCCCATCGCCCAACTATCGCGTCCCGCCACCGAACCCGCCCGCATCGACCTTTGCGCCGACCCCACCGGACCCCGCGCCATCATCCCCGCTGGTCGCGGAATGGTACGCCGGAGAACGCCAACGCCATCGCGGCAAGCGATGCGCGAACTGCCGCGATTTCCAGGTGGCGGAGACCGGCGACCGGGGCTGGTGCCGCAATCGGTTCGCGTTCCCCACGCCCCAACTCGTCGGCCCGAACGATCTGGCGTGCCTTTCCTGCCTGGGGACGTGGTGGGCCGCGAACGATCAGTGGTGGCAGGCGAAGGCGGCGATCCCCACGCAAACCGTGGAAACGCCGAACGCCGACGCCCTCCTCGAAGAGATGCGCGAGGAAGAGAAGCGACAGGCCACGTTCCGGCGACCGGGCACCGGCTAACGTTTTTCCCAGGGCGTATACGCCTGTGCACTTCCCGCATTCTCGTGACAAATCCAATGATGATGCGTATACTGCTCGCGCGTCACGATGGTGGCGTGAGGAGGGAAGGGGCGCTCACGCATTGTCCGCGCGTGGGATTTGCTCGGGAAGGACGCTTTCTTCGTGATGGAAAACCCCTGGCAGCACGGGGGACCGATTCAACCCGCCACCCTCGGGGCCATTCTTCGGGATGCCCGCCTAGCCCTTGGGCGCAGTCTGCAGGATGCTGAACGGCAGACACGAATCCTCGCCCGTCATCTCGCAGCGCTTGAGAATGGCGACTTTCACCTCCTGCCCGCAGGCATTTACGCGCGTGGATTCGTCTTTAACTATGCGAATTGGTTACAACTCAACCCGCAAGAAATGGTGCGCCTGTTCAACGAAGCGCGCGGCGAGCCGGAGGCCGTGTACAAACCGCAGCCGGTCGCACGGTCGGTGAACACGTCCGGCCCGTTCTCGCCAAACTTCGTCGTCATCATCTTCGTCATCGGCATCCTGAGCGTCGTCGCCGCATGGGGGTATAGTCTGCTCGTGCAGGAAGCGCCCAAAAAGCAGATCATTGACCCGACAATCGTTGCCGCTACGCCGACGGCGATCCCAAATGCCGCGAGCGTGGGGACAGTCTCTATCGGTCCGTCCGCCTCCGCCGGTACGATCCGCATTCCAACTGGCAGCGCGAGTAGCACGAGTAGCGCCGCAAGCGGCAGCCCCGCAAGCAGTGGTACCGCAACCGTGACGACGACCGCAGCAGCAACTGCTCCCGCCACGACACCACCCGCCACCAGCCTGAAGATCACAATCAAGACATCGGAGAAGTCCTGGGTCGAGGCATACATCGATGGCGACAAGACGGCCAAATTCATCGGCTTCCTCAACCCCGGCGAAACGCAGGATATCGAAGCCAAACAGACCGTTCTGATCGTCGTTGGGAAGCCCGACCGTGTGACCTACACCGTGAACGGGCAGGACAAGGGCAGTTTCCCCAAGGAAGCGCTGAAGGGGTTCACAATCAAGCTCAACTCATAATCGAGCCGTCGCGCCATCCACATCGCGCGCGGCCTCGATAGGTCGCGCCACCGCATCCTCAGGCTCAGTGGAGCGGCCCGCGAACCAGAAATACGCGTACAGCAGGATGCCCGTCGTCAGCCCAACGAGCAACTTCAGCCCGCCCGGAAGGTTAGACGGCGAGACGAACCCCTCCAATGTCCCCGCGATCACAAGCAGCGGCACGCAGCCGCACGCGATCAGCGTCGCGCGTCGCCCGGCATCCGCGATCGACTGTCGGCGCGAGAGCAGACCGGGGCGCGCGATGCCGTGGGCGAGTTGCAAGCCCGCACCCCCGCTGATGAATATGACGGACAACTCCAGGAACCCGTGCGGCGCGACAAACGACCAGAGCGCGCCGTTAATCCCGTAAATGTGCGTCAGCCCCGCGATTGAGCCGATCTGTAACCCATTCTGGAGCAGCACCAGCACGGTCGGAATGCCCAGCAGGACCCCGCCCGCGAAGCAGAGCAACGTCACGCGGATATTGTTCGTCATGATGAATGACGCCGCGAACGGTCGTTCGGCGGGCGGTGTGTCGAACCATGTCTGCCCATGCTTGATCGTGTCGATCACGCCGCTACCGCCGGGGACGAATGATTCCGCGAGCGACGGACGGAGGAACGTCACGAGATATGCGACCACGAACGCCACGATGACGATACCGAACGATGCCGCCGTGTAGCGGAAGGTCTGTCGAATCAGGCGCGGAAATGTGACCACGTAGAAGTTCGCGATTGCCCGGAGACCGTGGCGGTCGCGCCGGTACAAGGCGCGCGCCGCATCCTCGGCGAGATTGTTGAGGTAGCGGGTAACGGGTTCGGTCGCGTAGTCGCGCCGCGCGATGGCGAGATCGCTCGTCAGCGCGCGGTATCGCGCACCAAGTTCCTCCCACAGGTCCGCCGAAGCGTTGCCACGCGCCGCCGCGATCAACTGCTCAAGGCGATACCAATCGTCACGGCGGTGCAACACGAAGCGATCAACCATTGCGCCCTCCCTCATTGGGACATCGTACGGGACAGATGCCGCGCCGACAATGCCAGCAACCGCAACCTTGACGCTCCACAAATAATCGTGTACGGTGCGTACGTACGCGCCAGTGTGCAGGGGGTCTGGTACTGTCTTGTTTGGGCTGGAGGTGGTATGGGAGTTGAACGGCACATGACACGGCGGGCACTCTTGCGCGCCGGTGGCCGTCTCACCATTCTCGCGACGAGTTCCGCGCTGTTCGCCACCCCGACCGTGGCCCGCGCGCAACCCTTCGCCACCCGGACGACATGGGAGCAGTCGGATATACCTCTTGCGGCAACACCGTACGTTTCCCCACCCCTCAAAGCCGACTTCCCGTTTAACGCGCTCGAATCATTCTGGAGCGCCGACGTGTCACGGGCGTCGATGCTCGATTTCTCCGTTCGCACAAGCGTCGATGGCCAGATGTGGACCGATTGGCAGCATCTCCATGTGGACACGCACGCACGCTCGGTTGACGAAATCGGCGCATTCGGCGACCTCGTCATCATCGCACCGGCGCGCTTTGCCCAGTATTCCGTCGCCGCCCAACCGACACCGGACGGCTCCTTTCCGGTCGTTCGGCAATTCGCACTCACCGCCGTCAATACATTGACACCACCGGCGGAGGTGATCTACACCGCGAAAGCGGCGGGCGGCGTGACGATCCTGCCGCGTGCGGCGTGGGGCGCGGACGAGAAGTTGCGGCTCGACAAGGACAACAAAGAGATCTGGCCCCCGGAGTACCGTGCGCTCAAGAAGGTCATCCTCCACCACACCGTGACGCGCGACCCGGAGACCGACGCGAAGGCGACGCTCCGCGCGATCTATCAGTACCACGCCGTGTCGCGCGGGTGGGGCGACATCGGGTACAATTTCCTCATCGACCAGCAGGGAAACATCTACGAGGGCCGGTACGGCGGTGACCATGTGAGCGGTGGCCACGCCCGCCAGTACAACGCCGGGAGCATCGGCATCGCCATGCTGGGCACTTACACCGATCATTCCATCGCCGACCCCGCGCGCGCCGCCGTGCTGGCCCTCATCCGCGCGAAAGCGGGCGACCTCGATCCGGTCGGGAAGAGTTTCTTCATCGACCGCGACAACGTCATGAATGTGGGCGGTCATCGCGGCGTGATTAACACCAGTTGCCCCGGCGACGCATTCTACCCGCAATTCAACAACCTGCGTCGCGAATTAAAGGGCCTCCCCCCGTGGACGGGCGACCCCAAAGTGGACCCGATTGCCGCGAACCCACCCGATGTCACGCCGCCCCCGCCGGGGAGCGGGCAACCGAGCGCGGCGCTGACGGCGGTCACATGGGGGCCGACGGATGTCTACAGTCGCGACGCATTGACGGTCAAGATCACCGTCAAGAACGCGGGAACCGTCCCCCTGCCTGCGCAGGAGCCGTCGCCGGAGTTCGTTTACATCGAGGGCGACACCTACGCGAAACGGGGCTTTCAGGGCATAAAGGGCGCGGTGCGCGTCGCCATCGGCCCGGAACTCCTCGCCAGCAGCGACCCGCCCTACCGATGGGGACTCAGCAAGGCGCTGCCACCCGGTGCGTCCGCGACGGTTCAGGTGACGATCCGACCGACGAATGCGCAGCGCGTGCGGTTCGTCGCGACGCTCATCCAGGAGGGCGGCGGCCCGCTCGATACCGACGACGCGATCCCGATCAACGTGCTGCCGAACCCGAGCGATCCCGTGGCGGCATCGACGAACGCGACGACGAAATTCTTCCCCGAAACGAAGCACAACGTCCCGGCAGACTTCTACGCATACTGGAAGGTGAATGGCGGTCTCGCCCAGTTCGGCTATCCGATCACCGAGGTCTTCATGGATACGGTCGGCGACGACGATACGGTATTCAAGGTTCAGTATTTCGAGCGCGCACGCTTTGAACAGCACCCCGAAAAGTCCGGGACTGCCTACGCCATCGAGTTGGGGCGACTCGGCTCCATCGTGACCCAAGCGCGGCAAACCGAGAAGCCGTTCGTTCGCGTACCGCAGTCGGATGACGGCACGGATCATCGCTTTTTCCCCGAGTCCGGGCACTCGCTCAGCGGGCCGTTCAAGGCCTACTGGGATACACACGGTGGCCTGCCGATTTTCGGCTTCCCGCTGTGCGAGCCATTCGACGAAAAGAACGCAACGGACGGCGTCGCCTACACCGTGCAATACTTCGAGCGGAACCGCTTCGAGTACCACCCGGAGAATAAGGGAACTCCACAGGACATCCTGCTCGGCCTGCTCGGGAGCGAGGGGCTCAAGCGCCGAGGGTGGCTCCCGTAGTAATCCGTCAGCGGATGGTCGGATCGTCATCTCGGTCGGCCCACCAGGCACGGTCGATCGCCAGCAATTCGTCCGCGTCCTCGGCGGTCAGCGGGATCTCCGAAGCGGACAATCCCAAGTCGAACGTCTCCGCGATGCGCGCGTAGCCGAGGGCGGCGAGCGGCGGGTAATCCAGCCAATCGATCGGGTGCCGTGCGCGCCCTTCGATGATCGCGGCGAGCGTGGCCGAGACGGTGACGAGCAACGGCTGCCCGCCGACGAGAAACGAGGCGCACGCCGCGTAATCGCCAATCGCCCGATCCGGCGAGACAAAGCCGCCGAACTGCACGGACGGCAATGCAGATGACGAAGCGTCGTCGGCCACGATCAGTCGAGGCCGAGGGCGCGCGCGAAGCGGACAAAGTCGAACCGCTCCGCGAGCAATGCGTTGAATCGCTCGATCTTGCGTTCCTGCGCGAATCGCACGCGACCGAAGACCTTATCGAGCAGGTCCGTCGATGTGCGCGTGTCGTGCCGCACGAGGACGACCGGGATGCCATTCGCCGCCGCCTGCGCCAGCACACGCGGCGATGGATAGAGGTCGCCCGTCAGGATGAATGCCGCCATCGTCTCGACCACATCGGCGTTCGCCAGCGCCGCAGTCAGCAGGTCGGTGCGGTCGCCGCCCGTGACGAGTGCGGTTCGCTCACGGCGTTTGAGGTGGTCAATCGCCGTTTTGACGGACATCGCGCCGACGACGATGTGCTCCAGCAGCGCGCCCGCACGCTCCTCCGAACAAAGAATGCGCCCGTCCAGATACCCGGCGACCTGATCGACGCTGACGGAGCGTAGCGTCCGGTCCTCTGGCAGCACGCCAAGAATCTGGACGCCGAGGCGCTCCAATGCGGGCGCGAGTGTATTTGTTACGTATGAGAGGCTGGAACGTGGGACAACATTCAGCGCGACACCCAGGAGCGCGTCGCCGAGTTCGCGTTTGAACGCCATCACACGATCCACAAGTGAGTGATCGAGGCCCCGCGTGACGACGAGGACGCGCGCGTCGAGCAGCCGCGCCTGATCGGCAGTGGTCAGGCCAATCACACTGCCGTCGTCCCGCGTGTCCGGCCCCTCAACAAGCATGACATCCTTGTCGAGCGCGAGGGCATGAAACGCCGCGTGCACTTTCGCGCGGAGCGTGTCCGCGTTCAGGGTGCTATCGCGCAGCGCCTCCGCGAGGTCGGACGCGGTGAAGCGCACGGGGGCGATGCCCGTGTCCGTTTCACCGCGAAGCCGAAGCGCGTCGCGGATGAACGCGAGGTGATCGGGGGAGAGTTGGTCGTACTCCTGGCCCATCGTGAGCGGCTGGCAATACCCGACGGCGTACCCTTGCTGCTGCAGCGCGCGACCAATACCGACAGCAAAGGCGCTCTTGCCGCTCAACGGACTCGTGGATGCGATCAGGAGCGTGGTGGGGCGTGCGGGTTCACTCGAAAATGCGTTTGTGTTCACTGTTCCCCGATACTGAAGCGACTTGACCACTGAGCAAATCACATTTGCATACAAGAATATTATACATGCGGATCGTCGGCAGTAAATATGTCAACCCACTGGCCCTTGACCCGATGCCGGGCCGTCTGTACACTTGACAATATTCCACGGTATGTGCGGTGCCTGTGCGAGCAGATTGCACATGCCTTATGGCGGTCAGGAGATTTCGTTGCGTTACTATTCCCCATACTCCTCCCGGACACGCCCGCCGGTCTGGCCGAAGTTTCTCGCCGTCTTCCTCGTGATCGCACTCATTGGCAGCGGCTCCTGGGTCGTCTGGGCGCTGCATGGGAGAGGATCAAGCAACGCGGTTCAGGACCTGAAAGCGACCGTCGCCACCAGTGCCTCAGCGACGAGCACGACAAGCGCGACGCCCGCTCCGGGCGCTGCGTCCGCCGCACCGCCGGTGCAGGTCGCGGCGAGCACGATCGCCGTCGGGCCGAATGCCCTCAGCGACCCCAAGTCCGCCGCCGATACGTACGTGCAGGCGTGGAACGCCGCAGATTACAAGACGATGTACCGCACGATCTCCACCCGCGCCCAGTCCGCCATCCCGATGGATGCATTTCAGGAGCGCTACGAGGCAATCATCGCGGAATCGGGGATCACTGCGGTGCAGGTTCAATTGCTCGGACAGGAACCGGGCACGTCGCAGTTCCGCGTGAAGGCGACGTTCACCTCGACGCTCGTCGGCAATTTCACACAGGAGAATGTCATCCCCCTCGCGCAGGATGGCCCGTACTGGCGCGTGGAGTGGACACCGTCGCTCATTTTTCGCGAACTGGACGGCAATGGTCGCGTGCGCTTTTTCGCCGACGATCCCATCCGCGGGCGCATTCTCGACCGCAAGGGGCGCCCGCTCGCCGTCGAGGGGCTGATAAAGCAAGTTGGCGTCGTGCCGGGGAAAATCACCAACGAGGCGGACTTGCTCAGCCGCGTCAGCGCCCTGCTCAAGATGGATCAAGCAACGATTAAGAAGGCGTATGAGAGCGGGCAGCCAACGTGGTTCATGCTCGTTCGCAACCTCCCGAATGGCACACCGGAAGATACGATCAACCAACTGAACGCGATTCCCGGCGTCGAGGTGCACGTCCACTCAGCGCGCACGTACCCGTACGGGACGCTCGCCGCCCACGCGATCGGGTATATTGCGGAGATCAGCGCCGACCAACTGAAGGTATTCGCCCCGAAGGGGTATCGTTCAGGCGACCTGATCGGTCAGTCCGGGATCGAGGCGTGGGCCGAGGAGCAACTGGCCGGCAAACGTGGCGGTAAACTCGCCGTCATTGACCCAGACACACAATCAATTCGCTCCACCATCGCGTCGCGCGCGAAGGCGGAATCGCTCGATGTCGCGACGACGATTGATGTTGACATTCAGAAGGCGGCGGAGGATTCGCTGGGGGACAAGGTTGGCAGCGTCGTGATGCTCGAACCAAAGACCGGCAATGTCCTCGCCCTCGCAAGCCACCCGACATTCGACCCCAACATCTTCGTCCTCGGTGCGACGAAGGATGAACTGGCCTACCTTAAGAACGAGCAGTTGCGCCCACAACTCGACCGCGCGACGCAGGCCACCTACCCTTCGGGTTCGATCTTCAAGGTGGTGACGATGACCGCCGGGTTTGAGAAGGGCGGATTCACGGCGGATCAGACGCTCCCGTGTGGCGGCTCATTCGATCTCGGCAGCAATGTCTACCGCGACTGGAACCCCGCGCGGCACACCGTGACGTACAAGGAAGGTCTCGTGCAGTCGTGCGATGTCGTCTTCTACACCGTCGGGAAGAAACTCGACGATATGGACGCCTACATCCTGCCCACCTATGCGCGGCAGTTCGGCCTCGGCCAGCAGACCGGCATTCAGGGCGTGCCGGAAGCGTCGGGCGTCGTCCCCGACCCGAAGTGGAAGCGGGACACGCAGAACGATGGCTGGTCCACCGGCGACGCGATCAACCTCTCGATCGGGCAGGGCTACCTGCTCGTGACGCCGCTCCAGATGGCGAATATCTACAACAGCATCGCGAACGGCGGGACGATCTGGCAACCACGGCTCGTCTCTCGCATCCTCTCGGTGGACGGCGCGGTCGTGAAGGATTATCCCCCGGTCGAGAAGGGCAAACTCCCGACCTCGCCTGAACGCCTCGCCGTCATTCAACAGGCATTGCAGCAGGTGACGACCACCGCGACCGGGACGGCAACCGCCGTGTTCACCGGCTTCAGCCCGACGGTCGCGGGGAAGACAGGCACCGCCGAGCAGGCGAAGGACCCGCACTCGTGGTTCGCGTCATATTTCCCCGCACAGAACCCGGAGATTGCCGGGGTCGTGATGATCGAGGCGGGTGGCGAAGGAAGCGCGAACGCCGCGCCGATCACGCGGGCGATCTACACGAAATACACGACCATTCCCAAGTGATCGTCTCGGTGTTCCCGGTAGTGGCGGGCTTTAGCCTGACTCTCTGTGGCGGGCTGAAGCCCGCCACCACCATGACGGAGGGTGTGCATCGATGCAAGTGACGGTGATCGGCGCCGGGGCGATGGGCAGTCTGTTTGGCGGGCTGCTCCAGCGCGCGGGCAACATCGTCACGCTCGTTGATGTCCGCGCGGATC
>JAABUT010002355.1_pt1 | contig 18524 bp, 20 predicted proteins | sample 5559281 | NCBI WGS metagenome assembly JAABUT01 (sample SAMN10711880, study PRJNA513359) | rock metagenome | isolation source: Antarctica rocks | place: Antarctica: Victoria Land, Ricker Hills nord | collected 2016-01-04 | reverse complement strand
GCCATCTCCAGCCCCAGCGCGGTCGAATTGATCGCACGAATGGTCGGGGTCGGACTGCTGGAAAGGCACGCCGACGACTCAGACGCCCGCATCACCCGGCTCAAGCTGACCACACTGGGGCACCGCCTGCTCCATCAGCTGTCGGAACCGCATCTGCCCAGGCTCCGGGAGCTCATCACCAACGCGTCCGGCCACCTGATCGACTGATCCGGTCGACCATCGGCGGTAGTCTTCCGCGGCCGCAACACCTCATTCGCGAGTCCCAGCGACGTCAGGCAGGAGCAAGCCACAGATGAATTCGAACGAGAGCATCGCCGGTTCGATCGAAGAAGAGCACGCGGAGGAAGGTCACAACGACCTTGTCGGCCAGCCCCACGAAGCCGCCATGGAAGGCCCGGTCGCCGAGGCCGAGGCGGTCGCCGCGCAAATCAGTACGGACGAGCAACCGATGGGGACCCTCGGGCGACGGTTCAACCGGAAATCTCCGTTCTTCATCGGCATGACGGCCGCGGCGGGGGTCGCCGTCACCTACGCCTCGATCCAGCTGCTCCTGATCGCCGGCAATGTCATGATTCTGATCGGTCTCGCCCTATTCCTGGCCATCGGAATGGAGCCGGCCGTCTCCTGGCTCGTGAAGCACCGCTGGCCGCGGTGGGCCGGCGTCGTCCTGATGCTGCTGCTCATCGTCGGAATACTGGCTGGATTCTTCGCCACCGCCATTCCGGCGCTGGTCGGACAGATTCAAGAATTCATCAAGAGCGCCCCCGAATATCTTCGGCGCGCCCAGGATCACAGCAGCCTCATCGGTCAGCTCAATGATCGTCTGCATCTCACGCAGAGATTGCAATCATTGATCTCCTCACCGGGTGCAGTCAGCGTGGACGGTATTCTCGGGGCCGGTAAGGTGGTGTTCTCGGCAGTTACCGACACCTTCATCGTCTTGATTCTGACGGCATATTTTCTGGCCGACCTGCCTCGAATTCGAGCCCTGCTCTACCGCATGGTTCCACATACCCGGCGGCCGAGAGCAATCCTGATGGGTGACGACATCCTGGCCAAGGTCGGCGGCTATGTGCTGGGCAACCTGGTCATCTCGCTGATCGCCGGCGGTCTCACCTTCGCCTGGCTGCTCATCTTCTCGATCCCGTACGCCGCGCTGCTATCGATCATGGTCGCGCTGTTCGACCTGGTGCCGGTGGTCGGCTCCACCATAGCCGGCTTGGTGGTTGCGGCAGTGGCACTCACTGTGTCCCTTCCGGTCTGCTTGGCCACCATTGCCTTCTTCCTGGTCTACCGCTTCGGCGAGGACTACTTTCTGGTGCCGCGCATCATCGGAAGAGCCGTCGAGGTGCCGGCCCTGGTCACCATCGTCGCAGTCCTGATCGGAAGTGCGCTGTTGGGCGTGATCGGTGCGTTGGTCGCGATTCCGATCGCGGCCGCGCTGCTGCTGATCACCCGTGAAGTTCTGTTTCCCAGGTTGGACGAGTCCTGACGGACCCCCGATCACCGTCCTGACCGACCACCGATCAAGGACGACTCACGGCGCCGGGTCGGTGCGCTGCGCTTGACTGTACCTACATACCAACTAGTATGTACAGATGTCCACAAATAGCGACGCGCGAGAAAAGTTGATCGGTAGCGCCCGGGAACTGTTGTGGGACAGGGGTTACTCCGCTACCAGCCCGCGGGCAATCCTGGATCACGCGGGGGCCGGTCAGGGGAGCATGTATCACCATTTCGCCGGAAAGGAGCAGTTGGCCACGGTAGCCCTGGAGTTGACCGCTGACGAATTGATCGCCCAGGCCTCCGTGGTACTGGGCAATACTGGATCGGCGCACGACCGGCTGACGGCCTATCTGCTGCGGCAGCGCGACGTATTGCGTGGCTGCCCGGTCGGACGGATGGCCGGCGACCCCGATGTCCTGGACTCGCCGCTGATGTTCGCAGTTCTGTCCGCGACCTTCGAGCGGGTCAGGGCGCTGGTGACCGATGTGATCGAGCAAGGCGCGCGCGCCGGGGAATTCAGCGGCGAAGTGGTGCCGCGGGAACTGGCCGACACGGTGCTCGCAGTCGTCCAGGGGGGCTACGTGCTGGCCCGGGCGGCCGGCGACCCAGCTCCCTTCGACCGGGCGGTCAGCGGAGCCGTCGCCCTCCTCGAACAGTCCCGCCGCGAGCCGCCTGACTCCCCTCCGCTCGGCAACCGCCGGCAAGGCGTCACCAGATCGTTGACCGTTCCGGCAAAGCCGTAAACGGGTCCGGGGCGGTCGCCCTGCATTATCCGATCAATCTGCCGGCCGACTACGACATGGCCATCATCCGGGAGCGGATTCGAACCCGCGGTCACGCGCTCGATGATCGAAAAGGACTGATGCTCAAGGCATATTGCCTTCGTGAGGTGGGAGTCGACGAATCTCGTGTCAACCAGTACGCACCCTTCTACCTGTGGGACAGCGCCGCTGCCGCAGCCGACTTCCTCTGGGGCGGAGCCGGGTTCGGTGGAATCGTTGACGACTTCGGCAGGCCCACCGTGCTCACCTGGCTACCGGCCGCCATCGCCCCCGGGCCGGCAGCCAAGGTCGAGGTCTCGAACGCCGTACTAATCCGTCAGCCAATTCCTCCGGGGGCCGATGTGATCGAAGCGGCCAGGGCGCTGCGTGAACGGGTCCACTCACGGAGTCGCGATTCCCGGGTTCATTTCGCGCTGGGTGCCATCGACCCGACGACGTGGGAGTCGGTCGAATTCACCACCGTGGCCGGCGCTGGGTACGACCAAGGCAGCGCTCCCGACCGTGTCGACTTCACGGTGGTACATGTCAGTCAACCGACGGTGCACTGACCCGGCCAGCGGCTCGGCCGCGTGGCTGGGCCACGTGCCAGCGGATGCGATCAGTGGGCCTGCGGGCGCCGGAGCACCTCGAAGGACGCTGTCAACGCGAAGTGTCGACAGCGCGGCCAGCCCGGCAAACTCCACGCACATCTCGGGCGGCGCGCCCTGCATCCGCAGTGACGTCACCGTATGCAGACCGCCTTCGGAACTGACGATGTCAGCGATCCGCAGCTGGGCAGCCGCGACGGTTTCGACGGCAACTGCCGAGTTGTCTTCGGTTCTTCCTCACCGAATCACTCTGGCACCGAACACCGACAGCGCCGCTTGTTGCTGCCCGACCACCCGATCTTTGGTCGACGGCTGGCCCCAAATATTCGTACCAACCCGGTCGTCCCGGAGCGCGAATCGGCGCAGCGCTTCAGCTGCGCCGACCGGTCACGCCTACACGGTGCGTTGGGTCGGATCCCAATCTTCGGGCAACGAGGGCACCGGGTCGAAGGTTGAATCCACGGCCACGAAGTTGCCGGAATCGATCGATTCTGCGGTGGCGAACATGACGTCCAGAACGTGCAATGCGAGCTTGCCGGTCGCTCGCGCCGGCCCATAGGGACGCCCACCGCGAATGGCCCTGGCCATGTCCACCACGCCGATGCCACGCCCGGCGGAGGTCTCTGCCACGGAGGTCACTTCAGGATCCTCCGAATCCGTCGTCGTCAGACGGATGTCGCCGAAGAACTTGTTCGGATCGGGGGCGGCGATGGTCGCGTCGGTACCCGAGATCTCCAGCACGCCGACCCGGGCCAGCGCCGAGTCGAAACTGAACACCGCCTGCGCCTTGAGGCCACCGGCGAACTCGTACAACGCACTGACGTAGGTCGGCACCGTGACGTCGAACGTCTCACCAGCACGAGCCCCCTGGCCGATTTTGCGAGTCGGCCCGGAGGAAGATCCCATCGCGGCGACCCGGCTGACCGGCCCGAAAACCTGCGCCAGCGCCGTCAGATAATACGGAGCCATATCGAACAGCGGTCCGCCGCCGGTCTGGTAAAGAAAGTCGGGATTCGGGTGCCAGCGGTGCGGTCCCGCAGATTGGAACACGATCGACGCCGTCAGCGGAGTTCCGATATCGCCGTGCTCGATCATCTTCCGAGTGAGCTGCAGCCCGGGGCCGAGGAAGGTGTCCGGCGCGGTACCGATCAGCAGCCCCGCGGCGTCGGCCTGCGCCACGATCGCCCGCGCCGCGTCCTGCTCTGCGGCGATCGGCTTCTCGTTCCACACATGCTTGCCGCTTTCCAACGCGGACGCCGCGACCGACGCGTGCGCCGCCGGGATGGTCAGGTTGACGACCAGCTCGACGTCCTCCCGAGCCAGCAGGTCCGCCACCGTGCCGGCGCCCGGGACCTCGTACTCGTCGGCTCTGGAGCGAGCCAGTTCCGGGACCAGATCTGCGACGAACCGCACCTCCAGGTCCGGATATTTCGCCATGTTCGCCAAATATTGTTCGCTGATCTTGCCGGCGCCAATCACTCCGACCGTCAGTGGGGGCGCCATCTACAGCCCCTTCGCGAACGCGAAACCGCGGCGGAGACCCTCGAATACATCGCCGGCGTAGTCGTCGAACTCCAGTACCGGGAGTTCCAGGAATTTCGCCGCAGCGACGATCTCGGCCACTGGCATCGCTCCCTCGCCCAGCGGAAGTTGCTCGACGTTGTTCCTGGAGAGCGGACCGTCCTTCAGATGCAACAGGCGCACACGATCACCGAGTCGGGTGATCGCGGCGGGAACGTCCTGACCACCCACCGCTGCCCAGTAGGTGTCCAGCTCCAACACGACGGAGGGGTCGAGCAACTGCGCGAAGACCTCGAACGCCGGCCGGGAATCGATCGACGACTCCCATTCGAACCAATGGTTGTGGTAACCGACCCGAAGGCCGTGCTCGGCCGCCTTCTCGGCAGCTCTGGACAGGTCGTCGGCCACCCCCTGGACGCCCTCCCGGGTGGTCCACCGTGCAGGATCCGTCATCGGGTCCACGACCGTCTGCACGCCGACCAGAAGCGCCGCGTCGAAGATCGCGTCGAGGTCGACACCCTCCGAGGCCAGTCGCGCGTGCGCACTCGGCGCGGTCAGTCCGTTCGCCTGGAGGGCGTCTCTCAGCTCTTCCGGATTGGTCAGCAGATCGTAGGGCTCTACCTGGGTCAGCCCAATTCCGGCCAGGGTCGCCAGGGTGCCACGCAGATCGGCTGCGAGTTGGTTGCGAACCGAATACAGCTGGACGGACAGAGCGGGAAGCGTAGCCATGGTGGGTGTCCTTCGTTGCAGTACGAATGATGTGCCTGCAAAAGATACCGCCGGCGCCACAATCGGTTTCCAGGTGGTCGTCCGGACGCGAGATCGTCGGTCAGCGACGGCGGTCCGGCTCTGCATCTGAACGCAACCCGAACACTGCTGCGTCTGAACCCGAACAGCAGTGCCGCACAGTGGGATAAGTCCGGCACGGACTGCAGCAATAAACTTTTCGCTCGACGCAGTTGGAGGAACAACGATGTTGAAGAAGATGACGATCGTCGGCGCGGTGGCGGCCGTGGCAGGACTCGGCATGGGCGGAGCAGCGTGGGCTCAGTCCGCCGATGCACCGGCGGCGGCATCCGTCGTCAGCGCATCGACAGCTGGTGCGACCACCGCCCCATCCACCACCTCATCCAACGCCGCCCCATCCGGCACATCGAGCGCCGCCCCATCCACGGCATCCTCGACAAGCAAGCCGACCAAGGCCGGCAAGGGCGCTGCGGCCGGAAAGCACCATCGCGGCAAGGGGCACGGCAAGGGTCACCGGAACAACCACGACCTGGCCAAGCGACTCGCGGGCGTGAGCCACGCCCAGTGGGTCGGCAAGAATGCCAGGACCGGCGCGTTCGTCACCCATGACGCGGTTCGTGGAACGGTGTCAGCGGCGAGCGCGACCGCCATCACGATCAAGGCAACCGACGGCACCTCGGAGACGTTCACCGTCAATGGTGCAACGAAGGTGCAGATCAAGGGCTCGGCGAAGGCGACGTCCGGAAAGAGGACCGCAGGCGCAATCTCGGCCGTCAAGGTGGGCGACCAGGTCGGTGTGGTCGGCACCGGGGCCGGACCGATGATCGCAACTCACGTGGTGGATCGCGGAACCGGGCACACCCCGAAGTCTGCGGCTCCCAGCTCCGCCGCTCCCACCACCTCCTGAGACGAACAATTAGCTGCTCGGCCAACGGGTTCTCGGCCCGGCGGGACGTCAGGTCAACGACGGCTCGTCGGGTGCCGACAGGCTCAGCACCGCGCCGACGACCGCGGGAGTCGCGGTCAACTCGGCTTCCAGTCGACGCAGCCGGACGGCCAGCCCTGATTCCGGGTCGTCGCCCGCCAGATCGACATCGGCAATCAGGCTCACCTGCCGCGGGCCGACTATCTCCAGTCTGAGGTAGGTCACCCGGTCGATCTCGGGCAGTGCCCTCAGCGCGGCGAGCGTCGCGGCACGGACCCTTGGGTCTGCCACTTCCCCGACCAGGAACCGGCGATTCCGGTTGATCAGAATGACAGCCACCACGCCGAGCAACAGGCCGATCAAGATCGAAGCGACCGCGTCGGGTACCGGTGACCCGGTGAGCGCAGTGGTGCCCAGGCCGGCGGCGGCCAGGACCAGACCGGCAAGTGCCGCCGAGTCCTCGGCGAAGACGGCACGCAACGTCGGGTCGGACGTGGCCAACACGTGTTGAAGCAGATCGCGGTGAAAGCGTGCCGCTTCCTTCTTGGCCTGCCGGACCGACTGCCGGAACGAGATGCCTTCCAGCACGAAGGAAATCGCCAGCACCACGTATCCGACCACGAAGTCCTCAGCCGGCGTCGGATGCAGCAACTGGGTGACGCCATGGGTCACCGACACTCCGGCGCCGGCTGCGAACAGTCCGAGTGCAGCAAACATCGACCATACGTAGGCTTCGCGGCCGTGGCCGAGCGGATGCGATTCGTCTGCCGGGATCTTCGACCGTCTGTCCGCAATCAGCAGGAATACCTCGTTGCCGGCATCCGCCCAGGAGTGGGTGGCCTCGGCCAGCATCGACGACGAACCGGTCAGCACGGCCGCCACCGACTTGGCCGCCGCTATCAGCAGATTGACCGCGAAAGCGATCACCACAGTCGTGAGGGTCTCGGACTTCTCCACCGTGTTCGGGATCGGCAGTCGGGAGGGAGAGCGCGAACTCTCCGAGGTGGGCTCGGGATCGTGGTCGGTCATCGGGAGCTACCTTATTCCTTTCCGGTTCTGGCGCCGGAGAGGAATGAACGCCTGAAGCCTCATGAAAAGGAGCACCACGTTGTCCGTCGATGCGGAACTGTCCAGCCCTGGCCTGTCCGTCGGGATCGTCGGGTACGGAGCCCGACTCGCGTACATCCGGACGCCGGATCGGCATGGTGTCTTCGGTGAGGTCTCGATGGGCTTCGACGACCCGGCTGCGTGGCGCAGCGACCCGTCGTACCAGGGTGCGAGCATCGGCCGCTACGCGAATCGCATCGCCGGCGGGACGTTCGAGGTGAACGGCCGGTCGTTCACCGTCCCGTTGAACGAGGCGAACACCGCACTGCACGGCGGTCCGGCCGGCTTCTCCAGCCAAATCTGGGAGGTCGAGCCCGTCGTCCGGACCGCACACGAAATGAGCGTTACGCTGCGCCGGACAAGTCCCGACGGGGAGATGGGATTTCCCGGAAACCTGGACGTGTCTGTCGTGTTCTCGGTCTCCTCCACCGAGCTGACCCTCGACTATCGCGCTGTCACCGATGCCCCGACCCCGGTCAACCTGACGAACCACGTGTACCTGAATCTGTCCGGTTCGCCGAGTTCGATCGCTGATCATGAGCTCACCGTGTTCGCCGACAGGATCGCTGCCGTCGACACCGACTTCATCCCCACCGGCGAGCTGCTCGACCTGACCGGCACACCGATGGACTACCGGACGTCGACTGTGATCGGAAGCCGATGGCGCGCAGACCATCCGCAGATGGTGCTCGTTCGGGGCCACGATCACGCGTATCTTCTCGACGGATCGGGCGGCGAGTACGACGGGCTGCGGCTGGCAGCGGTCGCACTCGAACGCGTGAGCGGCCGGCGACTGGAGTTGTTCACCGACCAACCGTCGGTGCAGTTCTACTCGGGCAACTCGCTGGACGGATCGGTCGTGACCAGGGCCGGCGCCACGTTGCGCCAGGGTGACGCGTTCTGCCTCGAACCGCAGCACCTGCCGAATTCGGTCAACCAGCCCAACTTCCCGGACACCGTGCTTCTCCCGGGCCAGGAATACCGGAACCGGAGCGTCTACCGGTTCACCGCGCAGTGATCCGCGGGTCCTCACCCGCGGTTCTTCCGGCCGAACCTCCGTTCCCGTTCATCGCCCTCGTCTCGCCTTCGCTACCGTCCTTGGTCTTCAGGCCCGTATTCGTTCCATCGTTCCCCGTCATGCCCGGCTCTCACCGGTCACCAGCCAACGACCGCTACCGGTTCGCCAGGCCATGCCGAGGAATCGCAACAGGATGAATGCGGCCAAGCCGGCCCAGACGCCGCCGATGCCCCAGCCGAAGATCAGCGCACACAGGGCAAGCGGAATGTATCCGAGCAGCGCCGAGACGAGAGTGACGGTCCGCAGGAAGCTGTTGTCGCCGGCGCCGATCAAAACACCGTCAAGGGCGAACAGGATTCCGCCGACCGGCATCATCGCCACCAGCCATGGCCACAGCAGATGTGCCTGGTGCGCAACTGCCGGATCCGAGCTGAATACCAACGGGATGACGAACCAGCCGGCCGCAGCAATCGTCGCGAACACCACGCCGGCGGCCAGACCGTACCTGCTGACGCGCCAGGCTGTGCTTTTCGCCGCATGCACGTCTCCGCTGCCGAGGGACGCCCCGACCAGCGATTGGGCCGCGATGGCGAATGAGTCGAGCAGCAGCGCGGTGAAGTTCCACAACTGCATGCCGATCTGATGCGCCGCAAGCTGCGCCGGACCCATCCGGCCGGCCACACCGGCCGCTGTCAGGTACGAGGTCTGGAACGCCGAGGCCCGGAGCACCAGATCCCGACTGATCACCAGCTGTTTGCCCATCACCGCCCATTGCGGCCGACTGGGCACGTGCTGGCGGCGCAGCGCAAGCACGCACAGCCCGCCGCCCGCCCACTGGGCCGCTACGTTGGCGATCGCCGAACCCTCCAGTCCCAACCCGAGGGGGTAGACCAGCAACGGCGACGCGATCGCGGAAAACGTGTTGGCCGTCACGACGATCACGACCGGAGTACGGGCGTCCTGCACACCGCGCAGCCATCCGTTGCCGGCCAGCACCAGCAGTACCCCTGGCAGCCCGAGGATGGCGATCCGCAACCACGAGTTCGCGGCGGCAGCGACCGGCCCATCGCTGCCGACTATGAGGCGAGTGAGCGGTCCCGCCACCAACTCGCCGACGCCGACGGCGATGACGCCCAGAATGATCGCCAACCAGGACGCCTGCACTCCCTCGTTCACGGCGGCATCCCTTCGACCGGCACCGAAGAACCGTGCGGCTCGGCCGGTCGTGCCGTACTCCAAGGACGTGCCGACCAGAGCGAGCAGCGTCATCACAGTCCCGCCGGCGCCCAGTGCGGCCAACGGGACCTGCCCGAGGTGCCCGATCACGGCCGTGTCGACCAGCAGGAACAACGGCTCCGCGGCCAGCACCACGAAGGCCGATGCGGCCAGGGAGACGATTCGCCTGGTCGGGATGTCGGTGTTCGTTACGTCGGGGTTCGTCACCGAAGAATTATCGCCGGCACCTTGCGGTGTGCGCGTCCGTCGAGGGTCGGTCGCCACTCGTCACGTCCACCAAAGATGGTCGATTCGCGGTGGTCGAACCACAAGTGGTCGAGGAGCGTTCGGTTCGCTGGTCGTTCAGAAGTGGTCGAGCAGGCCCGAGAAGGAATCGAGCACCAGGACTTTTTCGTCGGTGTGATCTATTTCGGCCCGCTCGAGCACCCAGGTGAGTCGGTGCGGGATGAACACCGCATTCAGGCCGGCGGCTCGTGCGGGAAGGATGTCCGATTTTGGGGAATTGCCGATCATCCAAGTGACCTCGCGGTCGAGGTGATGCCGGACCGCGAGAGCGCGATACACCGCTTCGTCTTTTTCCGGAACGACGTGGATCTCGGAGAAATAGCAAGCCAATCCGGACGCGTCGATCTTCCGACGCTGCTCATCCGGCGCTCCCTTGGTCAGCAGATACAGGTCGTGTCGAGCACGCAACTGCTCGAGGACCTCGACGACGCCCGGCATGAGTTCGATGTCATGACGCAGCAACGCTTCCGCGAGGTTCTCGATCTGACGGACTTCCTCGGCGGTGGCGGTCCGGCTACTCAACTTCTCGAAGGTGATCGCCAAATTTCGCAGAAACGCTTTCGCGCCATACCCATTGTCTGCGATGTTCGCTGCCTCGACGTCGTCCACGATCGAGCGTAATTCCGTGCGGTCCATCGTCGGGTGGGCAAGCCAATCCAGATAGTCCTCTACCACCCGCTCGAACAGGGCATTGTTCTCCCACAGCGTGTCGTCGGCATCGAAGATCAAAGTCAAACGTCGACCGGGCGGTCCAGTGCTTGTCATCCGCCGATTGTGCGGTACCGGAAGTCCCTCGGTCATCCAATTTCGCCCGCAACACGCTGCGGCAGGGTGCTCCGGGTCCACCGTCGTCCCGGGTCCACCGTCGTCCCGAGTCCACCGTGCGCTCCCGTTGGTCGTGGTTGGCCCCGTGTAGGGGCCTTGGACTCCACTTCCGCCACTGCGGTAAGGAAGTCGACCCCGGAATTACGCGCGAATCAGATCGGCTCACAGGCGTCGCCACCGACGGCGCTCACGCTTTGCGGAACTGGGGCAAACGCCGGCGAGACCGATGACCGAGCAACCACCGGCGGCCGCGCAAGCGTCAGGCCGAGCAGGGCGAGCGCTGCCACAACGATCACTGCGATCCCGTAGTCCCGAGCCGTCGCGGCCACGCCTCCGCCGTGCACTACCAAGAACCCGGCGATCACCGCGGGCAGGCCCATGGCGAGGTAAGAAACGACATAGAGAATAGACAGCACACCGGCGCGCTCGTGCGGCCGAGCCACTGCAACGATGCTGCGGATCGCGCCGTGGAACCCGGCGCCGAAGCCGATACCCGCGATGACGGTCCCGAGAAAGAATTCGGTGGTCGAGGAGCGATCAGTCGCCAGCAGCGTGATGGCCACCCCGAGCATCAGTCCGGTGACCCCGGCGAACATCGCCGACCGCGGGGGCCGATTGCGGAAGAGCACGACGGAGGCCGCTCCAGAGGCTGACACCGCGAACAGGGCGAGACCGCCCAGCAGGGCAGAATTGTGCCCGATCAGGTTTCGGACAACTGCCGGGGCGAGTGATCCGTAGAAGCCGAGCAGAGCCCAGATGGCAATCAGGGCCGGCGCGACTACCAGCATCGGCTTGCGAATCGCCGAGGGCAGTTCCAGCGTTATCCGGAGTGAGGAGAGCGCACCGGAACGTGGAGACGCGGTTTCCCGCATGAAGGCCACCCCGATTCCCTGCAGCACGAAGATCACTGACAGCACCAGGTACACCAGGTGCGTCGGCGCGGGTAGATATTGCACGAGCAAGCCCGATCCGAGCGCGCCCAGAGCGGTGCCGATGGGGGCTGCGACGGAATTGGCGAGCGTTCCCTTCGTTCGGTCCAGATCGAGCAGGCCGGCGCCGACCGCAGCCACTGCAGATCCCGTCGCCAAGCCCTGCACGACGCGGATCACCATCAGTTCCCCGACACCTGTCGCGGCCGCGAAAGCCAGCATCGACAGCGCCTGTACGACGATCGCCACGAGCAGGATCGGGCGGCGTCCGATGAAGTCGGACAACGACCCCACCACCAGAAGCGCTACCAGCACCGCGACGGCGTAGACACCGAACACGATCGTGGTGGTTATTGCCGAAAAACCCCATTGACTCTGGTAGGTCGGATAGAGCGGTGTGGGGGCGCTGGAGCCGGCAAGGAAGAAGACCACGATGGAACCCTGGAGATAGAAGGCCATGGAGTCCGGCAGCCGGAACTTCTGGCCCGGCGCATTCGAGGGGAGGGGAACCGGGGAGTGCGACATCGATACTCCAATTTCATTTCATTTGAGTAGATCGGTCTGTCTACTTCATCGACACTAGACAGATCTGTCTGCTATTGTCAAGGCATGATTTCGAGTACCACCGAACGACTCACCGCCCGCAACCGGCTTCTGGTCGCGGCCGATGAGCTGTTCTACGAGGAGGGTCTGCACACCGTCGGAATCGATCGCGTCATCGAGCGCGCCGGGGTGGCGAAGGCCACGCTGTACAACACTTTTGGCAGCAAGGACGAGCTGATCAAGGCGTATCTGACCGCCCGCAAGAGCGCCCGGCAGGAACGCATCACCAGCAAGCTCGTCCGGTACGACACCCCTGGTGAGAAGCTGCTCGGGGTCTTCGACATCCTCGGGGAAATACTCGCGGAGCCGACATTCCGCGGCTGTGCGTTCGTGCGGGCCAGCTCCGAAGTGGCCGAAGGCAGCTCCGTTGCCGAAGTGTGCGGCAGTTCGCGGGCCTGGGTACGGAAGCTTTTCCTCGACCTCGCTACCGCTGCCGACGCTCGTCATCCGGACGCTTTGGCCGCCAAGCTGGTACTGCTGTACGACGGCGCCATGAACGCGGCCTACCTGGATCATGACCGGGACGCGGCAGTGGGTGCCCGAGAGGTGGCCGAACTTCTGCTCGGAGCCGCGACCGGCTGACCTTCTGCGCGCAGGAGCACGAGTCAGGACAAGCAGTACATCCTCAAGCGTCGACGACGGGGGCTGTCGAAGACTGTCGAAGACGGGAACCGAGCGTCAGACCAGAGCGGGCTCGGCGACCTTGGGTGCTGGAATGGTGATGACGGTGAACAACTTCTCCAGTGCCGATTCCACTTCGGCCTTCCAGCCGATGCCCGCGGCCAGTTCGAAACGCAGCCGCGGATAGCGGCGATGCGGCGCAATGTCGGTAAATCCCACCGCCCTGGCGAACTCGGCCGGCAACAGACACTGCGGCACTTCATCAGGTCCTCGCCCGCCGGATCGGCCGAAAGCCCGATTCTTCGAAGAATCCGCCGGACCGTCCTCCAGGCCGAACAACTCGATCGCCCGCACCCCGCGACTGGTCAGCGCACTGACCACACCATTCATCAGAAACCTCGCCAATCCCTGGCCGCGGAACTCCGGCAGGATGCGGGCGGTGGTCAACAGCACTGCGTCGGGTGACACCGGGCCGGTCGGAAAGGTGGATGCTCCCGGCACCGCGGTCGGTGGCGCGTAGAGCGCGAAGCCGGCCGGCTTGTCGTCGACTGTCACGATCTGACCGGCGGAGCCCCAGGTCAACATCACTCCGGACAGCCAGACTTCTTTCTCGAAACCGGCTTGCCCGGGGTCGAGCGTTGCCACCGCCGACGACGGCAGCTCCCAGTTCACACAGGAACGGCACCGTTCCGGCAGGTCACCGACGGAGGAGATGGATAACGGCACCAAGGCTCGGTTCACCGGCGTCGTCTCCGTCCGTCTCGCGCTTCTGTTTCGCGGTTCCGTCTCGTGCTTGGGTTTCGCGGTTCCGTCTCGCGGTTCCGGTTCGCGCTTGGGTGAGGCCCTGTACGCATCACGTCCGCGCCGAGGGCGCGAAGGCTCCGGCCACTGAAGAGTAAATGGCTCCGCACCCCCAGCCGAAAACCAGCGGGGCCAGAACCACCGGAGCGAGCACCAGCCGCGAAGAACCCGGTGTGGACCCCAGGCCGAGAACCGGCGGGACGGACCTGTCAGGCTCGCATCGACCCCTCGGAGTGCTCCTGGTGCAATCAGTGGATCCGCACCCCACCCAACCAGGTGCCCCGAACCGACGCAGACCGAACCCGGCTCGCAGGAGCGGCGGTCAGGTCGGCGCTCAGCCAGACCAGGTCCGCCGCGTCGTCCACGGCCAGTCGGCCGGCATGGTCTCGGAAACCTTGCATCGCAACACCTCTCGTGTAAGCCGCAAGGGCTTCGCGTAGGTTCAGTCGCTCCTTCGGATACCAGCCCCCGACAGGTGATCCGTCCGGCGTCTGTCTGGTGACCGCCGTGGCAATTCCCTCCAGGGGGGACAGTTCGGTGACCGGCCAGTCGCTGCCGAAGCTCACGGCGGCGTTCCCAGCCACCAGCGAACCGATCGGATACTGCAGGGCTGCGCGTTCGGAACCGATTCGCGGAGTGGTCAGGATCTCCTGTAGCGGGTCCGGCTGCGCCCACAGCGGCTGGAAGCAGGCGATGACACCGAGGGCGGCGAACCGACCGAGATCAGTCGGGTCGATCACCTGCAGATGGGCGATGACGGGGCGCAGATCCAGGCGGCGGATGACGTCGATCGACTGCTCGATGGCGCCGAGCGCATCGCGGATGGCCGCGTCGCCGATGGCGTGCAGGTGCACCTGGAAGCCGGCGGCCGAGAAGGCGGCGACCGCAGCATCCAACTCCCGACGATCCCAATTCGGCACACCGTGGCTGTGGGCGCAGTCCACGTACGGCTCCAGCATCGACGCGGTGCCTGACTCGATCACCCCGTCCACGAAGAACTTGACCGTGTTGGCGGTGAGCCTCGGTTGTCCGGCCTGAGAAACCTGCCCGGCTGGAGAAATCTGCCCGACCCGGGAAACCCGCCCCGTCCCGAAAGGCGGCCCCACCCCCGAATGCTGCCCCACCCCTGATACCTGGGCGACCTTGTCGCGTAAGCGCCGGAACTCATCCGGCTGGTCGCGCCAGCAGGCTGGATCGGCTCGTAGGGCGAGGTTGACGCCGACGTGCAATCGGCCCGCTGCCGCGGCGCTCAGGTAGGTGTCGACGTCCGGCGGATCGACCCACGCATCCTGGATCCAGGTGATGCCTGCCGCCGCACACTGCGCGGTGGCGTCATCGATCGCCCGCAGCTGTAGGTCACCCTCGGGCGCCGGCATCACCTCGAAGATCGGACCCGTTGCGCCCCACTCGCGCAGGGTTCCGACCGGGCTGCCGTCGGATCGACGAACGATCTGCCCGTCATGCGGGTCCGGCGTACCGGCCGTGATGCCGGCCAGTCGGAGCGCTTCGGAGTTGCACCAAACGGTGTGATAGTCGCTGCCGTGCAACACAACTGGTCGGTCGGGAATGATCGCGTCGAGCCAGTGTGCGTCGAATACCCCGTCGGTGGCCAGCGAGAGATCGAACCCACCGCCGTAGACCCACGACGCCTGCGGGTGGTCCGCCGCCCAGCCCCGGACCCCATCCAGGATGGCCTCGATGCTGCCTCCACGCACCGGCGCGTATCGGGCTTCCAACCCGGCCTGCAACGGATGGGCGTGCCCATCGGCGAACGCCGGCAGCAGGGTGCCGCCACGCAGCTCCACCCGCTCCGTGTTCGCTGGAACCTCGAGATCCGCTCCAACGGCTGCGATTCGGCCGTCGGTGGCCAGTAATTCCGCCGCCCGAGGTGCGGGCCAATCGGCCGGACTCCACAGGAGACCACCCGTGAACAGGACACTCGTCAAGCCGTGCTCCCCTCGCGCGAGCCCGTTCGGCCCAGGGGACGGGCCGCGCTGATATCGTCACACGCTGGGCCGCGGAGAATGAACAATCGAGCCGAGCATGCAGAAGCCGCGGCGAGGGACCGATCCAAGGACATCGAAGATCTGGTGCGGTGGCTGCGGGACACCGACCTGGCCATAGCGGAAAGCATTCTGCAGACCGCGACGACCGCGGAGGCGACCACCGCGATCATGAACATGGTCACCCACCTTGACCCTTCCCGGATCGCCGCGCAGCCGGTCGCTGGTCGGTCAACGGCCTGCTGCGTCGCTGGGCATTGGTATGACGCGGTGGCCGCCCACGTTGTGATCGGCGATGCGTTCGATGACGTGGCGCTGCATCAGCAGGTCTTGAGCATCGCCGTCCGAGTCCCCTGGAAAAGCGAGACGCTCCCGCTTTACCGGCAACGGCACTGCACCGGCGCGGAGCGGTGTGAATCAGCCGGCGCGGTGGGCCGCGAAGTAGTCGGTTAGCGCGTCTCGCATGATGGCGCTGGCGGTGCGTCCCTGTTCTGTGGCGAGCGCGTCGAGCTGCTGGTTGGTTGCGGCAGGCAACCGAACCTGCCGGGTCGCGGAGTGCTCCCCCGGCCCGGCGTCCGGGTCGATGCTGGGTCGGCCCCGGACCATCCGATCCAGCTCGGCGCCGCCGCCGGCGGCCTGCTCCAACATCTGCCGACCGTGCGCCGCAGCTGCAGCGCCGTGCAGCACCGTGCCCCCGGTGGCCTTGCTCAAATCCATCTTGTGCTCGGCCCAATCGGCCGCTGCCTGGTACTCCTCATCGGTTCTCATCCCTGCTCCTCCATCAACGCCAAGTGCTTCGGACGGGCCAGCATCACGTGGAAGACGTGCACCCCGCGGGGCGGCAACATCTCCACCATCACTTCCAACAACGGTCCCCCCAGCTGCCGGGGCGGCCCGATGAACAGGTCCGGCCGGACCCCGCCCGGAACCCTCGGTTCGTCGAATCCGCCGCGGTGGAAGTAGGAATTCATGATCGCGTACAGCGCATCCTCCCTCGGCACCTTGTGCTTGTCGGCACTGTCGGACCAGGTGATCGCCATTCTACTAATGTAGTGCACAAATCGTGAATGTGTAATACATAAAGACGGCCGTCGTCGTGACTTGTGGGCCCATCCGCAGCGGCGACCGCTGATGTGCCGCAGTCGTGAGCCTGCGGGTGGTAGGCCTCACTGTAGCTAGGTGAGCTAGTTTTTCACCATGCCCCGCCTGGTGCTCGGCAGCGGCCGGCAGCAGCGAATCATCACTGGAGAACGGAAGCCTCAATGCGCAGCGTTGTCATCGAATCCTTCGGCCGGCCCGGCGATGTACTGACCCTGGGCGAGCGGCCGACTCCGGAACCGGCAGCAGGACAGGTGCGGATCCGGATGACGATGTCACCCATCCACAACCACGACCTCGCCATCGTCCGAGGGGTCTACGGGTACAAACCCAAACTCCCCGCCGTACCGGGCACGGAGGCCGCCGGCGTCATCGACGCTCTGGGTGCGGAAGTTTCCGGTGTCCAGGTCGGTCAGCGGGTGACGATCGGGGGAGCCACGTCCACCTGGGCGGAGTACTTCCTGGCTCCTGCCGCCGGACTGGTCCCGATTCCCGATGCGATGCCCGACGAGGTCGCCTGTCAGCTGGTCGCCATGCCGATGTCCGCCATGGCGCTGCTGGAGGATCTCGACCTTCGAGCAGGGCAGTGGATGATCCAGAACACCGCCAATGGCGCCGTGGGGAAAACAGTCGCAATGCTCGCGAAGGCCCGAGGGGTGAACGTGGTGAATCTGGTCCGGCGGGATCGGGGTGTTGCAGAGTTGGCTGCACTAGGCATCTCGAATGCCGTCTCGACCGAGCAGGAAGGCTGGCGGGCAAGGGTTCAGGAACTGACCGCGGATGCACCGATCGTGCGGGCAGTGGACTCGATCGGCGGGACCGCTGCCAACGACATCCTGGATACCGTGGCTCCGGGCGGCCTGCTGATGTCGTTCGGCTCGATGTCCGGGAAACCGCTGCAGATCGGCGTCGACAATCTGTTGTTCAAACAGACCACGGTGAAAGGCTTCTGGGGTTCCGAGCGGATGAAAAACACCAATGCCAAGGACACCGCTCGGATGGTGGGCGAACTGATCGGTCTCGCTCTTGCCGGAGATTTGCGACTGCCGGTGGAGGCGAAATTTGACCTGGCCGACGCCGGTGCCGCAGCAGACGCGAGCGCCGTTCCGGGCCGCAGTGGCAAGATCGTGCTGACTGCCTGAACCCCGACCCGGTCGCTGTGCCCTCGGCCAAGTCCCTCGCGAGTTATGGTTCGTTGGTGCCCCATCCACCGACCGCGACGCTGAGTTGGTGGCAGTCGGCGGCCTTGGCGGTAGTGCTCTTCGCAATCACGTTCGCGCTGGTTCGATCCGGCGCACCATGGGCCCGCAGAGTTGCGCCATTCCTCAAAGAAGCCGGCATCGTCGCGCTGTTGTTCGGGCTGTGGCAACGGGCGGGCCAGCTGTCCCAACACAGCACCGCGGCGGCTTTCGACCGTGGCCGCTGGATCAACGACGCGGAGCGGTTCGTCGGTCTGCCGAACGAACGGTCGCTTCAACTGACATTGGTCGACCACCCGTTGGCCGGGCAGTGGGCCAACCTGTACTACGCGGTCATGCATCTCAGTAGTACCGGAGCGATGCTGTTCTGGCTTTTCTGGCGCCACCGCGAGAGATATTCGCCGGTCCGAACGATCCTCGCCTTATTCACCGGTCTCGCACTGATCGTCCAACTCGTCGCGGTCGCTCCGCCCAGATTGATGCCTACGCTGGGATTCTTCGACATCGGCGAGCGCTACGGACAGTCCGTGTACGCCAATGCCGACTTCAGTGCGCAGGCGCTGCTCGCCATGCCATCGGTACACATCGGTTGGGCCGTCATGGTGGCCGCGGCGGTCGTCTGGGCCGGCGTGGGCAAGTGGCGTTATCTCATCCTGCTGCACCCGCTGCTCACCCTGTACGTCATCACTGCGACCGGCAACCACTGGTGGTTCGACAGCTTGGCCTCGTTG
>JAABUT010002353.1_pt1 | contig 18543 bp, 18 predicted proteins | sample 5559281 | NCBI WGS metagenome assembly JAABUT01 (sample SAMN10711880, study PRJNA513359) | rock metagenome | isolation source: Antarctica rocks | place: Antarctica: Victoria Land, Ricker Hills nord | collected 2016-01-04 | reverse complement strand
CGCTGTGCGTCCGTCGTGTCCGCTTCGTCATTCTCGCTCCTGATCGACACCAAGGGTGCCGCGTTCAGGCAGGATGTTCCACTTATAGCAGTGCCCGAATTTGGCCAGCCACCTCTGCCTGCGGCAAGAAGCATCGACAGTGTGTCGATGTTTTCTTTAACATAGTCAAAGATTTCCGCCTCCGGCGGCTTCGTGCCGGGTAACTTTATCACATTACCTACTGGGTCCGCTTCTATTCGCGAGTCTCCATCCAGTATGCAAAGCGACTTTATCTTATTGGCAACAGATGGGTCCCGCATATGATGCTTATGGATTGCATATGCTTGCGATTGTCCTTTAACAAAGTAGACGCCAATGCGATCAAAAATATCAGTCAAATTTCTCCTGACTATGTTTTCTACAGTCTCTTTAGCAAATTCGTCCTCAACAAAAATGGCCAGCCCTTGTTCAACTCTACCAGTCATGGCTCGAAGAGCTTCAATTGAAATTCGACCCTGTCGTATTTTACCTTCAATCGAATACCAGATACCCTCCGGTGGCAACGGAAGTAGGGCATCTTCTGAATGTGTGGTGAATATCGATTGTACTGAACGTCTTTCGGCTGCATCGATTAGATATTCGACCATCCTACGAACTGCTACGGGATGTAACCCATTTTCAATTTCTTCAATAAGCACTAGCGAATTCTTTGGCGCACTCTCGATCTGCGATACCATCCTAATAACAGAAGATTCGCCGGCACCAAAATGAAATTCAGAATACGAAATACTACCGTCCCCACCAATATAAAAATTTTTGCCGCTATCTAGCGTGGCCATCTGAAAGTGCTCAATGTTCTTTCCCAATATTCTTGCCACATGCAACACTATCTCCCGAGAAAGATTTGAATTTTGACCTTTATAGTTATATTTGGTAGTCGCTACTTTCTTGAATTCTGTTCGTTCTCCGGCGGGAACTGTGCGAGTAATTCCAAAATACAATACCTCACGTTCAATCACTTCATCTCTGGCCCATTTCGCGTTTTTAAACCTAGCGCTCTTTGAAATCAACTGAGTTTGGTTTTTAGTCTTTTCAATTAATTCGTAAGAAACGCCCCAGTTGGCCATGGTGTTATCGCCTAGCGAACTTTTCGGAAAGAAGATTGCTGGCCTTGTTTTCTTATAAGCCAACGCTGCGGCGCCTAGAATGGATGACTTTCCTCCACCATTGGCTGCAATTAAAGCCGTTACAGGGAATTCGAAATCGACCGCCTCGCCCTCAAACGCTCTTATTTTGATAATCTTCATTCTGCGTAGGTATGACCCGAAATTAGAGGCTTTCACCTTCGCGAGAAGGTCTCGCACAGTGCTGTCTCGTATTTCGGACTGATATGGTTGAGCCATGGCGGCTACCGGAAACCGGCCGTGCGAGGCCGCGCGGCCGGTTTTGAAGAGCGAGGCGTATGCTCCGAGGCCGCCGAACCTAGTTCGGACGCCTGAAACCGGCCGCACGGCCTTGCACGGCCGGTTTGGGGACACTCATCCAGGCATTTCAGCAGGTGTTCAAGGCGCGAGAGTTGGCCTTCGGCAGCCGTCCTTACACCTGACACCCAGTTATGCGGGGGAGTTCGATGAGATTTTGCAGTCGGCTCCAGCCGAGCCTGTCTTATTGATGCGACCGAGATGCCGAGGATCGATGCCAAGTTCTCGTGGCTTACATTGGAAAAAAGCACGTCAGTCGCGGATTTGAAGTCCATTTGTATGCACCTGCGTTGACAATCAGCTTGCCGTCAACGATACTGCATACAGACGCAAACGCAAGGCCTCGCAGATGAACCGCCTCAACCTCGCTCGCCGCACCCAGATCATTAGCGCATTGGTCGAGGGCAACTCGATCCGCTCCACAGAGCGGATGACCGATACGCACCGGGATACGGTCATGCGCCTGATGGTCGAGGTCGGCACCGGCTGCGCCAATCTGATGGATGAGCAAATGCGCGACCTATCGTGTCAGCGCATTCAAATTGATGAAATCTGGTCCTACGTACAAAAGAAGCAGCGCCAGATCACGCCAGCCGATGACAAGAGCCGCGTGGGCGATCAGTGGACGTTCGTAGCGCTGGACCCGGATACCAAGCTCGTCCCGGTGTGGCGCATTGGCAAGCGCGATCTGCCAACCGCAACGGCGTTCCTGACCGACCTGTCCGAACGGTTGACCAATCGCGTCCAGCTTTCGTCTGATGCCTTGGCGGCCTACGTGGACGCTACAGAGCAGGCTTTCGGGGCGGATGTGGACTACGGGCAGGCTGTAAAATTCTATGATGCAGAACCCGCCGGCCCTGGCCGCTACAGCCCGCCCAAGGTGACCTACTCTGAGCGCACGGCAATTGCTGGCAAGCCCGACTTCGCCCACATCTCAACCAGCTTGGTCGAGCGTCAGAACCTGACTATGCGAATGTCCATGCGTCGGTTCACCCGTCTAACGAACGCGTTCAGCAAGAAGGTCGAGAACCTCCGAGCAGCCGTGAACCTTCACTTCGCGCACTACAACATGGTGCGGGTTCACTCGTCGTTGCGTTGCACACCGGCGATGGCGGCAGGCGTAAGCAGCCGACTGTGGAACTTGGAGGAACTCGTTGCGCGAACGTCAAATTAGGACACTACCCCGGCGTGGGCAAGGCGAGGCTTCATCCGTGCAGGCATGTTTCCATGTCGCTCTCGGAACTTTCCGTGGCTGGGGAAAGCTGATGCAGAACGGGAACCCAGCCAAGGCCTTGCCGCTTAGGGTTGCCAGGCTTCGAGTCTTCATCGGCTCCGTCATCTGGTTTTTACGATCGGGAGTTTCTACCACATGGCAGCCGACAAAAACGCAAAGGTGTCTGGCAGCGCCGGCGCACAGGTTGCCGACCTCCGTTCCCAGCTCGACGGCCTGGTCGAGCACCGGGCGATGCCGATCATCAACGATGCCCGCGACGGCATGGCGGACAAGATCCAGGAGCTTACCGGCCGGGTGCGGTCGCGTCCGATCGCCGCGATCGCTATCACCGCCGCCGTGGCGTTTCTGTGCGGCCGGTTGCTGCGCTGATCGCGGGCCTACCCTGACAGGGCGTCGTTCTCGAAATTGGATCGCTTGAAATACAAAGGACTGGCGGGAATGCGCATGCTGGAACTGATACGCGTCGCAGGGTCGGCCGAGATGCTGCGCCTTCGCCTGCTGATGCGCCGACAGTTGAGCCGAGTGGCCCAGGCGGTGATCGCCGTCATTATCGCGCTGTTCACCTTCGGGCTGATCGAACTGGCCGCGGTGGTGGCGCTGGAGCCGCTGTTCGGCCTGCTCGGCGCCCTGCTGGTGGTCGCCGCGATCAACCTGCTGGTGATCGGCGTCCTGCTGTGGCTCGCGTCCCGCGGCGCCCCCGGTCGGCCGGAGGAGCAGGCGCTAGAGGTCCGCCAGGAGGCGCTGGCATCGCTGCGCCGCGCCGGCGTGCTGATGACGGCGCTGCAGTGGGGCTGGCGGATGACCCGCAACAAGCGGCGATAGCGGCGACGCCCGGCCTGCGGTATGGAGGCAGCCGATCTTCTGCGGCAAACCTTCCAGGAAAACCAGCCTCATGCCGGACGCCTCAGAAAGCATCGCCGCGACGCGTCAGGGCCGCGTCGGCCACATCCTGATCGACCGCCCCAAGGCCTTGAACGCGCTCGACCTCGGCATGGTGCGCGCCATCCAGGCCGCACTGGATGGCTGGCGCGACGACCCGCAGGTGCACGCCGTGGTGATCGAGGGCGCCGGCGGACGCGCCTTCTGCGCCGGCGGCGACATCCGCGCCATGCGCACGCACGCGATGGCCGGCGACCTGGTCGCGGTGGAGACCTTCTTCGCCGAGGAATACGCCCTGAACGCCACCATCGCCGACTACCCCAAGCCCTATGTCGCCCTGATCGACGGCATCTGCATGGGTGGCGGCATCGGGGTTTCCGTGCACGGGCAGGTGCGCGTCACCACGGAAGCCGGTCTGTTCGCGATGCCGGAAACCGCCATCGCGATGTTTCCCGACGTCGGCGCCACCTATGTGCTGCCCCGGCTGCCCGGCGCGTTCGGCACCTACCTCGGCCTGACTGGGGCGAGGCTGCACGGCGCGGACGCGGTGCACGCCGGGCTGGCGACGCATTTTGTGCCCGCGGCCGGGTTGCCGGCATTGCGCGATGCCATCGGGCGCGACGGCGTGGCAGCGGTGGGCGCGCACGCGCAGCCGTTGCCGGCGTTCACCCTGGCGCCGCACCGCGCCGCGATCGACCGCTGCTTCGGCCAGGACAGCGTGCCAGCTATCGTGGCGGCATTGGAGGCGATCGGCGACGAATGGTCGCGCGCGACGCTGGCCGGCCTTGCCGCGATGTCGCCATCGTCGCTGCTGTGGTCGTTCGCCGCCATCCGCCGGGGCGCCGGATTGTCGCTGCACGCGGCGTTGCAGGCTGAGCTGCGGCTGACCCGGCACGTCGTCCTGCATCCGGATTTTGTCGAGGGGGTGCGCGCGATGGTCGTGGACAAGGACCGCGCGCCGCACTGGTCGCCGGCCGGGCTGGCGGCCGTCGACCCAGGCGCCATCGCCGCGATGCTGGCCTGACGATCGCCAAGCCGCAGTGGTTCATCTAGCCTCGGTGGCAGGATCGTCCGGAACCAGGTGCCCATGACCGAAGCAACCGGCCCGCTCGCGGGCATTCGCGTCCTCGACCTCACCGCTGTCGTCCTCGGCCCGTTCGCCACCCAGACGCTCGGCGACTGGGGCGCGGACGTGATCAAGATAGAAAGCCTGGAAGGCGACCTGGCGCGCGACTCCGGGTTGTTCCGCAACCGCGGCATGGCCTCGGTGTTCCTGCAGATCAACCGCAACAAGCGTTCGCTTGCCCTCGACCTGAAGTCCGCCGCAGGCAAGGACGTGCTGCGCCGGCTGATCCCTACCGCTGACGTGCTGGTCAGCAACGTCCGTCCCGCCGGCATGGCGCGCCTGGGCTTCGGCCATGACGCCTGCGCGGCGCTCAACCCGCGCCTGATCTATGCGGTGGCCACCGGCTTCGGCCAGGACGGCCCGTGGCGCGCGCGCCCGGCCTTCGACGAGATCATCCAGGCCGCCAGCGGGTTTGCTTCGGCAATGGGCTCGGACGACCAGCCGCAGTTCGTCCCCAGCCTGGCGGCGGACAAGCTGACCGGGATGGCGCTGGTCTCCGCCGTCTGCGCCGCGCTGTTCCAACGCGAACGCAGCGGCCGCGGCCAGCTGGTGGAAGTGCCGATGATGGAAACCCTGACCGCCTTCAACAGCGTCGAGATGATGGGCGGCATGAGCTTCGAGCCGAGCCTGGGGGAACCCGGCTACAACCGCATGCGCCATCGCAGGCCGGCCAGGACCAGGGACGGCTGGATCACCATGCTGCCGTATTCCGCGGCCAACTGGTGCGCGTTCTTCGAAGCCGTCGGCCGGCCGGAGCTGGTCGAGGAACTCGGCGTGGACGACCCGGTGCGGCGCGGCCGGAACATCGACCAGATCTACGCGAAGATGCGCGAGATCGCGTTGGACAGGACCACCGCCGAATGGGAGGAGCTGCTGCTGCGCATCGACGTGCCGCACACCGCCTTCACCCGGATGGCCGAGGTGGCCGAGCAGCCGCACCTGAAGGCGGTGGAGATGTTCCCTGTCATGCAGCATCCCACCGAGGGCGCGATCCGCGTCGCCAAGCCCCCGACCCGCTTCGCCGACACCCCGGCCAGCATCCGCCGGCAGGTGCCCCGGCTGGGCGAGCACACGGCGGAAATTCTGCGCGAGCTCGGATACACCGATGCCGACATCGCGGCTCTGACCGCCGGCAAGGCAGCCGGGCAGGCGTGACGTTCGCCGATCGTCCCAGGCAGGCGTGACGCCTGCCGATCGCCACGAAATCAGGCCGCCGTCGCGAAACCGCCCGACTGGCGCCGCCACATGCGGGCATAGGCGCCGTTCGCGTCCAGCAGCGCCTGGTGCGGCCCCTGTTCGACGATGCGCCCGTTCTCCATCACCACCAGCCGGTCCATCTGCGCGATGGTCGACAGCCGGTGGGCGATGGCGATCACGGTGCGGCCGCGCATCAGCGTTTCAAGCTGGCTCTGGATCGCCGCCTCGACCTCGGAGTCCAGCGCCGATGTCGCCTCGTCCAGCACCAGGATGGGCGCGTTCTTCAGGATGACGCGGGCGATGGCGATGCGCTGGCGCTGGCCGCCGGACAGCTTCACGCCGCGTTCGCCGACATGGGCGTCCAGCCCGGTGCGGCCGTTCCAGTCCTCCAGCGCGCCGATGAAGTCGAATGCCTCGGCCTGGCGGGCGGCGGCCACCACCTCCTCCTCGCTGGCCCAGGGGCGGCCGTAGCGGATGTTCTCGCGGATCGAGCGGTGCAGCAGCGAGGTGTCCTGGGTGACCATGGCGATCTGGGTGCGCAGGCTTTCCTGCGTCACGTCGCCGATATCCTGGCCGTCGATCAGGATGCGGCCCTGCTCGGGCGTGTAGAAGCCGAGCAGCAGGTTCACCAGGGTGGACTTGCCGGCACCGGAATGCCCCACCAGGCCGATGCGCTCGCCGGGCCTGATGTCCAGCGACAGGTCGTGCAGCACGCCGCGGGCGGTGCCGTAGCCGAAGCCCACCCGATCGAAGCGGATGCCGCCCTGGCGCACCTCCAGCTCCACCGCGTCCGACCGGTCCGCCATCTGCCGCGGCACGGCGATCGAGCGCATGCCGTCCTGCACCACGCCGATGTTCTCGAACATGCCGGTGACGGTGCGCGCCACCCAGCCCGACATGTTGGTCAGCTGCCAGGCCAGCGGCAACGCCGTGGTGACCGCGGCCAACGATATCCTGTTCTCGCCCCACAGCCACAGCGCCACGGCGCCGGTGCCGGACAGCAGCAGCGCGTTCATCGCGGTCAAGGCGAGCACCATGCGGCTGATCATGCGCAGCTGGCTCTGGAAGGCGCCGGTGTGGTCGTCCACGGCGGAGCGGACGAAGTTGTCCTCGTCGCGGGCGCGGGCGAACAATTTCACCGTCAGGATGTTGGTGTAGCTGTCGACGATCCGCCCGGTCAGGTTGGAGCGCACCTCGCTCATCCGGCGGGACCGTTCGCGCAGCCGGGGCACGAAGATGCGCAGCATGGCGGCGTAGCAGGCGAACCACAGCGCCACCGGGATCGCCAGCGGCCAGTCGATGCCGATCAGCACCGCGAACACGCTGCCGCCGTAGACCAGGATGTACCAGACCGCGTCGATGCCCGAGACGATGCTTTCGCGCAGCGCCGGCCCGGTCTGCATCACCCGGTTGGCCACCCGCCCGGCAAAGTCGTTCTGAAAGAACGACCAGCTTTGCCGCACCACGTTCCAGTGCGACTGCCAGCGGATCAGGTTCGACAGCCCGGGCGCCAGAACCTGGTTGCCGATGACCGTCCAGATGGCAACGGCCAAAGGCCGCAGCAGCAGCACGATCGCCGCCATGCCTGCCAGCGCCGGCCAGTTGTCCACCAGAAAATCGCGCGGGCCATGGCTGGTCGCCAACGCTACGATCCGGCCGATGAAGATGGGAACGGCGGCGTCCGCCAGCGCCAACATGAACCCGGCCACGAACAGCCCGGCAATCAAACCCCGCGCCTGCCGGGCAAAATGCCAGTAGAACCGCCACAACGCACCCGCCCCGTCCAACGGCGGCGGCGCCACAGGAACAACCTCGGTCGGACGCAGAAGATTCTCAAACCAACGAAACATCCCCCAGCCATCCACCCGTCATCCGCACCCGTCAACCACCAATCGCCGAATGGCAGGCAAGGCCAGGGCAGCGCCCTGGCCTTCCTACCCTTCCGAGCGATATGGTTGAATTGATGATGACTGATCTGCCCAATCTTTTGACCTTGTCGCGCATCGTCGTCATTCCGCCGATGGTGGTGTTGGCGGCCGTTCGTTCGCCGTGGACGGATGCAGGCGCCTGCCTGTTGTTTTCGTTGGCGGCGATCACCGATTATTTCGACGGCAAGTTGGCGCGGGATTACGGTCAGACCTCCGATCTCGGCCGCATGCTGGACCCGATCGCCGACAAGCTGCTGGTGGCGGCGGCGTTGATGATGCTGGTGGGCACCGACCGGCTGAGTGCCGCGGGGCTGTATCCGGCAATCGTCATCATGTTGCGGGAGATATTGGTCAGCGGCCTGCGCGAGTATCTGGCCGGCGTGCGGGTCGGCTTGCCGGTGACCGGGCTGGCGAAGTGGAAGACAGGCTTTCAGATGGGCGCGCTGGGCGCCTTGCTGGCCGGCAACAGCACGGCGGTGCTGCTGCATCTATCCTGGCTGCCGGTGACGGTGATCGGCGAGGCGATGCTGTGGTGCGCGGCGGCGCTGACGCTCGTCACCGGGTGGGACTACCTGAACGCGGGGCTGCGGCATGCGTCCGGCCCATCGGTTTCCACCGGCGCATCGGAGTAGGCGGCCGGTGAAGGTCATCGGGTTCACCGGGTGGTCGGGCAGCGGCAAAACCGTGCTGCTGACGGCGGTGCTGCCGCTGCTGATCGCACGCGGCTTGTCGGTGTCCACCGTCAAGCACGCTCATCACGGCTTCGACCTCGACCAGCCGGGCAAGGACAGCTGGCGGCACCGGCAGGCGGGCGCGCGGGAGGTGCTGATCGGCAGCGGCCGGCGCTGGGCGTTGATGCACGAGCTGTCGGGTCCTGAACCCGATCTGCCGCAGCTGCTGGGCCGGATGGCGCCGGTCGACCTGGTTCTGGTCGAGGGCTTCAAGTCCAACCCGCATCCCAAGATCGAGGTGTTCCGGCCTTCGCTGGAACGCGCGCCGCTGTGGCCGGGCCGCGGCGACATCGTGGCGGTCGCCGCCGACGGCGCGGTGGCGGCGGGCGGACGGGCGGTGCTGGATGTGAACGACCCGCCCATGGTCGCCGCATGGCTGTGCGGCTTTCTGGAAATGCCTGCCGCAGCGCACCACATGGCTTGAGGGTTCGGCCTGCTGGGGGCATATTCGCGACACTTGTGGTATGATCCGCCCGGTCCGTCGAATGCGGGCCGTTTGGCGATGACAGGGATGACAGGCATATGCGGCGCTTAGCTTTGATTGGCCTGCCGCTGTTGCTGGCCGGGTGCAACTACGTCGGCAGCCCTTACGACGGCTTTGGCGGCTTTCTCGGCGATGTCCACAACTTCGAGCTCAACCCGAACAAGCCGGTCGGTGGCGCGGACAACATGCGCCGTGTGTCGGGCGACGTTGTGGATACCGAGCCGCTGATGCCGGAGGCCGGCAACATCTGGCCCGGCCCGTTGCCGCCGCCGCGCAACATGTTCGATCTGCAGAACGCGCCGCCGGACGACTCGCTGGGGGGGCCGCAGGCCCAGCCGCCGGGTGAACGGCCGCCAGGCCAGGCGCAGCCACGCCCGCGCGGCAGCTCCACGCCCGATTTCAACCCCGGTGCCGCGGCTCCAAGGCCGGCGAACCCGCAGCCGCGTCCCAACGCCGCGATACCGCCGCCGCTGCCGCCGCTCAGCCCCACCGGGCGCACGTTGCAGACGCCGAACGGGCCGGCCAGCACCATCCAGGGCGGCAACGGCGTGGAGACCTTCATCCAGCCGGGCGGTCGCAGCGGCGTGGTGATCAACAACGGCAACGGCACCTCCACCCTGCTCGGCACCGACGGCAGCACCATCACCGTGCCGGCGACGCGCTGAGGGAGTGGCGGCATGAAGCTGGAGCTGCTGTATTTCGCCTGGCTGCGGGAGCGTGTCGGTTGCAGCCAGGAAAGCGTGTCGCCGCCGCCCGATGTCGCCACCGTCGCCGACCTGCTGACCTGGCTGCGCGGCCGCGGCCCGGGCTACGAGGCCGGGTTTTCCGCCACGCGGCTGGTGCGCTGCGCGGTCAATCAGGATTTCGCCGAGCCTGACGCCATCCTGCACGACGGCGATGAGGTGGCCTTCTTCCCGCCGGTCACCGGTGGCTGAGGCGGCGCGGGTCCTGGTTCAGACGGGTGATTTCGACCTTTCGGCCGAGACCGCGCGCCTGACCGCCGGCCGCAGCGACATCGGCGGCGTCGGCAGCTTCGTCGGCACGGTGCGTGGCATAGCCGGGGGTCGGGTGATCACCGCGATGACCCTGGAACACTACCCGGACATGACCGAGCGCGCGATGTCGCGCATCGCCGACGCCGCGGTGAGGCGTTGGTCGTTGCTGGGCTGCACGCTGATCCACCGCGTCGGCCCGCTGCGGCCCGGCGAGAACATCGTGCTGGTGCTGGCGGCGGCGGCCCACCGGCAGGCGAGCCTGGAGGCGACAGCTTTCCTGATCGACTGGCTGAAGACCGCCGCGCCGTTCTGGAAGAAGGAAACCTTCGCCGACGGCAGCGAGGCGTGGGTGGATGCGCGCGAGGAAGACGCGACGGCGGCAGCGAAATGGGGCGCGCTTGCAGGCTGAGCGATTTCTTGAAATAGATATGCACATGGACCGATTCAGCCAGCTTCCGCCGTAAGTGGCGATTTCCTCACCCGGACTTTCCCTTTCGCGCAGGCTTTCTCTCGCATTGGGCGTGACCCAGACCCTGGCTTGGGCGACCACCTACTACATCCCGGCCACCGTCATTGGCGCCGCGGCCGAGACGCTGGACGTTTCGCGCACCGTGCTGCTCGGCGGTTTCTCCTGGTCCCTGCTGGTGGCCGGGCTGTGCTCGCCGCGGATCGGGCGGTACATCGACGCGCATGGCGGCCGGCCGGTGCTGGCGGCGGGCGCGCTGGTCACCTGCCTCGGGCTGGCGCTGCTGGCCTCGGCCGGCGGGGTGGCGACGTGGTACGTCGCTTGGACCGTGCTTGGCCTGGGCATGGCGATGGGGCTGTACGACACCGCGTTCGCCACCATCGGCCGGCTGCTGGGCGACGCCGCCCGGCCCGCCATCATCGGCGTCACCTTCATGGCCGGTTTCGCCAGCACCATCGGCTGGCCGGTGGGAACCTGGCTGGTGGCGCAACACGGCTGGCGCGCGGCGGTGTGGATCTTCGCCGCCGTCCAGGTCGCAGCCATCCTGCCGGTCGTGCTAGCCTTCGTGCCTGCCGCCGCCGCCGTGCCGCCGCCGGCAGCCGCTCGCACGCCGGCGCCCGGCGGGCCGCTGCCCGGAACGATCTTCGCGCTGCTGGCGGTGTTCTTCACGGCGCGGGCGGCGATCAGCTCGCTGGTGGCGGTGCACGCGCTGGTGCTGCTGACCGGCATCGGCCTCAACCTGGGGCAGGCGGTGTTCACCGCGTCGATGATTGGGCCGGCGCAGGTGGCCGCGCGCCTGCTGGACTGGCGCCTGTCGCGCTGGCTGTCGCCGGTGGCGTCAAGCCTAGTGGGCGGCGTGCTGCTGCCGCTGGGCGTGCTGGCCGTGCTGGCGGGCGCGCCGGCGCTGGTGTTCGCCTTGGCCTACGGCATGAGCAACGGCATCCTGACCATCAGCCGCGGCGCCCTGCCGCTGCATGTGTTCGGCCCGGCCGGCTACGCCACCCTGCTGGGCCGGCTGGCGATGCCCGGGCTGATCGCGCAGGCCGCCGCCCCCACCTTGCTGGCACCGCTGGTGGACATCTGGCCGGCCAGCTGGATTCTGGGCGGCATCGGGGTGCTGTCGCTGAGTGCCATCGCATGCCTGATCCCGCTTCGGGCCCGGTGATCGGTTGTGTTTGCAATGCGGCAACACCACCTGTGGCATAGTTGGCGCGGCGTATTCTGATGGCACCAAACGGTGCGGGCGCCGTTTGACTCTGCGCCAGCCCTGCACGGAAGGATTGCATTCATGGCCGACGCGACCGACGGTGCGCGCTGGGACCGCAACCGGGTGCTGTTCGAGATCGAGGATGCCGGCCAGGTCATCCCTTGCGCCATTTCGCGCGAGGCGTTGCAGGACGCGTCGGACCGCCGCTATGCCAACCCAAAGGAGTTGCTGGCCTGCTTCACCCGCAGCAAGGACCGCATCGAGGCGGTGGCGCTGGCGAAGTTCCGTGGCCGCTCGGACGACAACGACAGCCTGGTGATCATCTGGTCGAGCGACCTCGATGATCCGGAAGAAGTTTGAAGATCGGCGCCTGACGCCTCGGGACCGGACGTTTGAGCGTTGTGGACAGGCTGCCGAGCGCACGTTCAATCTGGCGATAGGTGGCGGCGAACACCTCCGCGTCGCCATCCACCGGGTCGGTGATGGGCCTGCGGCCACCGGCGCTCGAGGACAGGTCGCCCAGCAGCAAGATCGGCGTCTGCAGATCGGGATAGCGTGCCAGCGTCGATTTGCGTCTTCGAACACGACCAGTGCTGCCGCCGCTTCCGCCATCGCCCGTGAAAGATAACACGACCGGTGGTGGGACAGATCAAATCCGGCTTCGTGCGCGGCACGCAGGGCAAACTCCGGCGACGGGCGGCCTGGCCGCGGCATGATGCCGGCGGAGTTCGCCCGGCAGCTGCCGGGCGACCCGCGCAACAGGCGTCGCAACGCCAGCGCCGCGAACGGGCTGCGGCAGATGTTGCCGTCGCAAACGAAGGTGATCGTGCAACCGGGCATGCGAGCTGCGGCGCGCAGCCTCAGCCGGGCGGCGACATGGGCGCCAAGCCGCCGTCCCGGCACGCGCGCCAGCAGCCGCCTCCCCAGGTTGCCCATGAGCCGCGACAGTTCCAGCAGCCCCGGCCGCGGGTCGTCCCGCACCAGCGCATCCTGACGCTCGCGCCCGGCCAGGAATTGCCGGCATTCACGGATGCGAGACGCCAGGAAGCCAGGAATTCGCGCCGGTTCGGCAATCACCCTCGCCATGTCCGACAGCGTGTCGTGCATGTCGGACAGCAGGTTGCGGCCGTAGATGCCCGGCTTGTAGGCAATCGCGGGTTCCTCGACGCCGCTGGTCAGCAGGCGGACCCAGGCACCCGGGAAATCGACGCCGCAAGCCACCGCCAGCGGCAGCGATCCCCAGGGGCGCGCATTCACCTCCAGCAGAATCCAGCCCTGACCGTCGTCGCGCACCCGGAACTCGAACATCGCCAGCCCGGTATAGTCCAGCCTGTCGACCATGGCGGCGACGGCAGCCAGCTGCTGCGGGCACAGTTCCGCGCTGACCCGGTAGTAGCTGCCCGCCGGGGTTTCCCGCACGCGACGGTGCTCGAAGCTTTGCAGCACGCGCCCGCGGTGTGCCAGCACCGACACCCCGACACCGTGGCCCGGCACGAACCGCTCGAACAGATGATCGTCGGGATCGAGCGTTTCCAGCAGCAGCGACAGCTCGGCGGCCTGGTCGACAAAGCGGACCTTTCCGCGCCGGAACATCCGCTCCAGGCTGTATGACCGGCGCGGCTTGACCACCACCGGGGTGCCGAGTTCGGCGATCAACGCGGCGGCGGTGTCGGCGGGATGCGGCAGCCGGCCAGGAGAGACCGGGATGCCGAGCTCCTGCGCCAGTTCGCGGGTCAGATGTTTGTCGAACAGCACGTTCACGGCATGCTCGTCAGGGATTGCCAGCACGGCGAAGGCGGACAGCGTCGCACGGTGCCGGCACAGCGGCAGCAGGGCGGTCTCGTTGCAGGGGATGACGACGTCGAACGCTTCCCGTGCCAGCAGCGCCTGCATCGCGGCCAGCCAGTCGCAGCCATCGCCCATCCACGACGGGACTTCATGCAGGCGCGTAATGTAGCGGGAGCGCAGGGCCGGAGCGGAGAAGTCGCCTGGGGCCGCGTGCACCTCCATGCCCCGCCGTCCAAGGGCACGCACGACCGCGAGGAAGCTTCTGGTATCGTCGCCGAGCACGAGGATTTTCATGCGCGGCACGCAGTCGTCCGTCAGCTGGCGCCTGTTCCGGAGGTCCGTCGCCGATGTCCATTTCATGGGTGAACTGGCGCGAAAGGTCGAGCCGAAGCGTGACGCATGTTAAACCTTGGAAATGGGGCGTTTCGGTCGTTCACCTGCCGGCATCCTTCAGGACAAGGCGCCAGGTGCTCGCGGGACCGTGACAGGCATGACCATGTATGCGGCCAGCGGGCCAGGCTGTACGCCGACCCGTGCCGGTTCCGGCTGCGCAACGGCCGACCTCATCGTCGCCAGCAGGCAGAAGCCAAGCCATTTTAGCGTGAAGCGGGACGCCAGCGCCGCCCAGGCATGGCGGCGCGCACCGAAAAAATCTCTCTGAAAATAAAATGACTCCGCGATCCGCTTCAGAGCGTAGACGCGATGCCGCCCTGCACACGCGCTGACTTCAGGGCGGGCCGAGGACGCCGCCTTGTTCAGCAGCCGCAACTGGAACGCTGCCCGGTCCATCATCGGCAAGGCCGTCGAAACATTGGTTCCTCGCTGCGGATCGGGAACGTTGTGCCGTGCGACATAGAACGGGCTGTATTTGATGACTCTGGCGCGATCGATGGCGCGGAGATAAAAATCGCGGTCCGACTCGTAGCGCTGTGCTTCATCGAAGCCGCCGATGGCATCGAAAAGCACGCGGCTGACGACGGTGGTGTTCAGATGCGCGAAGCCGGTGCAGGCCAGCAGCATCGACGGGGTCACCACGTGGGCGCCGACCGCATCCGCCGCCGGCGCGTCGTCCAGGCGGTCGCGCAGGTCCTCGATCCAGATCTTCCGTTCAACCCGCACGCCGCCCGCGAAGGCGACCTGGTCTGAAAGATGCAGATCAACCGGATCGCCATCTGCAACGGCTGCCATGGCCCGCTCCAGATAGGACATGTCGGTCAGGACGTCATCGTCATCGATGAAGGTCAGGTAGGTTCCGGTCGACCGGGCGGCGCCGATGTTGCGGGCAAAGCTGGCGCCGTGGCCGCGCGGCACGGGCGCAAGATGAATGAAGCGGACACGCGCCGGCGCCCAATTCTCTACATCCCGGTATGCCTGCGCATGCCGCGCGTCCGAGCCATCGTCGACGACGACCACTTCGGTTTGTTCATGCGACTGGCCAAGCACGGATCGCAGCGCTTCGGAAAGCTGCGAGGGGCGATCCCGGGTCGGGATCACGACCGTGATTGTCATCTGCGGCAAACTCCACGCCGGCAAGGCTGATCACCCTTCCAGAGACCGCATTGTTAAAAAATCAAACTAAACCCGTAAAGTAATAATGAGTGACCGTCGATGTATCGATCTCTGTCAATGGCCGCGCAGGATCTGGCTCAGGAACAGCTTCAGCCGGTCGGTCTGCGGGTTCTCGAACATCTCGGTGGGCGCCCCCGACTCGACGATCTCGCCCTGGTCCATGAACACCACGCGGTCGGCCACCTGGCGGGCGAAGCCCATCTCGTGGGTCACGCACACCATGGTCATGCCGTCCTCGGCCAGGCCGATCATGGTGTCCAGCACCTCCTTGATCATCTCGGGGTCGAGTGCCGAGGTCGGCTCGTCGAACAGCATGATCTTTGGGCGCATGCACAGCGCGCGGGCGATGGCGACGCGCTGCTGCTGGCCGCCGGACAGCTGGCCGGGATACTTCTTCGCCTGCTCGGGGATCTTCACCCGGCGCAGGTAGCTCATCGCCAGTTCCTCCGCCTCGTCCTTGGGCATCTTGCGCACCCAGATCGGCGCCAGGATGCAGTTCTCCAGGATGGTCAGATGCGGGAACAGGTTGAACGACTGGAACACCATGCCGACCTCGCGCCGGATGGTGTCCAGCGCGCGCAGGTCGTCGGTCAGCTCGGTGCCGTCGACCAGGATGCGGCCTTCCTGGTGCGTTTCCAGGCGGTTGATGCAGCGGATCATGGTGGACTTGCCGGAACCCGAAGGCCCGCAGACCACCACCTTTTCCTTCTGCCCGACCGTCATCGAAACGTCGCGCAGCACGTGCATGGCGCCGTACCACTTGTTGACCTTGTCCAGCACGATGGCCGGGGCGTTGTCTGTATGGCTCATGAAACTCTTTCGTTTTGCACGTAGTCAGCGCCGCAGCGACCGGCTGAGGTCGGCTTCGATGCCGCGGCTGTAGCGCGCCATGATGTAGCAGGCGACAAAGTAGATCAGCGCCAGGACGATGTAGACCTCGTTGGAGAACGCCTGCCAGATCGGCTCGGCCAGCGCCACCTTGCCCGAGGTCAGCAGGTCGAAGATGCCGATGATCAGTACCAGCGAGGTGTCCTTGAAGAAGCCGATGAAGGTGTTGACCAAGGGCGGGATCACCACGCGCAGGGCCTGCGGCAGGATCACCCGCAGCGTCTTGTGCCAGTACGACAGGCCGAGCGCGTCGGCGGCCTCGTACTGACCCTTCGGCAGCGACTGCAGCCCGCCGCGCACCACCTCGGCCAGGTAGGCGGCGGCGAACAGGATGATGGCGACCTGGGCGCGCAGCAGCTTGTCCGGGTTCAGCCCCACCGGCATGAACAGCGGGAACATCACGCTGGCCATGAACAGCAGGCTGATCAACGGCACGCCGCGGATCAGCTCGACATAGACCACACACAGCATCTTCACCGCCGGCAGCTCGGTCGATCGCCGGCCCAGCGCCACCGCGACGGCCAGCGGGAAAGCCAGCGCCAGACCGAAGGTTGCCAGAATCAACGTGATCGGCAGGCCGCCCCAGCTGTCCTGCGACACGTAGTCCATGCCCAGCACGCCACCCCACATCAGCACGCCGATGACGGTCAAGGTCACTACCCAGATCGCCGCCAGCTCGATGCGCCAGAACCGCCGCATTGCGGACACCACGTACAGCCCGATGAACAGAGCGATGCAGATCGCCGGGCGCCACTGGTCGGCGTAGGGGTAGCGGCCGAACAGGATGAAGCGCCACTTGTCGCCGATCACCGCCCAGCAGGCGCCGACGCCCTTGGCCTCCCGGCAGGCGGTCGGGTCCGGGGTGCCCTGCGGCGTCGCCGGCACCGACCACACCGCATGCACGAAGGCCCAGTCGATGAAGCCGAGGGCCCAGCGCACCACCAGGTAGGCCAGCGCCAGGCTGACCGCGGTCGAAATCCAGGAGCTGAACAGGTTGGTCCGCAGCCAGGCGGCCGGGCCGTAGACCATCGTCGCCGGCTGGTCGCGCCGCGCCACCGAGGTGTGGGTGATGTTGCCCGCCGTGGTGCTCATGTCGGTGATGCTCATCCGTCAGCGCTCCACCAACGCGATGCGGGCGTTGTACCAGTTCATGAACAGGCTGATCGACAGGCTGATGGTCAGATACACCGCCATGATCAGCGCGATGCCCTCCACCGCCTGGCCGGTCTGGTTCAGCGTCGTGCTGGCGACCGAGACCACGTCCTGATAGCCGATCGCCACCGCAAGGGACGAGTTCTTGGTCAGGTTCAGGTACTGGCTGGTCATCGGCGGGATGATCACCCGCAGCGACTGCGGCAGCACGATCATCCGCAGAGTGGCGGAGCGGCGCAGGCCGAGCGCCTCCGCCGCCTCCCACTGCCCCTGCGCCACCGCCAGGATGCCTGAACGCACGATCTCGGCGATGTAGGTGGAGGTGTACAGCACCAGCCCAAGCGTCAGCGCGCCGTATTCCGGGCTGAGGGTGGCGCCGCCCTGAAAGTTGAAGCCGCGCAGCACCGGCAGTTCAAGCACGAACGGCGCGCCCAGGGCGAACCACACCAGCGCCGGCAGGCCAAGCATCAGCGCGACGCCGGCCGGCCACACGCGCGGCCGGATGCCGGTGGCCTCCTGGCGCCGGCGGGCGACGCGGGCCCAGGCGGCGGTGCCGATCCAGCCCAGAACGAAGGCAGCCAGTGCCCATGAATGCGCCGGCTGCCATTCCAGCACCGGGATCTTGATGCCGCGGTTGGACACGAACACGCCGGCGACCGGGTTGAACGACTGCCGCGGCGCCGGCAGGCCCTGCACCAGGGCATACCAGAACAGCAGCTGCAGCAGCAGCGGGATATCGCGCAGGAACTCGACATAGGCGGCGGTCAGCCGCGCCACCAGCCAGTTCTTCGACAGCCGCGCCACGCCGACCACGGTGCCCAGAACGGTCGCCAGCACGACGCCGACCACGGCCACCTTCAACGTGTTCAGCACGCCGACCCAGATCGCCCGGCCGTAGGTGTTGACCGACGGGTCGTAGTCGATCAGGTGCTCGCCGATCGGGAAGCCAGCGGTGCGGCCGAGGAAATCGAAGCCGGTGGCGATCCGCCGCGCCGCCAGGTTGGCGCTGGTGTTGGACACGAAATACCAGCCGATGGCGCCGACGATGCCCAGAATGACAGCCTGCCATACGATGGCGCGGAACTTCGGGTCCGACCAGCTGAGGGTGATGCCCTTGCGTGGCGCAGCACGCGGGGCGGCAACTCTGGGGTCGACGGTGGCTCCGGACATGGGCGCGGTGGTCCTGACATAAATGCGCCGAGCATGGCAGCGAACTGGTCAGCAAGCGGAGGCAAATTCCAGGCCGATTGTTCTGCAATTCGTGCAGGTCTGTCATTCTGCGACATTTCGGTTGCAGGGAGCAATCCCGCGGCGGCACACCCAGTACAATTGGCTCTTATCGCGTTTGCTGTTGATACGGCCCCAATCCTATCGCTCCAAGGATGAATGCGGTGGAGGAAGCGCCGTGCCCGAGTGCCTCCAGTGTCCGGCGCCAGCCA
>JAABUT010002352.1_pt1 | contig 18553 bp, 11 predicted proteins | sample 5559281 | NCBI WGS metagenome assembly JAABUT01 (sample SAMN10711880, study PRJNA513359) | rock metagenome | isolation source: Antarctica rocks | place: Antarctica: Victoria Land, Ricker Hills nord | collected 2016-01-04 | reverse complement strand
TTGAGGGCTTGCAACTCATCGTACTTCTCGGATGCTAAGGCAAGATATTCTTCTTTAGTCATGGCGGTAAACGTTTGGTTTCCCAAATTTAAACTATTTTTAGAAAACGACAATTTGGGATGCACCCAAAAGCATCTTCTTTCCTGTATATTTGGTTAAAAGTTTCATGGCATACAGTTATTGCCTCTTCCTTACAGTCTGGTTATAATGCTAAAAAGAAAAGGCTTTGATGTTATTCATACCGGCGATTTACCTAATAAAGAACGAACTACTGATAATAAAATACGAATGTTAGCTAAAGAAGAAAACAGGAATGTAATTACAACGGACAATGACATTTCATTATTAATTGGATACAATTTCAACTTTATGTAATGAAAATTTCGCAGTGTCACTTTACTCATCCTATTTATTAATACTCAAGGATGATTTCACTTTGCCGGGCGTATTATCATACGTTTCTTTCCAATAAGCTTCTATATTTTCCAGGGACCGGCCTTTGGTTTCCGGTATTAATTTCCAGGTGATCCACAATGCCGGAGAACAGCATAAAGCGAATAGCCAGAATGTCCATGATGAGCCCAGGTATTTTAGCATTACGGGTGTTAATTGGCCCACCAAAAAATTACCGATCCATAAAGAAAGCGTTGCTAACGCCACTGCTCTGCCCCTGAGGGCGTTAGGAAATATTTCACTGACCACTACCCAGGTAACAGGACCGAAGGAGAAAGCGAAACAGGCTATAAAGGCAAGAATGGAAATAAGTATCCAGGGGCCTGATGTTATGCCTAAAGCGAAAAGCGCTCCGATGATAAGTAATGATAGTACTGCACCGCCTATACCAGCAAATAAAAGTGGTCGCCTGCCCCATTTATCAATGGTGAAAATGGCTACAAAAGTAAAAACCACATTAACCAGTCCGATAGTTACCTGTCCCCCAAGCGCATTGTTGAGGGTAAAACCTGCTTGTTCCAATATGCGTGGCCCGTAATAAATAACCGCATTTATCCCACAGACCTGCGACAGGAAAGGCAAAAGCAGTCCTATCCATAAAGCCCTGCGATAACTCGGCGTAAATAATTCCCTGAATGATGTTTCATCTTTATCATCCTGGGCCTTAAAAGCGTTTATCTCATTCCGCCCAGCATCTGCATCATCTAACTTAACCAAAATGTCAGTTGCTCTTTGCTTTTTTCCTTTTAAAAGCAACCATCTTGGCGATTCAGGAACTAAAAAAAGACAAATCAAAAATATACCGGCAGGTACAGCGCCTAAACCCAACATGGCCCGCCATACTTCTTCCGAAAATATTTTTCGTAAGCCCTCGGTACTGAAAGAAGATGAAGTGTGATTAGCGAGATAAGCATTGGAAAAATAAGCCACTACAATGCCTATCGTTAAAGCAAGTTGGTACAGCGATACCATCATTCCCCGCAGCCGCGAAGGTGAGAATTCAGAGATATATAAAGGCGAAACCATTGACGCAACACCAATGCCTAATCCCCCCACCAAACGAAATATTACTAACATTGTAAATGAGCCCGAAAGCATGCAGCCAACTGCAGATATAAGAAACAAAACAGCCGATAGTATCAACACAATCTTACGTCCATATTTATCACTTAGTTTGCCCGAAAAGCTTACTCCTATAATGCAGCCTAAGAGAGCGCAACTTACAAACCAGCCCTCACTGACAGCATTAAGGCTAAAATCATGTGTAACCAAACTAACCGTTCCGGAAATGACTGCCGTATCAAAGCCAAATAAAAATCCGCCCAGCGCCGCTACCAGGCAAACCAGGTACAAATAAGTATTGTTTCTTTTTGATAATGTATTTGTTGTGGCGATTTGCATGCTGCTTATTTTAGAAATGCTTTAGTAACTTTTGCCCGTCCTTTTCCCCGGTTAGTTAATACGTATGATTTCGCTGCGGCAGGCACTACAAATGTTTCTGCAAAGGCAAATTCCTGTTTTGTTCCGTCTGATGTTTCTATAGCTACAGATTGTCCTTCCACCAGCATCATTACATGGCAACTTTCGTTTGTTTCAACAGCAATCTCCTTATCAAATTCTAAGCGGTGAACATCATAAAAGTGTTCAGGATGTGTGGGAAGATGAATAATTTGCCAATCATTTCCCTGTTCTATAACTGCAGGTTTTGAAATAAGCTCCTGTTGAACCTGGTCTCCTTTTCGGTCGAAATTCAGGTTATTAAAGGCATGTTCTATATTGATAGGACGGGGCTTGCCATCAAGATCGAGCCGTAACCAATCATACATCTTAAAAGTAAAAATGTAAGGTGTGGCGCTGATCTCCAGCACGAGGTTGCCTGCCCCGGCACTGTGGATGGTGCCATTAGGAATTAAAAACAAATCATGCTTTTGAGCAGGATGAGATTGTACATAATCTTCAATATTCAACTTGACACCTTCCTTCTGGCTGGTTTGAAGGGCATCTTTGAATTCTTCAGCGTTAATGTTTTCCTGAAAGCCCAGGTAAACTCTTGCATTGTCCTGGCAATCTAAAATATAATAAGTTTCGTCCTGCGTAATCCGTTCGCCAAAATTCTCCCTTATATATTGCAATGATGGATGGCATTGTATTGATAAATTACCTCCATCGAAAGTATCTAAGAAATCAAACCTGACAGGAAATTCATCACCAAACTCTTCTGCATGCTTTCCCAATACTTCCTGATAATTGGTAAACATCAAAAAATCAAAAGACACCTCCAGCAAATAACCATTGCTTTCAAATACCAATCCGTTCTCCGGCACTATCAGCTCAAAGGACCAGGCGTAGTTAACCACATCCTTCTTGAGCCCATTTATATGATTTTTTATCCATTGACCTCCCCATGCACCCGGCTCAAACCATGGCCGTACACGTATTACTGAATGGCCGAGTTTACTTAACGCTTCTGCAAGATCAGTATTAAACATCCAGTTGATATCATCAGGCCATTGTCCGTCTGCAACGATGTCAATTTTATTAAAAATAGTTTTTTTGTGTTCATTCAGCAATACCCAATCCACGAAATAAAATCGCTTGTACATATAAAAAGGCTCATTAACCTCTTTACTCCCAAGATTGGTAATTGACCCTGCACGCATCCTGAATTGGAGTTCATTTTTTGGCAAATCAATATAAATAACCGGCACATTCCAATTGAATAATACCGCAGCAGTACCAATTACAATATTAATGTCGTACCCTTTATCCGGCGATTGCTGAGTAAGCTTTTCTATCTCATATAGATCCCTTAATGTTAATGAACATTTGGTGCCCCATACAGAATCAACAGCCCCTAAAAAAGGTTGAACTAATTCTTCTATTACTGCATTCGATTTAAAAAAATCCTGGGTCTTCACCCAATTTACTGTCAGGCCGGCGTCTTCAAAATATTGATGAAGTGTTAATAAAATTTTATCCCAAAAAACTCCTGCGTAGCCATCTATTACTACTGTTTTTTGTTGAATTATAAATTGGGCAAGTGAATAATAACCATTGAAAATCTTATTATCTCCTAAAGAAGAAAAAGGATAAATATTATATTCACCTTTTATTGCAAAAGGCTCACTTAATCTTGCAGGCATAAGAAACTCCGGGGATTTCCGAAACAATGCATCAGCAGTTTTATCTGGTTTGGGAACTTCAGTATTTGCTAAATTATTATTCATTAATTTGTATTAAGGTGTACATATTTTTTACAGAAAACTTTGAACAAGTAATTGAATTAAAATTTCAATTAACAAGATTATATGTACAAACATAATTAAATATTTTTTTAAATTTTATAATACATTAAGTTTATTAAAGTAATTTTATCAAAGAATAAAACTAAAAAAGCCGAAATATTTTTTTATGTATGAACATAACACCATTTCTCAAAACTATTACTGCTATATTATATAGACGCATAAGTTTTTTTGAACCTAAAAGCTCTTTTCACTTACCTAAGTATTTAGGAAAATTAGCAGCAGAATATCAAACTGACAAAGCTCTGTTTAATGAAGCTGATGACAAAAACACAAACACAGGTATTAGAAATGATTAAATTTTGGTAACTATTCAGCCCGTTATTAACATTTTTCTTAAAATGTGCAGTAATAGTTCTTTGAATATACATCAGATTAGAGCAATTTGCTTTAATGATGGATAAAGATTTAATCATACAACTTCAGCACGAACAATTGGGGGTTCAAGGCAAACTAATTGTTTCGCAAACTGCTATAATTGACAAGCAGAATACAATGATTAAATTTCTGGAAGATCGCATTGAGATACTTGAGAACAATCAAAAAAAAGATAGCAGTAATAGCAGCAAGCCTCCCAGCAGTGATATTGGCAAGCCCCGGCGTACCCAAAGTTTGCGTACGGCAAGTGGTAAAAAACCAGGAGGTCAGCAGGGTCATACTGGGGAAACTTTATCTTTTAGTGCATCCCCTGATGAAGTAGTCGTCCATACTTTAAAGCAGTGCAGTTGCTGTGGCAAAAGCCTATGTAGTACTCAGTCCCTGGATTATGAACGAAGGCAGGTATATGATATACCACCCATCAAGATGCTGGTAACCGAACACAGGGGTGAGATTAAAAACTGTCCTCATTGCCAAACCGTTACCCGTGCTTTATTTCCTGCAACCATAACCCAGCCCGTACAATACGGCAGCAATGTACAGCAGCTTGCCGTTTATTTTACCCAATACCAATTGTTGCCTTATGGCAGGACTTCGGAGGTTTTTAAAGACTTGTTTGGCCATGGTCTAAGCAGTTCTTTTTTGGTAAACAACAACCGCCGTTGTGCTGATAAATTACAACCTTTTATTACGGATTTAAAGGCTCAGCTACTTAAACAACCAGTACTTCATGCCGATGAAACCGGTTATTATTTTGAAGGCCAGCGCAACTGGCTTCATACCCTTTGTACCGATAGCTATACCTATTATGCTGTACACACTAAACGTGGCGCCGAAGCGATGAATGATATGGGTGTATTGCCCAACTACACAGGCAAACTGGTGCATGATTTCTGGAAACCTTATTATGAGTTCGACAATTGCAAACATCGTTTATGCAATACACACCACCTCAGAGATTTAACCTTTTGCCACCAAATAGAAGCAAGCAGTTGGGCGGGTCAAATAAAAAAATTACTAATTGATCTGCTTGACAAAGTTTGGATGACTAAAAATCAAGATGCAGATGCCACCAGCCTGAGCAAAGGCCAGCTACAATATTGGGAAAGTAAATATGACAAATTGATGAAGCAAGGCGAGAGCCTGCATCCACCTCCCGAAAAGCAAAAAGGAAAACGGGGTGTTACCAAAAAAAGCAAGACCCAAAACATGCTGGAGCGGTTCATTAATTGCAAAGACCAGATATTAGATTTTGCAAAAGACTTCCAAACCCCATTTGGCAATAACCTTGCAGAGCAGGCAATACGCATGATGAAAATCAAGCAAAAAATATCAGGCTGCTTTAGAAGTATGCAAGGTGCTAAAGACTTTGCAGATATCAGGAGTTATATTGCTACAGCCAAAAAACAAGGAGTAGCCATTATGGGTGCACTTGAAGCAGCCATTAAAGGACAGCCATTCGAGTTAGTGGGCTGAATAGTTACAAATTTTGAAACATATCAGCAGTTAAAATCCATGAATTATTGATTTTTTTAATTATAAAGAATATTTATCCAAATAGAAAGCTAATGACCATACGAAAATTTCTCTCATTATTACGGGCTGTTTATTTTATAGCTGCAATAATTTTTTTAGTTCAGACTGTTTCGGCTCAGTCATCCGGACAAAAGGTGATCTGGCATATTGGCGAAAAGGATAAAAGTGATGCTGAATTTGCCCTTGCTCCTTCCGGTTATACAAATTTTTTAGAAAAAGACTTTGGCTGGGAAGACGGCGCCTTCATTATAGGAAAGTCTGTTGCAAAGAAGGACTGGCCTTATGCCTTACCAGGACCAGAAGACAATTGGGGCGGCTCAGCGCCGCTCGCAAGATGGCATTCGGCTGTAATGAATATTCTTTTTGATATCAACCAGTTGCCAAAACCGGGACAATGGGAATTGATTATTGACCTGTTGGATATAAGCGCTGATAAACCGCCGCTTTTTAAAGTAAGCCTCAATAATCAATCGTGGGAATACCAACTGCCCAAAGGTTCAGGTGACAGCACGTTAAAAGGCGGGGAAACAAAAGGGGCAGGTCATACTATTAAAATACCGGTCAATGCAGGCATACTCAAAAAAGGAGGCAATGAAATTAGCATATCCAGCCTCTGGGGATCATGGGTTGTTTTTGACCAAATACGAATGGAAGGGCCTGCAACTGCCCGTTTATCGGAACCAAAAAATGCTTTTATCCGCGATGTGTCTGCCGCAAATTATGAAATTAACGACGGCGGTAAGCGAAATCAACCTCTTTTGGTTGATGTTCAACAAATGTTAGGTAATCCTGCCCTTGAAGTGTTCGTAGATGGAAAGAGCATTTTTAAAAAAAAGTTAGATACAGGCCGGCACATTTTTGAAGCGCCCATGCCGATCGTTACATCAGCAAAGGAAAGCAACTATGAAATTAAACTCGATGAGCAACTTGTACAATCCGGCAAAATAAAACGTAAGCCTCAAAAAGAGATGAGTTATGCGGGATATGTTGATACCCGGATGGGCACTGCTCATTCACGCTGGATGATTGCCCCTGGACCATGGATGCCATTCAGCATGGTAAAGCTTAGCCCCGACAACCAAAACAGTGGCTGGGACGCTGGTTATGATCCTATCTTTGAAAGCATTGGCGGTTTCAGCCACATTCATGAATGGACAATGTCGGGCCTTTCTGTGATGCCCGTGAACGGACCCTTGATCACTAATGTTGGCGACCAGACAGATAGTGCCGGTAAAGGTTATCGCTCGCGCATTGATAAGCAAAGCGAAGAAGCGCCTTTGGGATATTACAAGGTACATTTAAAAGATTACAACATCAACGCCGAACTGACTGCCACTACCCGGTGCAGCTTCCAGCGATATACGTTCCCAAAGGAAAAAACTTCCCGGGTGTTGGTTGACTTTAGCGGCCCCGCAGAATATGATTACAGGTTGGAAGACATAGAAGTCACAAAAGTGGGCGACCGAAGAATCGAAGGCTACAGTAAACAAAAAGCGCCGGGAGTATGGGGAAAGGATATTAACCAGCAATATACTGTCCATTTTGTGATGGAGTTCGATCAGCCTATACGGCAATTTGGTTCCTGGGACGACAAAGGCGTTCAAAAAAACATTTCAAAGATTAAGGTTGAAAATACAAAAAGTGCCGGTGTTTTTATTGAATTCAATACGCTTACTAATCCGGTAGTACAGGTGAGGACGGGCATATCGTACGTAAGTATTGAAAATGCAGGTAAAAATCTTGAAAAAGAGGTGTCGAAACCTTTTGGCTGGAATTTTAATGCGGTCAGGCAATATAACGTTGATACATGGAATGACCTCCTTAGCAGGGTAAAAATTGTAACGCCCGATCGTCGGGAAAAAACCCGTTTTTATACTTATATGTATAGGTCGTTATGCCGCAATACCTACAGTGATGTAGATGGAAGATGGGCAGATGCCACAGGAAAAATTCAAAAACTAAGCAATCCTGGTGACCTGGCTTTGGGCTGCGATGCATTTTGGAACACCTTCTGGAATTTGAATCAGTTCTGGAACCTGGTAACACCAGAATGGTCGGCACAGTGGGTGAAATCCCAATTAGCAATGTACAATTCCAACGGGTGGCTTGCAAAAGGACCCGCAGGAATGAAGTACATTCCGGTAATGGTAGCCGAGCACGAAATACCTCTTATTGTTAGCGCCTACCAGATGGGAATAAAAGATTTTGACATTCAAAAGGCATACGAAGCAGTGCGTAAAATGGAGGTAACGCCTGCACAAAAGGTTGGTGGCGGTCTGGCCGGTTACCAGGACCTGGAACCTTTCTTAAAATATAAATTTGTTCCTTATGACAAAGGGCGTTTTTCCAATACCTTAGAATATGCCTATGATAACTGGACAGTGGCGCAATTTGCCAAAGCTTTGGGAAAAAGAGATGATTATAGTTTATTTTCAGATCGCGGTTCCTGGTGGAAAAACGCAATTGACAAAGAAACAGGCTATGCCCGCCTGAGAAAATCAGACAGTACATGGATGCCTGATTTTAACCCATTCCGTTCAGGCGCGAATGAACATTATGTAGAAGGAAATGCCTGGCAACTCACTTATTTTGTTCCCCAGGATGTTCCTGGCCTGGCAAAAATAATAGGAACAGACACTTTTGTAAACAGGCTGGAATGGGGGTTTGAACAGAGCTACAAATGGCGATTCAATTCGCCGGGAGATAAATATTGGGACTTTCCCGTAGTTCAGGGAAACCAGCAATCAATGCATTTTGCATTTTTATTTAATTGGGTAAATCATCCCTGGCTTACACAAAAGTGGAGCAGGGCTATATTGGATCGTTTTTATGGATATGGTGTTTCAAACGCTTATTTAGGTGATGAAGACCAGGGGCAAATGAGCGCCTGGGCTATTATGGCTGCCATTGGATTATTTCAAACAGACGGCGGATGCAGTGTTAACCCAATTTATGAAATTGCAAGCCCGTTGTACGAAAAAGTTATCATTAACCTGGGACATCGTTTCGGGCGAGGCAGCACCTTCACGATTAAGGCAAATAATGTTTCCCGGAACAATATGTATATCCAAAGTGCCACACTTAATGGAAAACCATTGGAAGCAAGCATGTTTCCTGCGAGTGAATTATTAAAAGGCGGTGAATTGACATTAGAAATGGGCTCTGCACCGAACAAAAAGTGGGGATTGATAAACCATTGATTACTGTTTTATCGAATGTGAAAAGTGAAACATTTAAACGTCAAAAATGAGTAAATGTTTTTAGTGCGTTACTTTTTTGATGCTTCACTTTTACACAAGTAGATTAATTGAAAATAAAAAAATCACTATTGCATATTTTAAAAACGTGAAGTATAGTATAGATCATAAAAGCCCCTTTCCTTTACATATACAGGCTGAAACGCTTTTAAGAAAATTAATAGCAGAAGAAGAATATCAAAATGGCAAGATTTTTCCTAACGAAGTAGAATTGGCGAAAAAATTAGCGATCTCCCGCTCTACACTAAGGCAGGCTATAAATAAACTGGTTTTTGAAGGATTACTTGTACGAAAAAAAAGAACGGGCACTAAAGTAGCTCAGGCACCCGTTAGTTCAAAATCAAATAACTGGCTCAGCTTCTCTCAGGAAATGAAATTAAGAGGAATACCGATCAAAAATTTTGAACTTCATGTTACCTGGGTATTTCCGGATGAAAGATTAGCTAACTTTTTTGAAATAAAAACTGACCTGAAAATATTAAAACTGGAGCGGGTAAGAGGAAAAACCGATGGACCATTTGTTTATTTTGCTTCATATTTTCACTCGCGCATTGGGCTAACGGGCGACGAGGACTTTAAGAGGCCGCTATATGAACTTTTAGAAACTGATTATTCGGTTATTGCCACCTTATCAAAAGAAGAGATTAGTGCTAAGGCAGCCGACTTGTTTATTGCAGAGAAACTGGGGATTGCAGTTGGCGACCCGGTTCTCTTCCGCAAGCGTTTTGTATTTGACCAGGGGGAAAGGCCGGTCGAATATAACGTAGGTTATTATAAGGCAGATAGTTTTGTATATTCAGTGGAGAGTACAAGATAGCGATTGTCGAAGCTGTCTTCGTCTGCTAAAAAGTTCGGGTTTTTTATTAATATTAAGTCACATTGCAGATCAAAAAAAGGGAGCTGCAAAAAAGGTGACTAATGGTATAAAAATAAATCAAAAAAAGAGCGTTGCCGAAAGAAGCATAAATTTTATATTTTTTATTTGGAAGGAATAAAATCTGTTTTTAGAAGTATGTGCCTTATTTAATTGCAATAAATTGCTCTTCCCCGTTCCATCCCTGCAATGAAACCAGTATATCTTTATTTGAATCGGAGGGCGTATAGTCTAATAAAAGAGTTTTGCTTTCACCCGGTAAAACCGATACATAATTATCGCTGTAAAAAACAGGTAGTATCCTTTTTTTAGTGGCTGCTTTCACAAGCGAAAACCTGTTGAAAAAGGAAACAGGACCATTAGCAGGATTACTAATTTTGACTTCTATTTTCCCTTTGCCAATTTGCTTTGCCGATGCAACTGCGCGGGAAATTTTCATTTGTTCGAGGCCTGAGTATTTGTCTTCGCCATCAGGTAACCAGTAAAAGTTATCACTTACAATTTGTTTATTCAGATCAAGAAGTCTTAACGATAAAAAGAGGCCTTTTTCTTTTCTTAATTTATCTATCGTTTCTTTTATCGGAACATAATTTTTTACCATTGCCGGCCCAGCTTCTGTAAACACCTGGGTAAGCAAGGTACTTTTTCCCTCCATATCTATTACCTTAATTTCCATCATCAGGTCTCGTCTTGTCTGGAAGGTGTTGTTTTCTATCATTACCATTCCCGTAACCGGATTATACATAATGTGAAGTGGCTCACCTGCTTTTTGCAAGCCATAAAGACATGCATTTGGATCAAGGTAATAATCATACATCTGTCCGCGCAATGCAGTCCACGGGTTTTGTGTTTTCCAGATGATAACGCCTGTATACCAATCCCACATGTGGCTGCTAAATCCTTCTATCAATGCACGGTACTGATCGTAGTTGACGAGTTGCGCCTTTTGACCAAAATCCCTGACATTTTTCACTTTACCATATTGCTCTACGGATTGATCGTAACTAATATATTTATGATAATCCCAAACTGAATCTACTTTGCCTGCCGGTGGCGGCGCTATCATACTTTCCGCAGGAATAAACCTTTCCAGCGATTCATAATCACCTGTTCCTACAGAGCCTACTTCTGAGTTGAAAGGGTAGGTTTTTTGTTGCCAGAAAGTGTTGATGTTTTGAATGCCGTAAGGTCCGTCTCCGTTTCCGCCTAAAGTATTAAACGACATACTATCCGAATTGGAAAAATCATAGAAATATCTTGTTCCGTCTAAGTGCGGGATAATAGAATCTTTCAAAGGCATCAGAATGTCACCAGGAGGAGTTATTTCATTGCCTCCGCAATAAAATGCAAGCGACGGATGATTGCGAATCATTTTAACCTGATCGGCAAGAGATCGTAAAGCAAGCGAATGATCGTCAGGATATTTTCTTCTTGTCCATTGGTCATCTTTCTTCATCGGGTCTATCCATCGCCCGTTGCAATCACCGGAAAACCAAAAGTCCTGGAAAACCATTACTCCATACTTATCACAAGCCTCGTAAAACTCCGGCCTTTCCGTTAGAGCACCGCCCCAAATTCTTATCAGGTTTAAGTTCATGTCGCGGTGAAAACGGATTTCTGCATCATATCTCGCAGGAGTAAAGCGAAGCATTGCATCAGAAATAATCCAGTTTCCTCCTCTGATAAATATCTTTTGTCCGTTTACCAAAGTTTCACTGCTTCCTGTATGTACGTTCCATCGTGTCGTTATTTCACGAATACCGAAACGGACATTTTCATTATCAAAAACTGTTTTTGCTTTATTTACAAATTGAAGTTGAATGTTGTACAACGGATGTTCACCATATCCATTAGGCCACCAAAGTTTTGGCTGTTGTACGGAATAAGCAGGAAGGTGAATTTCTTTTGTGGTTTTTGCCGGAATGGTAACTTCTTTTTTTACCAAAGCTCCTTCAAGCTCGTATTGCAAAATTCCTGTGACAAATGCATTTGTTGGATTTTCTATTTCCGCAGACACTTTAACTTTTGCCGGCTGCTGTTGCCCTCCGGGAAAACGTATGCCCGGAACTTCTGTAATAACATGCGGATTTTTTACATCTACAAAAATAGTTTTTTCAATAGTCACTTTATCCCAAATACCCGTGTTCCTGTCCCTGATGGGCTGAATCCAATCCCAACCAGCAACATATTGATGTGAAACATTTCTCGCAATCTCCCCGTCGCCGCCCTGTCCGCCATTGGGATTGCCAACAGGATCAGGTGGATAAACAATTACTGCAAGCCGGTTATTTCCGTCTTTAGCAAGAAGACCGGTTATGTTATATGTCTGTCGGAGATACATTCCGAAATGTGTCTTTTCGTTCAGCTTATGACCGTTCAGGTACACATCGCAGCCGTAGTTTACTCCGCGGAAATGCAGCCAAACCTCTTCATTATTTTTCACTGTTTTTTCCTGGAAATCTTTTACAAACCAATAGGTATAATAATCTCTCCCTGTATTGTATATATCCGGTATTCTCTGGTTGTTCATTCCATAAAAAGGGTCAGGAATAAGTTTGTTATTTAAAAGCGTAGTTAACACAGTTCCCGGAACAGTTGCAGGCAGCCATCCTGCTATGCTGAAAGATTTTTTCGATATTTCTGTCCCGTTTTGTGTGGCTTTTGCAACCGGCGAACATAGCCAACCTGTATTCAGCTCATATTCATTTTGAGCAAAAAGTGCAGTTGATGAAATTACAAGCAAAAAAGTAAAATAAATCTTTTTATACATTATTCCGGGTATCCTGATTCCTGAAAAACCTTTAGAAAAACCTGTTAGCATCGGCGTTCAGTATTTTATAAATTTAAAATATAAAGGTGCAGCAGCTTTTGAGATATAAGCTCCAACAAAAATCGACAACTTTTTACTGTCACTCACTTAAGTGTAGAAATTTATTTTCGTTTCAAAAAAAATAGGCTTTTTCTTCGATAAACATAACCAAAGCATTAGTTTTTAAAGCGTTATTCTTGTCAGCGCTGTTTGTATAAAGGATATTCTTTTCTGCAAAAGAAAGCTTCAATTTTATCTCAACAGCAATTTTTGCTATTTTTATTACAAAAAACACTTTTTAATGATTATATCATTTAAGACCTTGCTGGCTCTTCTGTTAATAACCGCTCTTTCTTGCAATGCAAGCCGCCGCACTGCTGCGCAAACCGGAGAAATATTTAAGTCGTCAACTTTTACCCCTGTTAAAAGTTTTACGAAAGGAGCCGAAGGTCCCGCAGTTGATAAATCAGGTAATCTCTACGCGGTAAATTTTGCACATGATGGTACTGTAGGCATGATAACACCTTCGGGACAAGCAAGTATTTTTTTAGAACTTCCTGACAAAAGCATTGGTAATGGTATCCGGTTTAACAGCAAAGGTGAAATGCTCATTGCTGATTATACAAACCATAATATTTTAAAAGCAGATATGGGCACTAAACAGCTAAGTGTGTTTGCCCATGAAGCATCTATGAGCCAGCCTAATGACATAGCTATTGACAACAAGGATCGCTTGTATGCCAGTGATCCAAACTGGAAGGAAGGGACAGGCCGCATCTGGACTATCGGAACTGATGGCAAAGTAACTCTGCTGGAAGATCACATGGGAACTGCAAATGGAATTGAAGTAAGCCCTGATAATAAAAAATTGTATGTAAATGAATCTGTTCAGCGTAATGTATGGGTGTATGATTTATCAGGTAATGGTCAGGTAAGTAATAAACGCTTACTGATCAAGTTTCCTGATTTTGGTATGGATGGAATGCGGTCTGATGTAAAAGGCAATTTATATATAGCTCGTTTTGAAAAGGGAACAATTGCAAAAGTTTCACCCGAAGGCAAACTTTTAAATGAAATAACATTAATTGGAAAAAAACCTACAAATATTGCCTTTGGCGGAAAAGATGGCCGCACAGCTTATGTTACTTTGCAGGACAATCAAAATATTGAAACTTTCCGCGTAGACATACCCGGACGCGAATGGATGATGCAACAGTCTGAAAAGTAAATAATACAACTAAGGACTTATTTTATTTTCCCACTTCGAACTATTGGTTCTTATATTTATTCATCAATAAAAGTTAATTATATAGCACATCTCAAAATACAACTACTGCCAAACCTGCTGGATTATCAAAGGCAGATTAAAACATCAAAACGCTAATGATTATTATAACAATGTTTAAAAATAGAATTATCTTAAAAGGGGTGAATTTTCTATTTGTTCTTCTTACAATTAGCTTTCATAAAACAGTTGCCGGACAAACTCAAATAACTGCAGATTTCAGCCTTCATGCTGATCCTCCCTTAATTAAAACAAAATTTAATGTTTATCAAACGCCATTAGCTCCCATGAGCCGCCTGGAAAGAGATATGCCTTTATTAAAAGAACTGCAGATACGGTCTCTTCGCTTTGAAACTGCATGGGGTAAAAGTGTTGACTTCAATGCTCCGTCTATAACAGGTACTTTTCCTGAATTTAAATATAACAGAACCGGTTATACCCGTTTTATAAAAGGGGTGATGGCGCAAAATGTATATCCCTTACTCACCGTAGGTTATAATCCTGATCCGCTAAAGCCCGGAAAAGATTCGCGTGATAAGCCCAATGATATGAAAGCCTGGCAAAACATTGCCAAAGATTTTGCGCTTTATTGGAAGCAGTTGGGTGTAAAGCCGATTGATTATGAAATATGGAACGAGCCTGACCTGAATATATTTTTTAATGGTACAAAAGCTGATTATTTTGATATTTATAAAGCGGGTGCAACGGGAATAAAAGAAGGAGACCCGGATGCTAAAGTTGGCGGTCCCGTAGCCGCGTTTTCGGGCTGGTATAAAGACTTTTTAAGCTTTGTTAAATCAAATAACCTGCCTCTTGATTTTCTTTCGGGCCATGCTTACGCCAATGCGCCGCGTCAACTTGATTCTATGCGTTCTGCTTTAGGAAAGTATAACTGGCCGCGGGTAGAAATGTATATGACAGAATATGCTTCTTATACCTCTTCTCCTAATACAGATATTGCTGAGGGAGGTGCACAGGAACGCTACGTGGCCGCAGCAGATTTCCTAACTGATGCCAGGATGTTTTTGAACTATACGGACCTTACTAAAGTGTATTGGGCGCAATGGCTTGATGTTGAACTTTTGTCAAAAGAGGGTAAGTGGTATTATAATAAAGGCACTGATAAGATGGGGCTGGTAGATTTATCAGGAAAGCGGAAAGCCTTATTTAATGGCTTTAAGATTTATAATATGATGCCTGTTGACCGTAATGATGTTACCCTTAGTAGCAAAGCTGCAGATGCAATGGCTTCGTCTGATTCGAACAATGCAGCTCTTGTAATCTGGAACCCTTCAAATTATGATACGACAGTTAGTGTTTCATTAAATCATATCCCGTTTTCAAAAGGTAAAATAGAAGTTTTCAGAATAGATTCGAAGCATTCGAGTTATTATGAAAATGGTAAGGATGAACTGGAGATGACAGAGGCCATCCCGCTTACTGCAAATGCTTTTAACTGGTCAGGGGTACTTCCGGCAAAAGGAGTTGTTTTTTTTAAAATATCTGATGGTTCAACGATTTCAGAATTAAGATCAAATGCAGCAGCACAAGACATTCGTACTTATCATTGGTTTTCTGACAGGGGAAATTCTAATTATGCAGATTTTGACCGGCTTACATGGATAGCCCGATTAGGAATGGGATCTCAAAAAGATACAGGCATCTCCCAAATTGGTGTTGAAATGACTAATATTCCTGCCAGATTGCGTATTACAGCAGAAACCTTTGGCAAACCACACGTGATTAATAATAATTCACTTTTAGGCTACCGGTTTGATTTTATGGATAATTCGGGAAAATATATAAAAAGTATTCTTTATCATGGCAGAATATATAATGTAAAACGGAATGTCCGATTGCCGTGGGCAAAAGGTGGTCAGGCTGATACATTTCGTTTAATAAATATTAAAAATGCCAGGATCAACGTGGCTAAGCTTGTTCCTCCACATTTTAGCGGAAAAATGGTGCTGAGTTTTTTATTACAAAATACCGGAAGAAATTCAGCAGTAAAGTTTAGCGTGTTTAAAAACAGCACGAAAACAATTGTATATAAACCGAAAAGAAACTGAAATTGGTTTTGCTTACAATAATAATTATTTTATGAATACGTGTACTTATAGTAGGAGGAGGAACTCCGCGCGATTTTGATCGCTGGTATAAAAGGTGAGGTAAGAACAGTTACTAATTGTACGGTTGAAGTAAAAAAAATTGAGAGTTGGAATATGGTTTTGGTCTTCAGTTATTAAAATAGGAGCTGAAATAGCGGTTCCTGTATTGGCGGAAATCAAAAACAGGTATTTTATTTAGCAGGAATAAATGTTTAACTTTATAGTAACCAAACCAGGTATCAGCGTTTTAGGTGAAAATTATATAAAATTATAGCCGAATTGTATAACAGGCATTTAGATAGGCACTATTAATTTTGCTTCTATAACAAACTCAGTCTCCGGATGAAAATTTGAAAAAGATTTTTGAATGAATAAATAAAGCAGAAATTTTAAAAAATATTGATTATATGTTTCTCTCTGCACCTCAGCAATTACGTCTCTTCAGACAGCGCTTAGGTTTGCCTGCATTCGGTCAGGCTTTCGTTCCGGCTGAAGAAACTCTTTGAACATTAAAATAAATTTTTAATCTTTGAATAAATAATGACTTTCGTTGCCCGGCAAAACCTTAAAAGTGTTAGTGAGGAGACCTGCGCAAAAAATTTGGTCTGTACACGCAAAAGGGAGTCTGACAATTATAGTATGCTGCCATTCAGTCGCAATTTTTTTACAATTTAAATCTTCATTCATCTATAATAAATGAAACTTCTGCTGTCAAAAATTTTCGTTGTCTTTATTACAATTAACTCTTTTTCGCAAGGTAATCGGTATGTAATTACAAATTATGGCGCTTTAACTGATGGCAAAACTGTGGCCACTAAAGCAGTTCAGATGGCAGTAGACGAGTGTAATAAAAATGGTGGGGGTGAGGTAATTATACCAACAGGAGTTTTCATTATTGGTACAGTTCATCTTAAAAGCAATGTAAACCTTTACCTTCAAAGTGGTGCAGTGTTAAGAGGCAGTACAAACCTCAACGACTACGAGTCGTATACTCCTGAAAAGCCTTTTGTTCCAATTCATAAAGGAATGCTTTTTACAGAAAATGCTGAAAATATAACCATCTCGGGTCAAGGACAGATTGATGGAAACGGAGATTCTTTCTTTGAATTAAATAGAGCTAAAAAACTTGACGTCGAAGCTACCAAATTTACCAGGCAAAAAGAAAATTTTCGACATGTACAGCAAGGAATTGGAGATGGTCCTGTAGTGCCTAAAGAAAGGCCTTACCAGATGTTTGTTTTCAGCAATTGCAAAAAAGTGACGGTAAAAGATATATTCGTTACTTCTGCTCCTTTTTGGTGTATGCACTTTGCAGATTGTGATGCAGTCAGGGTGAGCGGTATTCGTTTATGGAATAATTTATTAGCTCCCAATGCAGATGGGATTGATGTAACCAGTTGCACAAATGTTATTATTGAAGGTTCTGATATACGTGCCGGTGATGATGCTATTGCTGTGGTAGGATATGACCATCATTTTGAAATTCCCGGGTTTCAGCACTTAAAACATGTTTCTGAAAATATAATCATCAGCAACTGCAACCTGCAATCCTATTCAAGCGGAATACGTATCGGGTTTCTTGACCAGAACACAGTCCGTAATATTCGTGTCAGCAATGTGAACATCACAAATTCTACAAGAGGCATTGGTATTTTTTTACGCGATGAAGGTTCTCTTGAGAATATAACTTTCTCCAATATTTATATAGATACCCATTTACGTACCGGCGACTGGTGGGGAAATGGAGAACCCATTCACATATCTGCTGTAAGAGGTAAGGAAAATGTAAAGCTTGGACAAATCAGGCATGTACTATTCAGCAACATTATTTGTAAAGGTGAAAATGGAATGCTGGTGTATGGCAGCGATGAAAGCCTAATAGAAGATGTAGCGTTCAACCATGTACGGTTTGAACTGACAGGCAGCAAATTAAATGAAGTGGCAGGAGGAAATGTAGACCTTCGGGGAGCGTCTGTCGAAAAACCGCTTTTTGCAAGAGATATTCCCGCAATGCTGGTGCAGTACGTAAAAGGATTGCGCATTGATGATTTTCAATTAACATGGACAGGAGCAACTATGCCTTTTTTTACTAACGGGATAGAATTAAATCATTTCGAAAATGTGCACATAAGCAACTATAAAGGAACCGGGTCACCTGCTAATCCCAAGGCATATTCAATATTTGCAGAAAAAGGAAAAGGGCTTGTAGCAGATGTGCAAAAAGGAGTTTTGCTTAAGGATGTACAATAGTTAAGACAAAAATCTATACGAAACGCAAAAGAAGTTGATAAGAATTTCCGAAGAAAAATGTTTTTCTATTTCAACAACTGCATTTATTTTCTTTACACGCTGTCGTCGCCTTTTAGCTACTGATTTTTAAAATTATAGCTGTCTTTATCTAAATAACCATCTAATAAAAATATAGTAACTACTCAGGTTTATTTCAAGTTGTTGGTTTTCCACAGAGTGTTTATAAAAATAATATCAATATATTGAATTTATTGATTCTTTTTGAGAATCGAAGCGACTATTACCATACCACTTGCAG
>JAABUT010002351.1_pt1 | contig 18553 bp, 25 predicted proteins | sample 5559281 | NCBI WGS metagenome assembly JAABUT01 (sample SAMN10711880, study PRJNA513359) | rock metagenome | isolation source: Antarctica rocks | place: Antarctica: Victoria Land, Ricker Hills nord | collected 2016-01-04 | reverse complement strand
CCTTTCCTTTCTGGGACTCTGTTGCCAATGTGTCCTTGCAGCAGGTGGGTGAAGCATCCTCTGCCTTTTGAGGGTTGCCTTGATTGCCCCTTCTGGGCATTGCCTTTGCTTGCGCCTTTCAGCACTGGCTGCCTGCCTTTCTACGGGAGTTGCACATGGCAGCTGGTGCCAGCCACCTTCTAGGCATCTTTTCACTGTATGCATGTACATTAAGGCACTCTCATTGCAGCTACAATGTCACACATCATTCACCAGCATGACTACTGAGTCAGGAGGCTGGGAGACAGCTTGCATGGCTGCTTGTGTGCATCATGTCTGCTGCCTGTCTGTATCCTGTGTACCACAAGGCTGTCACAACTGCATGATAGCTTCATGACTATTGTGAGTCTAACCAGAGGCCGGATCATTCTGACAAGTGCAATGCTGTCTCTTGAAACATACACATTTGATGGCTCTTTTGCACCTGTAGCTTGTCCCAGCATGCGCACATCGTTGTGAGACCCAATGCGCTGTCCACTCAACTCTACTGCTGTTTTTACCATGTCAGGCTTGTCCAGTCTACCAGTCCATTGTCTCGTGTTGATCAGTCCAGTCTTTGCCCCTCTTTTCAGCAGCTTCGTCTGCATCCCTGCCACAGACCCTTTGTCTGCTAGTACACACGTCTACCAATTACCCAAGCCAGCTGTCCACCAAACCTGTGGACAGCAGCAACTTTTGTTGCCATAACAGCGACTTTGCATTCCCTGCCACGTGATCCTGTATGGACCAGGCCTCTTCTTCTTGTGGTTATTTTCACGGTATGTGTGAGACTCTGAGGTGTGCCCTCTCTAACTCTGGACGTCATGTTGGTTGTGTTGGAGGTGTGGCAGGCCATCCTGGTGAAGAAGCTGGATCTGGACAGCAGCTGGGTGAAGCAGTCCATGTCTGAGGGGGCGCGCAACCTGCTCAAGGTGCCTCCCTTGCCCCTTCATCTTCATCCTGCTTGTCTTGTTTCCCCCGTCTCCCTCCTCCTTTTTGGCTGCGTTTTGGATGAGGCATGTCACAACTGGTGCCGCTTCGAGCAAGTTCGGGAGCCGATGCCGTTAAGGAGCAATGGAGGTGGTAACTAGGCGGCTGTTTTCAAAGTTCATGTGGCGTCTTGAACTGCAGTCAGTGCTCCCTTGTCTTCTTGTTGCTTGCGTGGGTCTCCAATCATTGAACAACCACATTCATCAGTTCATTGCATTCGGCCCATCCGTTGTAAACATGGCAACAGTCCTGTGCACAAACTTGCTGCACATGATTGGGCTGATCAAGGCAGCGCCTGTGGCACAGCAAAGCTGCAGATGTGCACTGAAGGCTGCGCGCCAGTCCTGTGGTCAATATCCAACCAGCACTGTAGCACCCGTGACATCAGAAGCCCTGCAACAATGCAATGGACACATGCTGAGTCTGACCATGCCCCTGTGTCATTCTCAGCTGTCAACATGCTGGCATAGCAGCAGTCCCGGCCAGATGCCTGGCTGAAAGCTGATATGCTCGATCAAGTGCCTGCCTGTGGCACAACTAAGCTGCTGCATACCTGTTGTGTTTGCACCAGCAGCTGTGGTCAACAGCTAACCAGCACTGGATTGATCGATCAATCCCTTGTTTTGCAAAATAAGTAAAAATGATACATTAAAAAAACGGTAAAAAGCAACAGAAGAAACATTAAGAACAGACAGTAAAACCAAATTCAACAGCATTTTTGAAGCAAGCCATCTCTGCAGAATTATGACGCAGCTATTGATCTAGATCTGATAGTGCTGCTGTGTTTGTGTAGGGGCTGCAGAATTGCAACACAGTTGGGAATCTTGGTCTGATAGTGCAGGTGTGTATATGTGCAGGGGCTGCTGGTGCGGGAGCCGGCGTCACGTTTGACTGCCAACCAGGCCCTGGAGCACCCCTGGATCAAGGATCAGCGCAGCGCCCCCTCTAAATCACTCAATGGCAGCGTGGTGAGAATGAACACATCAGCTTTTCAACTGTTAGAGCCAGCCGGCTGGCTGCCCGTCTATGCATTCTTGTGTGCTGTGTTGTGTTGTGTTGTGTCGTGTTGTGTTGTGTAAGGCTGCTCTAACCACTCTAAACCAGTCTTGCATCTACCATTGGTGCGCTGACAGCCAAAACAGGACCTTGTACAGGGAGCTACTCAGGGCTGTATGTAAGAGACTCCAGGGGAACACCCGAGTTGCCTGAATGAACGAATGAATAACACCTGTGAACAATGGCCTGCTTGTGTAGGCTTAATGTTGCTCCAGACATCTTGCTTCAGACGCAGATGTACAAGGCCAGTCTGCAGGTACAGACGATGCAGTTACAGTTTCCCCATTGTAGCTGCCTAGTCTGTGCCTGTAGACTTGGCTTTGTGCATCCGCGTCCACTGTAGCAAGATGTCTTGCAGGTCGACCATTCGCTTAAGCCTGTGTGGAGCTTCACCTTTTGTGACTGGCAGTTGGACAGGTGCATGACTTGTGATCTGACAATTGCTTGCTGCATATGCCTGCTGGTTCACCGACCCAGTCACTCAATTGCTTGCTGAGTCACTTACAGACTCACCCACTCTGACACTCAACCCCCCCCACCAGCATAGCCAGAGTTCCATCACCGGCCTTCCCTCAACTGTTGCATAGCCAAAACTGCATCACCATCCTTTCCGAAATTTGTCGCATGGCCAGAGTTGCATCACCATCCTTCCCCAAACTGTTGCATGGCCAGAGTTGCCTCACCATCCTTCCCCAAATGTCTGCAGGTGCAGCGGCTGCAGCGGTTTGCAACGTATGGCTACCTGAAGCAGGTGGTGCTGAAGATGATTGCGGCTGATCTGGCTGATGGCACTGGGGCTGACCTGCTGAGTGATGACCAGTCAGAAGCAATCAGCATGGTTACAGCTCTTAGGTACTCCCTATGCTTTTCATCATTACCTTGTTATTGTTGTAGATACTCATAACATTGAGTGAAAGCTGGGTGCACCCAGATGAAGTGAGTCAAGACATAATACAAGTTCCAGTGGTGATTATCACTCCTCGAGTTCAAGTCCAGCAGCAAGCTGTATGTCCAGAACTTGTGACATCTACCAGAGCATTGTATGGACCATGTGACTGTCAAGTCCAAGTCTGCTGCCCACTTCAATTGATGATGGCAAACATTTGAGAAGGGATCATGTGCATGCATGGACCTGCTCAAGCCACAGAACACTACCCAGAGCAATATTGCTGAGTCATCTGAGCTGGCAGATGCTTTCAACGCACACAAATGCATTCATGAACACAAGCCACATTACATCCACCTATCACCTTGATCAGACTGGTATCATCCACAGAGACCTGTTTAAGTCACTGGACACAGATCAGAGCAACAGCATCGAGGCATCTGAGTTGGCAGATGGGCTGAAGGCGCAAGGGTACAACATCTCCCAGCAGGAGCTGGCACAGCTGATGGGCCGGGTCGACTTTGACCGCAACGGCACCCTTGACATTGAGGAGTTCATCTCTGGCTTGATAGACTGGACTGAGGTATGGAAGTCTCTTGCACCGTCACAGCCCAACAGCAGAAAAAGCACATCACGCGCTTTGTGCACACAACAGAGCCTGGACCGAGCTGAGTGTGAACTCATGTGCTGCATCATGCACTGACATCCAACCCCACACATACTAAATGGCGCTTCAAGGACTTGAAAGCATGAAACGATGACATGAAACCACAGGGAATGGAAGAATCGAAAGAATGTACCATGGCTTTACATGATGCCATGCACATCACTGCGTCATTGTGCGACTACAAATGCATGTGGATGAAAAGCTGATGTTGCTTCTTTCCAACGTGTCGTGTTCTTTGCACATCAGGCCATGGTGGTGTTGTAATCATCTGCCTGTCACAAGCAAGCCCAGTATACTTCACCCCTGAAAGGCATAGTCTTTTCTTCTCTTTGCTCTCTTCCCTGCCTGTGCTGACTTTGACTTTGGCTGAGTTGTGTTGCAGTTGCAAAAGGACGGGGATTGGGAGAGTCGGGTGGACGCAGCTTTTGCCAAGCTGGACAGCAATGGCGACGGTTACATAGACCTGGAGGAGCTGCTTGCACAGCTGCCCTTTGAGGCTCAGGAGTCCTACGATGGCGAGCGTCTCATGGAGGTTGGTTGCTGCATTAATGAAGCTGTAGTCAGCATTAGTCAAGCAGCAGTGAGGCCTGTCTGGATGATGGGAGGTGCAACCATGCGTGATAGGGCGCGTACCCTTCAGGGTACTTCTCCAGGGTTTCGACTTTGGATTGCATCTTACGAGAATGACTTTCCAGCCTAAGTATTGGCACAGAGTCATCCACATGACTTGGGGGGGAAAACCCAAAAAAAATCTCAGCCTATAGAGTCTTCTGATGACAAGCGAGTGATGACAGCTTTTGCTCTGGCATGCACCTGGTGCATTGTGTCAACAGACTTTACATAGCCGGCTGTGCAGTGCATGGATCATTTGGCACAGCCATCCCAATGTCTTCAGCATGCGGGTTTCATGCCGCAGCCTGAATATACACAGGAAGAGCTTGCTGCAACTACTGCATGCCAAGAGAACCATTGCCTTGCTGACTGGGGACTTATTGCGTCTCCTGATCAGTCATGCAAGATGAGCTGCACTTGCGACCTGCAGGCAAGGCGCATGCTGAGGGAGGCAGACGCAAACGGCGATGGTCTTGTTTCTAGAGAGGAGTTCAGCACTTTACTGACCGAAACCCATCTGCCAGACTCGCTAGATCAGTACGACCCCCGGCTGCAGCAGTCAGTGACTGAGCTGAAAAGCGCCCCGCTCAAGCAGGAGGTGTTTGACTACGAGTGATGTTGACCCTTCCCATGAGTCACTGAGCATTTAGTCAGCACTGCAGCTGCTCAGTGTCAGTTGGCAAAATGAGTTTGAGAGCGTTCGCAGTGGTAGTGACCAACTTGAATGCCTATGCCTTGTGGTTTGGTCATGTCTCTGTTGTTGCGCAGTGTATGCATATACATGCAGTTGCAGGATTGTGTTCCACCCCCAGCAGCCTGGTTGAGAAAACAAGTACATAGACAATGTGTCAGAGAAGACCACAATGCAACCCCACAGTTCAGATCTGCCAAACATTCATTGTATAATTCTTGCACTGCTAAGCATGCATCGACAGCTTGTTTGTCTTCAAGCAAGCTGCAGTAAGATCTGCTGCAATGTCTGCATACAAGCATTGGGGATGTTGCTGTCTATCTGTAAGGCAATCAGTAAGATGGGGTCTCACAGAGCAGGCTCAAGTCAGTTGGTTGCAGCAGCGCCTGATCTTGTGCTGACGTACTGGGTTGCTCTTTTTCAGGGTCTGAGTTATGCGTAACATTAATGTATTCTATGCTCTTCACTGTGTGCATATGCATTGTCTTGTACCTTGCAGTCTCAACGTGGCCTCTTGCCGGCAATAAATGCGCATTCTGTCTGCGTGCACTTTCTGTCTGTGCACGAGAATTGCCCTACAGAGAAGGTGGTGAGATTTGCCGAGGCCAATTAAGTGAAATAGCCTTGCACTTGTTCTGAGAGATGCCGACAAGAGTCTCTGCAACCATTGATGTCAAGACCTCATCACACTTTTCAATCCGCAGTATGCTGAGTTACATCAAACAGACTCTGTCAAGCTCCTGCAGATGCACTAGTTCAGGTCCGGACTACCGGTATTGTTTGTCATGGTGTGGCTTACAAAGTTTGTCCTTCTAATCAGCTGGGATTCTGCCATGGGATCTTACAATTTGAAAATCGAACAGCAGCCTTCACGAAAACGCTCAGGCCATGTTACTCTTGTGACCTGCACGCTCTGTTCATGCATGTACAAATGCATAATCGACCAAACAGCACTGTTGCATGTACGACAGGGATCATGTCACTCAAACTCAGCGCTGGCGGCCCTATGTCTGCACAGCTGTGCGTGCAGTCAACGGTCACTGAACAGCCCTTCCAGCCACTTTCTGGTCAGTGCTATCTCAGGTGTCCTCAAAGAGTCCGCACTACTGTACATGTCGTCAAAGATAGACAGACAGGAATCGGCAAGAGATCACGAGCAGACAGTCAGATGTACACACTGTGGGCATTCGACCTGTACTCAAACATCTCATAGTATATCATGAATGGAGTGCGCATGCATTTTGCAGACAGACATGCTGAGAATTATATGAATGTCCCTCTCACAAGGTGTGCTGTACCACCAATGCCTCTGCTTGGCAGCATGCAAGCTCTAACAAAAATGTCATGCAGGCATTTTTATCTTCAAAGCAGCTGCAAATTTGCTTGTACAAGGTACAGTATGTCCACCAGGGCTGGCCACGCACATACACAAGGGTCAGCTGGAAATTCTGAGCTCCACACCCAGCAACTCCTTGAGCTGCACCCACATTTTGAAATTCAGCAAGATCTTATAGACCTCCATGCATTGCATGTCCTTGACAAGCATGGTGTTCAACCCCCTGCCCCTCCCCCCAAACGCGTATGTCCAAACAGCAAAAACATTTCAATTTTCAGAAATGCTGAACCTTGGAGGCCTTATGATAAGAACAATTACAAGCAGGCATGCCCGTCTGTATGCAAAGACAACCACGTGCAAACAATATGAGAAGCACACAGGTGCGCAGGCGGCAAGCTATGACTAAGCTGACTGCTTGTCAGCACAAACAAAGAGATATGTATCAATGCTGCACTACTTATGCAGCTAGCCACCAAGCTGCGACACTGCAGCAGCATGGCACCAAGTGTCATGTCACACTGCGAGCAGCATGCTGCATTTGGTGCTGATACTACTCAAAGCCTTACTGTTGCATTGGACGGTGTTGTACATGCAATGTAGGGCATTGGCAACACAGCGCAGCAAGCAGCTTGAAGGATCGGCTGCTTGCTGCACCACGTGAAAGAAGAAGCAGGAGAAAGACCTGGAGGGGAACAAGCAACAAAGAAAGAGGAGAGGAGCAGAAGACAGTGAAGAAGAAGGACAAAAAGCAGATCGAGGAGGAAGAGTACCTGCTCATAGGAGACAAACGCAATGGCAATGGAAGGGACCACCTTGACATAGTTTGGCATCAAACCCTGCAGTGCAGCAAGTACACTCACTCATCATCATATCTTTCGCAGCGAAAATGAACAGTATTCAGCATGCTGCCCCTTTGCGTTGAAGCCTCTGCACAATCTGATCGTACTGCATGAGCCAGATGCGTACATGGGCAGACAAGCAGAACCCAAATATCTCCCCCAGTAGAAAGGCCTGACACTAGTTTCTGACTCTAAGAAACAGGGCGTCCCTCCGAAAGTAGTGACGATGCTGTATCTCCAAGAGCTTTTGTGGACAAGAAATTAGGCAGGATGCAATTATGGATGGGATTGAGGGAGACATACCTTGAAGAGAGCTCTGACACCCTCCTCTTGGATTGTTCTCCTGAAGCAGTCGGTCATGCCACTGTACATGACGGCCTTGCCTGACTCAGCGTGTAGGTTCTGTGCACCAGCCCAGCCAGACATCTGCACCACAAGCTCTTATTTGATTATACTGTTAATTGTTTTGTACTTTGTACTTTATATTCCCCCCCCCTTTTTTTCTTCATCAAACTATATTGAATGTTTGTGCCTACTCACATAGCAGGTAACGAGGAGCCACTTGAAACTAGCCAAAGCTGCTATGTAAGTTGCTGTGCTGATCACTTTCAGTGTAAAGAGACAACAGCTGGCGGGAAACTGCTTGGGCCTTGATAGCATGACTGGGGGTGAGATACTCTGGTTGAGTGAGAAGCAGGGTAAGGAGAAGGAAATGAGAAGGGATGGGGGGCTGAGCACAGCAAGGCATGTGTGTGTGTGTCTGTGAGAAATATCCATCTGAATTATTTAGGGAAATGTTCAGGGAGGAAAGGGCAGGTGTCATGTCTTGTTGGCATGTACAGTCCACCCTCAAACTGCTAGGGAACATTTTTGAAAACAGCAAGACTTATCCATAGGCAACATTTGCTGGCCGTCCCCAGACTGATCAGACTAAGTGAGTACTGTTCGAGGGAAAGTCCTGCATATTCTATAATTGGGCATGAACATCAGTCCTGTGACGTCTGGGGACCAAAAATTAGAGGCCTTCTCAGACACAAGGTTTGCCTGTTGACTGACCCACTTTTGCCGCATGTGCTGATCAACTTGTGACATACACCTGTTTACATCTTAAGAAAGCTGAGGCACAGCATCATTCAAGCACAATCAGTGGGAAAAGTGGCATGCCAATAATGCCTTAGGTCAAAGCAAACAAGGGGGTACTCAGTAACAAACTCAATAACAGCACCTTGAAGACGAAGAACGTTTGTCCATTTTCTGTAAAGAATCAATGTTACGTTCTGTTGCAGGAGAAGTCTGACCTGCAATCGCCTCCTGACAACATCAAGGGGATATGCCACTGTCTGTCCGGTTGTACCTGCCACTGCTCCGCAAGCCAGCCGGGTGAAAATTGTCAGTTGCCGCTCATCATCCAGTTCTGAAGCCAGCACAAACACATTTGTGTTGGAACACTCAAGCAGTGATGTGAACGTCAGGTTGACACATGTGTAAGCACATCTGAGTGAGATTGTGGGAGCTGCTAGCTGGCAGACATGCTGGAAAGCAGCTGGGAACTGACTCAACTGCACTGCACATGAATGCTGATGTTGTGTGACAGAAAGACTGTGCAGTGCCGGTGCAGAAGTGTGCAGTCTTGGAGACAACTTGTGAAGACACAAGGAAGTCATGTAGCACTGCATGCCATGCATCGGCTGTATAGAAATACAATAATGCACTGTGGCGCATTTGCTGTCTTACGAGTATTTGCACAGCCTGACATCAAGATTGCATTGCAAAAGCAGATGCACTTCCAGATGCATACAATGGGCACTGACCAGCCTGACTCCATCCGTAACGCAGACCAACTAGATTTGGCATGTGGCGTCGGCATTGCCACAAGTTCACACAGCAACTTGAAAGACTGCTTGGGTTCTTAGTCAGTTGCAACTTGGAAGGAGCTTTGGCTTGCTGCCATGTGTGACACGCCATGCAGATGCAGGCTTGCTTCCAACACTTCCATGTTGTGGCACATGCGTTGTGACACGTCAGACGTTTCGTGTATGCATGCTGACTCATTAAACTCTATGTTGGCTTCTGACAACAACAGCAGAAAGATATGATGCTGAGACTGGACGAGTGAATGCACAGCTTGGACTGACTCACCGTAGTGTTTCAGAACCACGTCCTTCAAAGTTTCATACACGCTGAAGTTGAGACCAACGTAAGGGATGACACCAATCACGCTGGGCAGCCAACCTCGCCACAGCGCAATCATGCCTTCCTACAGAGCAAGCCAACAAGGTCAAACAAACCGATTTTGCTTCGGATGTGCAACATTGCATGCAAAAGTGCAGATGTTGTTTCATGGGATGACTATGCCCAGTCCACAATGATGTCAAAAGCCTCATCACATCCTTGACGGTCATGCACATCTAGTGAACACCTAACAAACAACACTGGGACATAGCAGGTAGAATGCCACGCAGCAAATGACGGCATCCCACTTGACGCCTGTACAGAAGGCTTTCCCATACGGATCAAGCCAAAGGAAGACAAGTGAGTGAATTATGTCGGCATGCGCATATCATATGTATGTCTCACAGAAGGTACCTGCTTGACAATCATGCGGGTGGCATGGAGTATGCCAGTATACTCCTTTCCAGCCTGAACAGTCAGTCTACCCCGGACCATATCCAAAGGATATGTAGCCGTCATGCCAATGATACCGGCACAAGCTCCAGAACCCAGCCTCAGGAGTGGCGTCATTTGACCATCACCGCCATTCTCAAGCAAATAGTGTGACACTCGCCTGCAGCACAAGGATGTATGGTGGACAATATCCTCTGTGCATTGCATTGAGTGAGTTGTTTTGATAGAAAGGATGTGAGTTTCTTGTTGTGCTGTCAATATGCACAACATAGCAAGGGACACCCACCAGCAGCTGCGTTCACCAAACAGGTCTGTAGCATGCATGCAGCCTACAGCTACAATTACCAAAGATGCCAGGTCTTGGCATTGCCAGGTTAGGTTGCATGTGAATGATCTGCATGAGGTGTGTCATTCCACGGCTGCTCGTCAGCTGCGGTGATCACAGCTCAATGTGCATTGCACGAGTGAACTGCATGTACCTGCTAATCTGCTCATAGGCAAGGAACTTGACTGCAGAATTGGGCACTATTCTGACACAGTTGGTGCCATTGCCCTGAAACATCCCTTTGATGCCCTCCCTTTGATACATGTGTTTGCACCCCTGGATGCACACTTGGCCTCAAACACCAGTCACAGAACAACATGCATGTGGTGTACTTGGCTGATGCTTTGAAGGGTGGTAAGGATGCATCGAGCTCAATAACAAACCTGCCACACTCCAGTGTAAAGCTTGGAGCTTCCTTGCACTTGCATCAAGATCTTTAGTCTTTCCAGAGGAGCCACAGCTGTGCGAGATCTACAACGTCACAATGCCGATCTTCAATCGGAGTCTTGCTGCAGAGTGTGTGGCCCCATGCGCCACCATGGCATCGGCCATTGTCATGCAGGCATCGATATCAAGCAAGGGAGACTTACAGCCCGCCTGCCACGCCGCCCGCTATAAGTGATTTGCCAATGGAAGTCCATGTCAAAGATGCGGCGTTGGATATCTGTCCGGGAGGTTCAGTGGGTTTGCGTACGTTGTCAGGCTTTTGACTCATCTGATAACGACCTAAACTAGACTTCTCAAGGGGCCAACTGAAGTCCCAGGCAGGCCAGCAGTGGCAACTTATCAACAACACAGAGACCTACGCAAGCCATACGCCGAATGTCGGAACAAAGTTCGTTCACCAACACCTTTTGCGTAACAGAGGCTGTCTTTACAGTATCTACCGGCTGCAGCAAGCACTGGCAAGCAGCACCGGGTCGAGCAACAGCTGTGATCGCGCTTGCGCAGAGAATGTACTCTTATCAGCGCAAAACCGTTGTGTCAACGCTTCAGCAGTCTCGCTCCGATCATGACCCCTGGGCTACCAGCTCAGCCAACTGACTTTACCGAAAACGGCCGTGATTACTGATTTGTTTTGCGTCATCATTACTGTTCTTCTCAGATCGATTGGATGACAACTTTAGACGAATTAATGGAAAGAGGGGGGAGGGGGTGGGGGGGGCCATCGAGCGTTAAATTCTAGGTCTAAACCTAAAGAGTTGCTTGCGGCCGTTTCAAATAGCTTGTTGAGGTCGCTAGTGCCGGCAAGCACGTTGTCTTATCTGTGAAGCTGACACCGCCATCGGCGGATCCGACAGCTCCGTAGTTGCTGACGCGCCTGAAGTACATTCTGAACCGCAACGAGCCTACCTCTTGATCCACCAAGGTGCAGCGTTCGTAAATTGGCAACTATGAGGAAGAAGGTCGATAGTCGAATTCGAACCTTGGTGGAGAACTGCGTTAAGCAGAAGCAGCGTTCCTTGTTTGTCATTGTGGGAGACAAGGGTCGGGACCAAGTCGTGAACCTGCACTATATGCTTTCGAAAACTGTTGTCAAAGCCCGTCCTTCAGTGCTGTGGTGCTACAAGAAGGAGCTGTACCTCAGCAGGTCAGTCTCAAGCCTTGTACTTGCCGAGCATGTGGATCTGTGAGGACATCCATAGCCTGTGGCTGGGTTTGTTATGCTCAAAGCGACGTGCACCTGCAGTCATAAAAAGAAACGCATGCGTCAAATCAAAAAGATGGCGCAGCGTGGTCTGCTAGATCCAGAGCAAGAAGACCCATTTTCTCTGTTTGTGGCTTCCACTGACATCAGATACTGCTATTATCATGACACTCACAAGATTTTGGGAAACACATTTGGCATGTGTGTCCTCCAGGTGTGCATCACCTTTTGTCTTTGCTGTGCCCCAAAATGCAGAGCATGCTTGAGCACATCCTCCATGGCCAAGCATACATGTGCTGCTTTGTTGCACCAGCTTGTGACACAAGGATTGCCGTAGCGCAAGGAAGCACTGCTGCAAAGTCACATGCTTCTGCAAGGGACAAAGTTCTGCACGTGTATCCAGCTAAACACTTTCATCTGCCACAGGACTTTGAGGCCCTGACGCCCAATCTCCTGGCACGGACCATCGAGACCGTTGAGGGAGGAGGAATTGTAGTGCTATTGTTGAGCACACTGACTTCACTCACACAGCTGTTCAGCCTCACTATGGACGTGCATTCACGCCTACGTACAGAGTCTCACCAGGATGTGACAGGTGAGCAAGAGCTGTGCACACAGATATGTGTCATCTGTACGACACACTGGGCACAACACGTTTTTGCCAGCAAGGTCTTGCCTCTTCATATATTGAAGGCCTGATGTTTGTCATGCGTAGAGCATTAGGTGCCATGTCAATCATGCTGTTGAACATTCAGACTCTGTCGTAATGAGCAACTAGCCCCTTGGCTGCAATGATAGCTCGCAGTACCACACTTTTGCACCTCAACATCAGACCAGCCCAAACTTGCTATACTGCCAAGACCACTATAGTTCATTGTGCTGTTATCTTACTGCATGCCTGTCATGCAGGACGCTTCAACGCAAAAAGCATACTCTCCATGATCAGCAATCCCTCCTGCCTCTTTGTGGATGCTGGGGCAGATGTCCTGCCAAAAAGCAGCTGAAAGACTGACCCATCATGTGCCCTGCAGGTCGTTTCAATGAGAGGATGGTACTGTCACTAGCTAGCAATCCCTCCTGCCTGCTTGTGGACGATGAGCTAAATATACTGCCCACCTCCAGCCATGTCAGGAACATTGAGCCCCTGCCAGCTGATGGGCAAACTGCCCTGGAGGCCAATGGGAAGGACACAGACTTGAAGGGCCTCTCAGACTCCCTAGCAGATACCCTGGTCAGCTGCTGTCATCACACTGTGATGCGTTGCGCACAATGCTAGGCACTGTTGCAAAGCTGATGTGCATGTTGACTGTTGCATTTGGTAGACATGCCCTATAGAGGTCAGTGAACACCATGACAGACGCAAGAACTGAACAATAGCATCATACAATGTCAGTGTGAAGCATTGGCTAAGTGCTGCACCAGTGATGCGTGGCACTTGATGTGCCTTCGTCGTCACCATTATCATTACCAGTGTTGCTGTTGTTGCTACCATCATTGCCATCATCATCAATATCATATGTGTGGTTTCAGTTTATCTTGTTGTTCATTTTATCGTGATCAACAACGCTTGTTATGATTGTCATCCTTAAGAGTTGGCTGTGCATTGTGCAGCCTGCCGGCCCTCTGGTTGCCAAGTGCAAGACCCTGGACCAAGCACGAGCAGTCATGACCTTCCTAGATGCTGCATCTGAGAAGACGCTGCGTAGCACTGTCGCGTTGACTGCAGCACGTGGACGAGGCAAGGTGAGATCATGCCATACCACTTTGTTGTTGACATTCATCACCGTTTGCTCAGCTCTGAATCTATTTCTCCTGTGGGATCTGTGCATGTATTCGAGGACTCCTCATGGAAATGACAAGCCTGATTACACAGCAAGCTCCTCATGCACATGATAAGCACACTCCTAGCAATTTTCATGTTGCCTTTTGTTGTCAGCAAGCCTCTCTCTGCTGGTTCACCCTCTCAAAAATGGTTGTAACCTCACTGTTACAGTTAGCGATTTGCCAACCTGCAGTGTTGTGCTGCATCTGCGGTTTTGGCTGTGGCCACTGCTGAGACACCAAATTTGGCCTAACACCACTTTTTGTCTGATGCCATCAGCTTCTTTCAAACATTGTATGGGGTTCTCTCTCAACTGCCATGGTGTGGTGCAGTCAGCAGCACTGGGTCTTGCCATTGCCGGAGCATTGGGCTTGGGCTACAGCAACATCTTTGTGACAGCACCGTCCCCTGAGAACTTGAGAACCCTCTTCGAGTTCATCTTCAAAGGGTTGGACCAGCTCGAGTACAAGGAGCATTTGGACTACGACTTGGTGGAAAGCACCAACCCTGCTTTTGCCAAGGCGATTGTTAGAGTCAATGTCTTCAAGAACCACAGACAGGTATGCACATCGACTTCACCGTCCAAAGTCAGCAGTCGACCTTGTGTTGCAATGACCTGGTGTTAATTGCCAAGCTAGCAGTTGCTCTTCAGCTTTTGCGGGCCAGAAAGCACTGCGTGTCAGGTCTACTGTGAACACTTAGCTGTCCGTAGCATGCAACTCGGGCTGTCAAAGCATTCCAAATGGCCCATGGATGAAGTAGATGCTGTTTATCTGCAAGGATCAAGCTCAGCGTGTAGCCATTGCCAACAGCCTAGATGTAAGCATAAGAGGTGCAATTTCCCCATGCTATCCTAGTTGTCTTGTTGTGAAGCTGCAAAGCCAGAAGTCTGGATGTGTGTGATGCAGACAGTGCAGTACATTCAGCCACAGCATGCTGCTCAACTGAGTCAAGCTGAGCTGTTGGTGATTGATGAGGCAGCTGCCATACCCCTGCCTGTGGTGAAGACCCTGCTTGGCCCATACCTGGTGTTCCTGTGCTCCACTGTGAATGGGTATGAAGGCACCGGCCGCAGCCTTTCGCTCAAGCTCATTGAGCAGCTTCGCACTGAGGTAAACAATGTGTTATCTATGTGGCCACCATGGCAACATTGCATGGCATGAGATGCTGTCACCAAGCCTTGCTGTGCACATCATTGATCATGTGTCATCATCCACCAGAATATATGTGTCTTGTTTCTCCTGTCAAGAGTTCAAAGCATGCCTCTGAGTGCAGATTTGGATCTGCTCTCACAGGCTGTGAAACATCTCACTCAATCTCTGGTCTGACCATAACCTTTTCGAACTGCCAGCGCATACAAGGTTGTCAGCATGTCCTTGCCAGCTTTCAAAGCTATTAGTGTCCCGCTTCCCCATGTCGTTGGATCCTGCCTGTACTTATGCCCAGTCAGGCTTGTGCACAGCAGACGATTCTGACACTCATGCATTCCTTTCTTGATTCTGCCTGTGTAGCGTGTCACATCGTGCCCAGACACGCCCAGAAGAAGCCAGCCTGGTGAGACAAGGCTCGTGCCACACCTAGCACTTGCCGGAAGTCATCTTCACTAGTGTTGCGTTCTGTTGTGTAGGGAGCCAAGCTGAGCAGTGGTCAGGGCAAGGATGAGGAGGCAGGGGGCGGGGGAGCAGCGGGGGTGGGGGGCAGGAGGTTTCGGGAGGTACAGCTGCAAGAGCCCATCAGGTGAGTCCATGCTCAGATCAAGTCTTGCCTTGTCCTGGGGTACAGACACACATTCTCTTCAGACCACCATATAGATATGCAATGCCAGGTGCAGCTGACCGTTGTCCGCGTGGTCTGTCTGCCAGCTGTCTACTCCAAAACTTGTGGTGTTGCGTCCAAGCTTCCTTTCAGCGCCCAGGACATGCTCTGTTTGCAGCAGTGTAGCTGCAGCACAGATGGGCATCAGTCCTGCCTGGCAGGTCAGTGCATCAAGGAGTGTATGCTGAAGACATCAGCATCATTGCAGGCGGCAGCCTTGAAACCCTCTTGCTCTGCAACTTCTGGCACATCAACTGTCCTCAGTTCTTGCCTGCAGGTATTCGGCAGGGGACAAGGTGGAGTCATGGCTGCTGGAGCTGCTTTGCCTGAATGCAGCCGAGCATGTGCCCAAGCTGCCGGCCCGCCTGCCGCACCCCACCGAGTGTGACCTGTACTACATCAACAGAGACACCCTCTTCTCATATCACAAGGTGGAGCTCACTGCATCTACACCCTTGCTGCGGCTCACCACCCTACATGTATGTAGCATACAGTGACTTGACTGGGCAGGCATATGGTGACTTGACTGGGCAGGCATATGGTGACTTGACTGGGCAGGCATATAGTATCTCGACTGGGCAGGCATATAGTGGCTTGACTGGGCAGGCGCGTATTAACTTGACTGTGCAGGCATATATTGATTTGACTGGGCAGGCACCTGTTTCAGTTTATACTGTGCAGTCAGTATGTCCATGAGGTCATGACAGGTTGCTTTGTGTTTGAGACACTGTGAGAATGGCAGAAGCTTGTGCAGCCAGGTTGCTGAACACGGTGCCGGTTTCCTCGATGATGCAGCAAATCGAGTGGTATAAGTCTAGTGTCATGGCATCGGATTGTGAAAGATTCTTTTCCAATCTTCATCAAGATATTGTCAGTCACAATCAGTGCATGTGGGTGACAAGAGCAGAAACAAACAGCAAGGAGCCAAGACCTGTGTTGATACATTTGACTTACTAGATGCAAAGCGCTCTTCTTTGTGGATGTCCAAGCAGATGCGTCAAGAGGGTCTCAGACTTGACAACCATCTGACAGAAGTACAACAGGAGAAGAGAATACAACGTTGCACTCCCTTCTTTTGTTGTAGTTCTGTCAGATAGTCATCGAGCCCGATGGCACGTCTGCTTGGACATCTGCACAAACTTGTTATTTGCACCCGGTAATTCAAATGAATCAACACAGGTCTCAGCTTCTTGCTGGTTGTTTCTGCTCTCGTCACCCATGTGCACAGCTTGTGGCTAACAGCACAACATACTGCATCAGCCCAAGCTCACGTGACCCGGTTTTATGCCTGTTACATGCGTCAGCAGTCTGGTGTCACTCAATCAAAGTCAGCCACTTATCATGGGCATATCTGACAGCCTGGGTGTGTGGTTTCGTAGGCTTCTGAGGCATTCCTGCAGCGCATGGTGGCGCTGTATGCTTCCAGCCACTACAAGAACACTCCCAACGACCTCATTCTGATGAGCGATGCCCCTGCGCACCACCTCTTTGCCCTTCTGGGACCCGTTGATGAAACACAGGTTGGCTATGACATGCTATACTGCTGTAAGGTCTTTGTACTGTGAACATGCTACTTATGCATGCATCTTCAGCTGCACTGCTCTGTAGCGTCTGTCCATCTTGCTACACAGCTAGCATTGGTTTCCGCTTCATCTTGCAAGTCCTGTGCATGAGATGCTGCTAGGTTGGTCAGCCTGCAGGATTTGGCATCAAAGAATTGTGGCATGAATCTCTGGAAGTGATGAGCTTGTTGGCAAGTGAGTCTAATATGATGCAATGCTGCTGCAGAATGCCCTGCCAGATGTGCTTTGTGTGGTTCAAGTGGCCCTGGAGGGGGCAGTCTCGAAGAAGGCTGCCCTGAACAGCCTTGCACAGGGCAACTTGCCCCAGGTGAGCCCTGTCCTCTTCTTGTATCTGCTCCCAATCAGACATTTCTAAACCCCAACACTTCATTCCAGCTTTCTTGTTGCCTCTGTGCTCTGGCAGCTTGCCGATTTGCGCCATCTTGAACAGTCGCTGGTATCGCCTGTAGCCTTTGTCTACTCATGTCCTTGCTCTATTCATCACCATGTGTCTGTCCTCTTCAGCACCCTGCATACAAGTGCTGGCAAATGTCCATCCCTGTGTGCATGTCAATGTGGTGTTTGCCGTACTGAAACTACAACTGACAAACACCAGCTGCAGCCATTTGGTGGTCATTTGCTGAACAAGGGTGATGTCAACTGTGCAGGGAGACTTGATACCCTGGACGATAGGACAGCAATTCCAGGATCCAGACTTCCCTTCTCTGTCAGGCGCTCGCATTGTGCGCATAGCGGTGCATCCAGGTCTGAACAGGGCAGGGTAAGACTCACCCCCAACTCCCCTACCCCCTTGCCTACATGCCTCTCCCAGCTCATCCCATTTTGCAGGCGGTAGCAGCTTGAGAGACTGAACGGCGTCTGTAGTGAATTATGAACGTGTGAAAGTGTGTATCACTGGCTGTTACAGTGTCAGTGGCTTGTTATTGAGCACTTGTCTAGGTAGCTGCGCTGCTGGTCATGCTGCGCATTTGCCAATCAATGCTTCAGCTTCAGCTTCTTGTCTGCATAGTTTTGTGTAATTGCATTAACATGTACTGTTTACACTGCAAACTTTGGACACAGCGTTGTTGATGGTGCACTCACAAAAGTCAAAGGGTGTCTGGCAAGCAGGTTTGTCACAGCTTTGTGAGAGCAGCATGCACGCCTCATCTGTCATGTGAGGCAATTTGAGCATATATGTTTTCACCTGTGCAGGTATGGGTCAAGGTCCATTGACCTACTGAAGCGCTACTACCAAAACGAGCTCACAGATCTGTCACTGGATGACGCCCCAGATGCCTCAGAGCTCAACGGCAAAGCTGAGTCACGAGCCGATTCCAATCACCACACCAGCACCAGCGGCAGGGGTCCAAGGAACCTACCAGAAACCCCATCTACCAATGGCGGTTCTGCCAGTTCTGCCGCCCTCCACAGCGAAACCCTAGCCCCCAGATCTGCTCTGCCACCACTGTTGCTGACCCTAGGGGAGAGACCACCGGAAGCTTTGCAGTATCTGGGCACTTCCTTTGGGATTACACTACCGCTTTTCAATTTCTGGGCGCGCAGTGACTACAAGCCAGTGTATGTGCGACAGACTGCCAGCGACATCACAGGTGGGGCTTGTGAAATGCTTGCAATGTCAGGTGCTCTGAAGTTGCATT
>JAABUT010002350.1_pt1 | contig 18555 bp, 18 predicted proteins | sample 5559281 | NCBI WGS metagenome assembly JAABUT01 (sample SAMN10711880, study PRJNA513359) | rock metagenome | isolation source: Antarctica rocks | place: Antarctica: Victoria Land, Ricker Hills nord | collected 2016-01-04 | reverse complement strand
AGCCGGCTGATCTCGGTGACCAGCCACAGGCTGCGCGGGACCTTGTACCCGGCGAGCTCGCCCCGGACATGAGACACCAGCTCGTCGCCGCTGAGGGTGCGGCCCGGGCGCGGCTGGACCAACGCCGCGACGCGCTGGCCGTTGACATCGTCAGGCATCGCGATCACCAGCGCGTCGAACACGTCGGAGTGCACCTTGAGCGCGCCCTCCACCTCCTCGGGAAATACTTTCTCGCCACCGGTGTTGACGCAGGTGTTGCCGCGGCCGAGCAGCGTCATCGTCCCGTCGGCCTCGATGCGCGCCAGGTCACCGGGCGTCGCGTAGCGCTTGCCGTCAACCTCCGCGAACAGGGTGGCGGTCTTGGCGGGGTCCTTGTAGTAGCCGAGCGGGACGTGGCCGCCGCGGGCCATCCGCCCGACCTCACCGGATCCGGGCGTCACCGGTTGGTTCGCGTCGTTGATGACGATGGTGTTCGGCGTCAGTGTCACCCGGGGGCCACCGCTGGAGACCTCGCTGTCCTTGGTCATCACCCCGATGCCGTTGAACCCGGTCTCCGAGGACCCGACCGCGTCGGTGATCACCACGTTCGGCAGGGCGTCGAGGTACTGGTCCTTCACCGCGGGCGAGAACAGGGCCGCGCTGCTGGAGATGGCGAGGACGGACGAGGCGTCGTAGTCACCGCCGGTGAGCTCCTCAATGAGCGGCCGCGCCATGGCGTCACCGATGAGCACCACGACCTGAACCCTGTTGCGCTGGATGGCTTCCCAGATCACTTTGGGATCGAACTGCGGCACCAGCACCACGGTGTCCCCGCCGAACATCGCGGCCAGGGCTGCCCACTGGGCATTGCCATGGATCAGCGGTGCTAGACACATCCGGGTGAGCCCGCCGGTCATCTCCCCAGAGCGCGCCTGCTCCCACTCATCGGCCATGGGTTCGCCGGTGATGAAGTTGATGCCACCGCCGAGCGTGCGCCAGATGTCCTCGTGGCGCCACATCACGCCCTTGGGTGAGCCCGTGGTGCCTCCGGTGTAGAGGATGTACAGGTCGTCGTTGCTGCGCTCAGCAAAGTCGCGCTGCGCGGTTTCGGCGACAATGGCGCTCTCGTAATCGGTGCCTTCATAGTCGTCCGTGCTGCCGTCGTCGACCACGAGGACGTGCTGCAGCTGCGGAGTGTCCGGGCGGACGTTGGTCACCTTGCCCGCGAACTGCCGCTCGGTGACCAGCGCGACCATGTCCGAGTTGTCGAAGAGGTAGCGCAGCTCTTTCTCGGTGTAGCGGTAGTTGACGTTGATGGTGACTGCGCGCAGCTTGTACGCGGCGAGCATGAATTCGATGCCCTCGATACGGTTGCGCGTGTACAGCCCGACGTGCGACCCGGCAGTGACGCCGTTGGCTCGGAGGTGATGCGCGAGCTGGTTGCTGCGGGCCTCGAGCTCGGCGAACGTCCGCTCCTCCTCACCGCAGACCAGGGCGGTCCGGTCCGGGTAGAGGTCGACGGCGTGCTCGAAGAGATCAGCGATGTTGAAGGCCACGGAAATCAAACTAGAACCTGTTATCGTTTCGCGCAATAGCCGCTGTCCTCGCCGGAGGTTCTCGATGACTGAAGACCCGCACTGCCTGGTCGAGCGCCACGGCGCAACCTTGGTCGTGACGATGAACCGGCCCGCGGCCCGCAACGCGTTGACCGGACCGATGATGGCGATCATGCGCGAGGCCTGGAACGAGGTGGACGGCAACGCCGAGATTCGCGCGTGCATCCTCACCGGTGCGGGCGGCTCGTTTTGTGCCGGCGCCGACCTCAAGGCCATGACGAGCAGCCATCCGGGCGATAACTCCGGCGGCATGGACTTTTCGGTGATTGAGCCGCTACTCAAGGGCCGGCGCCTGACCAAGCCGCTGATCGCCGCAGTTGAGGGTCCGGCGATCGCGGGCGGTACCGAGATCCTGCAGGCCACCGACATCCGGGTGGCCGGAGAGAGTGCCCGCTTCGGTGTGTCCGAGCCGCGCTGGGGGTTGTTCCCGCTCGGTGGTTCGGCCGTTCGACTGGCCCGCCAGATCCCGTACACCGTCGCCGCCGATCTGTTGTTGACCGGTCGGCACATCCGTGCGGCCGAGGCCAAGGAGATCGGGTTGATTGGCCACGTCGTTCCCGACGGGCAGGCGTTGACCAAGGCACTGGAGCTGGCCGAGCTGATCGCCGCCAACGGACCGCTGGCCGTGCGGGCGATCCTGCGCACCCTGCGGGAGACCGAGGGGATGCCCGAGAACGACGCGTTCAAGATCGATGCCGAGTTAGGGATGGCGGTGTTCCGCAGCGAGGACGCCAAGGAGGGTCCGCGGGCGTTCGCGGAAAAGCGGACACCGGTGTTTCGCGGGGCGTGAGCGGAGGCCTGGCGGTACCAATCTCGTGGCCCGTTAGAAGGGGCAGGGTTCGTCGTCGGGTGGTGGTTCGCCGCTGCGGATGTGGGTGCGGGCGTGACGGATCTTCTTGGGGTCGGTCCGGGTTTGTTGGCGGCGGCGTTCGGCGCCGATGCTTGCGGCTTTGTTTTCGGCGCGGGTGCGGCGTCTGCGGCGGATGCTGGGGTCGGGGTCTTCGATGTCATCAGGGTGGACGCCGAGTAGGTCGAGGTAGCCGGTGGCCCGGCTGTGGTAGCGGTGCCCGGTGGGCGCGATGTAGTCGATGCTGCGGTCGGGGTTGTGCCGCTCGGCCCAGGTGCCGCTGTGTTTGATGCGGTGATGGGTGCGGCAATACGGCTTCATCCCGGCGGCGGTGGTAGTGCCGCCGCGGGTGGGGTCGGTGTGGTTGAACGGCTCGTCGTGGTCGAGGTCGGCGTTCCAGGCCGGGGCGTCACAATGCGGCCACTGACACGTGTCGCACAGGATGCGAAGCCAGGTGTCCAGGATCGCGGTCGGCCGGTAGACGTAGGCCGAGTCTGGCAGTCCCGCGTTCGCCGCGCCGGTACTGGCCGGCTCGGCCGCAGCAGCAGTGCTGGCGACGGCTGCGGCAGTGTCGGTAACCGCTGAGGCTTCCTCACCGGGGACGGTGCCCGCACACTCAGCCGCGACCGCAGCCCCGGTGGCGGCGTCCGCCGGACTTTCGTCGGCTGGGTCGGTAGCCGGGTTCTGGGTGCGGTGGTAGTGGACGTCGTCGGGGACGCGCACGTATTCAATGTCGGCGTTGTCGGCGAGGTTGCGGGCGTGGGCGGCGTCGATGAGGCCGTACCCGTCGAGGTAGCCCGACTCCTCATCCTCGCCCTTGAGGGTGGTGCCGAGCAGGATGACGTGCACGAGGGGTTTACGGGCGGTCGCCCGGTCGCCGGTTTGTTGAGAGCAGTCGTCGCGCCCGCAGGCACAGTGCAGGTAGTCCAGTCCGTCGACCAACGCACCCACCGCGTCGGCTTTGCGTTGGTCGAAGGTGCGCCCATCCGCCGGGCACGGGGTGTTCGCCAGTTCGCGCAGCCGGGTGTCGAGCTTGCGGCCATCGGCGGCGGGCAGCGACCCGAACAGGTGCACCATCGCGTCCTCAGCCGCCGACACCCCGACGTAGCGGTCGTTGGCGGCGCGGCGTCGGCGTTCCCGCACCCCGGCGGGATCGATCTTTCCAATAATGCCGGCGATGGCATTACGGGCGCGTTGGCCGGTCAACCCGATACCGTCTGGCCTGGTGGGTGCGAGGATTTTCGCCAAGGCCAGGCGTTCCACCTCGGCGATGAACTCCGAATCCACGTTGCGGGTGGCACACCCGATCAGCCCGGCTCGGTAGGCGTCGAGCTGACCGGCGGCCATCGCCGCCCGCACTCGTGGCAACCGGTGCGTCAGCACGGTACCCAGTCCGATCAACCGGCCCGCCTCCCCGCGGCCCACCGTCAGCGCCGCCCCCACCTCAGCCTCGGCGACCGCCGCCCCACAATCGATCTCCTCGCGGGCGGCCTCACCCAAGCGGTGGTCGGCCAGTGCGGCGATCACCGCGAGTTTGCGTTCCACCAACACCGACTCCACCCGATGCAGCTCGGCCATCATGTCGATCAGCCCAGCAGGGGGCAGCGAGGCGACAGCGGGAACTGCCTCGCGCACCGCCTGCATCATATCGCCCATACGTTCGATTTTAATGTAACTGTGTTGCGATAGCAAGGGTCGGGCGAAGGAAAGCGCGTCGCCAACTCCGCGGCGTCGGCTACGTCAGCGGCCGATCAGCCGTGCTGGCTCCGCCTGCGGTCCGGAGCAACCCCAGGCGGAGCCGGTGCGCCACGGTGAACACCTGGGCATCGAGGGTAGCGAAGTCGACCGTCAGTAGAAGGGCCGTATCGGCCGGTGCGGTTTGCCCTGACCCATTCGCCACCCAATCCCCGTCCCCGGCACGCCGCGCACCGGAGCACAGCACCAGATCTGCGGATCCACGCCCGATGGGCCTACACACCCGACTACGAGGCACGCGGCCAAGAAGCCCGTTACCGGCCCGAGCCGCTAGCTCGTTCTGCGCTGCAATCCGTAAAGCGCCGCAACCAGCAGCGCCACACCCGTTCCCACCCCGGTGATCCCGATGGCCGAAGCGGACGTCGTCAGGTCGAGCAGCACGGCGCCGACGGCGACGGCCGCAACCACGATCCCGAGCGGGATCAAGCTACGGTCGTTCAACACCGGAACCAGTGCCCAAAAGTGCACGCCGATCACGAAAGCGACCCAGGAGGCGACGAACTCGGGATGCCCGGTCACGCCCAGCACCACGGCGCCGAGGCCGAGCACTGCGTAAGAGATCCCGACCACGATGCCGTAACGACGATTCACGCCCGGGTCGATCCGCACCGCACCCCCGTTACGTCGTCCGCGCCACACCCGCGTCGCGGCGAAGACGGCGACCAGCGCGCACACGAGCGAGGCGATATCCAGCGGAATCGCCCAACTGTCGGGCGTACCGCCGTGCGCCCAGCCGAACCAGGCGGCAGCGAAAAACCCCAGGATCAGCGCGCTCAGCTGCCCGCCCGGGTGCAGCGTGCCCGTTGCGGAGCTGTCGGCTTCGGTGGCGACTTCAGTTCGCATGACTGGTCTCCTCATGGATAGGGCTTGCTGCGGGATCGAGTAATGCGCGCAGTGTGTTGGTGTAGGTCTGCAGCGCGGCACGGCCGGTGGCGGTGAGCCGTACCGAGGTGCTGTGGGCCTTGAGCTGGCTTGTCTTCTGGGTCTGGACGTAGCCGCCGTGCTCGAGTTTGCGCAGGTGGGTCACGAGGTTTCCGGCGGTGAGATCGAGCAGCTCTTGCAGCCGGGAAAACGTCAGGCTGTCGCCGTCATGGAGTGCGTTGAGCGCAACGACCAGGCGGAGCCGTACCGGTGCGTGGATCAACGGGTCCAGTTCGGTCATGACCGCCGCCTGCGCGCCTCGAACGCCGCGGCGACGAGGAAGCCACCGCCTCCGGCAATGCCCATGATCAGACCGAAGGGCTCAACCCCGACGAGCACCGCCAGGACGTTGACCAGCACCAGCCAGCCGCCGACGGCGAACATCGTGCGGTCGCGCCAGAGCGCCCCGCCCACGAGGTACATCAGACTGACGACGAGGACCGGTTCGGCGGAAGCAAACAGTCCGATCACTGCAGCGCTGGCACCCGCGCGGCTCAAGCCGGCCAACATCGCGTAGAGGCAGACGAAGCCCAGCAACCATGCCCAGCCGTACATGTTCCCGGAGCTGGACGACACCCCGGTCACGCCGTGCACCGCGCGGCCGATGGTCAGGCCGGTAGCCACCAGAGCGGCAACCATGCCGACGCCCAGCACGCTGAAGGCCCAGGCCGCCGGCGGCTGGTACACCGCGTGGCCGTGCACCGACAGCCAGATGGCGAGGTAGCCGATCAGCCACGCCATCCCCCACACGCCGTACAAGACAGCGCCGTTGACGTCCAGGGCGCGCCCCGTCCGGCGCTGGGTGTCGGTCAGCAGGTCCATCGCCGCCTGCGGGTCGAACCGCTCAACCTCATCCGCTTCCACGTGCTGACCTCCTCCAACTTTGCATTACAAAACTCCATTTAGTTTGCATCGCAAAGTCGGTGATGTCAACGGCGATGCAGACATCGACGAAGAACGCCGCAAGGGGAACTGGTCGCCTCCCGCCAAGCGGCCGAGGCCAGCGGCGACCTGTTCGCGTGGCAGTCGCTGGGTCGCCGACGTTTCCGAGGGCTCGCCGAGCCGATCGAGGTGCTCCGACTGACGTTATGAGCCTCAGGGGGCCGCCAATGCCTCGCCCAGCGCGCGCACCGAGGCGACGTCCCGGCAGCCGACCACCAGGCTGGTCACCCCCGCGGCCTCCCAGCGGCGTGCTTCCGTCCGCACGCGCTCGGCGTCCCCGACGATGGCGGTCTCGGCGATCAACTCGCCCGGTACGGCGGCGACAGCTTCTTCCTTACGCCCAGCCATGAACAGCCGTCCCACGTCCGCGACCACTTCCTCGTAGCCCATCCGGCGGTACACCTCGGCGTGGAAGTTCATCTCCGGCGCACCCATGCCACCCATGTACAAAGCTGCTGCGGGCTTGAGCTTCGCGTACTCCGCCGCCGCATCGTCGGTGACCGCCACAGTGCAGGTGGCCGCGATCTCGAAGTCCGCGCGGCTGCGGCGTGCACCGGCGCGGGCAAAGCCCTCCTCCAGCCACTCGTCATACATCGAAGCCAAGCGTGGCGAGTAGAACAGCGCTAGCCAACCGTCGGCGATCTCCGCCGTCATGGCTACATTGCGTGGCCCCTCCGCGCCGAGCCAGATGGGCAGGTCTGCGCGCAGCGGGTGGGTGATCGGCTTGAGCGACTTGCCCAACCCGGCCGAGCCCGCACCGGTGTAGGGCAGCGGGTAGTGCGGGCCGTCGTTACGCACCGGCGCCTCGCGGGCAAGCACCTGCCGCACAATTGACACGTACTCGCGGGTGCGCGCCAGCGGCTTGGCAAACGGTTGCCCGTACCAGCCCTCCACCACCTGCGGACCGGACACTCCGAGCCCGAGCACGAAGCGCCCACCGGAGAGGTGATCCATCGTCAGGGCCTGCATGGCGCAACCGGTGGGTGAGCGTGCAGACAGCTGCGCCACGGACGTACCCAGCCGGATCCGCGAGGTCTGCGAACCCCACCAGGCCAATGGGCTGAACGCGTCCGAGCCCCACGACTCGGCGGCGAACACCGATGTGAAGCCCGCCTCCTCAGCGGCCAGCACGAGCTCACCGACATCCGGCGGCGGCTGCGCGCCCCAGTACCCGAGCTGAAGTCCCAGTTGCATGTCGTACCTCCGCCCGCATCGTAAGTCCTTGCCGGCAAAGTTGGAACGTGTTCTACTCCCGAGGTGGAGAATCTGAGCGCACCACTGGACATCGCGTTCGACTACACGCGTTCCCTCGGCGCTACGCTCGGTCCGTTCATGACTGCGTTGCGCGAGCACCGGATTGTTGGTGTCCGCGGGTCGGACGGGACTGTCTATGTACCGCCCGCGGAGTACGACCCGCTGACCGCGGAGCCCCTCACAAGCTTCGTCGATGTCGCCGATACTGGAACCGTGCTCAGCTGGTCGTGGGAGGCGCAGCCGAGCAGCGATCATCCGCTCGCCCATCCCTTCGCGTGGGCGCTGGTGCGCCTGGACGGAGCGGATAGCGCGATGCTGCATGCAGTTGAGGTCGACGGTCCCGAACAGATCTACACCGGCATGCGGGTGCGGGCGCGGTGGGCGGCGGAGACCATCGGCTGCATCCAGGACATCGCCTGCTTCGAGCCCGAAGATGCGCCCCGGCAGAGCACACAACCACTGGTCCACACCGAGCCGGTCACCGTGGTGACCACACCGTTCACGCTCAGCCTGATGCACTCCGCCTCGCCGGAGGAGAGCACTTACCTGCGCGGGCTGGCGCAGGGGCGCCTGATCGCCCAACGCTGCCCCGTCTGCACCAAGGTGTACATCCCGCCGCGCGGGGCGTGCCCCACCGACGGCGTGCCCACCGAGGAAGCGGTGGAGCTGCCAGACACCGGCACGGTCACCACCTTCTGCATCGTGAACGTTCCGTTCGCCGGTCAGCGCATCACACCGCCTTACGTCGCCGCCTACGTGCTGCTCGACGGCGCTGACATCGCCTTCCTGCACTTGATCCTCGGTTGCGCAGCCGAGGAGGTGCGCATGGGGATGCGGGTACAGGCCGTGTGGAAGCCGCGCGAGGAATGGGACTACACGCTGGAGAACATTCGGCACTTCGCGCCCACCGGCGAGCCGGACGCACCGTATGAGAGCTACTCCCACCACCTATAACCCGGAAGGAGGCCGACCAGTGGGAGACGTTGCCGTTGTCGGCTTTGCCCAGGCGCCGAACGTGCGCCGATCCGAAGCCACCACCAACGGCGTCGAGATGCTGGTTCCCATCTTCTCCCAGCTCTACGCCGATACCGGTCTGTCCAACCGGGAGATCGGCTTCTGGTGCTCCGGCTCCTCGGACTACCTGGCGGGGCGGGCGTTCTCCTTCATTTCCGCCATCGATGCGATCGGCGCCTTTCCCCCCATCGCCGAGTCCCATGTGGAGATGGACGCCGCGTGGGCGCTGTACGAGGCGTGGGTGAAGATCCGCACCGGCGAGGTCGACACCGCGCTGGTCTACGGCTTCGGCAAGTCATCCGCAGGCAACCTGCGCCGCACCCTCGCCCTGCAGCTCGACCCGTACACCGTCGCGCCGCTGTGGCCCGACTCCGTTGGCCTGGCCGGTTTGCAGGCGCGGTTTGGCATCGACGGGGGCCAGTGGAGCGAGCGGACGATGGCCGAAGTCACCGTGCGCAGCCGTCAAGTTGCCCTCGGCAACCCGAACGCGCAGCTTTCCGGAACCGTGAACGTCGATGACCTGCTCGCCGCGCCCTACCTGGCCGACCCGCTGCGCGCCCACGACTGCGCACCCATCACCGACGGTGCATCCGCGATCGTGCTGGCCTCCGCCGAACGGGCAACCGAGCTGTGCGAGCATCCCGCCTGGATCACCGGCATCGAGCACCGCATCGACTCCCCCAACTTCGGTGCCCGAGACCTCACCACGTCGCCTTCGGTGGTCGCGGCCGCGCGGGCCGCGAACACCGACGGGGTCACCGTAGCCGAGCTACACGCCCCGTTCACCCACCAAGAACTGCTGTTACGCAAAGCTATCGGACTGGGCGAGGACGTGAACGTGAACCCGTCCGGCGGCGTGCTGTGCGGGAACCCCATGTTTGCCGCCGGACTTAGCCGCATCGGTGAGGCGGCGAACCGCATACACAGTGCAGCGGCGCAGCGCGTGCTCGGGCATGCCACCAGCGGGCAGCTGCTGCAACAGAACCTGATCTGCGTGATGGAAGGGCGGGACTAGCAATGAGCAAGCAACAGGCTGCCGTGCTCGGCGTCGGCCAAACCCATCACGTCGCCAAGCGGCACGACGTGTCGATGGCGGGAATGTGCCGCGAGGCGATCGACCGGGCCATGGCTGATGCAGGAGTGGGCTGGGACGAGGTCGACGCGGTGGTCGTCGGCAAGGCCCCGGACCTGTTCGAGGGCGTGATGATGCCCGAGCTTTACCTGGCCGACGCGCTCGGCGCCAGCGGTAAACCGCTGATCCGGGTGCACACGGCCGGCTCGGTGGGCGGCTCGACCGCCAATGTCGCGGCCAGCCTGGTCCAGGCCGGGGTGCACCGCAGGGTGCTGGCCGTGGCCTTCGAGAAGCAGTCGGAGTCCAACGCCATGTGGGCGCTGTCCATCGTGACGCCGTTCTCCATGCCGGTCGGCGCGGGCGCGGGCGGGTACTTCGCCCCGCACGTGCGTTCCTACATCCGCCGCTCCGGCGCACCGGAGTACATCGGCGCCATCGTCGCGGCCAAGGACCGGCGCAACGGCTCCAGCAATCCCTACGCCCACCTGCGTCAGCCCGACATCACTGTCGAGTCGGTGCAGGCATCGAAGATGTTGTGGGACCCCATCCGCTACGACGAGACCTGCCCCTCCTCGGACGGGGCCTGCGCCATGATCCTCGGCGACGAGACTGCGGCTGCGGCCACCGGCAAACCCGTGGCGTGGATCCAGGCCACCGTCATGCGCACCGAGCCGACCACCTTCGCCGGACGCGACCAGGTGAACCCGCAGGCGGGACGGGATGCCGCTGCCGCGCTGTGGAAACAGGCCGGGATCACTGATCCGCTCAAGGAGATCGACGCTGCGGAGATCTACGTGCCGTTCTCCTGGTTCGAGCCGATGTGGCTGGAGAATCTGGGATTCGTCGAGGAGGGGGCCGGGTGGCGGCTGACCGAGGCGGGCGAAACGGCCATGGACGGCCGGCTGCCGGTTAACGCCAGCGGCGGGGTGCTGTCCTCCAACCCGATCGGTGCGTCGGGCATGCTGCGCTTCGCCGAGGCCGCCCGGCAGGTGATGGGCACCGCCGACGATCATCAGATCGACGGCGTCCGAACCGCACTCGGCCATGCTTACGGTGGCGGATCGCAGTTCTACTCGATGTGGGTCGTCGGCACCGACAAGGCCGGTGTCCGATGAAGTTCTCTCTGGCCATCGCCATGAGCCCGCTGGATCAGCTACCGGAGCTCGCGAAGACCGCCGAGGAATGCGGGTACGCCTCCGTCGCGCTGCCCGACTCGCTGTTCTACGCCGAGTCGGTGGCGGTCAAATACCCCTACACCTCCGACGGCAGTCGCATGTGGGACGCGGACACACCGTGGGTGGATCCCTTTGTGGCCGCTGCGGCGATGGGCGCGGTGACCTCGACCATCCGCTTCTACACCCAGGTGCTCAAGCTGGGCTCGCGCAACCCGCTGCTGCTGGCCCGGCAGGTCGGCTCGGTGGCGAACATGACCGGCAACCGTTTCGGCCTCGGGGTGGGGCTGGGGTGGTCGCCGGAGGAGTTCGAGTGGTGTGGGGTGTCGTTCAAGCGCAAGGGTGCGCGGGCCGACGAGGCGATCGAGGTGCTCAAGCGGGTTCTCGCCGGCGGCATGGCCGAGTACCACGGTGAGTTCTTCGACTTCGACCGGTTGCAGATGAGCCCGGCACCCACCGAGGCGGTACCGATCTACGTCGGTGGACACTCCGAGGCGGCGCTGCATCGGGCGGCGCGGGTCAGCGACGGCTGGACGTCAGCGATGATCAAGATCGAGGATCTGCGCCAGGTCATCAGCCGCCTGGACGAGCTGCGTGCGGAGTACGGCCGTAGCGGCGACCCGTTCGAGATCCAGGCCGTCTGCGTCAACCGCTTTGGGCGCGACGGCTACCGCGAGCAGGCCGAGTCCGGTGTCACCGATGCCATCGTGGTTCCGTGGGCCTTCGACGGGATCGCCTTCGACGGCGACCTGTCCGCCAAGAAGGACTCCATCAAGCGCTTTGCCGACGAGGTCATCGCGCATGTCTGAGCATCCGGCCCGGTGTGCGTCCCGGCGCTCGATGGACGCGGTCGGCCGGCGGGCAAAGGACGAGTGGCTGGCGCTGTTCGCTGAGGACGCCGTGGTCGAGGATCCGGTCGGGCCGTCGCACTTCTCCCCCGACGGCACCGGCCACCACGGCCGCGGCGCCATCGCGGCATTCTGGGACGCCTCCGTCGCGATCACCGAGCGGCTGGAGTTCGACATCCGCGACTCCTTCGCCTGCGGTAACGAGGTCGCCAACGTCGGGGTGATCACCGCCACCGTGGGTGGGGGCACGCAGATGGACTCCGAGGGCGTCTTCGTCTACCGGGTCAACGCCGACGGGCTGATCGTCTCGCTGCGCGCGTTCTGGGAGATGGACCGAGCGATGGGCACGCTGCGTCAGGCGTAGCGCACCTGCAGCTCCTTGATGCCGTTGAGCCAGCCCGATCGCAACCGACGGGCGGGACTGACCTGGGCGATGTTGGGCATGTGGTCAGCGATCGCGTTGAAGATGAGGTTGACCTCGAGACGGGCCAAGTTCGCGCCCAAGCAGTAGTGCGCGCCGGTGCCGCCGAAGGCGAGGTGCGGGTTGTTCTCCCGCAGGATGTCGAAGCGCTCGGGGTGCTCGAACACTGTCTCATCGAAGTTGCCGGAGCTGTAGAACATCACCACCCGGTCGCCCTTCTTGATCTGCTGCCCGCCGAGCTCCACGTCGGCCAGCGCGGTGCGCTGGAAGTTCACCACCGGCGTCGCCCACCGGATGATCTCATCGGCCGCGGTCTCCGGCCGCTCCTTCTTGTACAGCTCCCACTGGTCTGGGTTCTCCATAAAGGCGACCATGCCGTGGGTGATCGCGTTGCGGGTGGTCTCGTTGCCGGCCACGGCCAGCAGGATGACGAAGAAGCCGAACTCCTCCGAAGCGAGCTGCGCCCCGTCGACGTCGGCCTCGATCAGCTTGGTGACGATGTCGTCCATCGGGCAGCCCTTACGCTGCTCGGCCAGCTCGTAGGCGTAGCCGAGGATGCCCATCGACGCCTGGACCTCGTCCATCTCGATCTCGGGGTCGTCGTAGGAGGTCATCTGATTCGACCACTCGAAGAGCTTGCCGCGATCCTCCTGCGGGACGCCGAGTAGCTCGGCAATGGCCTGCAGCGGCAGCTCGCACGCCACCTGGGTCACGAAGTCACCGTGACCAGCCTCCGCCGCCTCTCCGACGATGCGCCGCGCCCGGTCGTTGAGCGATTCCTGCAGGCTGTTGATCGCCCTGGGCGTGAAGCCACGAGAGACGAGCCTGCGCAGCTTGGTGTGCTCCGGCGCGTCCTTGTTCAGCAGGATGACGCGCTGCATCTCGATCTGGTCGCGCTCGATCTCGTCTCTGAACCGCGAGACAGCGGTGTTCTCACCCGATGAGAAGACGTCGCTGCGGCGGGAGACCTCCTTGATGTCGGCATGGGTGGAGACCACCCAGTAGCCGCCGTCGTGAAAGCCACCGGCTCCGTCGGGCTGGGCGTTCCACCACACCGGCGCGGTCCTACGGGCCTCCGCGAACTCCGTTACCGGGATCCCCGTCGCCAGCACATCGGGATCGGTGAAGTCGAAGCCCGCCGGAAGAGCAGGACAAAGATTGGGACGCACTCCGGCGACTTCCTGGCTTGTGGTCACAGCGATCTCCAGACGTGTGGCGATGTGCCTTACCGTAAGCCCAAAGATATAACACGTTCTAGTTTCCTTCAAGCAGGACATTGCCCAGTAAGATGTCGACAGACAAGGGCGTTGCCGGCCTTCGCAATAGAACTCGTTCTACCTCGGTGAAGTACCAACGAGAGGAGCCCCCGGTGGGTAACCCAGTAATTGTCGAAGCAGTGCGTACCCCGATCGGCAAGCGCGGAGGCTGGCTGTCCGGCCTGCACGCCACCGAAATCCTCGGCGCCGCGCAGCTCGCCGCCATCGACCGATCGGGCATCGACCCCGCCCTGGTTGAGCAGGCGATTGGCGGCTGCGTGACCCAGGCCGGGGAGCAGGGCAGCAACGTGACCCGGCAGTCCTGGTTGAACGCCGGGCTACCGTGGCAGACCGGCTGCACCACAGTGGACTGCCAGTGCGGATCGGCCCAGCAGGCCACGCACCTCATCGCCGGACTGATCGCCACCGGCGCCATCGACGTGGGCATGTCTTGCGGCGTCGAGGCCATGAGCCGCGTTCCGCTGGGCGCCAACATCCCGGAGGGCTTCGGCAAGCCGCGGTCGGACTCGTGGGACATCGACATGCCCAACCAGTTCCTCGCCGCCGAGCGCATCGCCACCCGCCGTGGCATCACCAGGGCCGACGTCGAGGCGCTCGGCGTGGCCTCGCAAGCCAAGGCACGCCGGGCGTGGGACGGGGGCCGCTTCGACCGCGAGGTGGTCGCGGTGCAGACCCCGGACGGTCTGATCAGCAAGGACCAAGGCCTGCGGGACACCACGCTGGAGGCACTGGCGAAGCTGAAGCCGGTACTACCGGACGGTGTGCACACCGCAGGAACCTCCTCGCAGATCTCCGACGGGGCGGCTGCGGTGATGCTGATGGACGCCGACCGCGCGAAGGCGCTCGGCTGCAAGCCGCGGGCGCGGATCGTGGCGCAGGCGCTGGTCGGCGCCGAGCCGTTCTACCACCTCGACGGCCCCGTGCAGTCCACTCAGCGGGTGCTGGAGCTCGCTGGGATGAAGATGGGTGACATCGACCTGTTCGAGGTGAACGAGGCCTTCGCGTCCGTGCTGTTGTCCTGGGCGAGCGTGCACAACGCGGACATGGACAGGGTGAACGTCAACGGCGGCGCGCTGGCGCTGGGTCACCCCGTGGGCAGCACCGGCGCTCGGCTGATCACGACGGCGCTGCACGAGCTGGAGCGCCGCGATGCGTCCACGGCGTTGATCACCATGTGCGCCGGGGGTGCGCTGTCCACGGCCACGATCATCGAGCGGATCTAGCCGGTTGGCCTAGCGAGCGCCGTACACCGGGGACGGCTTCGGCGCCTCCGCAAGAATCTGGCGGACCACCGAGCCGAGCTCAGCCGGATCCCAGCGGGCGGCCTTGTCGCGCTGGGCGCTGCGCTGCCACCCGTCCGCAACGGCGACCATCCCGCCCTCGACCTCGAACACCCGGCCCGTGACGTCGTCGGACTCCATCGAGCCCAGCCAGACGACGAGCGGGGGGACGTTCGCCGGATCCATGGCGTCGAAGGCCTCGTCGGTGGGTTTGGCCATCGTGCCGGCGAACACGGCCTCGGTCATTCGGGTGCGCGCGGCGGGCGCAATGGCGTTCGCGGTGACGCCGTAGGCGGCCATCTCGGCCGCGGCCTGCACGGTGAGTAGCGCGATGCCTGCCTTGGCGGCGGCGTAGTTGCCCTGCCCGACCGAGCCCAGCAGGCCGGCGCCCGAGGACGTGTTGATGACTCGCGCCTGACGCCCTCGCCCGGCTTTGGACTCTGCCCGCCAGTAGGCCGCGGCGTGGCGCAGCATCGCGAAGTGGCCCTTGAGGTGCACGCGAATCACCGCGTCCCACTCCTGCTCGCTCATGCCGACCAGCATCTTGTCGCGCAGGAAGCCCGCGTTGTTCACCAGCACGTCCAGGCCGCCGAAAGTGTCGATGGCCATCTGGACCAGCTGTTGGGCACCGACCCAGTCGGCCACGTCATCGGCGTTGGCCACCGCTCGCCCGCCTGCGGCGACGATTTCGTCGACCACCTGCTGGGCAGGCCCCGCCGAGGTGCCCGAGCCGTCAAGTCCCACACCAACATCGTTCACCACGACTGATGCGCCCTCCGCGGCGAACGCCAGGGCGTGCTCGCGGCCGATCCCCCGGCCGGCTCCGGTGACGATGACAATGCGTCCGTCGCACAACTTGCTCACGTGTTCTCCCTTGCTCGGTAAACGCTCCATGGAGGGTACCAAGCAATTGCTTGGTACCCTCCATGGAGCGTCAAGCGCGTCTGGGCCGTGCCACGCGAGCAGGCTCGTCAAGAACTCGTAAGAATGGCGTTGGTCGACGACGAACCCCAGATCTTGCGGGCACTGCGCGTCAACCTGACCACCCGCGGCTACGAGGTGACCGGCGCGGGCGCGTTGCGTGCCGTCGCCGAGCGCGCACCCGACGTCATCGTCCTCGACCTGGGACTACCGGACATGGACGGCACGCAGGTGCTGGGTGGCTGACGGGGGTGGACCGAGGTACCCGCCATCGTGCTGTCGGCTCGCACCGACTCCGCGGACAAGGTGGCGGCGCTCGACGCAGGTGCCGACGACTACCTGACCAAACCCTTTGGCATGGAGAGATTTCTGGCCAGGCTGCGAGCGGCGCTGCGACGCGGAGCTTCGCCCGCTGGAGAGGACGCGCCCGTCGTCGTGACCGAGGCCTGCACGGTCGATCTGATGACCAAGTCCGTCACCAGGGACGGCAGCGTCGTGCACCTCACCCCCACCGAGTGGGGAATCCACGAGATGCTCGCCCGCAATCGCGGAAAGCTGGTGGGCCAGAAGGAGCTGCTTCAGGAGGTGCGGGGTCCTGCGTATGCGACGGAGACGCACTACCTACGGGTGTACGTCGCCCAGCTGCGGCGCAAGCTTGAACCACAACCGGGCAGACCACGCCACCTGCTGACCGAGGCGGATACCGGTTCATGGCCTGAGGTCAGCGCTGAGCCGGTGCCGAGATGCCGTCGAGCACGATGGTCAGGTACTGCCTGGCCACCTGGTCCGCGGTCAGCGTCCCGCCCGGCCGGTACCAGCGCACCGCGACCCAGACGGTGTCGCGCATGAAGCGGTAGGCCACCTCGAGGTCCAGGTCGGCGCGGAAGCTATCGTCGGCAACACCGCGCTGCAGCACGCCGACCCACAGCTCGCGGAACTCGGTGTTGCGCAAGGCGATGTAGCCGAACTGCGGCAGCTTGATCAGGTGCTTCGCCTCGTCCTGGTAGATCGCGACGGCGGCGTGGCGGTGGTGGATCGCCTCGAAGGAGCGCAGGACCAGGGCTTCGAGGGTGCTGCGCGAGTCGAGTCCCGCGGCGACGATGGCGCGGTAGCCGTCGAAGAGCTCGTCGAGAAAGCCCCGCAGGATCTCGTCGACCATCGTTTCCTTGGAGCGGAAGTGGTGGTACAGGCTGCCGGACAGAATCCCGGCACCGTCGGCGATGTCGCGTACCGTCGTCGCACGCAGGCCCTGCTTGGCAAACAGCTCGGCGGCCAGCTGCAGCAGCTCGTCGCGACGCCCGGAAGTCTCGGTCACCGGGACACCCTACCAACCAAGCACTTGCTAGGGTCGGCGGATGGAAGCCCCCTGCGCGCTGGTCACCGGCGGCACCGGCGGCACCGGCTCGGCCATCGTCCGCCAGCTTGCCGCCGAAGGGTATCCGCTCGCCCTCAGCTACTGCCGCAACGCGGTCGCCGCCGACGCCCTGGTCGAGGAGCTCACCACGGCGAAAGTCTCCGTCCGCGCTTAGCGGCTCGACCTCACCGATGCTGAAGCCTGCGCAGCGGTCGTCGCCGAGGCGGAGGAGCAGCACGGCGGGATCGGTGTCCTGGTGCATGCCGCCGGGCCGCACATCCCCATGGTGCATCTGTCCCGCGTCGCGCCCGACACCTACGCTGCGGCGCTGCGGGACGAGGCGTTGGCATTCTTCACCATCGCGCACGCGAGCCTTGCTGCCCTGCGCCGCACACAGGGAAACGTGGTGGCCGTGACCACCGCGGCCACCGCGCGCTACCCCGTGCGCGACGGTCTCTCGGCCGGCACCAAGGGAGCGGTCGAGCAACTGGTGCGCGCCTTCGCCGCCGAGGAGGGCCGCTTCGGCGTGCGGTTCAACTGCGTCGGACCGGGCATGCTCACCGACGGCATGGCCGCCCGGCTCATCGACTCCGGCGAGCTCGACGAACGGGCCCTGGAGATCACCCGCGCCAACATTCCCTTGGGCCGCTTCGGCTCTGCGACAGACATCGCCGAGGCGGTGTGCTTCTTGGCCGGCCCGCGGGCCGGGTTCATCACCGGGCAGAAGCTCGATGTCGACGGCGGCTATACGGTCTAGCGGGCCTCGCGGGGCAGTCCGAGGACGCGCTCGGCGATGATGTTGCGCTGGATCTCGTCCGAGCCGCCGTAGATGGTGTCGGCGCGGCTGAACAGGAACAACCGCTGGTACTCGTCCAGGTCCTCGGGTGCGACTAACGACGATGCCCCGGCCACCTGCATGGCCAGCTCACCGAGGTCGCGGTGCCAGTGCGCCCAGGTCAGCTTGGCCACCGACGCCTCACCCGCCGCTGCACCTGTATCCACAGTGGACAGCGTCCGAACGGCGTGGGCACTCATCACCTCCAGGCCCATCCACGCGCGGGTCAGCCGTTCCCGGACGACGGGGTCCGCTGCCGACCCGTTGCGCTGGGCCAGGGCGATGATGCCGTTCAGCTCCCGCGCGAACCCGACCTGTTGGCCGAGGGTGGCCACGCCCCGCTCGAAGGCGAGCGTGCCCATTGCGACCGACCACCCCTCCCCGACTTCTCCGACGACCAGGTCGGCGGACGTGCGGGCGCCGTCGAAGAACACCTCGTTGAACTCCGAGGTACCGGTGAGCTGGTTGATCGGACGCACCTCGATGCCGGGTTGGTCCATCGGCACCAGCAGGTAGGACAACCCGTGGTGGCGCTTGGAACCCGGCTCGGTGCGGCACAGCACGAAGCACCAGTCCGCGACGTGGGCGAGCGAGGTCCATACCTTCTGCCCGTTGAGCACCCACTCATCGCCGTCACGGACTGCCGTGGTGGACACCGCAGCCAGGTCGGAGCCGGCGCCCGGCTCGGAGTATCCCTGGCACCAGAGCTCGCTCACCGTCTTGATCCCCGGCAGGAATCGCTGCTTCTGCTCGTCGGTCCCGAAGGCGAGCAGGGTGGGCGCCAGCAGTTCTTCACCCACGTGGCTGACCCTGGCGGGCGCATTGGCCTTGGCGTACTCCCGATGGAAGCTCACCTGCTGGGCCATGGTGGCCTCACGACCACCGAACTCGGCGGGCCACCCCAGCCCGGTCCACCCGGCGGCGGCGAGGTGGCGATCCCAGGCCAGGCGCTCGGTGAAGGCCTCGTGCTCGCGCCCCGGTCCGCCCAAGCCCCGCAAGGCGGCGAACTCGCCGGCGAGGTTCTCCGCCAGCCACTGGCGCACCGTG
>JAABUT010002347.1_pt1 | contig 18564 bp, 14 predicted proteins | sample 5559281 | NCBI WGS metagenome assembly JAABUT01 (sample SAMN10711880, study PRJNA513359) | rock metagenome | isolation source: Antarctica rocks | place: Antarctica: Victoria Land, Ricker Hills nord | collected 2016-01-04 | reverse complement strand
GTGAGGTCGCCGAGGTCGCCCAGCGTGAACGCGTAGGACATGGCTCGCGGCCACAACGAGACAACCTCGGCCCGGTGAGCCCGGGTGGCGGTCAACACCAGGTCCGCCTCGGCGACCATCTCTGCCGTCAGCTGCCGCGCGACGAACCCCTCAGGCTCGCCGCCGTGAAGGCGCAGCTGGGCCGCGGCCCGAGGGTCCATCTGCTCACCGACCAGGGCCGCTGTGCCGGCGCTGCTCACGGCGAGGCCGGGGGGCACTGCCAGTGTCAGCATCCGTTCGATGAAGGGAGATCGACAGACGTTGCCCGTGCACACCGCCAGTACCCCACCGTCGTGCCTTCGGGGGATGCCTGTCGTCACGTGGGCAGGGTCTCATACCGGCCATCGGCGCCTCCCCTCGCGTCCGTATCACACGCTATAGATACCTTTCATACTCTAATGTGTACAAATCGTGCGACCGCGAAGGGGTGAGCTGTCTTTACACTCCTCGCGTGAGCACGTTGGAGCATTTCGTCACCGACCCTAAGCAGGCGGACGTGCGGCCTCGCCGACGCATGCGGCGGCGCACCAAGTGGGTCCTGGCCGCAGCTGTCGTGCTCCTCGTCCCCATCGGCCTCGTCACCGGGTACGGCGTGCATCTGAGCCATGTCGTCTCCTCGAACATCCACCATGACAACCTCCTGCCGCCGTCGATCCCGGGAGGACCGGTGCCTGCGGACGGGCCATCCGCAGGAGCAGCCGCGGCCGCGGCTCCCCAGCCGGTGCAGGGCAAGGGGCTGAACGTCCTGCTCGTCGGCTCGAACGCCGGACCTGGGGCGCGTCGGTGGACGCTCGGACGTCATCATGCTGGTCCACATCCCGGAGGGCCGCTCCAAGGTCCAGCTGGTCCACTTCCCTCGCGACCTCTACGTCTCGATCCCCGGCCACGGCATGGACAAGATCACGCGGCGTACGCCTACGGCGGCGCGCCGCTGCTTGTCCAGACGCTGCAGACCCTGATAGGTGTGCGTATCGACCACGTCGGTCTCATCGGCTTCGAAGGCTTCAAGAGCATGACCGACGCCGTAAGAGGGGTCAACGTCAATGTCGAGGAGCCAAGCAACGACTCGAGGTATGTCTTCACCAAGGGCACGATGCACCTGAACGGTGACCAGGCATTGGCGTTCGTCCGTGAGCGCCATTAGCTGAGCGAGGGTGACATCTCCCGCGGCCGCCGCAGCAGGCCTTCCTCAAGGCGCTGATGCTCAAGGGCCTCTCCGCCGACACACTGATGAACCCCGCTCGACTGGCTTCCTTCGTCGACGCAGCAACCCGAAACCTCACGGTCGACCAAGGCCTGGACGTCGGCGAGATGCAGTCGCTCGCCTTCTCCCTGCGCAACGTGGGGGGTAGGGACATCCGCTTTGTCACGGCCCCCTTCAAAGGGTTCGGCACGTCGCAGGCCGGCGCGTCGACATCGTCGACGACGGAAAGATGGCCGCGATGGGGCAGGCAATCGCTCGGGACAGCCTGGACTCCTACGCCGGTTGAGGCGGCCAAGGCGGGCAAACCGCTGGCATTCATGCAAACCCGCCGAAATGCCGGATGCATCGGTCGACGAAAGCTAGCCGTTCGTGGAACTGCGGGACTATCTCCGTATCCTTTGCAAGCGCTGGCGCATCATCGCGCTGGTGGCGGTGTTCGTGGTCGGCGCCTCCGTGGTGCTGACGGCGCTGACCCCGAGGACGTACTCGGCTCAGACCCAGTCCTTCATCTCCACCTCGGGTGCCGACAACAACGGCTCTCTCCTGCAGGGCAACGCCTTCACCCAGCAGCGGGTCAAGTCGTACGCCCAGCTCCTCGAGACTCCCAAAGTGCTCGACCCCGTGATCGACAAGCTCAAGCTCGCCACGACGGCGGACGAGCTGGCCGCCCACGTGGCCGCGACCGTCCCCGCTGGATACGGTCCTCATCGAGATCACGGTTAGCGACGCGAGCGCCCAGCAGGCAGCCACGCCGACACCATCGGCGAGCAGTTCCCGGCCGCGATCGACCAGCTCGAGCGGGTGGCGCCCAACCAAGCCAGCCCGGTCAAGGCCACCCTGGTGCGCAAGGCTCCGGTCGATCCGGTTCCGTTCAGCCCCAGGCCCAACCGCAACATCGCGCTCGGTCTGGGGCTCGGCCTCCTTCTCGGCTTGGGCCTCGCGCTCGTCCGGGATCGGCTGGGCCCGACGATCAAGTAAACGGGCGACGCGGAGGAGGTTACCGATGCGACGGTCATCGGCGGCATCTCCTACGACACGGGCGCATCCAAGCATCCGCTCATCGCCCAGAGTGACCCCCACTCGCCCCGAGCGGAGGCGTTCTGCTCACTGCGCACCAAACTGAGGTTCGTCGACGCGGCGAACGACCCCGCTCCATCGTCTTCACGTCCTCCGTGCCCGGTGAGGGCAAGACGACGGCGGCGGCCAACCTCGCCCGGACCATCGCCGCCGCCGGGCAGCGGGTCTGTGTCATCGAGGGTGACCTGCGGCGGCCGCGGCTGCTCGACTACATGGGCCTCGAGGGCTCGGTTGGGCTGACCGACGTCCTCATTGGCCGGGTGGAGATCACCGATGTGCTCCAGCAGTTCGGGGAGACCAGCTTGTGGGTCCTCGGCGCCGGGGCGATCCCGCCGAATCCCAGCGAGTTCATGGGCTCCCGTCACGGCCGTTACCATCCGCATGCTGGAGGCCCGCCTCGACTACGTCCTCATCGACCCCCCTCCTCTGCTGCCCGTCACCGACGCAGCGGTCCTCAGCAGCGTCGCCCGAGGGGCAGTCGTCGTCGGATCTGGTGTCGTCCGCAAGGAACACCTGCGGCGGGCCCTCGAGGCGCTCCAGGCGGTCAACGGCAACACGCTAGGCCTGGTCGTCAACCGGATCCCCCAGCGAGACACCCACAGTTACGGGAACTACCGCTATGAGTACTCTGCCGAGTCGGAGCGCGAGCGGGCGAAGGATCGTCAGCGGACCAAGGCGACCGTCGCCCACTGACGTCGAGTGTGACTGAAGTGGGCCCTTCTCGCGAGCGAGGCGGTCATGAGGGCGCCACGTGGGGTTCGCGCTGAGCAGGGAGAGCCCGCGGAGCAGCTAGGCTCGCGCCGTGAAGCAGCTCAACGAGGCAAGCTTGAGCCATTTCGACGCCGAGAACGTCTCCGACCTGATGTGGGCTGTCTTCCTCGAGCGGGTTCGAGGCGCCCACTCGTCGGGCCAGTTCCGCTTTATCGACCTCGGCGGGGGGACGGGCCGGTTCGCGGACCAGGTCCTCGCCGCGTTTCCCGGGTCGCACGGCGTGGTCCTGGACAACGCCGCCACCCTCCTGGATCGCAACACCGAGCACCCCCGCAAGCGGCTCCTCCTGTCGGGCATCGAGGACGCGCCGCTGGCGGCGGTGGGCTCGTTCGACATCGTCTGCTTCAACTGGTCGCTGCACCATCTGGTCATGGACGGGTATGCGGCCACCCGCCGCGCGGTCGACGGCGCGCTCCTGGCCGCGCGGGATGCGCTCCTGCCGGGCGGACACGTCTCAGTCTTCGAGAACCTCTACGACGGCGCAGTGGCCAAGGGCCTTCCGGGACGACTCATCTTCGCTATCACGTCCAGCCGGGCGCTCACGCCCGTGGCCCGCCTTGGCGGCGCAAATACCGCAGGGGTCGGCGTGTGCTTCCGGTCGAGGTCGGGCTGGCTCGACGTCTTCGACGCCAACGGGTTGACTGTCGAAGCGACCGCCGAAGACCCGCCGTGGCGGATGCCCTTGAAGCGCAAGGTCTTCCTGCATACCGGGCACGTCCGGCCCGGCCACTTCTGGCTCGCCCCCAACCGAGCTGAGTCCCGCGCCCCGTGAGGGGTCTACCCGTCAGCGCCGATGCGGCAGGTCACACCACGTCTCCACTACGATTCCAGCATAATTGTCATTCGGTGACGAATCCGGCGAACTGAGGACGATCTGCGTGGACAAGCAGGACTACCTTGGCTCCTCGGGAAGCGATGGAAGATTGTCGTGCTGATCGCGCTGACCACTGTGGGCGCGGCCGCGATGTTCACGGCGCTTGCGCCGCGGGCCCACTCGGCGCAAGTGCAGCTCTTCGTATCCTCGGCGGCCGACGACAACACCGGCTCACTGCTCCAGGGCGGCACGTTCATGCAGCAGCGGGTCAAGTCGTACGTACAGCTTCCTCCCACGCGGAAGGTGCTCGAGCCGGTGATCGCCAGCCTCAAGCTTCCGCTCACCGCGGACCAGCTGCGCGCCCAGGTGTCAGTCGACGTTCCAGTCGATACCGTCATCATCGTCGTTACCGTCGTTGACTCGAGCCCGGGGCGAGCCGCTCAGATCGCCGATGCAATCGGGACCCAGCTGCCGGTGACCATCGGAGGACTGGAGCAGGTGTCCGCCGGACGGCCCAGCCCCGTCAAGGTCACCTCGGTTCGGCAAACCCAGGTCGACCCGGCCCCGGTGGGTCCTCGATGGAGCCGCAACGTCCCGCTCGCGTCCGCCTTGGGCCTCTTGCTCGGCCTTGGCCTGGCGCTGCTGCGAGAACTGCTCGACACGACCATCAACAGTGAACGCGAGGTGGCCGAGGCCACCAGGGCGCCGATCATCGGCCACATCGCCTATGACCCCGAGACACGCGAACACCCCTTTCTCGGCACCGACCGGAGCCCTGGCCGCGGCGAAGCTCTCCGTTGTTTGGGCACCAACCCCCAGTTCATCGATGCCGCCAACCGCCGGCGCTCGATCGTCTTCACATCTTCGATTGCGGGTGAGGGCAAGACCACTACGGCGGCGAACCTAGGCTTGACGCCCGCCGCCGGGGGACAGCGGGTGTGCCTGGTCGCGGCCGACCTGCGCCGGCCACGGCTGCTGGACTACCTCGGCAGGGAAGGTTCGGCCGGTCTAACTGACCTGCTCGTCGGACGGGCCCAGGTGAATGACGTGCTGCAGCGGCTCGGGTCGACCACCGTGTGGGTGGTCGGCTCAGCGCACGTTCCGGTCGGCGCCATCGGCGCCGCCCCCCAGTTCGCAAATCTCCCCACGTGCCTCGTGCCGTCCGTAGTCTCGACGAGCCACGATCCGTCCTGCGGACACCTCACGCCGTCGGAAGCGTCGACGCAGCGGGGCGAGCAGGTCTCGGCGGAGCGGCAGGCAGAGGTCCGCCTCGGTGCGGGCTACCTCGACACCGCAAACGTGCTCTGCTCACCGTCGAGCGGGTGTGACGCCTACGTGGAGGGACAGTTGGCGTATCGTGACGACGAGCATCTCAGTGTTGTGCCGGTCCTGCTCGCGGCGTTGCGCGACGCTACCGGGCAGAACTGGCTGGTGCTATCCATGGACCGGTGCCCTTTCGCCCCTGGCCAGGCCGACGATCGCCCGGGCGACGGCCATTGGCTCGAACTGCTCGACCACTCGGACGCGGGCGGCGACTCCCATCTGGCGCCTGAGGGTCTGATCGCTCAGCAGCAGGCGCATCCCGTTGGCGAAGTCGGCAGCGTCGTCCATGTGGGCGACGTAACCCGTCTCGCCGTGGACGACGGAGTCGACGGCTCCGATGGCGTCGGTGGTGACCGACGGGATCTCCATCGCCGCGGCCTCCAAAACAACGTTGGGCAGACCTTCACGGCGGGTCGGGAGCACGAGCACGTCGGAGAGGCTGAGGTACGGGCGGACGTCCGCGACATGCTGGACATCGCGCACGAGCATTCCCGTCCCGCGCAGCAGCTCGAGCATGCCCGGCGAGTCCCGCTCATCCTGCTTGCCGAGGACCAGCAGCTGCACGGCGAGCCCTTCCGTCGCGAGCCGCCGAAGCGCCTGTGCGAGGGTCGGGATCCCCTTGTCCGCGGTGAGCCGGCCGATGAAGCAGAGGGTCGGGACGGACACGTGCAGGCCGAGTCCTTGACGCAGACCCTCGTCGGCGGCCATCGGGCGGAAATGCCCGGCGTCGACCCCGTGGCTGCTCCCTCCGGCGGGGACGCGCACGGGAGTGGATCCGGCCAGGCCCAGGCGCTCGTACAGGCCGGCGAGCGACGGCGAGACCGCGATCACGACATCAGCGGAGTCGCTCGCCACGCGCTCCGCTGCCGCCAACAGCCGACGCGTGGCGCCGCTGGCGCCTTCAAGCCGCAGGCCCTGCAGCAGATAGGCCCGGCGGCCGACCCCGGTGAGCCGTGCCGCACTCAGGGCCAGCAACGACGCCTTCGGACTGCCCGCCAGGACCAGCTCGGGTCGGATGGTCCGCAGCAGCCGAACCCAGGCGACGAAGCATGCCATGTCGGAGAGCAGGCTGATCTGGCGTCGCATCGGCACGATGTGAATGCGGTGAACGCGGGCCGCCAGGCTGGCCGTCTCCCGACCGGCCGAGGTGACCGCGTGCACTGCATACCCGTTGGCTCGCAGCTCCTCGAGGATGTCCCGGTACACGAGATCAAGCTGCTGCGGGATGGTGGTCGACACGACAGCGGCGCGCGCACCAACGGGATCGGTCATCGACAGTATGGCCTTCCTGCCCGAAACGACGAACGGGTCGCGTCAGCCTACAGACGCGGCCTCCGGCACTGTGTCGAGGCGCGCAGAAGCTGTGCACATCCGGGACATCGTGCGCGCCGCGGGACGAGGAGGTCAGAGTGAGGACGGCTTCGTCGCGTCCACCCGTGGCTCTCGTCGTCCCCGCCCTGGCGGTCAGCGTCGCCGTCGGGTATGCGATCGCTTCCCCCGACCCGACCTACCAGCTGTTGGCCGTCAGCATCGTCGGCCTTGGGGGCCTGGTTGCGGCAGTGCAGCACCCGTCACTCGGACTGGCAGTGGGAGCAGCGTTACCGCTGACCGCTCAAGCCCTCTCGATGGCCACGCTGCCATACTTCGGGATCGCCCTGCTCAGCCTGGTCATCCTGCGCACCTGGCCGGACGCACCACGGGCAGGTCATCAGGCGGCTCTGCTGGTCGCCGCCTTCGGAGCGCTCAGCGTCGCCTTCGGCCTGCTGCTGGCGCCGCCAGTCCCCGGCCGCATCTCGGTGATCCTCGCGGTCGGCTATGCCACGGCCCTTGGGGTCGCCGCCGCTCTGACCAGGATCAGCACGGCGTGGTTCGCGGCCGTCATCGTGGCGCTGGGCGTATGGATCTCCTTGGCGGCGTGGCGGACCCCGGAGCTCTCGGCGAACCGGACGCTTGCGGTGCTTGGCGAGAACGCCAACGGCGTCGGTATGTTCGCCGGCGTCGGTGTCGTCTCTGCGCTGGTCCTGTTCAAGGAGCGCTCCGTGCCGATCAGACTGCTGGCACTGGCCGGTGCCGTCGCGTGCCTCGTGGGCGTCTACGTGTCGGGATCGCGCGGCGCCGCGGTTGTCTGCTTCGTCGGCGTCGCTGTCCTCGTGTTCGGGCGGCTCCTGCGTGACACGACCGTCGGAGGCGCGATCCGGGCAATCGGCGTCCTGCTCGCGGTCGCCGCCGTGTCGTACGAGCTGGTCGGGTGGTTCGGCGATGTCACCGGCCGGGTCGCCCGCGGCGCCGACGTGAACCTCACCGCGCGTAGTGAGTCGCTCTCCTACGCCGTGGAAGTCGGCTTGCAGAAGCCCCTGTCCGGTGTGGGTCTGACCCGGCTCAGCGAGGTGTCGCGGCTCGACCTCAGCTCCGGCGTGGGCCTGCGGGCGCACAACGCCTACGCCGGCGTGTTCGCGGAGCTGGGCGTGGTGGGACTGGTGCCGCTGCTCCTGCTGTGTGCGCTCGCGGTGGTGCGCGCCCGGCAGCGATCCTCGCAGGCGCTAGCTCTGGTCGCCGCCGTGCTGAGCGCTGGTATCTCGCTGGAGTGGTGGGGGGCCGGGCAGACCGGGCCGCTTGCCTTGCTCGTCCTCGGATGGGCCGTTGGCCAGAGGCACCCCGCCGCACCGCCGGCACCCGGAGCAGCCCGGATCCCGGGGCCAGGTGCACGTCGCCGAAGAGTGCGAGGGATATCCGGATAAAATCCGCTAGGCAAGGCTGCCAAAAGCAGGGCCGAACTGCCCTAGACTCCAGTTTGGCCGCGGTGCCCGCCGTAGCCGTCCACTGGCTGGCTGAGCGGGAGGGCAGGCTGTCGATGGCGGTGGATGCTGCCGTTGGTCCGCTAGACGCCCTGGCACGCGGGGCGATCAATGCCAGCGACCCGGTGCCCAAAGCGCGCCGGCGCCGTTGGCGCCGCAGCCTCATGGTCCTCGACCTGATCGGGCTCATCCTCGGCCTCTGGGCCTGCTCGCGCTACATCGAGAACCACTCGACCCGCGGGTACATCGCCGTGCTGGGCTCGGTTGCCCTGTTCCTCTGGGCGCTCTGCGCCACGTGGAAGTACCGCTCGCCGCTGCGGCGTAACTCCTTCTTTCCCGTGGTGCTGGCGCCGCTTGTCGCCGGGACGGCCACATTCGGCCTGGCGATGGCCCTCGGCGCGCTGCACCCCACCGACGGCACCGTCGCCTTCGTCGTCGTCTGGGCCGTATGGCTGGTTACTGTGCGGATCGTGATGCGTCGGAGCTCGCCTCGGGTGCGCGCCCTGGTGGCCTCGCCCTCGGACGGCTGTCGCGACTTCGCCCAGCTGCATGGTCTCGAGATGATCTACATGGACGCCCCGCCGGCGGACTTTCTGTGCGACATCGCCGTCTTGGAGCCGCTCACCCAGTACAGCGCCGACTGGCAGCGCTGGTTCGTCCATGCGGACCTGGCCGGCATCCCGATCATGGGTGGAGCCACGCTCATCGAGACGGTGACCGGCCGGATCTCGACGGCCGAGCTGTCCGGCGTCTGGGCACCGGAGGTCTTCCCGGGGGACAGCACCAGCACGTATGCGCCCTGGAAGCGGCTCATGGACGTGGTCGTCACGCTTCTCGCGCTGCCCCTCCTCGTGCCGGTCTGCCTCGTCGTCGGCCTCGCGGTGCTCCTCGGCAGCGGGCGGCCGCTCTTCTTTAGCCAGCTGCGGGTGGGGCGGTCAGGGGTGCCGTTCCGGATCGTGAAGTTCCGCACGATGAGCCGTCCCGGTGAGGGAACCGAGCCCTGCTTCGCCCAGACCCTCGACCCGCGCGTCACGCTGGTCGGTGCGGTGATCCGCCGACTGCGGCTTGACGAGCTGCCGCAGTTCTGGAACGTCCTACGCGGAGATATGTCGATCATCGGTCCGCGCCCCGAGCAGCTCTACTTCGCGCAGCACTACTCCGAGCGCATCCCGCTCTACGACATCCGCCACCACGTCAAGCCCGGCATCACCGGGTGGGCCCAGGTCACCCACGGATACACGTCTGGGAGCGAGGAGACCCGCGAGAAGCTGCGCTGCGACCTTTACTACATCAAGCACTACTCCTTGGTGACCGACGCTCGGATCGTCATGAAGACCGTGAAGACGGTGCTCACCGGGTTCGGCTGGCGGTAGCGCCCCGCTGCCCCCACGTCAGTCGCGGACGAAGACGAACTCGTTGCAGCCGAGGCCACCTCGGCACGTGGTCATCTTGGCCAGCTGGAAGCCGCGCTCGTGGCAGAAGTCGAAGACCTCCTCGGGCTTGGCAACCTCGAACGGCCAGCCGCCCACCCAGTCGACGAGGTCCCGCTCGCGGTCCATCCCGCGGCGCCGGCGAGGTGCTGATCCGGGCGCCGGCAGGCGACGCAGCACTCGGTAGGTCGTGTGCACGACCGGCCCCAGTGTGAAGTACATCCTGGACGCCGTGAGGATGGCCTTGCGCTTGGCCGGGCTGGCCTGGTTGTAGGTCCGCTTCACCGTCGTCCACCGGCGGCTCATCGAACCCTGGTCGTTGTAAATAGAGATGAAAAGCAGGCCGCCGGGGGCCACCTGAGTGGTCGCGAGGTCGATGGCATCCCACATGCTTCCGGTGTGGTGGAGCACGCCCCAGGAGTAGACGACGTCGAAGGTACCCAGGGACGCGAGGAAGTCCGCGTCCAGGACCGACCCCTCGCCCACCTCCCAGTGGGTGTCGTCGCCGCCGGCATACCGTCGGCGCATCTCGGCCGTACAGGCGACCGACGAAGGGTCGAAGTCGAACGAGACGACGGTGGCGCCGAGCCGGTGTGCGGCGAGCGAGAAGAGCCCGCTGCCGCTGCCGATGTCGAGGAAGCGGAGCCCGGTCAGGTCATCCTTGCCGAGGTAGGACACCAGCGACTCCACTGCCGCCTGAATGCGGTCCTCGTCGACCAGGTCGAGGAATTGTCGCCAGTTGTCACCGAACGCGAACCGGTCGCCCTCGGCGATCTCGGTCGAGGCCGAGGCCGAGGCCGAGGCCGAGGTCGAGGTCGAGGTCGAGGTCTCGCTCGAGTTCCCTGGGGTGAAGGTCTCGGTCATGGCTGGGGTCCTTTCGACGTGCTATCTGGTGGCGATGTCGACGGCGGTGACCCGGCCGTCGACGAGCTCGATCACGCGGTTGCAGCCGCGCACGGTGTTGAGGCGGTGTGCGACGGTGATGATGGTCACGCTGCCCTTGAGGGCGGTGATGGCCTCGACGATGCTGGCCTCGGTCCGGTGGTCGAGGGCCGCGGTGGGTTCGTCGAGGATGAGTACGCTGGGCTCCCGGTAGACCGCACGAGCGAGGCCCACGCGCTGGCGCTGCCCCACCGAGAGCCGTGAGCCGCCCTCGTGCAGCCGTGTCTCAAGTCCCTCAGGGAGCGACTCGACGTAGGGCAGGAGCATGGCCTGGCGAAGAGCCGCCCGGGCCCGGTCCTCCGACGGGTGCGGGTCCCCGAGCGCGACGTTGGCGAGGAGCGAGTCGTCGAGGATGAAGACGTCCTGGGGTACGTAGCCCACGTGCCGCAGCCACGCACCGTCCGCGCTGCTAATGTCCACGCCGCCGTAGGTCACCGAGCCGGCGGTCGGGGTGAGCAGCCCGAGGATCAGGTTGAGGATCGTGCTCTTCCCCGAACCCGAGGGACCGATGATCGCGACGTAGTCGCCGAACGGAATGTCAAGGTCGACCTCGTCCAGCACCGGCTGGCCGTCGGCGTAGCGGAAGGCGACCCCAGTCATCCGGAGCCTGCCTCGCTCGGGCACCGAGACAAGCCCGGCGGGCACCGCGGGGGTGGCGGCCGATGTCACCTGGTCCAGCTCCACCTGGAGGTCGACCGCGAGGTGCGCGCCGCTGCGAAACTGGTTGAGGCTGCCCATCATCCGGCCGAGCCCGGGCACGACCCGCAGCCCGGCGACCACATATATCCCGAGGAGTGCCAGAGCGTCCTTGCCGCCGGACTCGACCAGGACGAGCAGCATGCCAACTAGGATCGCGGCGTAGAGGGCGACCTCGAGGAGGACCCGGGGGACGTCGCTCAGGAGGTTCATGTTGCGCTGCGATCGCACCATGCGCAGCCGCGCGTCGTTCATCGTGGACAACGCCGAGTCGCGCGCGCCGGCCACGGTCAGCTCTCGGATGCCTAGCAGGATGGTGCCGCCGCGCTGGTACACCCGGCCGACGTTCTCGGTGTACCTGGCGGTCTGGGTCGCGATAAAGCGCCGGCTGAACAGCCAGAAGCCGCCGCCGATCAGCGCCAGGTAGGCCAGCACCAGAAGTGCCGCTCCAGGGCTTGCGAGCACGAGCGCCCCGATAATCCCCAGGGCCGAGATGGCGTCGCCGGCGCCGATGACGACGGCGTTGAGGCCGGAGTTCGTGACGATGTTGACGTTGGCGACCGCCTTGGCCAGTAGCTCTCCAGAGTGCCGACCGAGGTGGAAGGAGTAAGGAGCGTAGGCGTAGGCGGTGAAGAGGCGGGAGCTCAGCGCCACCTCGGCCTCGGCGAGCCGCATCGTCCACCAGTACCGCACGGCGAAGGACAGCATCGACCTCAGAATCATCGACCCCATGGCCGCAACGACCAGTGTCCGGGTGTCGAGGCTCCCGAGGGGGGCCCCCGAGAGGAAACCGGTGCCTGGCGCACCACCGGTGAAGACGTTGCTGAGGAGCGGGAAGATCAGGACGATGGCGGCCAGGTCGAGCACCGAGACACAGCCGGTCGCGACGACGCCGATAACCAGCTGACGTCGCACCCGGTGCGGAAATAGCCGCAGCAGTGGCGTCAGGGGGCCGGAGGGCACAGGGCCGCCTCCCGGTCGGGATCCAACAGCCCGGTGAACAGGCGCAGGTATGCGTCGGCGCAGGTCGCCCACGTGAAGTCGGCCGCCTTGTGCCGGGACGCCGCTCCCATGCTAGCGCGCAGCGCCGGCGAGGTGGCGACCGCGGAGACGGCGTGGACCAGCGCGTCGGTGTCGCCGACCTCGACGAGGCAGCCGTTGACGCCCGGCTCGACCAGAAGCGGCGTCCCCCCGACGTTGGTTGCCACCACCGGGAGCCCCCAGGAAAGCTCCTCGAGGATGGCGTTCGAGAGCCCCTCGGTGAACGAGGGGTGGATGGCCAGCTGGGCCTGCCGCAGTTCGGCGGTGACGTCGGCAGGCGGCTCGACGAACGTGACGTCCACCCCGAGTCGGCTGGCCAGCTCCTGGCAGGCCTCCCGGCGCGCGCCGACCCCGACCATTCGGACAGCCAGCCGCGGCTCGACCCGGGCCAGCGCCTCGATCAGCCACTCCTGACCCTTGTAGGCCTGGAAGTTGGCCACCACGACGGCGACCGGGGGCTGGCGGGTCACGTCCCCGGTCTCGGCGGGCACGTCCACGCCGTTGGGGATGAGGTAGACCCGGCTGGCGGGCGCGCCCCACTCCTGAGCGAGCTCGGTCAGCCACGGGGCGTTGGCGGTGACCGCGTCTGCCCTGGAGACCGCGAAGCGCAGACCCACGTGCATGACGCGAGTGGGCCGGGTGAAGGCGACGCCGCGGAACGCGGCGACCCGTCTCGCCCGGGTCAGCACCATCGCCATGGGAAGGACGCAGGAGATGGTGCCCGACATCCACGAGAAGACGATGTCCGGCTGCCACTGCCGCATCCGGACGCCCAGGTTGACCAAGGCGGCGATGTTCCGACCGGTGCTGGTCGGGACACCGGTGGTCTTCCGGAACACCTCCCACTCGACGCCGTGCTCGTGGAGTCGGCGGGTCAGCGGGCCGCCGGCCATGAGGAACCACACCCGCACCTCGACCCCGCGCCGCTGCATCTCGACGGCGAGCCGGACGAGCTGCCCCTCCGCACCGCCTTGACCCGCGCTGCCGATGACCAGCGCCAGCTTCACCGCCGTTCTCCTGGAGCATCCACCACGCCCTCGGCGGGGGTGCCGTGCACCTCGCGGGCCCACAGCTCCAACATGAGTAGAGCGTACAACCGCGCAGAGTGGTCCAATCCGGACATGTGCTGGTCGATGAGGGACCGCACGGCCCCCGGGTCGAACCACCCCCGGTCGCGGGCAGTGGCGTCGGTGAGGGCGTCGTTGAGGGTCGCCTTCAGCGGCCCGCGAAGCCACGCGCCGAGGGGGATCCCGAAGCCCATCTTCTCCCGGTGGATAAGCCGGTCCGGAAGCCATGGTGCGAGCGCCTTCTTGAATAGGTACTTCGTCACACCGCCCTGGACCTTCCAGTGACCCGGGAGCGTGGCCGTCCACTCGACGAACTCGTGGTCGAGCAGCGGGCTGCGCGCCTCGAGCGAGACGGCCATGGTGGTGATGTCCACCTTGGTCAGCAGGTCGCCGGGCAGGTAGGAGTGGGTGTCGACGGCAAGCAGCCGGTTGACCGCGTCGGTGTGGCCGTACTCGTCCCACAGCCGTTCGACGAGCGCGTAGCTGTCCACGTGGCGCACCCGGTCGGCGAACACCGGGCTGAACAGCAGCCGCTTCTCCTCCGGCCGGAAGTAGGACACGAACCGGCCGTAGCGACGCGCCGGATGCGAGTCCGCGAGCAGGAGCGCGGCTCGCGAGACCTTCCCCACGGCGGCGGAGTGGCTCCCCAGCGGCGCGAGCAGCCGACCGCCGGCGCCCAGCCCGGCGGCGACTGGCCGCGGGAGGGTCCGGGTGGGGGTGCTGAGGAACCTGGCGTACCGGGTGTACCCGCCGAGGGCCTCGTCGCCGCCGTCGCCGTTGAGGGCCACGACGACGTGCTCGCGGGCCATCTGGGCCAGGTAGTAGCTCGGGATCGCCGAGGAGTCAGCGAACGGCTCGTCGAACCCGCGCGCGAGGGTGGGCAGCAGATCCTCCACGTCGGGGTGGACGACGAGCTCGTGGTGCTCGGTGCCATAGAGGTCGGCGACCTGGCGCGCATACGGAAGCTCGTTGTGTGATTCGTCCTCGAAGCCGATGGAGAACGTGCGCACCGTGTCGCTCGACGTCCGGCTCATCGCGGCCACGATGGCCGAGGAGTCCAGCCCGCCGGAGAGGAAGGCGCCGAGCGGGCGCTCCGACATCAGCCGAACCCGCACGCTCTCCAGGAGCCGGGTGCGCAGCTCCTCGGCCAGGTCCTCCTCGGTCCGCGGGTCGGGTGCCCCGGCCGCAGGGTACCGCAGCCGCCAGTAGCACCACGTCTGGACGCGGCCGTTCTCGTAGGCGAGGACGTGCGCCGGCGGGAGCTTCGCGACGCCCTCGTAGATGGAGAACGGAGCGGGCACGTACTGGTAGGTGAGGTAGTGACTGAGGGCGGCGGGGTCGACCTCTCGGCGCAGGCTCGGGTCGGCGAGCAGGGACTTCAGCTCCGAGCCGAACGCGATGCCGTCGCCGTCGGTGCGGTAGTAGAGCGGCTTCTTGCCGAGACGGTCGCGGGCCAGGAGAAGTCGGCCGCGGCGGCGGTCCCACAGCGCGATGGCGAACATGCCGCGCAGATGGGTGACGAAGTCGTCGCCGAACTCCTCGTAGAGATGGGGGATGCACTCGCTGTCGGACTCGCTGGCGAGGATGTGGCCGCGGGCCAACAGGGTGTCGCGCAACGCGCGGTAGTTGTAGATCTCGCCGTTGAACACGACCACGATGGACCGAGACTCGTCGTAGACAGGCTGTTCGCCGTGGGCCACGTCGATGATGGCCAGCCGGCGGATGGCGAGGGCTGCGCGGTCGTCCTCATGGAAGCCCCCCGCGTCCGGTCCGCGGTGGACGATGCAGCCGGCCATCCGGCGGATGAGGCGGTCGCGGTCGTCGCTGCCATCCCGGAGAAGTCCGGTGATTCCACACACGGTGTCAGGCTCCTTGATATGCGCGCAGGTGGGCGTCGACGAGGTGCTCGACCGACAGGAGGCGCGCGGCTCGCTCCCGGGCCGTGGCGTCGCGGCCGGCGCCGGAGGACAGCACTCTGGTGATGGCGGACGCAAACTGGTCGGGGGCGTGCGGTGGCACGAGTATCCCGGTGTCTCCCAGGCACTCTCGTGCGTCGCCGACCTCAGTCGCGACGATCCGGCAGCCCTGGGCCATGGCTTCGCTCAGCGCGTTGCTGGCACCCTCGGACCACGAGGGGTGCACGTAGACATCGCAGGCGGCGAGCCAGGGGCGAGTGTCCGGGACGGCGCCGGGCAGGCGGAGCGGGACCCCCAGCCGAGCGGCCAGCTCGGTCAGCTCCTTCCCGACCTCCGGCTCGCGCGGCAGCGGCCCGCCGAGGACGACCAGGCCCACGTCGAGGCCCTCGGCGCGGACCTGCGCGAGCGCGTGAACCAGATCGACGTGGCCCTTGGCCGCCCGGAGGTTGCCGGCGCTCACCGCGAGCAGTGGAGCGTCGTCGTAGCGGGCCGGTGCGGCAGGCTCAAAACGCCATGCATCGAGGGCGTTGGGCACCACCTGGATCCCATCACGCGGGGCGCAGCCGCGGCGCTGCCAGTAGGTGGCGACCGCGGTGGAGTTGGCGATGACGACGTCGCACCGGCGGGCTGCCATGGCCTCCAGGCGGGCGTTCATGCTCCCCGCCCTCGAGTGGTCGCCGAGGTTGCGGCGCCAGGCGACCACCCGCATACGCCGTCGGGGGGCAACGAGGGGCGCGATGACATGTGCCCGCGCAAGTACCGCGTGAACGGCGCCGTAGCGGTTGCGGCGCAGCCGGCGGCCGAGGCGAACCCCGGAGCGCACCCAGCGCAGGGCGTCGAGCGTGCCCGAGCGGGGATCGGAGCGTGGGTCGAGCTCGTACACCCGAGCGCTGCCGAAGTCGGCAGCGCCGCGGCCACCGCGCAGGATGAAGACGTCGACCGGGACCTGCCGTGCGGTGACGGACCGCACGAGCAGCGCGGCCTGCGACTCGGTGCCGCCGCGCAGCGACCGGCTCATCACGAAGGCCACGGCGGGCGGCTTCGGGCGGTCAGAGTCGGACCACACTGTCCGACTCCTCCAGCACGCCGCGGGTGTCGAGGACCAGAGTGGACCGGCGGCTGAGGAGGTCGAGGTCGTACTGCGCGTGCGGCTGCAGGAGCACCGTGATGTCGGCCTCCACCGCGGCGAGGTACGGGTCGTCGACCCGGGACAGCACGAGCGGACCCTCGCCGTTCTTGACCCGCCACTCGGGGACGTAGGGGTCGTGGTAGCTGACGTCGGCGCCCAACGACACCAGCCGCTCGGCCAGCGGGTCCGCTGGGCTCTGGCGCCGGTCGGCGATGTTCGGCTTGTAGGTGACGCCCAGGAGCAGCACCCTCGCGCCATTGACCGAGAGCTTCCTGCGGTTGAGCGCCCGCCAGACGCGGGTCGCGACGTAGAGGGGGGTCGCGGTGTTGATCTCCTCCGCCAGCTCCACCATCCGAAAGGCGTACCCGAGCTTGGCGCGGACGCGGTGGCTGAGATATGAGGGGTCGACGGGGATGCAGTGACCACCGACGCCCGGCCCGGGCCGGAACGCAAGGTAACCGAAAGGCTTGGTCTCGGCGCAGTCGATCGCGTTCCACAGGTCGATATCGAGCTCGTCGCAGAACCGGACCATCTCGTTGACCAAGGCGATGTTGACGTGCCGGAAGGTGTTCTCGAGGAGCTTCGCCATCTCTGCCTCCTTCGCACCCTTGGCCGGCACCACGGTGTCGATGAACCGCGCGTAGAACTCCTGCGCCGCCTGAGTGCAGGCAGGGGTGAGACCGCCCACGACCTTCGGGGTGTTCTTCACGCCGAAGGTGGCGTTGCCCGGGTCAATGCGCTCGGGGGAGAACGCGATGTGGACCTGCTCGCCGGCGACGAACCGCTCGCCGAGCACGAGAGGAGCGAAGACCTCCTCGGTTGTGCCGGGGTAGGTCGTCGACTCCAGGATGACAAGGGTGCCTTCGGTGAGGTGCTGGCCGATCGCGCGAGCGGCGCCCTCCACGGCAGCCAGGTCCGGCCCGCCATCCTCGCTGAGCGGCGTCGGCACGCAGACCACGACGACGTCCGCGCTGGCGATGGCGGCAGCATCGGTGGCGGCGGCGTAGCCGGTGTCCAGCCCCGCGCGCAGCGCGTCGTCGGAGACGTCGCCGATGTGCGAGGCCCCGGCGTTGAGCTGGTCGACGACGCCTGGGTTGGTGTCCAGGCCCACGACATCCATGCCGACCTCGGCGGCCCGCAGCGCCATGGGGAGGCCGACGTAGCCCTGGCCCACCACCACGAGGCGGGTGCGGCGGAGTGACCGGTCGTCGGTGCTCGTCTGGGTGCTCCTCTGGACGGTCACCGCGGTCCTCCGACCGCTACTGGAGCCCCCGAGGAGCGATGCTGGGTGACCACTCGCATTCATCCCTCAATCCATCGGCACGGCGTGAACGTGCGCAAGACTAGCCCGAGATGGAGGCAGGTCGAGGGAACACATCCCGCATCGAGGGGCGTATCGGTCAGCGTCGCGCTTCCGAGGCAGCGCGACGGTGCCCTATCGGAGTTTCCCCTGCACCTGCCGGTAGGCTTCGCCGCCGTTACGGACAAAAACCACGGGGGAAGCTGGTATGCGCGTTTTGATCACCGGTGGAGCCGGTTTCATCGGGTCCAACCTGTGTCGCATGGCCCTCGAGAATGGGCACGAGGTGGTCGTCGTGGACGACCTCTCCACCGGTTTCGCACAGAACCTTGACGGTCTCGATGTCTCCTTCCACGAGGGCTCCATCCTCGACCGAGAGCTTCTCGCCCCTGCCATGGCGGGGGTTGACTCGGTCGTCCACCTTGCCGCTTTGGGCAGCGTGCCGAGGAGCATCGAGGACCCGGTCGCCAGTCACCACGCCAATGCGACCGGGACGCTGGCAGTCCTGCAGGCCGCGCGCGCCGCGGGGGTCTCCCACCTCGTCGTGGCCTCGTCCAGTTCGGTGTACGGCCTGAACCCTGCGCTGCCCAAGAACGAACGCGACTGGGTCAGGCCGCTCAGCCCGTATGCGGTGACGAAGCTGGCTACGGAGCAGTACGCCCTGGCCTTCCAGCAGTCGTTTGGTCTCCGCACGCTCGCCTTCAGGTTCTTCAATGTCTACGGCCCGAGGCAACGGCCGGGCCATGCATATGCGGCTGTCATTCCCATCTTCCTGGATGCTCTCCTCAAGGGTCAGCCGCTACCGGTCGACGGAGACGGCACCCAGTCCCGGGACTTCACCTACGTGGACACGGTGTGCAGGGTGCTTCTCGATGCGTGCGCTCGGCGCGTCACACATCGAGAGCCGGTCAACCTCGCGCTGGGGACCAACGTCTCTCTGAACGAGCTCATCGGCTTGATGGAGTCGGTCACTGGCCGCGAGGCGGTTGTGGTTCATCGGGACCCCCGCCCGGGAGACGT
>JAABUT010002344.1_pt1 | contig 18574 bp, 19 predicted proteins | sample 5559281 | NCBI WGS metagenome assembly JAABUT01 (sample SAMN10711880, study PRJNA513359) | rock metagenome | isolation source: Antarctica rocks | place: Antarctica: Victoria Land, Ricker Hills nord | collected 2016-01-04 | reverse complement strand
AGGCACCCAACGCTCGGTGGTCACCGACGGGCACCGGCATCCCCCTCGCCCTGATCGGGGCCGGCGCCAACCGGCACGACTCACCCCTGTTCGAACCCACCATGCGCCAGATACCGGACATGATCGGGCCGCTGCCCGAGCGGCCGTGTGTGCACCTGGACCGCGGCTACGACTCCGCCGGCACCCGGGACCTGCTCGACGAACTCGGCTACGTCCACGAGATCGCCCGCACCGGCATCCCCGCCCCCACCCAAGCCGGCAAACGCTGGGTCGTGGAACGCACCCACTCCTGGATGAACGGCTACGGCAAGATCCGTCGCTACACCGAGAAACGCCGCGTCGTTGCCGAGCTGTACCTCTACCTCGCGGCCGCCCTCACCGTCCTGCGCCGCCTCATCAACGAAGCCCGCACCCGCTACCGCTGGCCAACCCGACCCACCACCCGAAGACACAAGTGACCATCAATTGCCGGTCGTTCTAAGTCCCCTCGGTTTCGGGTGTGGGTGATGTAAGTCCTCTGGCGGCGGTCGCCACGGCGGGCCTGCGCTTCGACCGTCTAGCGCGCGCCAGCGGTCCAGCCCCCGTCGATCCGTTGACTCGGCCCACCATCCAGGTCTACTGGCCGTCCACCGCGATGCCGGTACCGGGAGAGGCGACGAAGCCGGGCGCGATCGCGTTCCACCTGCAGCCGCTGGCTGTCCCTTCCGCGGCCAGGCCGCGGGTGAGCCGACGACCTTTGCGTGGCTGAGCGCGCGGCCTGCCGAGGCGGGGCGACGCCGTCCGCGCTGCTCTTGCCCGCACGGTAGGCCCGCAGACGAGGTGAGACACACTTGTACAAAAATCCCGCCACCTCTCGCGAGGCGTCACAACCGTTGGCGGCTACTGCTGTATTCAATCATGGGCCAGCAGGCGGTCGCGGGAAGCCAGTATGAGGTCGCGAGCGGCGTCGAGGTCGATGCCGACGAGCTGCCCGTGCCGCTTTCGGATGCGGCCGGCGACCAGCACAGCGTCGACGTTGCCGGAGGTGGCCACGGAAGTGAGTGTGCCGGTGGGGTCGGTCGCCGGGAAGGTCGCGACGTCACCGGTCCGAATCAGGACGAGATCAGCCTGCTTGCCGGGGGTTAGCGAACCGGCGGTGCCGGCGAGACCTGCATTAGCGGCGCCACCGAGGGTGGCGAACTGCAGCACCTGGTTTGGGGTCAGGTGCGTACCGGGCGCCGGGTCCCCCGTGGCCGTACGCCGGAACACCTCTGCCCGGTGCCGAAGGTGCAGGGCCGACATGTCGGCGAACATGGACAGGCCGTAGCTGATCTCGTTGTCACCGGACAGGCCGATCGGTATGGCTCGTCGAAGCGCTTGCTCAACAGGCAGGACGGTGCTGCCCAGGCCGAAGGCGGCGTCCGAGCGGGGGCACAGGTTGACCGCCGCCCCACTGTCGGCGATGAGGTCCCAGAGCCGGTCGGGCAGGTCGTAGCAGTGGTTGAGGGCGTGTTCCGCGGTGAGCAGGCCCCTCCCGTGCAGGGCCTCGAAGACCTCGGGGAGGTCGGGGGTGTGCGGCCCCGTCTCGCTGCTAACCCAGAAACCTTCGTGCTTGGCGAACTCCCACAGCTCGACGGTGGGGTTGACGTCGAACAGCCGGACCGAGACCAAGTCCGAGGCGAAGCGCTGGCGCAGGTCCAGCGCGATCGCGGGGATCTGGTCGCTGGGTGAGCCGAAGGGCGCCCCGACGGCGTGGACGCCCCGGATCCCCGCATCGGTGAGTGCCTGCACGGCTGCAACGGCGTGGTCGGGGGTCCGGGCGTTATGGGAATTGTCGACCAGGGTGGTGGTCCCAGCGTCGAGGGCGACCAGGGCGGTGGCCAGGGTGCCGGCGTAGTTGTCCTCAGGGGTGTAGCGGGGGCCGTGGCCGAAGGCCGTGATCCCCAGGTAGTCGGCGAAGTCCACCACCGGCGCGATACCGCGCAACTGGCCTTGCCAGGCATGGACGTGTGCGTCGACGAAGCCGGGGCAAGCGATCATGCCGCTGGCGTCGATGACGGTCGCGTCGGGTGCGCGCGGGGCAAGGTCGACGCCGACCGCGGTGATGATGCTGCCCTCGACGAGGACGTCGCCCCGGTCGAAGTCGCCGACGGCCGGGTCGAGAGAGCGGATTGTCGCGTCGCGGATCAAGAGGGCGGGCGGTGAAACCATGGGGTGTTCTCCTTCAAGGGCTTCGGCGGGGCGGGCTGTTCAGCCCGCCAACGTTGGGCCGAACGGCTGGGCGAGATGGGCAGAAGGTGGCCGGACACGAGGCGTGGGTGCCCGACAGCGACCAGGCTCACGGTCGCGATGAGAACGACATTGACCTTGGTCTGCTGCACCCGGGGTGCGCCCTTGAGGTGGAAGGCAGGACGCGCCTGCCAACCGAGGTGCGCCGGCGGTGCTGGCCGTTATCGCGAGCGAGCGGCAATGCGGTCGGTGTCAAGGGTCATCTGCGGGTCCGCCAGGACCGTTCCACCGGGGGAGATCGCGAAGGCGTTCGGCGTGCTGGGCTGGCCGAGCCCGACGGGCGGGGCGGCCCAGTCTGGGAGCGCGGACCCGTCGACGTCTAGGCGTACACCGGGGCGAGGTCGATGTAGATCTGCCAATCCCGCACCAGGTCTCCTCGGTAGGTGAGGATGTCGGCGTTCGGGACGACGACGACGGCGCCGTCCGGCCGGGTATAGCTCGTGTCGGCCTTGACGACGACGACGTCACCGTCCTCGTACAGGGCGAGCACGTCGTGGCGCATACCCGCGATGCTGGTGAAGAAGCCCGCGACAGCGTCTCGGACGGCAGCGCGGCCGACCAGGGGGTCGTTGTTACCGAACCGGAAGGCGACGTCCTCCGTCAGGTGCGCGACGAAGCGGTCGGGGTCGAGGGTATCGATGTCGGCGAAGGTCGTCTTCGGGTCTCGGGTCACGTCAGGTCTCCTTGTGTCGGGGGTGGGGCGGCATGGGCCAGCTCGGCGAGAGCGGACAGGTGTGAGTGAGCTGCAGGTCAGCTAATGGCGTTGCTCCCTCTCGCCTCGCGGGCGACCCGGCGGATCGCGGCGAGGGTGGCGTGCACGGAGGCGCGGTAGTCCTTCTCCACGAGGGCGAAGTGTTCGCGCTCCTGGTCCGACCCGGGGGCGAGGCCCTGCTTCTCTAACGAGAAGGTGAACCGCAGGACCAGGCCGTCGCCGTCTCCGTCGATGTCGTTCAGGATCGTGCCGAGGGTCGTGCCGCCGGTGCGGACGAACTGGACCTGACGGCCGGGCGTGAAGGTGATGCGCTCCTGGGCCGGCTCGCCCCGGTATACGACGTCGCGCAGAAGGCCGTCGGAGTAGGTTTCTAGGACTGTGCAGGACGTCATGTGCGGCACGTACGGCAGCGCGTTGTTAGCCTTGTTGAGCAGGCCTTGCCAGACCTGGTCGCGGGTGAGCTCGGGGGCTTCGGTGCCCCGGTCACGGTTAATTGGTACCGCTTCGCTCAGGGTGTACAAGGCTTGTTCCTCTCGTCGCGGGGCTTGGTGTGCAGGCGGGTGACGCGCCGGGAACCGGTTATGGGGCGGGCTCGATGTCGGTGTGGGCAGCAGCCAGGACGTCGATCATCACGGCGATGTCGTCGTCGGCGTGTCCTTGGGCGCGGGCCTTGCCGTAAAGGTCGAGCGCCAGCTCCAGCAGCGGAGGGTGAGCCTGCAGCCGGCGGGCGAAGTCCTCGACCTGCTCCAGGCCCTCGTGCAGAGTCGCCACCGAGCCGGGTGCGGGCCGGAACGGGCCATGGGCCATGCGTGACCCGCGGACGGTGAGCGCCGTCGAGGAGGCGACGGTGCCGGCAAGGACCTCAAGCAGGCGGTCGAGGTCGACACCGCCGCGCCGGGCGAGGCCGAGCGCCTCCGCCGCGGCGAGGGTGTTGACGGCGACCAGCAGGTGCGCGACGTACTTCGTGACCGAGCCGGTGCCGAACGCCCCGAGGTGCTCGACCCGCCCGGTGACCGCGTCCAGCACCGGCCGAACGGCGGCGGAGGTGTTCTCGTCGCCGCTGCAGAAGATGGAGGCGGTGCGGCTGGTCACCATGGCGGGCATGCCGCTGATTGGCGCGTCGAGCATCGCCGCGCCCCGGTCGGCGAGTGCGTCCCGGCAGCGCTCCTTCACCGAGATGGGCATGGTGCTCATCTCGACGACGACGGTGTCGCGGTGCGCTCCAGCCGTCAGGCCCTGCTGACCCAGCGCGACCTGGATCAGGTCGTCGGGTCCGGGCAGGATGACGAGCACGACGTCGCAGTTCGCGGCCAGGTCCGCCGGGGAGCTTGCCGCCCGTCCGCCCTGCGCTAGGAAGGCTGGGGGCAGCGCCGACCGGCGGTAGCCGAGCACGTCGAAGCCAGCGGCTATGAGGTTCGCAGCGACCGGCACACCCATGGTGCCGACCCCGACCAGGCCCACGCAGCGTCCGGTGTTGATGGGGCTGGCAGTTGCCGCGCGGCGGGAGTCGCCCGCGGCCGTCACGGCCTGCCCTTGGCGGCGAACGCGACCGAAGAATCGGACAGGCGCACTGAGATGCTGAGGCTGCCCTCCACCAGCGTCCACCGCTGCAACGTGTAGGAGCGCAGCCCGTGCCGAGCGAACGGCTCGCCGTCGGCAAGAGCACGGGCCTCGGCCTCCAGCGGGACGCGCAGTGCCGTCAGGCCGGCACCTGAGGCCGACCCGTCGGGCTTGGCCAGCGGGCCGCTGGCGAACAGCAACCCGCGGGCCTCGAGGTCGACCATGTACGACAGGTGCGCAGCCAGGAGCGGCTCTAGACGTTCGGGTGGGACCGTGGGCGTCCAGTGCAACAACCACAGCGGCAGCCGGGCCGATCTCGCGACCGGCGAGGCGCCGGACGGGTAGGAACTGGTCCGGCCGGCGGGCATTTGGTCAGCGGTCACCTGCTCGGCTGTCATCGCGAGAGGAATCGCTCGACGAGGTCGTTGAACTCCTCGGTGTGCTCGATCATGGTCCAGTGGCCGCAGTTGCCGAAGGCGTGCAGCCGCACGTCGGCTAGCTCGTCTAGCAGCGGCAGTGACGTCGACCCGATAGGCACGACCTGGTCGTCACGGCCGTGCACGAGCAGGACCGGCTGCCGCACGCTCGCCAACTCGTCATTGGACAGCGCGAGGTCGTCGACCCAGCGTTGTCGAGGGGCGGGGAACATGGCCTCCCAAGACGCGCGGACCGTGGGCTGCAGGCTGGCCTGGTAGCGCAGCGCGACCAGGTCGGTCTCGGCGAGGGACCGGTCGAACGCGAACAGCCGGATTAGCTCGCGCATCCCCTCCATGCTGGGCGTGTAGCCCCACACGGTATCGAGCCCGGGGGGGAGCACCATTCCGTTCCCCATCGCGCCCATCAGAACGATGCGGCGCACCGCCGCCGGTCGTGCGCAGGCCAGCGACAGGGCGACCGCGCCGCCCATGGAGTTGCCGACCACGTCCACCTTGCCGACGCCGAGCTCGTCAAGCAGGGCCAGAGCGTGCGCGGTCCAGGCCGCCCTGCCGTACTGCCGGTTCTGGCCGGTAGCGGTGCCGCCGAAGCCGAGCTGGTCAGGGGCCAGGACGCGCCGGCCGGCGCGCACTAGCGCCGGTACGACCGGCCGCCAGTTCGCCCAGGCCGTCACGCCCGGCCCGGAGCCGTGCAGCAACAGCACGGGGGGTAACCCGGACCCGTCCCCGCCGGTGTCCAGGACCTGCGTGTGCACGCCGGCCACGTCGATCATGCGGCTGTCGGGCCGTGCGGCGGGCGGCGATTCATCACCATTCGCTGCCGTCGTCGTGGGGGCCGTACTGGTCATCGCTCGCTCCAGGTGTGACAGGGACCTCACATGCGACCATACACACGAGGGGGCTTCCTGGATACACTTTGGCCAGAAGTCTGTTGCGAAGGTGTTGCTACGCGGGATCCAGATTCGATGTCGGGTGCCGGAGGCGGAGGTAGCGCCAAAGCCGTTCGAGCAGCTCGTCGCTGACCGCCTCCCAGTGCTCGACCTCGGCGACAGACAGCCCCGGCACGTCCCCGAACGCGAGCAGCGGCAGGTTCAGCGCGGCTGACGCCTCCAGCGCCCACATCCGCGCGGCCGCAACCCCGGGATCGTTGCCAGTGGTGACCGCGCCGTTGCCGCGCAGCAGCATGCTCGTCGCGGCGCCCAGGCTTAACGCGATCGCGTCACCGGCCTGCTGCGTGCGGGCAAGCCGGGCGTCGGGGTGGACCGGGACCTCACGCCCGGCCAGCACTCCCTGCCCGTGCAGCGCACGAAGCGAGCGTCCGCTGGCGGCGACCGCGGCGGCGGCGGCGGGCTGTGCCCGGGCGATCGCCCCAACGTCTGGGCGTGCCCGGTAGACCGCGGCGTGCAGCCAGGCTTCTGGCGGGACACCGGACGAGAGGACCGTGCTGTCCAGCGGCACGGACAACAGTGCCGCGTCGGCGGTCAGTGTCCCCAGCGGTACCGGTGGCGTGATGAGGAATGAACCTGCCTGGCGGGCCGACACATGCCCGAACGCGTTGACCAGACCCTCGCCGGCAAGGGTTGCCGCCGCGTCCAGTACAGCGGTCCTGGCAGCCGCCGGGTGCAGCACCGGAGCCGGCGACCTGATGGTCACGGTTGGCGGCCCGTACGCACTGGACGTAGCGCGCGGTCCGCCGCCATAGTCGCCGGGAGCAGGCGCATCGCCCCGCGCACGCCCACCGGCTCCACGTGCGGCGCGGCGTCCAACATCACCGAGATCGCGGTCCGGGCAAGGTGGCGTCCGAGCCTGCCGACGGCGAGCTCAAAGGCTCCGTCAGCGACGGCGTCCAGGATTGCCTGGTGCTCCAGGTCGCCCATCGTGTGTCCGCTGGTCGGTCGGGGGTGCTGAAACATGCGTACGTAGCGCCGGCTGCGCTCGGCCTGGGCCCGTAGGGACCGCAGCAGGGTCGGGCCGCCGCGGGAGACGAGTAGCTGGTGGAATTGTGCGTGCCTCCGGTGCCAGTCGTCCTCAGGTTCGTCGTCACGTTGCTCGCGCATCTCGTCGAGCAGGCGCTGGGCGTCACTCAGCTCCAATTTGGACAGATGCGGCAGGGTCAGGGAGGCAGTCAGGCTCTCTAGTAGCAACCGGCTGGCATAGAGAGAGTCCAGCTCCTCGGGGTCGAAGCCCCGGACCCGCGCGCGCCGGTTGGGCTCGGCCTCGACCAGCCCCTCCTCCTGCAGCATCCGCAGCGCCTCGCGCAAAGGGGTGCGGCTGACCCCGAGGGAGCGGGCCAACGGCACCTGCGACAGCACGGTGCCGGGCGCCAGCTCGCCGGACAGGATCTGCGCCCGCAGCCGAGCGTGGACCAGCAGCGGCGCGCGCCGGTCATTTGGCAGGTCGTCTAGCTCGTCTGCGTCCTGCGGGGCCGGACTTGCAGCTTGTGGCACGGGCACCTCCGGGGAACCGGGTGTTGGGCCGCTATCGCGGGATGGATCCAACGTACGCGCACAACCGCCACCGAGAAGGAGTGACGTGCCCGATCGAGGTAGCCAAGTAATGCTTGACACGCAGACCAATCTGGATACAGTTTTTCCATGAGATGTGGACCACAGTGAGCTCCTGGAGCCTGACGAGCTGTCGCACGGCAGCAGGAGGCCATGTCATCGGTGCGTTGACCGCGGAAGGCGCCATGCGGTCAGTGCCCCCCCTGGTGGGCTTCGCCGACCTGGCCGAGGTAGTGCAGCGCTGGCCGGATGCGAGCGGGCTGCTGACGGGCTGGGACCCCAGCCAGGCCGACGTCCTTGCCGACGTATGGTTGGACACCCCTCTGCGCGCTCCCGGCAAGCTGGTGATGGCCGGCGCGAACTATCGTGGTCACCTGCGGGAGATGGGCATTGAACCGGTCCCGGAGGGACTCGACCCGTACTTCTTCCTGCTTCCACCGACGGCATTGACCGGCCCGGGCTGTCCGATCCCGATCCCAGTCGACCCGGGCGCCCGCGTCGACTGGGAAGCCGAACTCGTCGCGGTGATTGGCCGTTCCGGCCACCGGGTGCCGGCCGCCGACGCACTGGACCTGGTCGCCGGCTACATGATCGTCAACGACGTTTCGGCCCGCGGCTGGCACGCCCGCAGCACCCCGCTGGCTGCGCCCTTCACCTATGACTGGATCGCCTCAAAGGGCCGGGACGGCTTCTGTCCACTTGGCCCGGGGCTCACGCCGGCCTGGCTGGTCCCGGACCCGCAGGACCTGCAAGTCCGGCTGTGGCGCAACGGCAAGCTCGAGCAAGACGCCAGCACCGCCGACATGGTCGCCACCGTGGCGCAGCTCGTCTCGGCCGCCAGCCAGCTTATGACCCTCAGCCCGGGTGACCTGCTCGCCACCGGCACTCCCGCCGGCGTCGGTGCACCACGCGGGCTGTCCCTGTCGCCGGGCGACGACATCGCCATCGAGATCGAGCTGCTGGGACGCCTCGAGAACTCGGTGTGCGCCGACACCGACACCGGGGCGCTCGAACGCCTCCCCGTCCGCCGCTAGCCCTCGCACGTACCGAGAGAAGGAACCCCATGCCACTCGCCGAGTTGGGCCACTTCGGTGTGTTCTGCGCCGACCTGGAGCTGTGCACCCGCTTCTACCGCGACGTCCTGGGCCTGACCGTCACCGACGAGGACACCGGTCTCGGGATGCGCTTCTTCAGCGCCCGGCCCGGCTTCGAGCACCACGAGTTCCAACTCGTCGAGGGCCGCAGCGTCGGCTCCGCCTCGGCTGGCAACAAGTTGATCCAGCAGGTGTCGTTCCGGGTCAACACCCTGCCGGAACTGATCGACTTCTACCAGAAGTTCATCGACAACGATGTCCGGTTCGACATGGTCGTTACGCACGGTAACGCCTTCGGCATCTACTTCTTCGACCCGGAGGACAACCGCTGCGAGGTTTACTGGCACACCGGGCTGCCCGCCCGCCAGCCGTTCCTGGCGCGGCTGGACCTGACCCTTCCGGTGGCAGACCTCCTGGCCCGCAACGCCCAGCTCGTCGAGGAGTTCGGCACGACCGGCTACCTCGAACCCGGTCTGGTCGGCAACCTCATCCCCGACGCCGACCAGGACCAGCCGTGATCACCCTGCAGGACATCGCGTACGTGCGCTCAGGTGTCGCCGACCTGCCGGCCGCACTGTCCTTCGCCACGGACATCGTCGGGCTCGAGCACGCCGGCACCGAGCTGGTGGACGGCGCGCGCACCGCGCAGCTGCGCGCAGACGGCCGCCACCACTGCCTCGCCTTGGTCGAGGGACCCTCAGGTGTGCTGTCGTCGGGCTTCACAGTTGCGGACGACGACGCACTCGCCGACGCCGAGACCGAGCTGGAGAAGGACGGCCTTCGCGTCCAGCGCGGCACCGCCGAACAAGCCCGTGGGCGCAGGGTCCGGGACCTGCTCAGCTTCGATGACCCCTTCGGCAATCGGATCGAGCTGGTCACCGGGCAGAACGAGATCACCCGGCCGGTCCGGTTCGGACGCGAGGCGGGGATCTGCGAGTTTGGGCACCTGTGCCTGGACGCCCCCGATGTCCGCGAGGCCTACCGCTTCTGGAGCAGCCACTTCAACGCCCGTGTCTCGGACTGGATCGGCGACGCCGCGTGCCTCATCCGGATCGACCCCGTGCACCACAAGCTCGCCGTGTTCCAAGGCGAGCACCCCGGGCTGTGCCACATGAACTTTCAGGTCAAGACGATCGACGACGTCTTCCGCAACTGGCACTTCCTGGTGGAACACGGTGTGACGATTGAGCAGGGGCCGGGCCGGCACCCGCAATCGACCGCGGTGTTCCTCTACTTCGCCGGGCCCGAGGGCTTCACCTACGAGTACTCCTACGGAGTGCGACGTATTGAGGACGAAGCCGCGTGGCGTCCCCGCACCTTCGCCGTCGACGAACCCGGGTCCATCGACATGTGGTTGGGCCCCACCGCCCGGGTGTCCACCCAGCGCCAGATCGTCGACGCCGACGAGTCCGGTCAGCTGGTCCACGGCTGACCGTCGCGCACCCTCGCCCATCTGCCGCAGCGCGACCGCACGAACAGGAAGAAGGCGCCTTAATGGACACCCAGCAGCGCGAGCAGGTCATCCGTGACCTGCTCGAGGCCTACCGCAACGGCCCGGTCGAGCCGCCGACGGCCCGGCACCCCGACATGACCGTCGACGACGCGTACGCGATGCAGCTGGCCCAGGCCACGCGCTGGCAGCTGGACGGGCGGAGGATCGTCGGGTTCAAGGTCGGGCTGACGTCGGCGGCGATGCGCCGGGCCCTCGGTGTCGACAAGCCGGACTTCGGTCACCTCTTCGACAATATGAACGTGCCGGACCGCGGCGAGCTGCCCTACCGGGGTCTGCTGCAGCCTCGCGCCGAGCCGGAGATCGCCTTCATCCTGTCCGAGCCGCTCGCCGGGCCCGGTGTGACTGCCGCGGACGTCCGCGCCGCCACTCTTGCTGTCGCCCCCGCACTTGAGATCATCGACAGCCGCATCACCGACTGGCGGATCACGCTGGCCGACACCGTGGCCGACAACGGTTCGTCCGGGCTGTTCGTGCTCGGGCCGCAGCGTTCCCTGACCGGGCTTAACCTGCCGTCGCTGCGCTGCGAGCTGCTGATCGACGGGACCCTCGTCGACTCCGGGGCGGGCGCCGCCGTCTTCGGCGACCCGGCCGAGGCGGTCGCCTGGCTCGCCAACGAGCTCGGCCGGCGGGGCACGACCCTGACCGCCGGGCAGGTAGTCCTGTCGGGGTCGTGTACCGCCGCCCACCCGATCGCGGCGGGGCAGCGCGTCGAGGCCCGATTTGACCAGCTCGGATCGACCAGCACGACCATGCAGGCATTGCCGGGTGGGGGCAGACGCGCGGTGAAGACGAAGGTGGCGGTCGTCGGCTCCGGGAACATCGGCAGTGACCTGCTCGTGAAGCTGCAGCGTTCCACCGTGCTCAAGCCGGTGCTGCTGGTCGGGGTGGACCCCGGCAGCGACGGGCTGCGTCGAGCCCGCGAGCTCGGGATCGACGCCACAGCCGGCGGCGTCGACGAACTGTTCCGCGATTCCCGCGGAGCGCAGATCGTGTTCGAGGCGACCTACGCACAGGCCCACCTGGCGAACGCCCCGCGGTACGCCGCTGCCGGGCTCACGGTTCTTGACCTCACCCCGGCCGCGGTCGGCCCGTTCGTGGTGCCCGCGGTCAACCTTGCCGCGGTCCGGCAGGCCCCGAACCTCAACCTGGTCACGTGTGGCGGGCAGGCCACCGTCCCGATCGTCGCGGCCATCGCCGGCGTCACGCCCGTCGGCTACGCCGAGATCGTCTCCTCATTGGCGAGCCGGGCGGCTGGCCCCGGTACCCGCGCCAACATCGACGAGTTCGTGGAGACCACCAGCCGGGCGCTTGTGGAGGTCGGCGGCGCCGCCCGCGGCAAAGCGCTCATCATTCTGAACCCCGCCGACCCGCCGATCCGGATGCGCAACACGGTGCTGTGCGCCGTGCCGCCGGACGCGGACCAAGACGCGATCATTTCGGCTGTGCACGACGCGGTACGCGCCGTGCAGCGCTACGCCCCGGGGTACCGGCTCAAGGCAGGGCCGGTCTTCGAAGCCGACCGCGGCCCCGGCGGGACCACCGTGGTGCACGTGTTCCTGGAGGTCACCGGCGCCGCCGACTACCTGCCGGCGTACGCCGGGAACCTCGACATCATCACCGCGGCGGCCGTCGAGACCGCCGAGCTGCTTGTGCGCCAGAGTGCAGGTGCCCCCGCATGACCGCTTCCAGGACCAACCCGGTCGCACCGTCCATCCGCGTGCGGGTCACCGATTCAACCTTGCGCGACGGCTCGCACGCCGTCGCGCACCACTTCGACACGAGTCGTGTCCAGCACATCAGCGCGGCCCTGTCGGCGGCTCGGGTCCCGGTCGTCGAGGTCGCGCACGGCGACGGGCTCGGCGGCTCCTCACTGACCTACGGTCGCAGCAGCACAGACGAGATCGAGCTGATCGTCGCAGCCCGCAAGGAGCTGCCGGACAGCCTGCTTGCCGCGCTGATCCTCCCCGGCGTCGGCACCGTCCACCGCCTGCGCGAGGCGGTAGACGCAGGCGTGGACATCATCCGGGTCGCGACGCACTGCACCGAGGCCGACGTCGCACCGGAGCTGCTCGCGGCCGCCAAGAACCTCGGCTGCGAGACGGTCGGCTTCCTGATGCTGGCGCACCGCATCTCCCCCGAGCAGCTCGCCGACCAAGCGGTGATCATGCAGGATTCGGGGGCGGACTGCGTCTACGTCGTAGACTCCGCAGGCGCAATGCTCCCCGCGCAGGTCACCGACCGGGTCAGCGCGCTCCGCGCGGCCCTGCGACCCGAGACCCAGGTGGGGGTGCACTGCCACAACAACCTCGGCTCAGCCATCCCCAACACCTTGGCCGGCGTGCAAGCCGGTGCGCAACAGGCCGACGGATGCCTGCGGGGACTCGGTGCCGGCGCCGGCAACGCGCCGACCGAGGTCCTCGTCGCGGCGTGCGACCGGCTCGGCATCAGCACCGGCATCGATACCCTCGCTCTGCTCGACAGCGCCGAGGACCAGGTCGCCGAGCCGCTGCGCGCGCAGCTGCCGACCCTTGACCGCACGAGCGTGCTGCTCGGCTACGCAGGCCTTTACTCCTCCTTCCTGCTGCACGCCCGACGGGCAGCAGGAAGCTACGGCGTTCCGGAGAGCACCCTCGTTCTGGAGCTAGGTCGGCGCGGCTTCGTGGGCGGCCAGGAGGACATGATCGTCGACGTCGCCCTGGAACTTGCCGCGCAGGCGCACCCGTAGCCGACCCCTCCCGGCCTGTCCGACCGGAGCACACCGAACGAAAGGCTTACACCATGGGCAAACTCGACGGGCGCGTCGCGGTCATCACCGGAGGGGCCCGCGGCCAAGGCCGTGCGCACGCCTTTCCGTGCAGTTTAGCGCGCTGAGAGGCTGCCTGAACGGCCGTGTCGTGTAGGCACACGACTCTGGGCGTGTCGGTCGACGTGGGCGCGGGGGTGTGGTGAGCTGTCGGCGTGTACTTGAGGGAGAGTCGGCGAACTAACCGCGACGGGTCGGTGGTGCGCCATCTGCAGCTGGCGCACAACGAGCGGCATCCCGACACCGGCAACCCGGTCGCGAAGGTGATCCACAGCTTCGGCCGGGCTGAGCAGGTGGACCGGGCGCCGTTGGCCCGGCTGGTGTCGTCGATCTCGCGGTTCCTGACCCCGCAGGAGGCTGCCGCGGCCGCGACCGGGATGGACGTGGAGGTGGTCAACTCCCGCCGCCTGGGTGGGGCGTGGACGTTGGACCGGGTGTGGGAGCGGCTCGGGATCGGCGCGGCGATCCGCCGGGCCGCGACCGGCCGGCGCCTGGACGGGGAGGTGGTCGAGCGGGTGGTGTTCACGCTGGTCGCCCAGCGCGCGCTGGAGCCCGGTTCGAAGCTGGCGGCGACGAAGTGGGTCGCCGAGCGGGTGGCCATCGAGGGACTTGCCGTGCTGTCTGATGACGCGGCGTATGCGGCGATGGACTTCCTGCTCGACGCGCTGGAGGGCATCGCCGCCGAGGTCTTCGGCTCGGTCGCGCATCTGCTGAACCTTGATCTGGACATCGTGTTCGTAGACACGACCTCGACCTACTTCGAAGTCGACGTCCCCGACGAGCTCGCGCAGCTTGAGGACAAGGTCGACGACGGCGGCGTGAGCCGTCCGGTCGAGCAGGGCAAGCGGGCCTTCGGGCACTCCAAGGATCACCGCACCGACCTGCCGCAGGTGGTGATCGCGATGGCCGTGACCCGCGACGGGGTGCCGGTGCGGTGCTGGACGTTCCCCGGCAACACCCGCCGACACCTCCATCATCCGCACGGTCAAGGACGACCTGGCCGGTTGGAACCTGTCTCGGATGGTGTGGGTCGCCGACCGCGGGTTCGCCTCCGCCGCCAACCGGGCGTATCTGACCCGAGGCGGGGGGCACTACATCCACGCCGAGAAGCTCCGCAACACCAACTCAGAGGCCGCCGCCGCCCTGGCCCGACCCGGCCGCTATCGCACCGTCGCCGGCAACCTGCGGGTCAAGGAAGTCACCGTCGCCCCCGGCGGCCAGGGCGACGGGGACGACGGCGCCCGGGCGCAGCGGTTCGTGGTCTGCCACAACCCCGAACAGGCCGAACGCGACGCCGCCGTCCGCACCCAGCTGGTGGCGCATCTGGAGTCGTTGATCGCCGGCTCGGACGCCTGGTCCGACCGTCGGCGTGACGAGCTCGTGGGCTCGCTGAAGACCAAGCCCGGGCTGCGCCGCTACCTGCGCCGCACCGGCGGCGGGCTGCTGCGCGTCGACGCGCAGCGGTCAAGCGCGAGGCCCATCTGGATGGCAAGTGGCTGCTGCGCACCAGCGACACCACCCTCACCCCCGACGACCTCGCCGCGGCTTACCAGCAGCTGCTGCAGGTCGAACGCGGCTGGCGGGACATGAAAGGTGCCCTCGGGCTGCGGCCGGTGTTCCACCACCGCGAGGACCGCATCCGCGGCCACGTCCAACTCTGCTGGCTCGCGCTGCTCCTGCTCCGCGTGGTGAGAACGCCACCGACGACACCTGGCGCAACACCCGGCACGAACTCGACCGCGTGCACCTGGTCACCCTGGCCACCGCCGACGGCCAGGTCGCTCAGCGCTCCGCGCTCACCAGCGGACAGAAGGCCATCCTGACCGCCCTCAAGCTGCCCGAACCCCCGCGGTTCTTCCACTTCACCGCCGCCAGCGACTGACCGGGCCCACCCCGCCCGCGCGCTCGCCGTAGTAACACGACCCTGATCGGTCCTGGCCGGGTTGCCGCAGTTCAACGGCCCTTTCCAGCACCTTGTGTGCTCATGATCTTCGGAAGTCCGGCCTTGCGAACCCAGCCTTTGAGCGGGTCGCGCTGCCCACCGTGGACGCGGCAGGCAGGAAGGCCCCAGCCCTGCGTTTCGGCGACCCTCGGGTCATGGCCCTGGTCGGCGCTCTCACCATGGGGATCTACGTCGTCACCGGCTTCAGCAACCGGAGCCTTCGCGCCCGCGTCGCCGGACTGCTCGACACCCCCCTACAGCGCCAACCAGATGGGCTACGACCTGGCCCGGCTCCGCCGAAAAGGACTCATCGAACGCCTCGAACACACCAACACCTACGTCCTGACCGGATGCTGATCTCGCGTGGACACACGGGCAAGACCGATTCTCATGCCCCACAGTGTAAAACAAGCCACCTGGCGAGCAACGTAGACCAGGACACGGCACGCGTTACAGATCTGACCTGGGCGGACCTCAGCAGGCGGAATGTGTCTCACGAACAATCGTTACCGAGACGGACATGATCGTCTACTCAACGAGCAGATCCGCAACCGCAGGACCTCTATTCCAGGTGTCTGCTATCCGGATGAGTCGGTTCTATGGCAGACTTCTATTATCTAAAGGAGAGGACGTCTGATGCAGCAACGAACACTCGGCCAGGACGGACCCCGCGTCGGCCCGATCGGGCTCGGTTGTATGGGCATGAGCTGGGCCTATGCCGAGTCCAGCCGCGACGACATGGACTCGATCGCGACCATTCGTGAAGCGATCGACCGAGGTGTCGCCCTGATCGACACCGCCGACATCTATGGAGACGGCCACAACGAGTCCCTCGTCGGGCGGGCCGTCACCGCTCGTCGCGACGAGGTCGTCCTGGCCACCAAGTGCGGTCTGATCGTGGACGACCTCGAGACCAAGCGCATGCACCGGGACGGCTCGCCGGAGCACATCCGGGCGGCGGTGCGTGCCAGCCTCACCCGTCTCGGTACCGAAGTCATTGACCTGTACTACCTCCACCGGGTCGATGAGCACGTTCCCCTTGTCGAGTCCTGGGCCGCGATGGCCGAACTCGTCACCGCCGGGCTGGTCCGTCGCATCGGGCTGTCCGAGGTCGACGTCGACCAGGCCGCCGCGGCGCAGGCGATCCATCCGGTAGCCGCGATCCAGTCGGAGCTGTCGCTGTGGTCCCGGGACCCGCTCGGGGACGACGCGGCCGGCCGGGGTGGCGACGCGGGGGTTCACCTGGCGGTCGGTCGGGACGAAGATGCCGGCAGCGCGAACAACCTGATCGCCTGGTGTCGGCGCAACGGCGCCGCCTTCGTGCCGTTCTCCCCACTGGGACGCGGCTTCCTGACCGGTGCGCTGGACGCCTCGACCACTTTCGAGCAGTCTGACTTTCGTTCCCAGTTGCCCCGGTTCACCACTGCCGCCCGCGAGGCGAACCAGAAGATCGTAGATCTGGTCCGCGAGGTCGCGGACTCGAAGGATGCGACCGCGGCGCAGGTCGCCCTGGCCTGGGTCCTGGCCCAGGGCGAGCATGTGATCCCGATCCCGGGTACGCGCCGGAGCACCCATCTGCGGACCAACCTGGCTGCGGCCGATGTGCTCCTCACCGGTGACGAGCTGGCCCGGCTGAACGATGCCCCGCTAGCAGTGGGTACCCGTTACTGATGGCGCGCACGCGAACGGCCCTTCTGTTGATCGATTTTCAAGAGTGGATCGTGCGTGACCTGGTTGCCGAGGGCGGCCGGGAGGCGGCCCGGGCAGCCGTCACGGCGGCGGAACGGGTCCGGGCCGGGGGAGGTCTCGTGGTCCACGTTCAGTACCTGCACTCCGACGTGTCGGATGGTGGACCGGGGTCGGCCGAGTCCCGCTTCCTCGACGACATCGACCTGCGGCCCGGCGATCCGGTCGTCACCAAGCACGGCCGCTCCGCCTTCGAACAGACCGATCTCGACGCGGTCCTCGCCCGGGAGGCCATCGGTCGCATCGTGCTGACTGGAGTCGTCACCGAAGGAGGGGTGGAGGCCACTGCCCATTCGGGCCTGGACCGCGGGTACCAGGTCGAGGTCCTGCCGGAGGCCGTCGCCGGGGCGACACCGGACGGTCATCTAGAGGCGCTGGGTCGGATGAGGGACGCCGGGGTCGACCTCATCGGCCCGGAGCCGAGGCCGGTCGACCGTGGCTGACGGATCAGGCCTGGCGGCCTTCGAGGCTGAACTGGCCACCCGGCTGGGGTCGTTCATCAAGCGGGCCGAACAGGCCCTGATGGCCGAGAAATCCCGTGTTTTGCGGGCGCACGGGCTGACGGTGGCCCAGTACAGCACCCTGATGATGCTGCGCTACGTGCCCGAGGCATCCGCAGCGCAGCTGTCCCGGGCCTGTCTCGTGACGCCGCAGACGATGGCCACCATCTTGGGCAACCTGGAACTGAAGGGGCTGGTATCGCGTGAACCCTCGGCCCTGCATCAGCGGGTTCTCAGTACGCGGCTGACCGGCGCCGGGGCCGCGGTGGCCGAGAAGGCCGACGGGGCGGCCAAGGACGTCGAGCAGCGACTCGCGGCCCGGTTCACCACCGGTGAGCGCGCGCAGCTCATGAAGCTGCTGGACCGCGTCGCGACCACCCTGCACGAGGCGCCGGGCTTGCCCGGCGCCTCGGTGGATCAGCGCGACGAGGAGATCAGCGGCGAGCCTCGGCCGGCGGCCCAGTGACTTTCCTCTCCGGACGTCGGCTCAAACCACGGTCGTGGGTAACCTGAAGCAGGACAAGCTCTTTCGCCGACCATCCGGCGAACTTTCTTCAGCCTGACAACCGGGTGGGCGCGCTCCTGTACGCAGCTGCCACGGCCGCCGCCGGGGGCGAGCGTGGCGTCGAGCACCGCCGACCACTGGTGCACGATCCGGGCCTGGCGGCGACTGTCGTCGGTGAGCATCGCCGCACCGTCATCGGCCGCTGGCACTACCCAGCTCACGCCTAACTGACGCCTGGGTCGGAACACTCCGTGCAGACGACCTCGGACATCCGTGCAGACGACCTCGGAAACCGACAGCAATGGCAGACATCCAATTTGGCGTCAACGTGCACGCCGTCTCGTCTCGCCGGGACTTTCACCAGTTGGTGCATCGCGCCGACGAACTCGGGTATGGCGTTTTCGCGGCCCCCGACCATCTCGGTGGCCTCGCGCCTTTCGCGGCGCTGACCTCCGCCGGGATGATCAGCGAACGGCTCCGCCTGCGCACGTATGTGCTGAACACCGGATTCTGGAATCCGGCGCTGCTCGCCCGTGAGGTCGCCACCCTCGATCTGTTATCCCAGGGGCGTGCCGAGGTCGGGCTCGGCGCAGGGCACATGAGGAGGGAGCATGAGGACGCCCGTCTGCCCTGGCTGCCCTTGGGCCAGCGGGTGCAGGCGCTGGAGGAACTGGTGCACGAGGTGCGCCGCCGGCTCGCAGACGAAGGTCACCAACCGCAGCCCGTGCAGCACCCGGTGCCGGTGATGGTCGGTGCGATGTCGGGTCCCGGCCTGTCGGTAGCGGCCCGACACGCCGAGGTCGTCGGCTTCGCCGGGCTCCGCCAGATCACCGGCGCCCCCACGGGCACGTTCACCCTGTCCTCAGCAGCTGAGACGGCACAGCGCGTGGACCAGGTGCGCGCAGGGGCCGACGGCCGGCCCTACCGTTCCGATGTCCTCTTGCAGCGGGTGGTGATCGGCAGGGATCCCGAAGCCGCCGCTGCCGAGATCGC